>Ga0114922_10003753_pt1 | contig 14140 bp, 13 predicted proteins | sample AartaG_FD_100975 | JGI IMG/M metagenome (GOLD analysis project Ga0114922, IMG submission 100975) | Deep subsurface microbial communities from Aarhus Bay to uncover new lineages of life (NeLLi) - Aarhus_00045 metaG | ecosystem: Environmental > Aquatic > Marine > Oceanic > Sediment | place...
AACTTCAAAGATTATTTCGTAAACGATTTACTCTACGATGACACAAAAATCATCTTTGTTTTAGAATCTCCTCATGTGTATGAGGTTAAAAATGGCTATCCTGTTGCTGGGAAAAGTGGTAAGGATATGTCTAAGATTCTTATGAAAGATGATGTATTGAAAAAGCTCTCTTTTGGTCAACTAGTTTATGAAAAAAGAATCTCTAACTTTGGGATTCTTAATGTCTCAAACATTCCACTCCAAGAGTTAGCATACAACTTAAAAACTGATAATGGTAGTTTTTCTGCTCTTCCAACGCAACTAATCTTTAAAGATTTTGTACTGTTTAGACAAAACCCATCAAAAAGAAAAAAAGATTGTCGTGTGAATAAGATGATTGATATATTTGCAGAGGATTTCAAAAAAAGATTAGAATCTCATAAAGATAAAAAAATAGTCCTTTGTGGTGGTTTTGTTCAAAAGATTTTTCACGATATATTCAATGTTGATGAGTTTGAGAATCTTATAGAAGTGCCTCATCCATCATTTAACAACTGGTCAAAAGAGAAGTATAAACCTAAAATAAAAGAGTTATTGGAGTTCATAAAATGATAAGATTAGCTTCAGGTTCACAAACTAGGGCTATGCTTTTAAATAATGCTGGTGTAGAGTTTATTCAAGAGAGCATAGATTTTGATGAAGATTCTATAGCTGCAACAAGTCCTAAAAATTTTGTATATCAAGCAACTATGGGAAAATATGAGACAAATTTAAAAGCTTTTGGATTCGAAGACTATCCACTTTTAGTAGCTGATACTGTTGTGACATCACAAGGGCGTATCTTACGAAAAGCGAAATGTGTAGATGATGCACGAAATATTTTAATGACACAAAGTGGGAATATTACCTCGATAGTAACTTGTATGATTTACCACTCAAAAAAGAAAAAGATTATCGATATCTCCAAAACTGATTATATTTTTGATGATTTTAATTTAGATGACTTAGAATCTTATCTTGATTCTGGAGAGTGGAGAGGAAAGGCTGGTGCTTGTATGGTTGAGGGATTTTGTAAGTCATATATAAAAGAAGTAAAAGGTTTTGAGAGTACGGCTATGGGACTTAGTGTAGAAGTATTAAAAAGTTTTATATAAATGTATTACGAAAACGAACTAAAAGCACTTAAACGCTCTGGACGCTATAGAACTCGTGAAGTTTTAGATACTGAAATACTTGATTTTGCTTCAAATGATTACTTGGGTTTGTCGCATAACAAAGAGTTACATAATTTAACTTGTCAAACTCTCTCAAAACTCCCACTCCATAGTTCAAAAGCATCTCTTTTAGTAAATGGCTACCATCAGATTCACAAAAATTTTGAAGATGCCTTATGTGCGGCAAATGGTTTTGAATCGGGTGTAGTTTTAGGGAGTGGATTCAATGCTAACATCGCTCTTATAGAATCATTAGTTAGAAAGGGTGATACTCTTTTTATGGATGAAAAATACCACGCTTCTGGGATTTTAGCTTCACGATTAAATGGGATGGATGTTGTGTTTTTTAAGCATAACAATATGCAGGAACTAGAAGAGCTTTTAAAAGAATCTAGGGCTAAAAGAAAAATAGTTGCAGTTGAGGGAATCTACTCAATGGATGGTGATTTAGTGCCAAAAGAGGTTTTTGCTATTTGTGATAAAAGCGATTCTATTCTTATAGTTGATGAAGCGCATAGTAGTGGGGTGATAGGCAGTAATCTTATGGGAGTTTTTGATTATTATCAGATTCCTATTAAGAAAAACCACATTAAAATGGGAACGCTTGGAAAGGCTTATGGAAGTTTTGGAGCGTTTATTTTAGCCTCAAATCATATAGTTGAGTATCTTATAAATCGTGCAAAACCTATTATTTATGCAACTTCACTCTCACTTTATGACACACTTTTAGCACATAATGCTTTGAAATTCATACTTCAAAATACAGATGAGTTAAAAAAAGAGATACAACTACGACAATCAATTATTTATGATATATTAGGGATAAAAATAGAGGGTTTAATAGCTCCAATTCTAATAGATGATAACAACAAAGTTTTAGAGATCAAAGATAAACTATTTGAGATGGGTTACTCTGTTGGTGGGATTAGACAACCTACAGTTCCAAAAGCGATTATAAGATTAATAGCTAGAGTTGGACAAAGTGGTGAAGAGTTAAGAGAATTATGTATTAATTTAGATAAAATAAAAAGATGAAAATCTCTAAACTCAACATTGTATACGATAGCAAATCATTAGTAGATATATCTTTTAGTGTAAATAAGTCATTAGCACTTGTAGGGCAGAGTGGTAGTGGTAAAAGCTTAACTCTAAAAGCACTACTTGGTATGTTACCGCGTGAGATGAATTATGATTTGGAACATAATGCTGATTTTATACTCGAAGCTGGTAAAAGTCTGTCTTTTGTTCCACAAAATCCATTTACAGCACTCTCTCCACTTACAAAAATAAAAAAACAGTTTTTTGTAGATGAGTTAGAGGTGCATAAGCTTTTTGAGCAGGTTGATTTAGATGTAGCTCTTTTGGATAGATTTCCACCAGAACTCTCAGGTGGTCAACTCCAAAGAGTAGTGATAGCGATGGCACTGAGCAATAAACCTAAGTTGATTTTACTAGATGAGCCAACAACTGCACTAGACCCACAAACAAGGGTTCTGATTTTAGATTTATTAAGAGATTTACAAAAAGAGTATGGTTTTAAGATTCTCTTTGTAACACACGATATGAACTCTGCATCGTCTTTATGTGAAGAGATTTGTGTTATAAAGAATGGAAAAGTTGTTGAGAGTGGAGAGATGACCCAAGTGCTGAAAAATCCACAAGAGAAATATACAAAAATATTAATAGAAGCAAGTTTTGCAAATAGGAAGTTTAGACAATGATATGGTTTTTAAAAAGGTTTATAGTTACAGTAATATTTTTGGGATTTTTATCACCATTTTTAGTTTTAGGTTATTTTTTAACACAGTATGATTATGATATCTCAAAATTAGTTGATTATAAACCAGATGTAAGTACAAGAATTTATGATAAAGATGGTGAGAAAATTGCAAATCTTTTTGACAAAAAGCATAGATACTATGCCTCGTTTGAAGAAATTCCCCCTCGTGTTATAGAAGCACTTGTAGCTATTGAGGATACAACTTTTTTTGAACATCCAGGGATTAATATAGATGCAATTTTTCGTGCAGCTATAAAGGTTATAAAAGCAGGAAAAGCTGTTGAGGGTGCGAGTACAATTACACAACAACTTGTAAAAAATGTACTTCTTACAAGAGAAAAGAAACTCTCAAGAAAGATTAAAGAAGCGATACTTGCTCTAAAAATTGAGAGAGCTTTAAGTAAAGAGCAGATTTTAGAGAGATACTTAAATGAGATATATTTTGGGCACAACTATTATGGAATCAAAACAGCAGCAGATGGGTATTTTCATAAAAAACTCTCTGATTTAACGCTAAAAGAGATGGCAATACTTGTTGGACTTCCTAAAGCACCAAGCACTTACGCACCCACAAGAAACTATGAAATTTCTATGGGTAGAGCAAACCGTGTAATTAAAAGAATGTTTACTTTAGGGTGGATTGATGAGCCTACATATATAAAATCTATGGCTGAAAGTCCTATAGTCTATAATGATACTTTGACTCAAAATGTTGCTCCATTTATCGTTGATGAAGTTGTTAGAAGAGTGAAAAGTAAAGGGATAGATGACATAAAGACAGGTGGATATGAGATTCATACTACTATTGATTTAAGACTACAAGATGCTGCTAGAAAATCACTCAAATATGCGTACAACTTATCATTAGACAGAATCGATGGTTATAACAAAAGAGCACATGATATTGCTGAAAAAAAAGGAACTGTAGCTGAGATAGATGATATAAACATAACACAGTTAAATGGTGCATTAGTGAGTTTAGATTCAGCATCTGGAGATATCTTAGCGATGGTTGGAAGTGTTGACTATAGAAAAAATTCCTTTAACCGAGCAACACAGGGAAGAAGACAACCAGGTTCATCTTTTAAACCATTTATCTACCAAGTTGCAGTTGATTTAGGTTACTCTGGTGCTACAGAGTTAGTAGATATTGCGAGAACATTTAAGTATGATTTAGATGGCCAAGAGATGAAGTGGCAACCAAAAAACTATAGTAAAAACTATAAAGGGCTTATCACTCTAAGAGAAGCACTTATCCATTCAAGTAACCTTGCAACAATAAATCTTGTAAATGATATAGGACTAGGGGAATTACTTAGAGTGCTTAAAAAGTTTGGTATTGAGGGTATCCCTAATGACCTTTCTATCTCTTTAGGAACGATGTCTATGTCACCACTAATACTTGCTAAGTTCTATACCTCTTTTGCAAATAAAGGTGTTCAAGTTGAACCACATCTTATAAACTATATAGATAAAAATTCAAACACCATATATGAAAAAACTCATAAAACTAAGTTTATAACAGAGCCGACACAAGCATACATAATGACAACTATTATGCGTGATGTTGTGAGCAGAGGAACGGGTATTAGAGCAAGAGTAAGAGGGATAGAACTTGCAGGAAAAACAGGAACAACTAATAACAATATAGATGGTTGGTTCGCAGGTTTTTCACCAACAACTGAGACAATAGTATGGTTTGGAAATGATGATAATACACCGATGCATAAAAAAGAAACAGGTGGTAGAATCTCAGGACCAGCATTTTCAATGTATTATAAAAATATGTTAAAACTCTACCCTCAAATACAAAGAAAATTTGATGTTCCAGAGGGGATAATTGAAGTTGAAATTGGTGGTAGAAAAGAGTATTTTAGTGATATTTCTAAACCTCCAAGAGTAGAGGCTGAGGCTGAAGCTGGGGAAGAATTACTGTTTTAAGAGAGGAAATTTATTCCTCGTCTTTCTTTTTATTTAGAGCTTTAATATTAATTTTTCTACCCACTTTTTTTGGAGCATCCCATTTATCTCTTTGAGTTCCATCGTGACGGTGGTTTCTATCTCCACTTTTTCCTGAAAAGATTGCTTTTCCATTTTCATCTTTACCTAAAAACTTGTTTGGTGCTTTATCTTTCTTTGCCCATTTGTCATCTTTTTTAGCTCTGTCATCACCTTTTGATTTATCATAAGGTTTTTTATCGTATGGCTTTTTGTCATAAGGTTTCTTATCAGATTTAAAATCTTTTTTGTACCCCGAGGGCACCCCGTCATCTGAGTTATATTCTCTTTTAGGCTTTTCATCACCTACTTTTTGATCGTAGCGTTTTTTAGCTTCATCTTTTATCTGAACTTTTGTCATTTTTCTACCAGTATACTCTGGCTCTTCTTTCACTTCAACAAAGTACTCAAAACCTTCAACTACTTCTTGTTTGATAGCACGACCTAAAAGCATCTCTATCTTATGAAGTACTTTTTGTTCACTTTCGTTCACTAGCATAATCGCACTCTGTGTAGCTTTTGCAACTCTTGCTGGGTATATTAGAGCTTTTGATGGAACATCATAACTAATAAGCATTTCACATCTAAGCTCTTTGTTTAAAATAAACTCTTTGTCATTCATCACTTTAATCTCTTTAGCTACTGAATCTTTGACACTCTGATCATCAACAGATGTAACAACGATAATATCTAAAGAATCATTCTCTGAAATAATTTTGTTAAGAAGTTCTAGTTTCTTATCATTTGGACATGGGTGAATACGGTGGTTGTTTGGTTTTATAGATATAGTATCTGCTGACATAAGAGTTCCTGATTAAATATGTTGGAATTATATCCAACATTAGCAAAAATTATGCTATCATAGATAAATACTCAATATCGGTGCTAATATGAACTTTCTTTATTGTGAAGTTTACTTGCATTGATTTAAACTAGGAAATACATGTCATTTGAAAAACTCGGATTATCGAAACCACTACTAAAAGCTGTTAAAGAACAAGGTTATACAAAACCTACACCTATTCAGGAGCAAGCAATACCTGTAATTTTACAAAAAAAAGACCTACTTGCTGGTGCGCAAACAGGAACTGGTAAAACTGCTGGGTTTACTCTGCCAATGCTTGAATTATTAAGTCGTGCAAAACCTGTTAAACACACAAAAGGTGCTTACCCTGTTAAAGCTTTGATTCTTACTCCAACAAGAGAGTTAGCAAATCAGGTAGCAGAGAGTGTGGCGCTTTATGGAAAACATCTTCCATTCAAATCAGCTGTAATCTTTGGTGGTGTTAAAATAAACCCTCAGATTGTAAAACTTCGTCACGGTGTTGACATCGTTATAGCAACTCCGGGAAGACTTTTAGATCATCTCTCACAAAAAACTATAAACCTCTCTCATGTTAATTTTCTTATACTTGATGAAGCAGACAGAATGTTAGATATGGGTTTCATTAATGATATTAAAAAAGTGATAGCAGTTTTACCTAACGAGAGACAAAACTTACTTTTTTCAGCTACATATTCTGATGAGATTAAAAAACTCTCAAACAAGCTTTTAAACTCTCCAACACTTATAGAGGTAGCTCGTTCAAACAGCTCAAGTGAAACAATTTCACAATCTATTTATCATGTAGATAAAGTTCGTAAAAGAGAGTTGTTAACTCACCTTATTAATGAGGGTGACTGGCAACAAGTTTTAGTTTTTACTAGAACAAAACATGGAGCGAATCGTTTAAGTGGACAACTAGAAACTGATGGAATAACTTCAGCTGCTATCCATGGTAACAAAAGTCAAAATGCAAGAACAAAAGCCTTAGAAGATTTTAAAAAGGGTAAAGTAAGAGTTCTTGTAGCGACAGATATCGCAGCTAGAGGGATAGATATAGACCAACTTCCTCATGTTGTTAACTATGAACTTCCTAATGTAAGTGAAGATTATGTACATAGAATTGGACGGACTGGAAGGGCTGGAAACGAGGGTGGAGCAATCTCACTTGTTTGTGTAGATGAAGATGAGTATTTAGCAAGTATTGAAAAACTTATAAAAAAAGATATACCAAAAGTATGGGTAAAAGGTTTTAAACCAGATCCATCAATACAACCAGAACCTATAAATATGGGTGGAAACAGAGGCGCTAGAAACAAACCAAGAGGTGGTGGAAATTCTCGTGGTGGTAATGGTGGAGGTTCAAGAGGTGGTAGAGGGAGAAGATAACTCTTCTCTGCTCTAAAGTTTTATTTTTTCGCGTTTAATCTCGAAAAATACTCTTCATCATGTTTACAAACTGGACATTTCTTCGGAGCTTTTTTGCCATAGTGAACATGACCACAAATTTCACAAATCCAAGATTCTTCTTCATTTTCACTTGTATGTTCTGCCTCAGCTTCAAGTCTTTCTAAAAGCATTTTAAACATATTTTCATGTTCTACCTCTATTTTACCGATTCCGGTGAATAGTCTAGCTGCTTCTTTATGACCCTCATCTTTTGCAATCTGAGCAAAGTCTGGATACATAGTTGTATTTTCATAAGATTCACCATCAATTGCCATCTGAAGATTTGCTTTTGTATTTCCAAAACTCTCCTCAGAATCATTACTCATTCTATTGTTGAGTGCAAGTTCAAGTTTAGCATGTGTCTTTTCATTGTTAGCAGCTCTTTGAAAATGTTCAGCTATATCTCTATAACTCTCTTTTTGAGCTACTTTAGCAAAGTACTCATATTTGTTTCTAGCTTGTGATTCACCTGCAAAAGATTTCATAAGGTTTACAAGAGTGAGATTGGGAGTAATCATCTCCATATCTTCGCCACAACAACTCAGTGTTCCACCACCAACATTTTGCACTTCAACAAGATTACCACATTTATTACATCTATACGATTCATACTGTCTCATTATTAATCCTTTGAGGTTTATTGTGATATATTGTCTCTAAACTTTGCTTAAAAAGCTAAGAGATAGTAAAATAAGTGTAATGGAATCTAATATGAAAAAAATTGTAACCTTAATACTATTATTGAACAGTCTGTTATTCTCAGATGAAGTAAATGATATTATAAATAAACTTGATGAAAATATGAGAGGAAAAAATGTTTCAATAACATTAAGTATGAAAATAGTCTCAATGGGGCATGAGCGAACTATGAAGATGCAAAGCTGGTCGGAGGGAACAAAGAAAAGTTTCACAAAGATTCTCTATCCTCCAAAAGATAGAGGAATCACTTTTTTAAGCCTTGATAATCAGATGTGGCAATATGTTCCAAAGATAGAGAGAATCATAAAAATTCCCCCATCAATGATGCTTCAAAACTGGATGGGGAGTGATATAACAAATGATGATATGGTAAAACAAAGCTCTATTAAAGATGATTATGATGCAAAAATATTAAAAAAATCGGGTGATATTGTCACAATTGAGCTTCTGCCAAAAGAGGATGCTCCTGTTGTTTGGGGTAAAATTGTTATAAATGTAGATACTAGAACTTACACTTCTACAAAAGATTTATTTTATGATGAAGATGGTGAGTTGGTGAGAATCTTTTCTTATAAAAATGTTAAAAAGTTTGGAAAGTACTATTCCCCTACTATTTGGAGAGTAAACTCTGTTGAAAAAAAAGAAAACTATACAGAGATAATTATAAATGATATAAAATATGATACAGACATATCTTCACACTATTTCACTAAGAGTGCTTTAAAAAGATTTTCAAGATAAGACAATTGAGTAAATCGACATAAATTAAGGAAACTTTAATCTTAATAGGCTCATAATGCTCTCAAGGTTACTAGTGTAACTCAATTTTTATTTAACTAAGGAGTCTCTTATGAAAAGAGCTGGTTTTACAATGATCGAATTGATCTTCGTTATCGTTATTTTAGGTATTTTGGCTGCAGTTGCAGTTCCAAAATTAGCTGCAACAAGAGAAGATGCTGCATCAACTGCTGCATTATCAGATTATAAAGCTGCAATTAAATCAATTACAGCTTCTGCAATTGCAACAAATACAGTACCTGCATTAAGTACGATGTTCCCTACAGGTGGAAATTACATTGGTACAAGTGCAACTGTTTTATCCGTTTCTGCTAGTGGTACAACATGTGCAACTTTAACTGTGTCAGATGAAGATAACAATACTATTAATGATACAATTACACCAACTTTAGATTCTGTAACTGGTGCTTGTGCTACATTTGCAGGACAAAGTGTAACTCCTATTAAACTTCTTGGAAGTTCAGTAACTCGCTAAGTCCTTTTTTTTATTCCCACGCTCTGCGTGGGAATTGTCATCCCACTTTAAACTTACAAAATATTTTCAAAACCTTATACTTATTAAAACTTAAACAACAAAAATAATAATATAATTCATTTATATAAAGAATCAATATGGGGAATAAAATGAAAAACAATAAATACGCTTTTACAATGATAGAGATGATTTTTGTTATTGTGGTATTAGGTATCTTAGCTGCAATCGCAGTTCCTAAATTTGCAGCAACTCGTTCGGATGCTGAGATTACAAAGGGACGCGCAGATGTGGCTGCTATCCGTTCTTCAATAATAAACGAGAGACAAACACGACTTATAAAAGGGGATGGCTCTTTTGTAAATATACTTTATAATACAAATGGTTATTTTGATAGTAATGGTACAGCATCTACTGATGCAAAACTTTTAATGTATCCGATACAACCACAAGATAAAGATGGGCATTGGCATAGTGCTACAACCACAAGTTCTACAGCTGGAGCAAATGTGAGTACATACAAATTTAAAATCCTTGGTGAGGATACAACATTCACCTATACACAGTCTGATGGTAAATTTACTTGTTCAAGAACTGATACTCATTGTTCAAAACTCATAGACTAGAAATTGTTTTATTATAAAATATCTATAATATCATCACCCTTAGAGACTTTCACTTATCACTCTTCTTTAAAAATACAAGAGGGAACAATAGTAAATATTATCTTTCATCATAGAGATTCCAAGGGTGTAATCATCTCAGAATGTGAAAAGCCAGAGTTTAAAACAAATGAAGTTTTAGAGATTTCTGAGTTTAGATATTCTACAGAGCAGATGAAGTTGGCTAAGTTTATAGCTACTTATTATGTCTGCTCTTTAGGGGATGCTTTTTCTTTGATGATGGCTTACGATTCTGAGAAAAGCTTGATCTTAATAGAATCAGAGGTTTCACAAAGAGATTCTAAACTACAACTCTCTCAAAAACAAAATAAAGCACTTTCATTTTTACAACAACATAAAGTTTCACTCCTTTTTGGAGATACTGGAAGTGGAAAAACTGAGATATATATGAGATACTTTGAGTTGATGATAGAATCAAATAAACGCTCTATCTTTCTAATGCCTGAGATTTCACTAACACCACAAATGGGTGTAAGACTAGAAGAACATTTTGGAGAGAGTGTTGTGATGTGGCACTCAAAGCTCACACCTCTACAAAAGAAAAAAGCACTAGTAAATATCTATGATGGAAGTGCAAAAATAATTGCAGGACCTCGTTCTGCTTTGTTTTTACCTATAAAAGAGTTAGGTCTTATAGTGGTAGATGAAGAGCATGACGATAGTTATAAGTCATCTTCAAGACCTAGATATAATGCTCGTGATATAGCAATTTATATGGGTAAACTACATGATATTCCCGTAGTTTTAGGAAGTGCTACACCATCTCTAACTACTTATACCAAATTTCCTAACTATAGGTTAAAAGGTGGATATTTTTCTTCTAAAAAAGAGTTCATCTATGAAAAAAGTGTTGAAGAACTTTCACCATTGATTCTAAGCAGTTTAAGACAAACACTAGATTCCAAAGAGCAATCCATCGTCTTTTTACCAACGCGTGCCAATTTTAAGTATCTTATTTGTCAAGATTGTGGAGATACTATAGAGTGTGTTTTTTGTAGTGTAGGGATGAGTGTGCATCAAGAAACACGAGCCCTAAAGTGTCACTACTGTAACTACACTCAAGCGATTCCTCAGGTGTGTGCAAAGTGTCATAGCCCAAACCTTACAAGTTCTAGACTAGGAACTGCTGAGGCTACTAAAAATATTCAAGAGGAGTTTAGTGCTGCAAAGGTTGAACAGTTTGATAGAGATGCGATTACAACTGCAACAAAGTTAAAAAAAGCACTTAAGCGATTCAATAATGGAGAGACAGATATCCTTGTTGGAACGCAGATGTTAAGTAAAGGGCACGATTATCATGGAGTAACTTTAGCCGTGGTGATGGGTATGGATAATATGTTATATATGAGTGATTACAGAGCCAGAGAAAAAGCACTCTCATCACTCATACAAGTCTCAGGACGAAGTGGTAGAGCAAAAGATGCTAAAGTTTTAGTGCAAACATTTAATGAGGAGTTTTTCTCAACTTATATAAATGATTATGATTCTTTTTTAGAGGAGGAAAAAACTTATAGAGAGGAGTTATACCCACCATATAAGAAACTTTGTAGGATTCTTTTCTCTCACAAAAATGGTATAAAAGCTCAAGATGAGATGCATAAAATGTATGATAATCTACTCAAAGAGAGAGATATAAGTGTAGTGGGGCATGGGAAATGTGCAATCTCAAAAGTGGCGAATAAGTACAGATTTGAGATTCTACTGCGCTCAGATAAAAGTACAAACCTTATAAAAGCTGTTCATAGATGTAAGGTGAGTTTGGCCGAGATAGATATGGATCCTATTGAGTTTGGTTAAGGATTCTTAATATTTTCAAAAAACCAATAAAATCCCATCATCATACCCGGAGTTTTTTGGTAACTTTCATCAAACATAAAACTTTTAGCATCTTGAAGAGGGATATAAATTACCTCAATCTCCTCTTCATCTAAACCACCACCATCATTGAGCTGCATACTATTGTCACACTCAGCATAGTAGAGAGTTTGTTTTGCCCCTGAGATTCCAACACTTGTGTAAAAAGTGTTTACTTTACGAAGAGTCTCAACAGGTACATCGTAACCACATTCTTCTAGTATCTCCTCTTGTGCTATTTGTATATTTGAGAGATTTTTATCAACTATCCCTGCGCAGAGTTCATACATATATCCATCAGTTTCATTTTGATTTAATACTGCAGGACGGAGTTGTTTTACCACTATAAATGCTTTTTTATCACTATGCCAAAGTAAAATACTGACACTATCATGACTAAGAACAGCTTCCCAAGTTTTTTTTATATTTTTTTGAGTGTAGTTAATAAGTATTGGTTTAACAAAATTTGGATTCTCTAAAGATGTTATAGAATCTATCTTATCCATTGATAGACTCTAATTTTACAAACTCTTGATTATTGAAGTAGCAACAACTCTCATTATTTACGAACTTATTAAAAGCAGTTTTATTTTCAAGGTGCATATCAATTCTTTGATTATAATTTTCTTGAAGTCTCAAAAATGCTTTTCTCTCTTTGCCTTTAAGTTTTTTAGTTGTAACTTGAACAACTCTTAGAGGGTTGATAGCACGACCTTTTTTTCTAAGTTCAAAATGCAGGTGAGGTCCAGTTGAACGACCAGTAGAACCTACATAACCTATTGTTTGCCCTTTTTTTACATATTTTCCGTATCTTATCCCTCTACGAAATGATTTCATGTGAGCATATCTTGTCTCATATCCATCAGCATGTCTTATTTTTACAAGGTTTCCATAACTTCCAGCTCTTTTGGCATAAATAATTTTACCACTTCCTGCCGCGACTATTGGAGTTCCTCTTCTCGCTGCATAATCGATTCCTAAGTGAGCTTTCCATTTTTTTAGAACTGGATGGAATCTTCTTTTTGTAAAGTATGATGAGATTCTAGCACCTTTTACTGGGCGAGCGAGTAAGAATCCCTCAACCTCATGCCCTTTTTCATCATAATATCTCTCATCATCGTTAAGGTAAATATAGTGTTTTTTTCCTCTCATCTCAATCATCGCAACTTTAAGTAAAGGCATAGAAAAAGGTTTAGAGAGACGGTACTTTTGCTCATAAATCATTACAAGTTTATCACCTTTTCTAAGGTCTCTCTTGAAATTTAAAGAGTTTCTAAAACTAGCAGTAAAGATTTGAGCCAGTTTTTTTGAGCCAGTTTTTTTCATAATGTCATAATTAGGTGAATGGGTAATCTCTAAAGTAAAAGCTTCTATCTCAGTTGAACTTATAATAGGGATAGCTTCAAAACCATAACTATCTTTATCTGTATAAATATGTATTTGTAACTCATCATTTAATGGAAGAAGTATTTGTTGAATCTTTCCATCTTTCTCTTCTAAAATTTGGTAATTGATTCCTGTTCGCATCTCTTCTGTTAATCTTTGGTCATCTTTTTCAAGATCATAATAAAGTATTTTTGTAGGGAGGTTATGTTTTTCTAAAAATACAAGGTAAGTTTCACCATTTAGCCAGCGAAGGTTTTTAACTTCAGCTCCAAAAAGTAAGCTAGTTATAAGAAGAAGTATAGAGATTCGTATCAAGTGATAATCCTAAAAAAATTTATTGTGCAACTTTAGCTAAAAGTGGCTTAGTTAAGATATAATCGCATGAGATTAATACAAAGTAGATAGATGAAGTTTATAGTTTTAAGTTTAATTTTTATGGCATCGCTTTTTGCCTCAGTTGTAAAATCACCTTTAGTAAGTGTAGATATTAAAAATAACACGGCTACAATTGAGATAGAAAAGATTGATGTTGGGATGAGTGGATTTATTGTACACAAGCTTTCAGATGAGAGAAGTACGATTTTAAAAAATATTGTAGTTGAGAGTTTTAACAAAGAGACAAAAGTTGCAACTCTAAAGATGAGTGCATTTGATTCTCTCTCAAATAATTCACTACCAAATGGAAAATGGAGCGTTTGTGTTGGAGATTCAGCAGTTTTAGCATTTGGATATACAAGGGGATTCTTAGTTGCTCCAAGTGAAGAGATTTACCACAGAGTGACAACAGCGACTAAGCATCTGCAATGGATTCATCCAGATATATTTGCAACTATCTTATCTTTAAATGGTCATCCAACACCACTTAAAGAAGATTTCCAACACTTAAGTATGTCAACATCTGTAGGACTTGTTTTTTTCTATCTAGATAAAAAACTTTTTACAGTAGATTCAAAGAGTTTCAAAATCTTAAATATATCTCAAGCACCATTAGTTCAAGAAAATGTA
>Ga0114922_10003754_pt1 | contig 14139 bp, 15 predicted proteins | sample AartaG_FD_100975 | JGI IMG/M metagenome (GOLD analysis project Ga0114922, IMG submission 100975) | Deep subsurface microbial communities from Aarhus Bay to uncover new lineages of life (NeLLi) - Aarhus_00045 metaG | ecosystem: Environmental > Aquatic > Marine > Oceanic > Sediment | place...
AATGGTAAAGATAAAAAAAGAGATTCTGAAAAAACTTGAGAAAAGAGCAAAAGAATCAGGCTCTTTTAAGAATGTTGATGAATACGTAAACTATGTTCTTCAGCAGGTTGTGGACAAGCTTGATAATGAAAAAAAAGCAAGCCAAAAGCCGGTATACTCAAAGAAAGACGAGGAAAAGGTAAGGGAGAGGCTGAGAAGCCTTGGGTACTTAGACTAAGCGAGGAGGGCATAAAATGGATCATCTGGACAAACTAGAAAGCCAAAGCATCTTTATAATAAGAGAAGCATACAAGAAATTCAGGAAGATGGCAATGCTCTGGAGCATTGGAAAAGACTCAACAACAATGCTGTGGCTGGCAAAAAAAGCCTTTTACGGCAAAGTACCCTTCCCTGTTGTTTATATTGACACAGGCTTGCATTTCAAGGAGATGTATGATTTCAGGGATATGTGCGTGAAGAAATGGGGGCTTAACCTTATTGTTTCTAAGAACTATGAAGAAGCAGAAAAGCAGGGCATTGGCCCAAAGGCCAAGATTGAGTGCTGCAACATGAGGAAAACAATCGCACTTAAGAAAACCCTTGCAAAAGAAAAATTTGAGGCCCTGCTCCTGGGAATAAGAAGAGATGAGCACGGCATAAGAGCTAAAGAGAGGGTGTTTTCCCCTAGGAACAAGGACTTTAGATGGGACTACAAGGACCAGCCACCAGAGCTCTGGGACCAGTTCAAGACCCAGAAAGAGGGAGAGCAGCACCTAAGAGTGCATCCTCTGCTTCACTGGACAGAGCTGAATATCTGGGAGTATATCAAGAGAGAGAAGCTTCCTGTTAATCCCCTCTATTTTGCAAAGGAGGGCAAAAGATACAGGAGCCTTGGATGCATGCCTTGCACAGCCCCTGTTAAGAGCAGTGCAAGTGATGTTGATAAGATAATAAAAGAGGTTAAGGAGAGCAAGATAGCTGAGAGGAGCGGAAGAGCACAGGATAAGGAGGAGGCTAATGCAATGCAGAAGCTGAGAGCACTAGGATATATGTAAAGGAATAGGAAAATAAGAAAAATGATACTTGAAATATCTCTTGGAATCGGATTAGCAATTCTTGGAATTGCCTTTGTTGCAGAGTACATTGACTCAACCCTAGGGATGGGTTACGGAACTACTCTCACCCCTCTTCTATTATTAATGGACTTTGAGCCTCTTCAAATAGTTCCTGCAATTCTTTTATCAGAATTATTATCTGGTATTTTTGCAGCATTCCTCCATCACAAGCATGGAAATGTTTATTTTGACTTTAGAAATGATCATGAACACAAAATAAGAAAAAGACTTGGCAAGCTTGGTTATATACCAAAATCAAAATCAGCAAAAATAGCTTTAGTACTGGCTCTTCTTAGCATTATAGGGACTGTGGCTGCTGTATTAGTCGCAGTAAATATTCCTAAGTTTTATCTTAAACTTTACATAGGTGTTTTAGTTCTTGTGATGGGTATACTAATCCTAATAAAACATGGGAAAAAAAGTAAGTTTTCATGGAAAAAAATTATTGGTCTTGGAGTAATTGCTTCATTCAACAAAGGAATGTCAGGAGGAGGATACGGACCGGTTGTGACATCCGGTCAGATACTTTCCGGGTTAAAAACCAAGGCAGCAATAGGTATAACCTCGCTTGCAGAAGGACTTACATGTCTAGTAGGTGTTATTACTTATCTCTTGATCACATCAAGCATTAATTGGAGTTTAGCTCCGTTCCTTGTTATCGGAGCAATATTTTCAGTGCCTTTATCTGCTTATACAGTTAAAATAATGAAGACAAAAAGATTAACTCTCATTATTGGTATTGCAACTACCTTATTAGGCATATTAACACTAGCAAAACTATTTTGGTAATTTTATGGGGAATAAACAATGAAAAAAGAAAAGGATATTGAAAACCTAAAATTCGTAATTGTGGGACACGTTGACCACGGCAAGTCAACCCTTATTGGAAGATTGTTCTATGACACTGACTCTTTGCCAGAGGGAAGAATGGATGAGATAAAGAATGTGTGCGAATCCCTTGGCAAGGATGTTGAGTTTGCCTATGTGATGGACCACTTGCAGGAGGAGAGAGACCAGGGAATCACCATTGACACTGCTCAGACCTTTTTCAGAACAAAAAAAAGGCAATATACTATTATTGATGCTCCTGGTCATGTAGAGTTCATCAAGAACATGATAACAGGTGCAAGCCAGGCAGAGGCAGCTATCCTCATTGTTGATGTTGAGGAGGGAGTGCAGGAGCAGACCAGAAGGCATGCCTACATCCTCAGTCTGCTGGGACTTGACCAGGTTATTGTGGTTATGAACAAGATGGACCTTGTAGGCTATAAAGAAGAGAGATACAAAGAGGTTAAGAAAGAACTCCTGAAGTTCCTTGACACCATCAAGATAAAACCCATTTATCTCATACCAATATCTGCAAAAGAAGGGGACTTTATTGCTAAAAAAACAGATAAGTTCTCATGGTATGACGGCCCTACTGTTTTAGCGGCTTTGGACACCTTTAAGGTAAAGGAATCTGCTAAGAACAAGGATTTAAGGTATCCTGTGCAGGATGTTTACAAGTATGATAAAAGAATAGTTGCTGGCAGGGTTGAGAGCGGCACAGTAAGAACCGGCGACAAGATAAAGATTCTGCCTTCAGGAGAAGAGACTGTTGTTAAGAGCGTGGAAGAGTACATGAAGGACGACGTTAAAGAGGCAGAGGCTGGCAAGAGCACAGGCATAGTAACCCAGGAAAAGGTATTTGTTGACAGAGGGGATGTGATAACCCATCTCAAAGATTTGCCTGTAGTAACTGATACAATAAAGGCCCACGTATTTTGGATGGACAAGAAGCCTTTTGAGAAGTCAGAGAGGCTGTTAATCAAGTGCGCAACCCAGGAAGTGATGTGCAGCATTGAGAAGATTGAAAGAGTTACTGATTCATCCACTCTCAAGCTGATTAGCAAGGACGCTAAAGAGATAAAGAACAGGGAAGTGGCAGATATCATTATAAAAACAGGCAAGCCAGTGGTTGTTGAGAACTTTAACAAGGTGCAGGAGTTAGGGAGATTTGTTTTGCAGAGAGCAGATACCTGTGCCGGCGGGATAATAACAGATGTGTAAAAATGATAATAATATTTGCAATTGATGCGCTTGAATACGATAAGGTAAAGGAATTTGAGTGCAAAAACCTTATGCAACTACATTATGGCAAAACAGACATATCTGAGTTTTCTCAGCCAAGGACCATGGTACTCTGGAGCTCATTCATGACAGGCCAGAACAAGGAAAAAGACGTGCTCAAGGACGGTGACAAGGAGATGTGGGATAAGAAATGGCCGATTAAGGACACTTTTTTCTCAAAATTCAAGAGTCCTGTCGTGCTTGACTTGCCAGGATACAGCTATGACCAAGAAGTGCATGCAAAATCAAGAGAGCTACTGAAGAAGTACTTCACAACAGAGGATGAAGAAGAAAAAAACAAGGTGAGAAAAGAGTACAATAAGGATGCATTTGAGCATCACAGAAAGGTTAAGGATAAGTTTCTAAAGGCTCTTGATGGTGACCACGAATTAGTTCTAGGCTACTTCAGCGTGGCAGATGTTATAGGGCACCTCAACTTTGGCAACAAGACCATGATGAAGATGATTTACAAGGAGATGGATGAGATAGCAGCAGACATATCAAAGAAAGGAAAATTAATCATATTATCAGACCATGGCATGAAAGAACTGGGAATTTTCGGAGACCACTCAGAGTATGGATTCTGGTCAACTAATTTTGATATTGATATAAAGAAGCCTAAGATTACTGATTTCTATGACTTGATTGTAGGGTTGAAAGATAAAGAATAAGCTTATACATTCTTCTTGTACCACTCAAAGAACTTCTTCATTCCTTCTTCTATGCTTGTGGTTGGTTTGAAGCCAAGGAGTTTTTCAGCTTTGGAAACATCAGCATAGGTTATATCAACGTCTCCTGGCTGCATAGGCAGCTCCTTGATAACAGCTTTCTTGCCAGTAACTTTTTCAATAGTCTTAATAAAATCATTAAGCATGACAGGCTTGTTATTCCCAAGATTGATTATCTCAAAGTCCAGTTCTTTATCAATGGATGCAACCACTCCTTTAACAATGTCTGTTATAAAAGTATAATCTCTTTTAGTAGAGCCATCACCAAACCTTTTTATTGGCTTTCCATTATAAATCCAGTCTGTAAATAGATATGGAGCCATGTCTGGTCTTCCTCTAGGTCCATAAACAGTAAAAAACCTCAGGCAGGTTATCTTCATGTTGTAGAGATGATGATAGGTGTAGCATATCAGTTCCCCCGCCTTCTTAGTAGCAGCATAAGGGCTTATAGGGTTATCAACATTGTCTGTTTCTGAGAAAGGAATCTTTTTTCGGTTTCCATACACACTGCTGCTGCTTGCAAACACAAAGCTCTTAATCTTGTGGTCTTTGGCTAAATCCAACAGATTCAATGTGCCTTTAACATTTACTTCTTCATAAAGCAAAGGATTTTGAATAGAGGGCCTTACTCCTGCTCTTGCAGCAATATGAACCACTTTGTCAGGCTTTTCCTTGTCAAATATTTCTTTTAAACCTTCATAGTTCCTTATATCTTCTTTGTAGAAAATAAAGTTCTTGTTCTTTTTTAGGATTTCAAGGTTCTTTTCCTTCTTTTTGGTATCATAATAATCATTAATATTATCAACACCAACAACAGAGTCTCCCCTCTTTAGAAGAGCCTCAGAAACATGACTCCCTATGAAGCCTGCGCATCCGGTTAGTAGAATTTTCATTTTTGTTTTTTCCTCATATATTCATCTGCCCTTTCAAAATCGTCAATTGAGCCAATATCAAACCTTAATTTTCCTTCACCAGTAAAAGCATAAAAAGGAATTTTATTGTGGAATAATACTATTATATTTCCTATCAAGTCCTTATTATCACCATAGAAATCTGTTTCTTTTATTAATTTTAGGGTTTTTGAATCATAAATATACAAAGCAGGGCATATCCATTCTGATGGTGGATTCTCTGGTTTTTCCTCAAATGATACTATGCGTTTATTTTCGTCTAAAACTGCGTTTCCACTCTTTCTCAATCGGTTTTTGTCTTTTTCCCTGTAAACAGCTGCTACACTCCTATGTTTCTCATTATAAAAGTCAACAAAGTCTTTCATTTCAAACGTAAAGAGATTGTCGCCTGATAGTACAAGAGCATCATCCCCAACTTTTTCTTGTTCAAGAACTAATTTAAAGTCCCCTACTGTTCCTAATCTTTCATCATTGGATTTTGTTCCGTCATTAATTATTTTTATTTTGATATTTGCTTTGTAGTTTTTCTTCCACTTCTCAAAATCATCATAGTATTTGTTGTTAGTCACAATAAAGACTTGACCAACACCTGCTCTTTCAATATTCTCTATTGCGTATTCTATCATTGGTTTTCCTGCAATAATCACTAACGGCTTGGCCTTGCCTTCTATGAATCCCTTAATCTTTTCGTGCTTCTTAGAATCTTTTTCTTTTAACTCGTTAAGTCCTTTCTGGAGCCTAGTTCCATAGCCAGCTGCTAGAATTATTGCCTTCATTTATCTTCCTACTCCAAGGTATTTAAAGCCGAGTTTTTTCATCTCAATAGGGTCATAGATGTTTCTTCCGTCAATGAGTACGTGTTGCTTCATCAATTGCTTAATTTTCCCAAAATCTGGCTCTCTGAACTCATCCCATTCTGTCAGAATGATAAGAGCGTCTGCTCCTTTTAGGGCTTCGTAATTGGTTTTTGTGAAAACAACCCCTTTTTTGAAATGCTTTTTTGCATTCTCCATTGCCTCTGGGTCATAGGCCTTTACCTCTGCGTATTCTTTGAGCAATTGGTCTATAACTGTTAGGCTGGGCGATTCTCTTATATCGTCTGTTCTTGGCTTGAATGAGAGCCCCCACACAGCTATTGTTTTTCCTTCAAGCTTGGGAATGAATTTCTTTAGCTTGGGCACCAGACTTCTCTTCTGCCTCTCATTAATATAATCAACTGTTCTTAATATGTTTGAGGTAAAACCATACTGCTCCAGTATCTGGGCTATTGCCTTTACATCCTTTGGAAAGCAGCTTCCGCCGTAACCGCACCCTGCCTGTAGGAATCTTGGCCCAATCCTAGTGTCAAGGCCCATTCCCCTTGCCACTTGTTTTATGTCTGCCCCTATCTCCTCGCATAAATGGCTTAGTTCATTCATGAAACTAATCCTTGTGGCAAGCATTGCATTGCTGGCATACTTGACAAGTTCAGCATTCTTTTCATTCATAAAAACAATTGGTTTTGTTGCCCTGCTTATAGGCCTGTAAAGCTTTGATAGAATCCCTTTTGCCTTCTCACTGCTGGTTCCTATGATTATCCTGTCAGGATTCTGAAAATCCTTTACAGCTGCTCCTTCTCTTAAAAATTCAGGATTAGAAACAACGTCAAACTCTATCTTATTTTTCCTTTTCTTTAGTTCCTCTGTGATAATCCTGTTAATCTTCTCTGCAGTCCCCACAGGAACCGTGCTCTTGGTGATAACAATCTTATAAGAATCAATATGCCTGCCTATGTCCTCAGCAGCCTTGTAGACATAGCTCATGTCTGCCTCTCCATTGGCCTTGGGAGGAGTCCCCACACAGATAAAGATTATTTCCGCATCCTTAATTGCTTTTTCTTTGTCTGTTGTGAACTTCAGCCTTCCTAGCTTGATGTTTCTATCAACCAGTTCTTTAAGCCCTGGCTCATAGATAGGAATTATGCCTTTGCTAAGAGCCTCAACCTTGTTTTTGTCAATGTCAAGGCACACCACATCATTGCCAAGGTCAGCGAAGCAGGTTCCAGAAACCAGGCCAACATAACCGCTCCCCACACATAAGAGTTTCATGTTAAAAAGAGAGCATAAGGGCTTATTTAAAAGTTATGAAACCTAGTTCTCCTCGAGATAATAGAAAGCTTTTTAAATCAAGCAGGGTTCTAAGGTGTTGGACGGTCATAGCAACGTGGTTACACCTGTTCCCATTTCGAACACAGAAGTTAAGCACGTTCACGTTCTGGGGTGTACTGCACTTTGTGTGGGAAACCCAGACAGCTGTCCACCTTATATTTCTAAAAGAATAAAATAATAATAAAAAATCAAGCTATATTTTTTGCAATCTCTGCACCCTCCTCTATCATGAGCTCGTCTTCTCCCAAAGGCTCATCAGTCACCTTCACTGTATTGGCAAGAACAGCGTTATAATACTCAATTGGCTTGATATTAGTTATCACTGTCTGCTGGATAATGTACCTCCCGTTCCTGCTCGCCTTTACCCTGCTCTGGATTAAGGGCATTTTTCTCAGCTGTTGTTCTTTCTTATAGCTTAGTCCCATAAATAACACCTCCATTTACCAAGGTTGCTAGAAAATGGTTTAAATAATGATATCATGCTTTTTCGGAGAAAAAATACATTTTTAGGATTTCTTTCGTAGCTTTGCTAAGAAAAAGCCTTGCGTCCCTGTTTTATGAGGCCAGAATCTCCTGCATTTCCTTATTTCTGGATTTAATTCCTTGCCAAAAACACTTGTTAATCCCTCATCACCAGCATTTATATCAATTTTCTCAAGTTCAACATCCTTGTACTCATTGAGAAGCCAGTCAATATTCATCTCATTCTCCTCTGGCTCTAAGGAGCAGGTTGAATATACAAGAATTCCGCTTGGTTTTAAGACACTAAGTGCTGCCTGTAGTAATTGCCTTTGTGTTTTTACTAATACTCTGATATCCTCAAGCTTTCTTTCTAGGAACCAATCAGGCTCTAGTGCAAAGTTGCCTGAGCAGGGAGCATCTAATAAGATTTTATCAAACTTTAAGCCTAAGTCTTATGCAAACCTTGCATCCTTCTTATATACAACTGTATTAGTCACACCGCAGCGCTCAAGATTGTTCTGCAGGCTTGGAAGCCTTGGGTTAAGGGCATCAATAGCAATGATTTTCCCCTTATTATTCATTAATTGCGCCAGCTGGGTTGTCTTGCTGCCTGGGCAGGCGCACATGTCAAGCACTAAGTCATCTCCTTTTGGGTTAAGGATTTCTGCCGGCACTTGGCTGGCTGCTTCCTGCAGATAATAGTATCCTTGAAAATATTCCTGTGTTGCGCCTAGTGAAAATTCAGATTTGTAGAAATAGCCGTGTTTCAGAAAAGGAATCTTTTCTAGTTTTGCATTCAGCCTCTTGATAAGCTCTTCATCCTTAATCTTTAAGGTATTAACTCTCAGAGCACTCTTTACCTTGACCTTTTCTAATTCAAAGATTTCTCCCAGTTGTATGTATCTCTCAATGAAAGCATTCATGGTTAAGTGTAGTAAGGGGTGGTTAATAAAGCTTGTTCTAATAATTTACCACCACCTTTATAAATGTCTCCTCTATTCCTCCTCGTATGGATGTAGTATCTGCTTTAAAAAAACCAGAAGCATACTCCCACAAGGCGGATGATATTAGTCATATCAGTACAGCTATTTCTGATGTTTTTCTCACAGGCGAATATGCTTATAAGATTTGTAAACCAGTAAACCTTGGTTTTCTTAATTTCACAACCCTGAAGAAAAGGAAAAAGGAGATTGAGGACGGATACACCCATAACTCTTTGATTAGCCCTAAGCTTTATCTTGGGGTCTCTAAAGTAACCTCTGATAAAGGAAAGATTAGTATTGATGGTAAGGGAAGGGTAGTAGAGTATGCCTTGAAGATGAAGCAGATGAATCCAGATTCTCTTGCAAGCAATATCATAAAGGAAAGAGACTTAATTAATGATGAGATAAAGGGAATAGCAAGGATTATAGCTGATTTTCACTCTAAAGCTCCTTGTGATAAAAAGATTTCTAAGTACGGTTCTTTAAAAACAATAAAACTAAACTGGAAAGAAAACTTTAGCCAGGTAAGGGAATGTCTTGGTAAATATCTTTCAAGGGAGGACTATGACTTTATCAAGGAAAAAATAATTGGTTTCATAGAGAAAAACCAGGCCCTGTTTAATAAGAGGATTGCTGATAACAGGATAAAGCATTGCCATGGAGATTTTCATACAGGAAATGTTTTTCTGGATAAAAATAAGATTTATGTTTTTGACTCAATTGTCTTTAACAAGAGATTCCCATGTAGTGATATTGCTGCTGAGATAGCCTTTATGCTCATGGACCTGGAGTATCATGGAAAAGAGAAGAGCGCTGAAGTATTCCTACAAGAATATCTAAGATTAACAAAGGATACTGAAATGTTGAAACTGCTTGACTTCTATAAGTGCTATAGAGCTTACATAAGGGCAAAGGTTGCAATTTTCACCCTTCAAACAAAGGAATCTGTCGAAGAAGAGGAGAAAGCAAAAAAGTATTTTGCTCTTTCTAAGAAGTATGCTGAGAAATTATGATTATTTGATGTAAGCTTTTAATCCCTTGCTTAACTTATCGGCAAGCGCTTCTCTATTTTTTAGCTCTGCTGGTTTTACAAGAAATCCTCCTCCATCCTGCCTACCACCTCCTTTGTTTGCTAAGCAATAACCAGGTATGTCTATTTGCCCCATGTTTCTTTCAGGAATATAGGTGATTAGTGATCCTTTCACAGGGGGTTTCGTGAATATTGTTACTACCATATCTGCTTCAGGATATTCCCTTAGAAGATGAAAAGATGCTTCTTTCATGTACAGGATTGGGTGGCTAAAACCAAAGTACACCAAGCGACCTTCAACATCTCTCTCAATTAGTGATTGATCTAGATTTCTCTTTGCAACCTGTGTTTCTAAATCATACTGTCCTGCTAATTCATCAATTTCTAATTGTCTTAACCCTCCTTGTGCTAATGTTGAGACAATTCTATCAAGGGAAGGGCCTTTGCCATTGTTTGATAAAAGTATTGTTTTATTCAGATTCACTGCTGTCTGATACTCTGAAGCATCTTTTATTTGGAAATCAGAAACATGTGCCAATACAGCCAATTCTTTTGTAACATCATCCCTTAATCTAAATTCAGCTCTTACTATTTCTGCTCCACACATGTTTTGTTCTAATCTATATGTTTTAAACAAGCTTAGAGAGGGATCATTTTTATCCCACTGATGATGATCATAAATTGCTTGTAAATTATGTTTTTTAGCTAATCTTTGCAGTACCTCATATATTGGCTCTTTTCCAGAAAAGGACATGTCAGCAACGATTATATCTCCTTTTGGTTTTTGTTCTAGTTTCTTTAGTTCAGCCAGAACCGTTGGGTGATCTACAAAAATGTGTTCTGGTTTTAGTTTTATACTCCCCATCGCATGGCTTGCTATTCCATCAACATCCACACCATGAGCTACAAAATAATGTTTGTTCATAGAAATTGTAAACTGCACTCCCTTTATAAAATTTATCATAATTGACTACTTAACAGTAGTCAGAAATCAACAACCAGGATTCCTTTTTTCTCATCAATACTCTTAACCAACTTGTTCTTTTTGTATTTCTTCTTTAATTCATCCCAGCTCATCTTCTTCCTGTCAGCATTAATACTGTCTAATAACTCTTTAATCTCATTGTAATGCTCATAGATAAGCTCTCCCTTCCTGTGGTTCTCCTTAGAACCCCTCTCAAGAGCCGTCGCTCTTTCTTCCTGCTTCTTAATTATTAATTTTGTCCTGTCCTCTTTGGTCTGCTTTTCTTTTACAAATTTATCCTGTACTTCCTTAACAACTTTCTCTGTTAATACATCATCAAGAACCTTGTTAAAGCTTTCATAATGTTTTTCAGTGCCACAGGCCAATTCAAATGGAAATAATTCATCACCAAACTTGTTTGCCTTAACCTTCTCATTAAACAAGCCCTTCAACTCCTTGAATAGTTTCCCCATCTCTTTATCATCAGGTTTTTTCTTACTCTTATCCAAATCTGCTCTCTTACACAGCTCTTCTGCATACAAACCACCCAATCCTAAATCTATAGCCAAGGTTTTTACAATTGAATCCTTTTTTGATTTTGTAATAATACTCTTTAATTGCTCCTCGCTAAGGCTCGGAGTGATTAACTGCTCAGGAGGATACTCATACTTGATTCCTCCACGAATAGTTCTTGCCTGCCAATTCTGGGACTTAAGCAATCCTCTAATCTTGTAGTCTTCATCTATCAACAGCATGTTGCCTTTGCTGAACAGCTCGCATATAAGAATTCTAACTCCTGTCTTGGTTGTAAAAACTATTTCAAGAATCCTCTCAAAGCCTTTCTGCCTGACCTCCTTAATCCTTGCCCCAGATAAGTGCTTCCTCAGGAACATGCAAAAGCCAGGCGGAGTGTCTGGAAATATCTGCTTGTATTCTGTCAGATAAGCAAGTCCTGGAAGATTAATCCTGAGCATAGTCTTGCCAACACCGCTCTTGTGAAAGATAAACAAGAACTCGCCCTTATCCTCTTCCTGCTCATAGATTTTGTCAATTCTAGCGCCAACTAGGTCCTGAAACTCTTTAACCAAGTAGTACAAATCCAGCGAGGTTAGTTCTGTCTTCATACCCCCTAGGAGAATAAGGTGGTATAAAAAGGTTTGGTGGGGAGATGCTTCTCGTAAATTAAATTTTTCACATAAATCAAGCCAAATTTCACATAATTTAAATAAATTGAGTGGTTTCTTAAGATGTGATGATGATTAAGAAGGGACAAATTTTCCTTGTATTCGGCGTAGTTATTGTAATTTTAGTTCTGTTTATCATAGCTTTCTTAATTTACACATATCCACGTGTACCATATGATTATAGTTGTATTGTAGATGAAGATTGTGTATTAAAGGATGTCGGAAGTGGATGTCCTTGGAATGTTTGTATTAATAAAGCTCAGTTCAACGAGACCAATTTGGCCAAATCAAGAGAAGGCATACCAAAGTCAAAAGGGATTTTGAGTCCTGGTTGTATACCCTCTGAAGTTCTAGGTTGTAAATGTCGTAATAATCTGTGTGAAGGGATAAATATTGCTAAACCTGAGTTTGCTGAAGATTGTAATTATATTGAAATGATTCAATGGAGAGACGTATGTTATATTAATTATGCCAAAAATCATAGTGATTCTCAAGCTTGTGAACAGATACATTATCCGGATAGGGAAAAAAAATGTGAAGAGTTTATGTATACTTATTGTGATTCTGATGACGATTGTGTTTTAGAAATATACCTTGAAAATAATTGTTGCCTGATCCCTTGTAGAAATCATGCTGTTAATAAACAAACACAAGAAAGGAGAGCTAAATGGAGAGAAACTCATTGTACCCAAGAGGAACGGAAACTGGTTGAAAACAAAATTCCTTCCAAACTTACTAAAGAAGACACCAATAAGTGGTCATGTTTATTCGAAAATGTTGAATGTGACCCTTCTTATTATGAAGAAGCTTATTGTGATAATGGAACTTGCAAATCAAGATAATCCTTTTTTCATCTCCAGCAAGACCTTCTTTACCTTCTTTCCTTTCTCTGTCAACTCATGATCCTTAGTTAATATCCCTTCTTTCACAAAGTAAGCTTTTATCCATCCTGAAGTGGATTCTTGTTTTCCCATTAAAAATTTTGCTGAAGCTGTGTTTAGGAATCTTTCAATGAATTTCTGTCTTCTTTTTGGGTAATATCTAAATAATTTATCTTTTAAGACAACTAGATTAGCAAGAATACTTGTTGATTGAATTCTGATACTTACTTTATTTCCTTTTTCAACAAGTAACTTATAATTCAACTTCGTATTTGATAAAACTTTCTCGATTATTTTCGATTCAATTTTATTAGAAGCGATGCCTATATGACCTCGAGTTTTAGCGCTCGGATAACCGTCTCCTTCTAAAACACCACAAATAAAATCTATCGCTAAAGCTTTATTTTTTGTTTTTTCAATTCGCTCTATTAATTTATTTAAGAGATTCATATAAAATATTCTTACTAATTCTTTATGTTCTTTTAAAATAAGAGCTCCAAACTTATTCCTATTTTGACTCAAAATTACTTCAGATTTCACAATTCTTATTTTATTATTTCTTAATAGAACTCCTGCATTTTTATACCATTTGCTTATAAGATGGATTTTAAGTTTTTTAAAATCTTTTTTATGAGACGTTACTGTTAAACCCAAATCTAATGCAGGATTTTTTACAATTTTTTTATGCATAGCAAAATAATAATTTGCTTGCTCAAATGTAGAAGCACAAATACCCCAACTATTACCTTTTTTAGTTCCATCTGCTAAATAACAACCTAAATAATAAGCACATTTAGATACATCAATATTTGCATTAACTACTATTGGAACTCTATTTCCATAAAACAGAATTATATCTTTAGAATTAATAAACCCAAAGTTAAACTTAGACACTATTTGCTTTAATTCCGGATTCAAAGAATATTCAGTTCTTTCTCTCATTAAATTTCTTTCTATTTGAAATACGCCTTTTTTACCAGCGAGTTTATTATCTGTTGTAAATTTATATTCTATTGTATTTTCTCTTTTTCTTATTTTTATTAAATTATAAAAAACATATTCTTCATCTTCAATTACTCCTCCTATTTCTAAAATATCATCTTGTTTAAGACTCCATTTCTTGACCAATTCTAAAGGGAGATATATTCTTCCATCAGAACCTATTTTAGAAAAGAAACCCTTAGTTTTTTCAAATTCAACTTCATATTTATCAACAAACTTATGCTTCTTCATTATTTCTTTAGGCACATATACACCTAGAACTCCGCATTTACGAATACGAGCATATAGAACAATTTTTGTAGAATATTTGATTATAACTTTAACTAATTCACCTTCTTTATAAAAATGTCTTTTATTTTTAGGAAGCCGAATAAATCCTGTGCCTTTTTTATTTGCTATTGCGATAAAAGCTTTGAATATCATTTTTCCTCGCCTAGAATTGGGAAAATGATATTCTATTTAAAGCTTTTGTTATAGTAACTAAAATCAGAAAGTTATGAGGATTGTCTACTTTACGCTTACACACTTAGCAAGATTCCTTGGCTTGTCAATTGGTCTGCCCAGCTTGTCAGCTGCATAGTAGGCTATCAACTGGCCTGCTACTGCTGCTATTATGCCGAACTTGCCGTCATTTCCTGTATTGA
>Ga0114922_10003755_pt1 | contig 14137 bp, 17 predicted proteins | sample AartaG_FD_100975 | JGI IMG/M metagenome (GOLD analysis project Ga0114922, IMG submission 100975) | Deep subsurface microbial communities from Aarhus Bay to uncover new lineages of life (NeLLi) - Aarhus_00045 metaG | ecosystem: Environmental > Aquatic > Marine > Oceanic > Sediment | place...
ACCGAATCGCCGATGAATACTATCTTACATTCGTCAAGATCCCCCACTGCCATAATTCCAGCGGCCATGCGGATTGCTTCGAGAGAAGAATTTTTACCTATTGGAGAATCTTCGCACAAAATTCCCACAGATTTAACCATTAATTTACACCCCCGGACCAAATACTATAACTCTTTCTGATTCTGCCATCCACTCAGACAATCCACCTAATCCCACTTGAAGCGCCCCCTCAATAAAATCGTCGGATTTTAGCCCCGTGAAGTTAACCCAAGTACTACAGACAGATAGATTTAGGTTATTCTTCTTTATGAAATTCTCGAGGCGTTCGGGTAGATTTCTCATGCTTGAGCTTATATTTATTTCACGTTTGACGTTATACACGCCACTCCCGTAGAAAAAAATACCTAAAATTTGATGCCCTTTCTTTAAGATTGCCTTTCCTAAGTTAAGCATCGTATCTATCGCTTCAAATTTATAAGGTTCCGCGCATACGACAAAAGTAAAAACAACCATAATAGTAAAATCACTTTTTTTAATGATTATTTATATAACGTATTCTTATTTATCATTTTTCGCAAAAGAAAACACGTTCCTTTAGGGAAGTGATGAATTTTGCATCATTAAAAGTTGAACCTCTTCTTCTTTAAATATAAAAAAATAATAGATTAACCAATGCAACTCGTTCGACAAGTTCAATTCAAACGCTCGAAATTATTGGACGAGATCACTTTTCTTTCAAAAAACTTGTTTAACGTCGCCACCTACACGGTTCGACAACGATTCTTCGTGGATCGTCATTGGACTCGATATAACGAGTTATGGCGATTGTTAAAATCACACAAGGCGTATAAAAAGCTTCAAGAGATGTGCGGTTCTCATCCACCACAACAAGTCTTAAAGCAAGTAGATCGAAACTTCAAGAGTTTTTTTAAAGCAATTAAAATGTGGAAAAAAGAACCGTCTAAATTTCAAGGAATGCCAAGGCTCCCCCATTACAAGCGTAAGAACGGTCGTAATTTGGCCTATTTCACTTCATTACAATGTAGGTTGAATGAAGGTTTTGTTTTACTCACGAAAAAGATGGAAAGATTAGGCTTTCCGAAAATAAAAACGGATCTCGAAAATGTAAAAGGAGTTCGCATCGTTCCTTTCGGGGATCGATATAACGTCGAATTGATCTACGACTACGAACCACTAGACTTGTACTTGAACGAGGATAACATGTTAGGGATCGATTTAGGACTTAACAACATCGTAACTGCGTCAGATAACGTTGGAAATAATCCATTGATTATCAAGGGCGGTGTCGTGAAGTCGATCAATCAATTCTATAACAAGCAATTAGCCAAATACAAATCGTTAAGCAAGATTTGTAACGACACCGAATTGACTAAACGCATCTTGAAACTTCATCGAAAGCGAAACAATAAAATTAGAGATTTTTTCCACAAAACTTCGAGAAAAGTAGTCAATCACTGCATTTCTAACGATATAGGGACGATAATCATCGGGTATAACGAGGGTTGGAAACAGAAAGTTAAGATCGGCAAGAAAAACAACCAAAACTTCGTGTCAATACCTTTTCTAAAACTTGTCCGACAAATCGAATACAAGTCCGAGATGGTCGGAATTAAAGTAGTGAGAATCACCGAAGAATATACTTCGCAAACTTGCTCTTCGTGTGGAGTCGTTCGCAAGTCAAACCGCAAGTATCGCGGTCTATACGCGTGTAAAGATTGCGGGTTAGTATTAAACGCCGATGTGAACGCTTCAAGAAACATGATACAAAAAGGAGTCCCTGAGTCCAAGTGGTTAGGGGATAGAGGATGTTTGAACCATCCATTAGTGTTAAAAGTTTAACGACTCTTAACCTACGAATCCAAGCCCTTTAGAGCGTGGTAGTTCAAATAGCGTTAATATTTTATAAATCATACTTCTCCCTTAAGTTCAAATTTCAAGTGAAAATTGTATTTATCTTATATTATATCGTAACAACTTTTTTTGCTATTCAATATCATAAAGTAATTGAATCTTAATATATTGTAGTATCAAAATTATTAATATGAGGTTTATCTAAAGTGTCTATCGTTGATTTACTAGTTCCGATGTTTTTAAGTTTTAGAGAAGGTTTAGAATCTGTTATTATTGTAGTTATTATTTTATCCTATTTAAAGAGCACAAACCAAAAAAGTTATTATAAATACGTGTATATCGGAGCTATTTTGGCCGTAATTTCCAGTATTATTTTTTCTATTGTCTTCTCGCTAATATTGGGAGGATTTACAGGAATATTAGAAAAATTATTCGAAGGATATACTTTTGTTATTTCTGGAATATTTATTATAACACTTATTCTATGGATAAGTAAAGAGGGTTCTAAGATGAGAGAAACTCTCGATGAAAAGGTTGAGCAGTCTATCAAAACAGGTAAAATTTTTTCAATCTTAATTTTAACCTTTATAGTTATAATTCGCGAAGGGATTGAATTAGTTTTGCTTTTGGTAGGTGCTACATCGTTAGGAACCTTAGATCAAGGGAGTATAACTATTGGCTCATCAATAGGTATCGGCATTGCAATCATAATTGGGATCCTTATGTTCTATGGTATAAGAACTATAAATTTATCAAAATTCTTTAAAATTACTAACGCTGTTCTTATCTTATTTGCTGCCGGATTGATTACATACGGTATTCACGAATTCATAGAAGCGGGTGCACTTAACCCTATTATTGAGGAAGTATGGAATATTAAACATATTTTACCAGAAAGCTTTCCAGATAATAATTCTCTCACTCCAGAATGGCTTGAAGTCATTGGGGCGCTATTAAAAGCCTTATTTGGTTACAACGCAAATCCTTCATTATTGGAAATAATTTTATATCCAAGCCTTATTGCGACTATTAGCGTAGTCTCAACAATAATTTGGAAAAATAATAATAAATAATTTTTTTTTCTATTTCTAGAAATAACGGTATATCTTCTTTCCAATTAATATTTTAATGATTCACTCTTTAAAACCATTGAGTGGCATCAGCTTCTAATGATAAGTCATTTAATGTTGCTGCTCCCACTATTTTAACCCCGGGAATTAGATCCACTTTTTCCCATCCAAACATTCTTTTTGAGGCTTCACAAACTAAAATTTCAACTCCCATTTCCAGAGCTTTATCTAACATCTCTTTGACACTGGGAAAGCCTCCTATTTTTATTTTTTCTGCCTCTCCAGGTTTTAATATTCGCAGTCCTGTTCCTAAGTAGTAAATTGTTGCTTTAATATTCATTGCTTTAGCGGTCTGCGCTAAGATTAACGGTGAATATTGTCTTTCTGGATCATCACTCGTTTGAACATATAAAATATATTGTTTTCCTTCACTCATTTACTATCACATCGGATTATTTTAATTGTTACCATAGGTGAATTAAACACTTTTAAACGATTATATTGAAAATACTTACTCGTTTATCTATTAAATCTTTGGATTTTTTAATAAAGTTAAAAATGAACATTATCAAGTAAAATAAAAACTTACTTCCGGATTAAGGTACCAATTTTTCCACCTATTTTTTGCCTAGAATTACCCTGTACGCCATTAAATATGCCCTCCTCAATCAGGTCGTAAATAGAATGCTTTAACGCGATTAATGGTATTTTTTGAATCTCTTTTAATTCTATCAACTCGTCTATCGTAATAGACTCTCCAGGCGAAATAATAGATTTAATAAATTTTTTAATGTCAGCTAAATCAGTCGTAACGGTAATAATATCGCGGTCGTCTTTTTTCGTAAGAGAAACTTTAGACACGCTTATTTCTGACATTAAAAACCTAACCTGTTCTTCGAGTAATTTAACTCTTCCTTTTAACTCTGATATTGCGTCTTTACTAGTCTTTCTTGGAATAGATTTTTGTGTTAAATATTTATTTAGGAGTTGTTTAAGATATGTTTCTTCAATACCAGCATTTTCTATGGTGGTAATTTTCTCTGTCTTCTTAGTACCTTTCTTAAGTTTAATCCCGCACTCTTTAGCTAACCGGTCCAATAGGGAAACGGTTAATTCGTTCAAATCTGCCATTTAAAGCCATCCACGAATAATTTTTTATTTTTCTTTAATCTATGTTAGGAGAATTATTACTTAAATAAAATTTTGTCAGTTGACAAAATTTAACAAAATTTATTATATATGGAATCTACTTCTAAATTGAAGGGTACAGATATAGACATGTACTCTAATTGTTTTATTAGGTTATTAAAAATGGTAAAAGGAACAGTTAAATGGTTTGACAGCCGCAAAGGCTTTGGATTTATAACTCGTGAAGATGGTTCAGGTGATATTTTCGTTCACTTCTCAGCAATTAAAGGAGATGATGACGAATTTAAAATTATCTACGAAGGAGATATCGTAGAATTTGAAATCACAGATGGACAGAAAGGACCTCAAGCAACTGACTTAACTATTGTCGAAAGAGGCCCACGCGAGGATACTAGATCAAGACGTTATTAAGAATTAACGTAGTAGTTAATTTAGAACACGCATTAAAAAACAAAATATATATAAGGAAATATCAGAAGAATAGAAACGCACAAAATGCTCTTGGGAGAAAATTTTTACTTTTTATTGGTTTTGATTGAATTTCCCCCTTTTTTTTATTATTATTTTTAAATCATAAGTATAATGTCAAATTATATATGACTAAAATTATATTACAGAACTTGAAATGGTAATCCTTTTCGAATCCTTTGGTAACTTTACCACCGGGCAGACTTCATACTTGGCTCTCGTTTCAAAGAAATCCAGAGGTACCATTACGTTAACTGACAAAGAGTTTTCTTTTAAATCCGAAAAAGATAACATATTATTTCAACTGAGAATACACGATATTGAAAATTTTTCTGTAAGAAATCGATTAAAACTTCCAACGATCGAATTAATAAGCGTTCAAGGAATCGTTTACACGTTTTATCCTCATAGAAGAGAAAATAGTTCGCTTTCTACCTCAAAAAAATCAACAGAAGAACTTTTTAGACAACTAACAAGGATTACTTACAAAAAGGAAAGCCCGATTTTATTTGAAACTAAGGGCGGGTTTATGGACGATGGCTCCATTGGTGAAAATTCTGCGCCTGAAACGCTAAAAGGGATTATTTTTTTAAACGAAAATTATTTATTTTTTAAGCCATTTAACGAGAAAACGATGTACCAAATTGCTATATTGAATATTCTGAGTATTATGAAAGGTGATACCGATTTGGGTCCATCTGTAAAGATTCAAACTAATCAAAACAAAATTTATTCGTACATAGCGCTTAAAAAACAATTGGGTTTGTACGTAAAAGATAAATCGAAAACGGAAAAATTGTTTGAAATTATTAACCAAGCGAAGATATATAAAACATCAGAGCAAATTCGATTAGAAAAAGAAGACAAGGAACGGATCGAAAGGGTCAAATCGATGATGGAAGTCTCAAATCGACTAAGGCTTGATATGATGCGTATTGCGTTAGATATGGACGAAAAGGCTTTTACGGAAAAGGTGTTCCAATGGGCAAAACGATTTAAGTTCTTAATAGATGGGGACTACTTGATCGTTAATCAAGATACAGTTGAGGATTTCCTCAACGATTTATCTACTGGAGCGAGCGTCTTATTACATAGAGGGTTAAAAGTAAGTTGCCAATTTTGCGAGAAAAAGATTGATCGCAACGCAAAAATATGTCCATATTGCGGGAAGGAAGTGTCTAATTCGTAAAAAATTTAAGCGGAAAATCAGAGAAAATTAAAAAAATTTATTTTAAGTAAGAGTTAATCTCCCCATTGGACTAAGCGTCGTTCTCCTTCTAGCGATTTAATGTGAGTAACATCTTGCGATACTTCTAATGTACCGATATATTTGTCTTGGGTGTCTCTTATTTTTTGTGCCCTAACTCCAGTTAATATTTAATTTTTCTCTTCAAATTCCATAAGATTATTTAGTAATCTCTTCAAAAAACTTTCGAAACGATCTATTTCTTCCTCAGAAAAACCGTTATAAAACAAATTCAACATTTCGTTTGATACATTAATATAATTCTGTTCAAATTCTTTATCCACTTTAATTAAATTAATTATTATTTTCCTTCTATCCTTTTTTGAAGGAGATCGTTTAATATATCCTGCTTCTTCAAGACGATCTAACATAGAAGTTAAAGTAGATTTGCTTAATTGTGTTTCTTTTGAAAGTTCATGGATGGGTAAACTGTTTTTGTTCCAAAGAACAAACATTATTCTACCTTGTGCGGGATTTAATTTATCTAACTTATTATTTTTAAGTTTCCGGTTAAATACTCGTCCTGAGAGTTGATGGATCTTAGCAATAAGAATTCCTGCTTCTCGTTGTTGACTCATTTTGATTGTCCTAATTCGAAATTGATTTGATTTAATTTATAATAAAATCTGGCCTGTGTTGGATGTAACCTAATTAAAGAATAGTCTGGATCTTCTACTCCTTTTAAGTAATACTTTGTCCACCAATCTAACCATATTTCTTTTTTAATTTCTAAATCTGTAATGACATCAGCTAAACCTCCCAACATGAAACCTTTAAAATCTTCTGCATCACAGTAATAAACACATATCGCGGGGTTTTTTTTTATGTGAACAGTTTTAGAAGATGATGTATTGGTCGAAATGAAGATAAGAAACTCATCCGATTGTTTTTGAAAAAATCTGGAAAATTCAGGGAATTGTTCTTTGTTTTTTAAATTAAAAATAGCTCTTGTTATTGGAAAACCTTCATTGTCAATAGTTGTAAGATAAGCCGCTTTTGATGTTTCCATTAATTCTAAACCCATTTTTTTAGCTTCCTCTAATTCCATCTTTTACACCTGTATATTTTTAAGTTATATTTTATAGAGTATTCCTAATCTCCTCTAAATTCTGTTTAGCAGAAGGATCTTTTTCCAAACTATTTTTCAGTTTATCGCAAATGAAATCTTCGCAATAAGCACAGTTAGTAAATTGTTTTTCTTTACAACATATTCTTATACCACAGTTCTCACACCAACTAAAGTGTCTTCCTTCAACATTGCATCCATCACAATAGATATCTTCAGGTTTAAAAGACATTGACTCACTTGACCAATTTTCCGCAATTTTTTTTATTTCTTTTTTATCATCTTTTTGAGTTGCTAAATACGCGGGGCATTCTGAACAATTAATTCCGCAATAAGCTATTATTCTATTCATAATTCTAACCTCTTTCTCTTTTAAATTATCATTTTATAATTTTTGAGATCTATTCTATAAAGTAGTCCTATATAGTACTATATTATATAAAACGAATGTACTATATAAAATTTTTGCTTTTATTCATATTCCCTTTAGCTTAAGATGACTTTATACAAATCCTTAGCAAATTGTGGTTGAAATTTTAATAATTTATCGGAATCCAAGGTTAAAATTCTGAATTTTACAAAGATTTCGTTGCTAAAGTCTAAAACGTGAAAGTGTGGTCGAAAACCAAAAATCTCTCCGTACTTACCGCATAATTTATTGAATTGGTCTATTTTGATACGGAATTCTCCGTACGGAACGCGCATTGTGAAAGTATAAGAATGTACTATCTTTTTGCGGTCTTCAGAAAACGAGTTAAAGAAGTTTTTAACATCGCTCTCTTCTTGTTTTCTAAGTTCCTCGTTGTAAATATCGAGATCTAATCGAGCGTTGCCAACGTCTTGGGGAGCCCGAATTTGTCTTTTAAAGTGAAAATATTTCTTTCTTGATTTGGGCTTAATCGTATAGTTTAAAACTATTGACGATATAACATCAGAATTGGAAATTTCTACGATAACGCGTTCTAGTGTTTCAATAACGACTTTGGTAAGCGTGATAGACTTAATTACGCCCTTATGGCCAGAAATTTTAACTACATCCCCAATATCAATGGGGTCTACGATCCATAATAATACGCCCGCAACAAAATTAGAAAATATTCCGCTCGTTACGAACGCTAAAGCCGTGCTTAACGCACCGGTAACTATTGCAGTAGTTTCAGGTGGGAGCGCCGTGAACGAGGGAAATCCGTTTATTACAAAGTAAAGTAGGGTTAAAATCGACGCTATTCTAATCACAAAAATTAAATTATTTTTTTTTCCTACAGGTATTTTCACTATTTGACTAAGCAAATACGATAACAACTTGTTAACAATAACCAACGAAATGGCAATGATAAAAACAAAAAGAAACGCTTCAGGATCACTATTAAAAATTGAGGTTATTTTTCGTCACCCTCGTCTTCTATTTTTAAATCATCAAGACTTTCTTGGTATTTATCCCATCCCTTATAAATTCTATCGGGATATAAAGCAAAGAGAATGTCTCTAAGAAAAGAATCTAAGTAATTCAAAATAATTACCGGGTTCTCTGATTTTATATGCAATATAACGCGAACACGTCCAAATCTCGTGGTGTCAACAGCATAATCCGGTTTGGTGCCGAATATTGGTTCATAAGCGTTAAATACATTCAGTAGCAACTCATCGAGCTTTACTGGGTCTAATGACCCTAAAATCTCTACTTTTTTAATATAGGTTGTTGTTTTTATCTTCGCCGATAAGATCTTATTTATCATCTTAATATAGGCTTTATAGTGCTTACTTTTGCGAAATTCTTCTTTCTTTAATGGTTCGAATATTTTAAACTTATCGTGAGTGAACTTTACTATAGTAGAACCATAGACATTACTGTTTGGAATTATAATCTCAACTCCGTCAAATTCCCGTATTTTAGTATAATTTAAATTGATTTCTCTTACAATTCCTTGTATACCGTTGGTTTCTATCAAATCCCCTATTTCAAATTGCCTTGACGATAATAAAAGCGCTCCTGAAGCCATATTATTAATGATATTTTTAAAATTTAACGATACAGCAACGATTAAAAATGGAACTATGGCGTAAAATAAAGCATCTTCAATAACATACAGTAACCAGAATAAGAAAATACTCCATATAATAGATATAGCAATTGAAACAAAAGTTCGATAAGAGCGCTTTTTGAATAAATACACAGAAAAACTATTCAACGGTTTTCGAACGATGTAAATAATTATATTAATTACAATCAAATTTTTTACAGATTGCTCCCAAGGGGAAAGATAAATTACCCATAACGCAGTGATAATGAGAATAAAGTAAATGAGAAAGTAGAATTTATTTTTCATAATTTTATATTTTGATGGTTTATTTATAAAACTGTTGTAAAATTCCACAAACCCCAATTTATAGTTATTAAAACCTAAAATTTTGGTAAATAAATTATTATTTTTTTAGGATTAAATTTAATAAACTATTTATGTCAAACTAACCTAAATTTTATTTAGCGACAAAATACATTTCTGTAAAAAATGTGAGGTATGCAAAAAAATGATGTATAATAATATGGAAGATTTACCGCCTGATTACGAAAAAGACCTAAGTATATTGGAAAACCAAATTACAGAATTATTTGCTCTTCTTGAAAAAAAAGAAATACAAGTACTTCAGCTAAAAGACGAGAACGCAGAATTAAGAGCTCGAATTCAGAATCTACAACAACAATTAAATCAACCTAAACAACAATTAAGTCCGCCTAAACAACAAATGAGTCCACCTCAGAAACAAATAAGTCCGCCTCAACATACGAACCAACAAATTGATACAATAAGAGTGCCTAATCAGCAAATACCTCTAGCAACCTCACCTAGCACTAGCATTTCTACTAATAAAAGAAAATGCCCTAAATGCGGAGCCATGGGTTTCGCCATCAAAGAAGTTAATGATAAATCGCGTTTGATTAGCTACGTGCCAAGAAGAATTTACGCGAAAAAACGCGTCTGCACTAAATGTAGGTATGAGTTTTAAATCGTACAATTAAATTCTGCTTTTCCACCAATAGGGAACGTTCATCGAGATAAATCGATCTTTAACAAACAGTTTAATTTTATTTTCGGTTAAAGTGAATGCGATTCCACCTAAAAAGGGAACCCATTCCACATCAGGAGGTATTCCAAACCATCCGAATCGTAATGCCATTAAAAAAACATCGTGCGTTATGTGAATGTCGATTCCTCTCTCCGGAGCATTGCTGATACCGTTCCAGATAATCTCTGCCGCGTTTTGACAGTAAATTTGAAGTGGAGATATTAAATCTGGAGAATAGAAACCGACAGCCCAACGAAACATAAATCCAAGATGAGAAGCTTTCATATTAATATCTTGGAAAAATTTTGGAGCAGTTCCCGCGTAAAATAACGGCGTAAGTACCCCTTTTAACGCTCCATTTCCTCCAATCTCTTCAAATCCGGTTAAAATATCTTCTGCCGTTTCTTGACAGCGGCCTACAGGGCTGTGATACAGCCTGATTGCTCTCTCATTAGGTAATTTTTTACCAAATATCTTAGCTACTTGATGCCCTTGAGGGGTTAACCTTAGTTCATGTAATTTCACTAATTCAGTAGGATCGTTTCTGTGGGAATGTCGCAGAATTAAAATTATCTTCGAATCTACTGGAAATTTGTTAAGAGCTTTAACAATATTACGCGCCTGTACGGTCCATTCAGCGTTTTCCCAAATGTTTTCTTTATACATCTTGCATAAGTAAAAATTATAAAATTAAAAAAGTTATTTTTAGCAAATCCACTTTCTCGAAAAAGTAAACGCTTTTGAAGAACTTGAATTTTACTAAATTTTTTAATATATTCGAAATAACTAAATTTACTAATATTATTTACTTACTATAAAAATGAGTTTTGGGTATTTTGGCTTGGTTTTACACGGACATATCCCTTGGTGTAAAAAATCTGGAACTTGGCCTGCTGGTGAAGAGTGGCTTTTTGAAGCCATGTTAGAAACATATATTCCTATGTTGAATCTCTTAAGGGGTTTAAAGGAAAGAAATATTAAAACGGCTTTAACTATAAATATTACCCCAATTCTAGCTGAGCTTCTTGCAGATGACTATATGAAACAACGATTTATAGAATATATGGATAGTTTAATTTCAAGAGCTAAAAATGATATTAAACGATTTGATAGTGATCGAAAAAGAAAAGATATTGCTGAATTGCACTTGCAAAATTTTGAATATGTCTTAGATACATTTTACCAAAATTATTATAGAGATATATTAGGAAGTTTCAAGTGGCTTCAAGACATAAATATGATCGAATTAATAACTTGTGGAGCAACTCATGGCTTTTTACCCTTATTTGAAAGTGATTCTGCAATATTTTCGCAAATCCAATTAGCTGTAGACACCTATAAGAAATATTTTGGTCGAGAACCAAAAGGAATCTGGCTTCCTGAATGTGCTTACCGACCTAAGGAATTTAAGGAAGGAAAAGTAAGAGAAAGTATTGATTATTGGTTGAATAATTCTGATATTCAATATTTCTTTGTAGATTCTCATGGAATCTTGGACGCTGTATTGATCGAACAAAATAACGATATTGGTTTAAACACAAACTTTGGGTATACTTTAGAAACGGGGGTTTCTGTATTTGGTCGAAATAAAGACACAAGTAAACAAGTATGGGATTCGAAAATAGGATATCCGGGTAATGAATATTATCGTGAATTTCATAGGAAAGATCACGAATCAGGCCTACATTATTGGAGAATTACTGATAAAACCACAGGAAAAGAAAACAAAAAGCTCTATGAAATTGCAATAGCACAAGAAAAAGTTGAGGAGCATGCAAATCATTTTATATCAGTTTTATATAACGAATTGAAAGATTTTAAAAGTAAGTTCAATACCAAAGGGATAATTATATCTCCTTACGATTTTGAACTATATGGTCACTGGTGGATGGAGGGTATTAATTGGTTAAAAAAGACATTTGAATTAATACATAACCATGAAAAAATAGAAATGATAACTATATCTGAATACATTTCAAAATATAAAGACGAATTTTCAATAATAAGAATGGGAGAGAGTAGTTGGGGTGAAGGAGGGCATTTTCAAGTGTGGAGTAATCCAGATCATGGATGGATTTGGCCCTATATAAATTCTTCAATTAAAGAACTTGAAAAAATATTAGAAGCGAATCCAAATCCGAATTCAAATGAATGGGAACGGAGAATATTAAAACAAGCCACGCGGGAGTTATTATTACTGGAAGGAAGTGATTGGCCGTTTCTTCTTTATACAAAACAAGCGAAAGAATACGCAAATCAAAGGTTTCACCATCACCATCAACGCTTTAACAAACTTTTATGGGCAGCAAAAAATTTTGACGAGAAAGAAAGAATTAAATTACGGGAACTTGAAGAGATCGAATCAATAGATACTTGTTTTCAAGATATTAATATTGATTACTTTAGAAAACAATTGTAAGTTTTTTATTATTATTATTGTACGAATAAGGGACATGTTCCAAACTTCGCATGAATAATTTTTATTAAAATGTTCTACTATTACTTAACATTTTTAACAAAATTGATAACCTGGTTAAAAATTGGACTAATTTTGTTTTATTAGTTAATCTAATTACTATTTAGGTAGGTTTTAATAATGAAAATGAGTAAAATCGAAAAAAAAATCATTAACGGTAAACGACACGCTAAGAAGAATTTAGAAGATATTGAAGAACTATTTAGAATAATCGATTTAAGTAATATCAATAATGTTTTGGAAATTGGATGCGGTGTTGGAGTAGTATCTGAACATTTTAATAACAGTTATAATATGAATGTTATCGGAACTGATGTTGATCCAAAGCAAATTAAGATTGCTAAAACATTATTAAAATTGAGATTATTTTATAGTTAAATAGAATTAAAGGATTTCTAGGTTGTAGCAGAGTTAAATATGCATTCCAATGAGAACTCTAAAGATACGGTTGGTCTTTTATTTTTTCGCATAAGACTTAATAGTCTTATTTCGTTTTTTAATTTACTTTATCTTAATAATGATAATCGTCGTTTATTGGAGCAATTGCAGAATTAGCTGCTACTAGTTTTTGGAGCATTTTAAACGCGTTGTTAGAAGTCGAAAAAGTTTTTGCATTATATTTTTCAACCAAATCTATGAGTTCTTCGTCAAAAATTCTCACAAATATCTCAATACGTGGATACCGTAGATTAAGTTTTGAAGTTAAGTACAACGATTCGTCAAATTCTGATTCAGCTTTCCAACAAATAAATACCTGAGTCACATCATCTAATTTTACATGTTGTTGTAAATCACTTAAAAAACGAGCGAAATCATTTATAATATGTAAGTTCGGATTTACCACAAACTCAATACCATCGTGTATATCGTCAAAAAGGAATACTTCTCTCTCTGGATTCAAAGAAATGTGATGTGAAATTCGATGGGTTAAATTATCGCGTCCAATTACAATTGCTTTTCCTGTTTTGTTTTTAGTCCATTCTTGGATGCCATCCATTGCCCATTTTGAAGTGGAGAATGGAGTTACGTTTAAAGACGGCTGCTTAAGATATTCTCGCACATGGTCTTCAAATACTCGTACATAAATTGGGCATTTTTCGTTGACTTTACGGATTTTTTCTATGCAAATTATTACAATTCTAACATCATCAGAATTAATAAAAATTTCCCTAGCTCGCTTTAAATTCGCAAATGCTAGGTTAGTTGTCTCAGTAGGGTCACCAACGACTACTGGATAGCCCGTGCTGATTAAATCTTCGACTAGTTCTAGATTATCCTCTATGATACAAAATGATTTTTTATTATCAACACAAAATTCAATTATCCTCTCAGAAATATGGTTAAATCCAATGATTACAACATGGTTGCGCTTGTGTTTAGCGAGAATTCTGCTGGTAATAATAGGGTTATATTTTTCCATTAATTCTCCCACGATAAATCCAAAAACAATTACTTCTAACAAAATCGGCCACACTAAGGCGTAAAAATTAGTGAAATCCCCATCACTTACTGGACGGCGTACTGTCAAGGAGTATAAAATGTATTCCAACAAACTGTGATTGGGCTCAATAATAATAAAAGAAGCAAAACCGCCAAACCAAAATAAAAACAGAAAAACAAACGCTAACTTGTATTGCTTAAGTTTAAGCTCAAATTCAATGAACAAGTTTAGGATACTCATATAATAAGATAAAACACTCCAATATAAAAAAGATTTGAATTGC
>Ga0114922_10003756_pt1 | contig 14131 bp, 12 predicted proteins | sample AartaG_FD_100975 | JGI IMG/M metagenome (GOLD analysis project Ga0114922, IMG submission 100975) | Deep subsurface microbial communities from Aarhus Bay to uncover new lineages of life (NeLLi) - Aarhus_00045 metaG | ecosystem: Environmental > Aquatic > Marine > Oceanic > Sediment | place...
ACAAAAAGAAAAGATCCTTGGTCCTGACCATCCCTTCCTCGAAGAGGTTACCCGTGATTTGATCGCATTGTGCCAGGATCCCAACGCCGGAGACTTTGTCATCTGCGGATGGCGAGCCGGCGCCGAACCCTACAGCTTTCCCATAGAGAACGGTTCCCATGCGGGGCCGGGACCCGAGGAAACAAAAGCTTTCGCGTTGCTACCGGCTGATACTGCTCTTCCCGAGCGCCACCGCGATTACCTCCGCCCCATGGATCTTCGCCACGCCGCCTTCCACGCCCTTGGCCGGTCCGAAGGCAGGATTTCCATGAAACCGAATCGGAAGACCGCCGCAGACCAAACGCTTCGCATCATGACCTACAACGTCCACAGTTGTATCGGGATGGATGGCAAGATTCTACCCGAGCGGATCGCACGTGTGATCGCCCAGCACGCCCCTGACATCGTCGCTCTTCAGGAACTGGACGTGGGCCACACGCGCACCAATGGCGTTGACCAGGCCCGTCTCATCGCACGATCCCTCGAGATGGAATTTCACTTTCATCCGTCAATCCGCATGGAAAAAGGTCTTTACGGCAACGCCATCCTGACCCGTTTTCCCATGCGTCCGGTCAGGGCTGACAAGTTGCCCGGGCTGCCCAACAAGTCGCACCTTGAACCCCGAGGAGCGCTCTGGGCCGCCATCGACGTGCACGGAACTGAGATCCAGTTCATCACCACCCACCTGGGGCTTAGGATGAATGAACGGCGGGTGCAGGCTGACGCGCTGCTTAACGCCGACTGGCTATCCCATCCCGATTGTCGCGAGCCGATTATTCTATGTGGCGACTTCAACGCTCTCCCGTCTTCGCCCGTGTGCCTCCGGCTCCGAGGCCGTCTCCACGACGCACAGATCAAGATAGACAACCACCGCCCGAAAAACACCTGGTTCGGGCGGTATCCATCGGCTCGCATCGATCACGTCTTTGTGGACGTCAGTGTCGAGGTGGTCCACGTCGAGGTGCCAAGCACCGAGCTTACGCGCGTTTCTTCTGACCATCTACCGCTGATCGTTGACGTTCGAATACCCAGGAACTTATCATTCGCTTAATAGGGATAGACTTTTGTTAATTTTGAGGATCTATAAAAAGATATATATGTTCCTCAGGTTTCAGGTTTCAGGTTTCAGGTTTCAGAAACCAGGTTTCAGGTTTCGGGTGTCAGGTTTCAATTTTTGCGTTTCTCTTTCCTGACACCTGAACACTGACACCTGAAACCTACATGTGCCCTGAAACCTGAAACCAAAACGGGATAAAGATTTAGGTCCATATAAGAATTAATCTAAGTACAAATTTATTGGGCGAACGATGACCAGGAAAGAGCGATATGATATTTACATTTCCAAACCGTGTGTGATAAATTCGTAACCTGGGTTCAGAGGTTCAGGGGTTCACGGGTGAACGGTTACGGTTTGAGAGATGAGCGAACAAGAAAACACTGATCTATCCAGCCAGGGCACGGTGGTTTCAGTGCGGGGCAGCGTCATTGATGCTCATTTTCCGCGAAGACTTCCTCTCCTTCACAGCCTGTTGAAAGCTGGTGAAGACCTCGAGATAGCCATTGAGGTGCAAATCCATCTTAACTCCGAAATGGTTCGCGGTGTCGCGCTGAGACCGACCCGGGGCTTGGCCCGGGGTTCGCTGGTTATTGACACGGGACAGTCTCTGATGGTGCCGGTCGGACCGCATTTGCTCGGCAGGGTATTCAATGTGTTCGGAGAAACCATTGACAGGAAAGGTGAAGTAAAAGAAGCAGAATGGCGCTCCATTCATCGTGAGCCGGTGCCCATTAACCAGCGGGCAACTACATCGGAAATTTTTGAAACCGGTATCAAGGCCATTGACGTCCTGGTGCCCCTGGAGCGGGGAGGAAAAGCCGGACTCTTCGGAGGTGCCGGTGTTGGCAAAACTGTGATCATTACAGAGATGATCCATAACATGGTGGGTCGTCATGAGGGGACCAGCATCTTCTGCGGTATCGGTGAACGTTGCAGGGAAGGGGAGGAACTCTACCGCGACATGAAGGAGGCGGGTGTGCTGGACAACACGGTCATGGTCTTTGGCCAGATGAATGAACCGCCGGGTGCCAGATTCCGGGTGGGTCATGCAGCGCTGACCATGGCCGAATACTTCCGGGACAACGTCAAGCGTGACGTTTTGCTCCTCATTGACAACATCTTTCGTTTTATCCAGGCCGGAGCAGAAGTCTCCGGCCTCATGGGGCAGATTCCGTCCCGGCTTGGGTATCAGCCGACTCTGGGAACGGAACTGGCGGAACTGGAGGAGCGAATCTGCAACACTGCAACCGGTGCCATTACTTCCATTCAGGCAGTGTACGTGCCGGCAGATGATTTTACGGACCCTGCGGCAGTTCATACCTTTGCTCATCTGTCTGCCTCCATCGTGCTATCCCGAAAAAGGGCCAGCGAAGGGATCTACCCTGCTATTGATTTACTCCAGTCTACCTCCAAAATGCTGACACCCGTTATTGCAGGAGAGAGACACTACCGTGTGGCCCAGGAGGTGCGTAGAACACTGGCAACCTATGAGGAACTGAAAGACATCATTGCCATGCTTGGCTTAGAGGAGCTTTCACAGGAGGACCGCCGAATCGTCTACCGGGCCAGACGTCTTGAGCGCTTTTTGACCCAACCCTTTTTCACAACAGAACAATTCACCGGATTGGCGGGAAAAATGGTGGATCCAAAGGACGCCCTGGAAGGATGCGAACGTATCCTCAATGATGAGTTCTCCGATTATCCGGAAAAGTCACTCTATATGATCGGAAAGGTCGACGAAGTGAAGAAGTTATGAAACTCAAGGTGCTACTCCCAACCGAAGTTCTCATCGACAAAGAAGTGACCAAGGTGATTGCCGAGGCTGAAAATGGCTCTTTTTGCCTCTTGCCACGCCACATTGACTTCGTAGCGGCGCTTGTTCCGGGGCTTCTTTCCTTTGAGTCAGGCAAAGGCCGTGAGGAATTTCTAGCGCTTGACCAGGGAATCCTGATCAAGTGCGGCCCGGAGGTCCTGGTATCAACTAGAAATGCTGTGCGTGGGCCTGACCTGGGAACGTTGAAACAAACGGTTGAAAAAAGCTTTCGAGTCCTTGACGATCGGGAGAAGATGGCCCGTTCCGCATTTGCCAAACTCGAGGCGAATTTTATTCGCCGATTTATGGAGTTGGAAAAATAGACAAGCCCGTGAAAAAAAAGCGTTACCGAACATGCGAAGAACTGAGCGAGACGGTAGGGGCCAAAGAAGCCCGCAAGATAAGGGCGCGTCGTCAAAAGCACGAGGGTGTCTGGTTCGGACTCGGCATGTTTGGCCTCGTGGGGTGGTCGGTGGCTATCCCCACATTGGTGGGCATCGCATTAGGCGTGTGGATAGATCTAAAATGGCCAGGCCGCTATTCGTGGACCCTTATGCTACTCATCATCGGCATCATGCTTGGTTGCCTGAATGCCTGGTTCTGGGTTGCGCGTGAGCGAAACATGATTGGGAAGGACAGAAAGGAGCAGGGGTGTGGGTGATCTCTTATCGCTTGTGCTGGCTCTTGCGGCAGGCATCGGACTCGGGATATTCTACTTCGGCGGCCTGTGGTTGACGGTCCGACAGCTCCCCACGGCCCGATGGCCCGCCTTTTTAAGCCTGTTGAGTTTCTTTGGACGCTTGGGGGTGGTTCTGTTTGGGTTTTATCTCGTCATGGGCGGTCACTGGGAACGACTTCTCGTTTGTCTGTTCGGTTTTATAGGGATCCGGATCATCCTTGTGCGTCTGTGGGGACCTGATAGAACCAGTCGCAGTAAGAGAGTATCTAAAGTTAAGGGGAGTGTAAATCACGGCTGTTGGCAATGAGAAAATCCGTGTCCGTCTGCTGCGTATTTAGTTTTGGGGAAAAGGTGTCGGGTTTCGGGTTTCAGGCCCGCCCTGGCGCGACATGCTTACTATGGGCTATAAGCTAATAAATCCCGGTCTGGGCCAGGGTGTCAGGTGTCAGGTTTCAGGTGTCAGGTGTCAGGTGTCAGGTTTCGGGTGTCAGATTTCGGGTGTCAGATTACTGAAACCTGAACACTGACACCTGAAACCCTTTTTCTAAACCTGAACACTGACACCTGGCTATTGAACTCAATAACCGACAATCTTGATTTACACCCAGTTAAGGGTTTTTAATTTTAGGCACTTTAGCTCACTTTAGGCACTTTAGCTCACTCAAATCGGTTTCCTATGCGTATAAGTCCTGATGCCGTAGTTTTCTTTCAATGGGGGCCCATTTCCCTGAATGCAACGATCCTTTTTACCTGGTGCGTGATGGCGCTCATGGTCCTCGGCTCCTGGCTGGTGACCCGAAGGCTCTCGACAGAGACCAGGCTGTCTCGATGGCAGAACCTCATGGAAGTTCTGGTAACCGGTATGAGGTATGAGATCCGCGAGATCAGTGGCCAGGCTCCGGGCCGATACTTGCCTTTTGTGGGTACGCTCTTTCTATTCATTGCGGTGTCAAATCTTTTGAGCATCGTTCCTGGCTATGAGCCACCCACGGGCTCTCTCTCAACCACAGCAGCACTGGCTGGATGTGTGTTTGTGGCGGTTCCCCTATATGGCATTGCCGAGAACGGTCTTTCCTACTTCGGCCAATACATGAAGCCTTCGGTGTTCATGTTGCCGTTCAATATCATGGGGGAGTTGTCGCGCACCATGGCACTGGCCATACGGCTTTTTGGAAACGTCATGAGCGGCACTATGATCGTTGCCATACTGCTTGCCATTGCACCTCTTGTCTTTCCCATTGTCATGCAGGCGCTGGGACTCTTGACCGGATTGATACAGGCGTATATCTTTGCAATCCTGGCCATGGTATATATTGCTGCTGCGACTCGCGCCCGGCGCCGGGAAGGACAAGCCAACCAGCAGGGTGAGAAAGGAGACATGTCAGATGGATAATATTGGGCTCATTGGGACGATATCCATTGTTGTATCGGGACTGACTATGGCCATAGGTTCGATCGCTCCCGCACTGGGAGAGGCACGGGCATTGGCCCAGGCTTTGAGCTCCATTGCTCAACAGCCGGATGAAGCCACTACCATTACACGAACCCTCTTTGTGGGCTTGGCCATGGTGGAGTCTACAGCCATTTACTGTTTCGTGGTGGCCATGATTCTGATTTTTGCCAATCCCTTCTGGGAGTATGCGGTATCCAGTGCCCATCCGTAAATAGTGCCCGAATGAAAAGTCATGTTCAGGCAAAATCCCTGGCCCAGACCTGGCCTATAGGCGAAACAGCCTGTTCCAAGGAAGTCGCGCCAGGGCAGGCCGAATATCGAAACTCGTACTGTTTTCAAGGCGTGAGCCGCAAATTCGAAACAAATTCGAATACCAAATGACAAAATGACCAAAACGAACTTGTTGAAATTTCATTGTTTTTGTCATTGGAACATTTTTATTTCTGTCATTGTTTCGGCCTGCCCTGGCGCGACATGCCCAGATGATTTTGGTGCCCATGTAGTCCAGGTCTGGGCCAGGGATTTCGAAATTCGGATTTCGAATTTTTGACCGAAAACCTCGGGTTTTCGGTCAAGTACTATCTATGCCGGAGGATGATCCGTGCTCATTGATTGGTTTACAGTGGCCGCCCAGGTCATCAATTTCCTGGTGCTTGTCTACTTGCTCAAGCGTTTTCTTTATGGTCCAATTATCAAGGCCATGGACGAGCGAGAGAAAAGGATCGCTTTCCGCCTGGAAGAAGGCCAGAAGAAGAAGGAGGATGCTGAGCGGGAGGTGGAACGCTATCTGAAAAAAAACAGGGACCTTGATAACCGGCGTGAAGCCTTGCTATCCGAGATCAAGGGAGAAGCGGACGCCCGCCGAAAAGAACTTGTGAGCGAGGCACGCAACGAGGTTGAGGTCATCAGGACCAACTGGTACGAGGCGATCCAGCGGGAGAAAGATGCCTTCCTTCAGAACCTTCGGCAGCGTGCTGGCAAGCAGACTTGCGCCATTGCCCGCCGGATCCTCAGGGACCTGGCAAATGTGGATCTGGAACATCACATCATCCGTGTGTTCATCGAACGTCTCCGGAATCTGGGCGAGAAGGAACTGGGCGCTCTCAACGAATCCATTCTGAAATCAGGACGAAGAATCAACCTGCGGAGCACTTTTGAAATCCCGCAGGAAATGGCCCGGCAAATTGCGGAAGTCTTGCAGAGCCACGGGGCCGATCCTGTTGATTTGCAGCTTGAGATTTCGTCGGACGTTATATGTGGCATTGAATTGAACGTCCATGGGCGCAAGATTGCGTGGAGCCTGGAGGACTATCTGGAGACCCTGGAAGAAGCGCTGGTCGAAGCGCTTGAGGGAAAGAGAATTGAATCAACGGATTGAGGGATTGGGGGTCCGCAGATTACGCAGATTACATGGATTACATGGAATTGTTCTTTAATAATCTGCGAGAATCGGTGAAATCTGTGGATGGGATTGAGGGATTGGGGAATTATGGAATGGAAGAAAATGCGGTACTGAAAACCTTTCTGGATGATACGTTCACGGCTTTTGATGGCGTGTTGGAGGGCTACAGGGCTGAGCTGAAGGGCCGGGAGGTCGGCACGATAAACTATATTGGCCAAGGGATCGCACGGTTAGAAGGATTGCCTGGCGTTAAATCGGAGGAGCTTGTCCGCTTTCCCGGAGACGTATTTGGAATGGTTTTCAACGTGGATCCTTCGGAGGTAGGAGTCATTCTGCTGGGCGAGAGCCAAATGCTGAAGGCTGGCACCGAGGCACGACGAACAGGACGGGTCCTGGACGTGCCGGTAGGTGACGCACTGATTGGCCGGGTTTTGGACCCCATGGGGCGTCCCCTGGACGACCTTGGCCCGGTGCGCACTTCAGAGCGACGTCCTGTCGAACGGGAAGCGCCTGAAATCATGGATCGCGATCCTGTCACCGTCCCCCTTCAGACAGGGCTCAAGGTGGTGGACGCCTTGATTCCCATTGGCAGGGGCCAGCGAGAGCTCATCCTTGGCGACCGGCAAACCGGCAAGACCGCTATCGCGCTGGATACAATGATCAACCAGCGAGATAAAGATGTACTTTGTGTCTATTGTGCTATCGGGCAGCGAAGCTCGTCTGTGGCAAAGCTCATCGAGGACCTCCGGAGGTACGGTGCCATGGGCTACTGTATCGTCATGGTAGCTGAAGGGGGAGATCCCCCTGGCTTACAGTTCATTGCACCATACGCAGCGACCACCATGGCAGAGTATTTTATGGAACAGGGACGGGACGTATTGATCGTGTATGACGATTTGACGCGCCATGCCCAGGCATATCGGGAGCTTTCACTCCTGCTGCGTCGCCCTCCCGGCAGGGAAGCTTTTCCGGGCGACATATTCTATATCCATTCCCGACTCCTTGAGCGGGCCACCCATCTCCGAGAAGAACTGGGGGGTGGCTCTTTGAGCGCCATGCCGATCGTGGAGACAGAGGCTCAAAACATATCGGGATATATTCCAACAAATATCATCTCCATCACTGATGGTCAGATCTATCTTGCCCCGGATCTGTTTCAAAAAGGGGTGCTCCCGGCCGTGGACGTTGGCAAATCCGTGTCCCGGGTTGGGGGAAAAACACAACTTGCCGCATATCGCACCGTTGCCGGCGATTTACGTCTTTCCTACTCGCAGTTTGAGGAACTGGAGACATTCTCCCGTTTTGGGACGCGTCTAGATGAGGAAACGCGCAAAACGCTGGACCGTGGCCGCCGCGTCCGAGAGATTCTTAAACAGCCACAATATCAACCCATGTCGGTTCCCGATCAGATTGCTGTTCTTCTAACTGTGACGGAGGGCGTTTTTGATCAGCTTCCACCGGATCAGATCGCGGGGGCCGAGCAGGTGGTACGCAAGGCTGTCACCAAAGAGCTGCCCGATCTTTGCACACGAATCCAATCCGGGGAGAAACTCAGCGAGATGGATCGGGATGCCATTGTGGGCACCGCTGGGAAAGCGATCACCAACCATGCAAACGATTGAGTCACTGAAACGCAAGATTAAGAGTGCGGAAGACTTGCACTCTGTAGTGAAGACAATGAAGGCCCTTGCTGCTGTGAGTATCCGGCAGTACGAAAAGGCCGTAGAATCCCTTGCCGAATACAACCGAACGGTTGAGATGGGTTTTCAGATCATTCTTAAACAGAAACCCCGGGGGGTCTCAATGGCCCAACCTGTGCTGAACGGACGCCTTGGCGCCGTGGTCTTTGGTTCGGACCAGGGCATGGTAGGACAGTTTAATGAAGTGATAGCCCGCTATGCGGCCAATAAAATGGATAAACTCCGGATCAGGGAAGAAAACCGTGCGGTGCTGGCCGTGGGTCTGCGAGTTCTTGCACGCCTTGAAGAGGCCGGACACCCGGTTGAAGACCACGTTTCTCTGCCGGACTCCCTGGCTGCCATTACGCCCATCGTGCAGGACATGGTGCTGAAAATAGAGGCGTGGCGCTCCGAGCGTGAAATCGATCAGTTTGTCCTTTTTTATAACAGACCGATCTCGGGTGCCTCATATCGCCCCAACACCCTCTATCTTCTGCCGGTGGACCTGGGGTGGTTTCAAGACCTGGAACACAAACCATGGCCCTGCCGCTGCCTCCCTTTCTTTACCATGGATTGGAACAAGCTTTTTTCCTCATTGATTCGAGAATATCTCTTTGTATCCCTCTACTGCGCCTTTGCCGAGTCACTGGCCAGCGAAAATGCCAGCCGGCTCGCATCGATGCAGGTCGCTGAGAGAAATATCGAAGATCGTTTGGAAGAACTCAAAACTCAATTCCACCAACAGCGGCAGAGCTCCATTGACGAAGAACTCTTTGACCTGGTGGCTGGCTTCGAGGCGGTCACACAGGCAGGATAGTATTTCTTTTTGTTCCGAAATATTGTAGAGAGGCTGTATTAGCGAGGACTTTGGCGTTCTTGAGCGCTGAGAGAGGATGGCATGATGGTTACTTTATACATTACCTCCATTGAGAGGTACACCGGCAAGGATTTAATTACCATTGGGTTAATGGACCGGCTGAGACGAGATGGCTTTAAAGTCGGCTATTTCAAGCCTATGGGGCATTTTCCCGTAAAGGTGGAAAACATTGTCACCGATAAAGACGCTTGGCTCATTCACAGGCTCTTTGAGATGAAGGATGCCATTGAACTCATATGCCCTGTCATCATCACCCAGGACCTGATCATGCAAAACTATGAGAAAGATATCACAGGGTTAGGGAAAAAAATAGAAAGGGCTTTTAAGAAAATATCAGAGCAAAAGGATATTGTGGTAGTAAGCTGTGACACCAATCTCAGCGATGGGAGCTGCCTGGGGCTGTCAGGCTCACAACTCATCAAACTATTGAACGCCTATACCCTGTTCGTGGAGCGGTATGAAACTCATTCTTCTATCGACTTTGTCTTGGAAATCAAGAAGGTCCTGGGCGAGCCTATGATAGGCGTCGTATTCAATAAGATTGAAGCCGTGGATCTGGAGGAGCTCAAGGAATTTGTTACACCTTTCCTGCATCGGAGGGATGTGGAGGTATTCGGCTGCTTGCCCAGGGATACGTTGGTAGGGTCTATTGGGGTAAGGGAACTTGTGGACCATCTGGGTGCTGATGTGGTGTGTGGCAAGGATAGGCTCGATCCCTTGGTGGAAAACTTCCTGGTGGGTGCCATGCAGGTAGACAAATTCATAACGTACTTGCTGAAGAGCCCTTCCTCGGCGGTTATTGTGGGTGGTGATCGCACAGAGATTCAGCTTGTTGCCATAGAAAATGAAGTGAGGTGCCTTATCCTATCCGGAAACCTCTACCCCAATGAAATCATCTTGGCAAGGGCTGAGGCAAAGGGTGTGCCTATTCTGGTAGTCAGAGATGATACCTACACAGTAGCAAAAAATGTGGAGGCCATGGTTGGAAAGTTTAGCCTGGGAGAAAGAGAAAAGATAGACCACGGGATCAAGCTGGTAGATGAGACCTTCGATTTTAGGAAGCTTTACAAGCGCCTCAACCTTGAGCCCTAAGTTTAGCTTTTGAAAGATAAATGGTTACAACCAGTTGTAGAAATTCCGAGTAAGGGAGGGCATCCATGTTAGTAAAAGGCTGGATGACTGATGATGTCATAACTGCGGGTGAAGACACCACCATGATGAAGGCTTTTATCATCATGAAGGAGAAAAAGATCCGCTCCTTGCCAGTTGTGAACAAAAAGGGTAGACTGTTAGGGATCGTTACCGACAGGGACTTGAGAGACGCTTCACCATCCAAGGCAACGACCCTGGACGTGTATGAGTTGAATTACCTGATCTCTACCATTAAGATCAAGGATCTTATGACCAAAAATCTGGTGTTTGTCAGGCCCGATGAGACAGTGGAATTCGCTGCAATCTTGATGCTCGAAAACAAGATCTCATCACTTCCTGTCATCAATGACAAGGATTCCTTGATCGGCATTATCACGCAAACCGACATTTTCAAGGTGCTGATCAATATTACAGGGGTTTACACCGGGGGCATTCAGTTTGCGTTCAGTCTGGAGGATCGCCCGGGTTCGATCAGAGAAGTAACCGATGTGATCCGGTCCTATGGTGGGCGAGTGGCGAGCCTCTTATCTACACGCGAAACCGCTGAAGAGGGTTGCCATAATGTTTACATACGCACCAGCCCCTTGCCAGAAGACAATCTGAGAGGTTTGGTCAAAGAACTGGAAGAGAAGTTTGTGGTCCTTTACACGTCCAAGGATTTACTCGGAGAGGTTGAGAGTCGTCGCATTCGAATTCCGGGATAGCCCATTTGCTCCTCTTCCTTAAAATTCCCCTTGAACCTAAAGTGATCGGTTCAAGGTCCAAGGTTCACGGTTCACGGTTCACGGTTCACGGTTTTAACCTCTGAACTTTGAACCGCTCAACCTAGGTTTAAGAAAGGGGGGAATTACTAAAAGTCCCTCTTTTGTAAAGGGGGACTTAGGGGGATTTTTCGTAACCTTTCAAGATGTTAGGGTATGAGTCGTCATGGTAGTCGATAAAAAGTATATATCGACCAAATTTAGCCACACCAAGCTTAAAAAGAGGCATAAGGAGCTTGCCGTCCTGTATGACATTAGCAGCGACCTGACGAGCTCTCTTGGCCTTACAGAGGTTTTGGATAGAGCGATCCTGAAAGTTCTGGAACACTTTAAGGTAGATGCTGTCAGGATTTATTTAATGGATCAAACCGAGCAGTGCCTTGAACTCGTTGCCTATAAAGGGATTGCAAAGGCCCAGGTGAAGGAGTTACGCAAGATTCTTATAAGTGAGGGCTTTTCAGGCAAAGCGGCTCGAACCAAGAGTTTTATCGCTCAAAAGGTTTCAGACCTGGAAGACAAGGAAAGGGCTGCCCTTCTGCAAAGGAAGGGTTTCAAAGTTGTCATATGTGTGCCTCTCATCTTAAGGGACAAAGTGGTAGGCGTCATGAATCTGGGTTCAAAACGGATGATTTCACTAACTGAAGCAAAGATTGATCTGTTAGTCGCCATAGGAAGCCAGATCGCCATTGCAATCAACGTAGCCAGACTTTATGAGGATATCCGGAAAAAAGCAGAAGAGATCAGGAAGACAAAAGAGGAGTTGGAATTGTTTGCCTATACGATCTCACACGATCTCAAGAATCCGGCTATCGGCGTCTCGGGGTTTGCCAGATTACTCGCTGAAAAATATGAACATAGCCTGAACGAAAAAGGGAAAAGATACTGCAATCAAATCAGGAAGGCAGCCGAACAGATCGAGATATTCACTCAAGACATCAATGAGTACATCAAGTCCAGGAGAGTCTCTTTCAACATCAAAAAGACCAATATCAAAAAGATCATAGGGCACATCAGGAATGAAGTGTTACATGTTTTGAAGGAGCGGAATATAAAATGGTCGGAACCCGACACCATTCCCCAGGTCATGGCAGACCAGTTGGCCATAGCCCGAGTTTTTAGAAACTTGATCGATAACGCGCTGAAACACGCCGGAGAAAATCTTACCAAGATTGCCATAGGCTATGACGAGGACAAGGACTTCCATATATTTTCGTTTAGCAATGACGGTGTGGCTATGAAAAAGAAGAATTCCGAGGTGATCTTTCAAATGTTCCAAAAACTTCCAGCATCGGAGCAAACAGATGGCTCGGGCCTGGGTTTAACCATTGTGAAAGAAATCGTGGAAGCCCACAAGGGCAAAGTCTGGTGTGAATCCGGGCCCAAAAAGGGTACAACCTTTTACGTAGCTATTTCAAAGGACCTCGGATAATCTTCTTCGTCCCTACCCACATCTCCCCTCCCGCCAGCCTTCCAATGTGTGTAGGCGGGCTTTATGCAGGGGAGGGGGAGTTTGGGCAGATAGGGGACCGATCTCAGCCATTTTTTCGGGCAAATTCGTCCATGAAATCTACCAGGGCTTTTACTGCCTCCAGGGTTGAGGCATTGTAGATCGAGGCCCGACACCCTCCGACCGAACGGTGACCCTTGAGCCCGCCCAGGCCATGCTCAAGGGCCTGCTGCACGAATTCTTTTTCCAGATCCTCGCCAGGAAGGCGAAAGGTCACATTCATCACAGACCGGCTCTCCTTTTCCGCGGTTCCTCGGTAGAACTCGGACTCATCAATTGCGCGATAAAGGAGACCGGCCTTCTCTCGGTTGACTCCTTCCATTTTCTCAAGCCCCCCAATGGTCTCCTCCAGCCATTTTAGCACCAGTTGAATGGTGTAAACCGCAAAACAGGGTGGTGTGTTGAACATCGAGTTGTGATCGACAAACGTGGTATACTTGAGCATGGTAGGAAGCTCCTTGGGCACACGCTCCAGCATGTCCTCACGAATGATCACCAGGGTGGCTCCTGCCGGCCCGAGGTTTTTTTGAGCCCCGGCATAGATCAAGCCAAAAGGAGAAACGTCAATAGACCGGCTCATTATGTCTGAAGACATGTCACAGATAAGAGGGACCCCGTCTGTATCAGGAAAAGATACCCACTGAGTACCCTTGATCGTATTGTTCGAAGTGATGTGAGCATAGGCAGCGTCAGAGCTGAAGGAAATCCCCTTGGGAATACAGGAAAAGTTCTTGTCTTCAGATGAGGCGACCACCTTGACCGCCTTTCCCTGGATCCTGGCCTCCTTGATCGCCTTGGTAGCCCAGGTGCCCGTGTTTACATAATCGGCCGAGTGGCCCTCGGGCAGCAAGTTCATGGGAATCATGCAAAACTGCAAGCTTGCACCACCTTGAAGGAAGAGCACATGGAAGCTCTCATCCAACTTAAAGAGCCGCCTGATACGCGCTGCGGCATCCTCAATGACCTCTTCAAACCATTTTGATCGATGGCTTACCTCGGTGATAGACATGCCTGACCCTTTGAAACCTATAAGTTCTGCCTGAATCTCCTCCAGAACCGGCAACGGCAGAACTGCTGGCCCTGCATTGAAGTTATGGATTCTCCCTTTCATTTGAACCTCCTGGCGTGCCTTCCTCGGATCATATGGTAGCCCGGATAAATGCTCCTTGTTTGCGGAATGATGGAGTGACCGATTATTCATCAAGTGTGAGGAGGCTACCGCCTGACTTTTTTTGCCGCGACGCTATAGGCAAAGGGCCGTGTGTGTCAAGGGGAAAACCGGCGATTTGGGCAATAGCAAGGACTCCCCACCTAATAGCCCTAATACTCTAATACTACACCATATCTGGACATAAAAAAGGCAGAGCCGTCTTTGACCCTACCTTTGATGTTTGAAGGGCTGTTGCCCAAAGCCACTGTTGAGATACTGATTGAAATTAAAGACCTACCAGTCGGCTGTGAGCAGACCCCTTTTTTCCCCTTACGTCTTGTTAAAGAAACACTTTATAACTGATATTTAGTGCCTCACCGAGTCTTTTTGCACTTTCTTTTCCGATAGTCCTTCTACCGTTCTCCATTTCAGAAATATGGCCTTGAGGAATCCCGGTCATATGGGCTAGTTCTTTTTGAGTGAGGTTTTCCTTCCTCCTGGCACCTCTGAGAGCTATGCTCGGGGAAGACTTCTCATCAAACTCAGGAAAGAGTTCTCTCCA
>Ga0114922_10003757_pt1 | contig 14130 bp, 10 predicted proteins | sample AartaG_FD_100975 | JGI IMG/M metagenome (GOLD analysis project Ga0114922, IMG submission 100975) | Deep subsurface microbial communities from Aarhus Bay to uncover new lineages of life (NeLLi) - Aarhus_00045 metaG | ecosystem: Environmental > Aquatic > Marine > Oceanic > Sediment | place...
AATTATATTGAACTCAATGATTATTATGAGCTTGTTCAGCATGTTATATTTCCTGCTGAGAGTCGCGGTAAATTAGGAGGGAAGAGTGCTGGTCTATTCTTGGCGAATCAGATTATTCAAAAATGTAGCGAGCCTTCTGAATTGTTGACTGAATTGAAAGTCCCTAAAACCTGGTATATCACTTCGGACGGGCTGACGAGGTTTTTACACTACAATAATCTTGATGAAGTCATCGAACAGAAATACAAAGAAATTGAAGAGATTCAGATTGAATACCCTAACATCATCCAACTCTTTAAGAATTCGAACTTTCCTCCTGAAATTATAAAGGGATTATCCATAGCTCTCGAGAATTTTGGCGACCATCCAATTATTGTCCGCAGCTCAAGCCTTCTTGAAGATCGTGTAGGTGCTGTTTTTTCGGGAAAGTACAAGAGTCTGTTTTTAGCGAATCAGGGGAGCAAAGAAAGCCGTTTGGAATCGTTGTTGGACGCCATTGCTGAGGTGTATGCGTCCACTTTCGCTCCCGATCCGATTGAGTATCGTGCCGAACGGGGACTGCTCGATTTTCATGAAGAGATGGGGATTCTAATTCAAGAAGTCGTAGGGAATAAGATAGGGAATTATTTTATTCCAAATTTAGCAGGCGTTGCGTTCAGCAATAATGAGTTTCGTTGGTCGGCCCGGATCGATCGGGAAGACGGCCTCATTCGTATTGTTCCCGGCCTGGGTACGCGTGCCGTGGATCGATTAGCCGATGATTATCCCATATTGATCGCACCGGGAAAACCGGAGCTGCGAGTCAATGTGACTCCGGATGAGATCTATCGGTACTCCCCAAAGAAGATCGATGTCATCAATTTGGATAAAAACACCTTTGAAACTATAGAAATCACAGAATTGCTGAAGGAGTTTGGGAATGATATTCCTTGTGTTCACCATATATTTTCTATTTATAAAGATAATATTATACAAAGGCCGTCCTCTCGATTGAACATGAATTTTAACGAAGATAATCTCGTGGTGACCTTCGATGGATTCATCACGAGGACACCATTGATCAAGCAGTTGAAAGTGGTTATCGAGGTTCTTCAAGAAAAGATAGGAACGCCCGTTGATATTGAGTTCGCTCATGATGGACAGAATCTCTATCTCTTACAGTGCCGTCCACAGAGTTACTCGAGAGATAGTAAACCATCACCCATCCCAAAAAATATTCCGGAGGAAACTATCGTTTTTACTGCGAACCGTTATGTATCTAACGGATTTATTCCCGATATTACGCATATCGTGTATGTAGATCCCGAAGCGTACAGTCGGATATCGGATCTTTCAGAATTGGCGAATGTCGGGGGGATCATCGGTAAGATCAACAAAATATTACCCAAACGTCGGTTTATCCTGATGGGGCCGGGACGGTGGGGCAGTCGAGGCGATATTAAACTGGGTGTGAATGTAACTTATTCGGATATTAGTAATACGGCCATGCTCATCGAAATTGCACGGAAAAAAGGAAATTATGTGCCTGAGCTTTCCTTTGGGACACACTTCTTTCAGGATCTTGTGGAATCATCCATCCGGTATTTACCCATTTATCCGGATGAAGAAAATATTCTCTTTAACGAGAAATTTTTATTGGGATCAAACAATATCCTTTCCGAGCTGGTACCTGATTTTTCATCGTTTTCTGATACAGTACGTGTCATTGATGTTAAAAAGGAAACCAACGGTTTCATCTTAAACATTTTAATGAATGCTGAGCTTGTTGAGGCGGTTGGTTTTCTGATCGATCCTAGAACCAACACATCTCTCTGAGGAGATGACGGCCGACAACTTGAAATTCACAATAAATATAGATAACTCATTAATACTATTGTGAGAGGGATATAATATGCCTAAATTAAAAATAGAAGATTTAGCGAAGATTAAGGAAGAAACCCGAAGGATGACAGTCCTGCGAGAGGGAGCGGGGAGGGCTAAAGTGACGGTCCACATGGGGACTTGTGGTATTGCCTCTGGTGCACGGGAGATCATGAGTGCACTTTTAGATGAGATGAAAAAGAAGGATGTGAAAGATGTCATCGTGGCTACATCGGGTTGTGCCGGACTATGTAGTCAGGAACCCATGGTTACCATAGATGTGAAGGATACGCCTCCTGTAAAATATGTTGACTTAACTGAGAAAAAGATCAGGGAAGTATTCAATAGACATGTGCTGAAAGGAGAGATCGTCGAAGCGTATGCTCTAGCCATTGGGAGTGAAAGGATGGGTTAAAATAGCGATTTTTGAAATGCCGGATCGATCCATATAGAATGAAAAAAAGTGTAGAGTACTGCTTTATATAGTATTGCGAGTGAAATCTTTGTTTTTTTTATAACAAATAGAATGTATCATAATTATGAAAGACAATAGATCACATCTAGTCAAAAAGAATACGAATGGCACAAAAACCTTCGAAGATTTTCGCATACTTACAAATCAAATCGTGCAATTTGATAGCCAAATCTCTTCAAGAGTTGAATTTCTTAAACATGTATCAGATTTATTAATAAACTTTTCGGGATGCGATGTGATCGAGATCTGGCTGAAGGGTCATAGTAAGCAATCCGATTTCAGTGTCCTAAAATGTACAAAAAAATCACACACATGGATAAATATACCATCAAATTGTAAAAAAAGCGATAAAAATCTAAAATATGAATCAAATTTAGAGCAACTTTGCAGAGATATTATCCAGGGATCCTTTGATCCATCAGTACAATATTTCACACCAAAAGGCAGTTTCTATATTGGAGATGCAGGAAATTCTACAGCATTTCATTCTGCAGATAATAAAACAATACACCATTATAACCTTAGAATCGGAAATTATTATAGATCGCTTGCTATCATTCCATTTTTCATTGGTGATGAAAGAGCTGGACTTATACAATTAAAAAGCCAGAAAAAACATTATTTTACAAAATACCAGGTAGAATTTTATGAAGATTTCACCCAATCATTTGGCATCATACTATTAACTCAAGATACGAAGGTAGCATTACATGAACGGGTTAAGGAACTTTCATGTCTGTATAGTATTTCTAAAATTGTTGAAAAACCCGATATATCTTTGGAAGAGATACTACAAAACACGGTTCAACTTATCCCACCTGCCTGGCTATATCCAGAAATTACTTGTTGCAGCATCGTTTTAGATGGACGATCTTACACCACGCCCATTTGTCAGATAAGCAGTCAGAAACTGACGTCAAACATAGTCGTCTTTGGAGAAAAGAGGGGTACTATAGAGGTTTACTATACAGAAAAAAAACCTATGCTTGACAAGGGCCCATTTTTAAAAGAGGAAATAAAACTGATCAACAGTATTGCTAAACAGATATCCATCATCATCGAACAGAGACAAGTTACCGAAGATCGAGTGGAACTAGAAGCGCAGTTAAGGCATGCGGACCGTCTGGCCACTATCGGACAACTCTCTGCAGGAGTGGCACATGAAATCAATGAACCTATAGGGAATATCTTAGGGTTTGCCCAACTGATTAAAAAGTATCCAAGTCTTCCAAAACAGTTGAAACATGATATCGATAAAATTATAGCTGCTTCTCTACATGCCAGAGAGGTCATCAAAAAACTCATGTTATTTGCCCGACAAATGCCACCACAGAAATGTAAAGTCAACCTGAATCGGATGATTGAAGAAGATCTCTCCTTTCTAGAGTTCCGATGCTCCAAAGAGGATGTAAAACTCATGCATTCGCTTTCACCCAATTTACCAGAAATTACAGCCGATCCATCTCAGATACTACAGGTTCTTGTCAACCTGATCGTGAATGCAATACAGGCATTGCCCGATGGAGGCAGAATCACAATCAAAACATTGGATCATGATAACTACGTCTCCCTCGTTATTGAAGATACAGGAATTGGCATGAGTGAGGAAGTGATGAAACAGATATTCATACCGTTCTTTACCACAAAAGACGTGGGTCGAGGTACGGGTATCGGTCTTTCCGTCGTCCACGGCATTGTGACCTCACACGGAGGAACGATCCAAGTGGAGAGTGATATTGACCGTGGCTCACGATTTGTGATTCAGCTCCCGAAAATCGGTGTAGAGAAAATTAAGGAGCGTGATTAAAATGATACCTGCTGGTGAGAAAGAACGCCTCTTGGTTGTAGACGATGCACCGAATACACTGGAAATACTTCAAAGGAACCTATTGTCCGAGGGGTATCAGGTATTCACGGCACCTGGAGTGGTTGAGGCAATCGAAATTCTTAGCTCCACACCTATCGACCTCGTGATTACTGATTTCAAAATGCCTAAGGTGAACGGCTTAAACTTGATAAAGCATGTTCGAGAAAACCTCAAAGATACCGAAGTCATGATGATTACCGGCTACGCCTCCATCGAAGGAGCCGTAAAGGCAGTCAAGACCGGAGCAGAAGAGTATCTTGCCAAACCTTTCACCGATAAAGAACTTTTCCAAGCAGTAAAACGAGCGCTCAAAAAACTGAAGATGCGTAGGGCCGGACAATCTGAATTAACACAGCAGTCTTCATTTTCTTACGGGCTTATTGGTGAATCTAAGGAAATACATAAGGTTTTCAATTCAATCGTAAAGGCTGCATCGACTCGAGTTACGGTTATTATAACAGGGGAAAGTGGCACTGGGAAGGAACTTGTTGCCCGGGCTATTCATTACAGCAGCTCAAGGATTTCTGATCCTTTCGTACCTATAAATTGCGGGGGAATCCCAGAAGGATTGCTTGAGAGCGAACTTTTTGGACACGTTAAAGGAGCCTTTACCGGGGCTACCGAATCCCGAGCCGGCTTTTTTCAGACCGCCGACGGAGGAACAATATTTCTCGATGAAATAAGCGAAACCAGTCTCGCCATGCAGGTAAAGCTTCTCAGGGTGCTTCAGGATAAGGAAATCTGTATGGTCGGATCGACACGTCCCCAAAAAGTCGACATACGGATTTTAGCCGCCACCAACAAGGATTTGCTCAGTCTGGTAAAGAAGGGAATTTTTCGTGAAGATTTGTATTATCGTCTTAACGTTGTTTCCATTTCAACGCCTCCCCTTCGAGAGAGAGGCGACGATATTCTGCTTTTAGCCCGTCATTTCGCTACCAAATTTGCCAAAGAATTTGAAAAGCCGGAACCAAGATTTTCCGATAATGCCCTGGAAGTTTTGAGTAACTATTATTGGCCAGGCAACGTGAGAGAACTGGAGAACGTAATCCAACGTCTCGTTGTTATGAACGAGGGCTCCCTCATCGAGGTTTCCGACCTTCCTTCGCTGATGCGTTTCTCGGCCCTCAGGGGGACGGGACTTCAGCGCACGCTCGCCGAAGTGGAGGCGGAATACATCCGTAACGTTCTGGCCAGTGTTGACGGAAACAAAACCCAAGCTGCAAAAATACTCGAAATCGATAGAAAGACGCTCCGCGAAAAGTTGGCAAAAAAGTGAAAGTGTTTCTCAAGATTAACTTTGGTTCCTGCCGAGGAGATTCTCCCCGCCGGTTCAAATCTCCGCAACCATTACTTTCTCTACATAAATCTTATAAAATCGTAGCCACAATTTTACGGAAACAGGTCCACGTTTAAACCATACTGATTTTTATATAATTACCCGCTATTTATCCTCAAAAAAATCTCTCCAAAAACAACGCGAAACGTATCCCGTTTTACTGGCACACTATTCGCTTGTCTTTGTTGTAAGAATTTAGTTTCAAATCAGGAAAATATGAGGGTGAAATTATGAAAAGCGAGTCCGTAGCACAAAAATCTCAGTTCCCTGAAGTTGAAAAAGAAATCATACAAACCACCAGAGAAATCAACCGGTATCTAAAACAACAGATTAAAACGAACAAACGAAATTCGGCAACGATTCACATCAACAAACAGGATTCCATTGCCGTAGGACTGGACCAAAAAGTCACCATTACGGCCGAAGGGAACGCCGGCGACTTCTTCGGTGCATTGAACAACGGGGCAACTATCGTCTTGAATGGCGATTCGGACCGATTCGCAGCCAATGTAATGAGCAGGGGAGAAATGATAATACATGGAAATTGTGGTGAAGGAACGGGTATGTATATGTGCGGTGGTCATGTGATCGTCTATGGCAATGCAGGAGATCATCTGGGTCAGATCAGCAAAGGCGGAACCATCATAGTCACCGGCGATGCCGGCGACCTTGTTGGGCTTTATCTGACCGGTGGAGATATTGTCGTCTTGAATAATATTGGTGAAAAAACGGGAGAATGGATGATCAAGGGAAGGATTTTTGTGGGTGGAAGTATAGCCAGTCTTGGCCGAAATGCTGAAACACGGGAGTTGAACAACGACGACAGAAAGTTCTTAGAAACACTATACAGAGAGGAGATTGAATTTCTTATAGATGGGATGAAGAAAATCGTTCCAACTCAATTGCGTCCATTTTACAAAAAGAGGTGACGGATGGGAATAAAAGTTTCTACGGTACAGTTAGGCGGATGCTCCGGATGCCATGTGTCCCTCTTGGATTTGGGTGAAGACCTGTTCAAGGCAGGACTCGAAGTGGTGCATTCGTATCTCTTGATGGACGAAGTCACTTCCACGATAGAACATGATACGGATCTTTTGATTATTGAAGGAGCAGTGCTGACGAACGAGGACGAGGTGCTTTTGAAACGAATGGCTCCTCACGCAAAGTCAGTTGTTGCCGTGGGATCGTGCGCTTGTTTCGGGGGTATAGCTTGTTTGGGAAATCTCACGAACTCCTTTGTGCCAAATGTTTCTAATCTTGAAGAGCCAAGATATAAACTACACCCGCTGGTATGTTCACCCAAGGCGTTCATTGATGTCGATGTTTTCATCCCGGGCTGTCCGCCACCGGCAGATGTGATTCGGGATGTGCTCTTTGCCCTCATAGAGGATGGACGCATGCCCGAGTTCACACACACGGTGTGTGATGAGTGTGAAAGAGAAAAAACCTACGAAGCCCCTCCAATTCCTCCGGGAGGAAAGTGGAAAACCCTGCTCGATGAAGCTCCCGACCCCAAGAAGTGTTTACTGGAACAGGGCTATTTATGTCTGGGGAGGCAGACGATAGGAGGATGCAATGCATCCTGTATCAAGGCGAATATGCCGTGTGAGGGCTGCAGGGGACCGATACTTCTCCAAATGGGATTTAAGAAATTCACGGACGAAGAGAAAAAAAAGGTGCTTCAATGTATGAAATAGTAACCATTGATAATGTTGCCAGATTGGAGGGTCATGCTTCTGTGGCCATCTATCTGGATGAAAACGGGGGAGTCGACAGGGCCGAATATCTGGCCACCGAGCCATCCAGGGCCTTTGATGTAATTCTTCGAGGAAAGCATGCCTCCGAAGTGCCTATACTGGCCGCCAGGATATGCGGAATCTGTTATTCGGCTCACAATATTTGCGCATGCAAGGCGCTGGAGGATGCCTGGGGAACGGAAATCCCCGATACGGCAAGAAAGATACGCGAATTGTTATTATTTGCTAATACGTTTTCAAGCCACGCATTGCATTTTTTCATTCTTGCTGCACCCGGTCTGTTCATTGAAGGAATAAATACAATATCAGATCTTCAAGAAAAATTTCCGGAATTTTTTGATGCCGGTGTAAAATTACGAATGGCCGGCCAAAAAATATCCGAGATAATCGCAGGAAGAAAAGTACACACTACAATATCAGCCCCGGGGGGCGTCCTGACTGCATTGGATCTGGAAAAACAGGATAATATCATACAATTGCTCGATTCAACCAGTCAGCTGATGGAGGTATTGGCAAATCATTCACTGCACCTGCTATCAGAAAAAAAAGAGTATCTGCTGACGTGGGGAAAAATTGAAACCCATTTCATGGCTCTCAAGCAGAGCAAGAGACTGGAACTCTACGATGCACCCACAGAACTTTTGATGAAAAACGGAGACATAGAAGTCTTGTCGCCAGCATCCAAGATTCTGTTGAGAATAACGGAAGGTGAAAAAGAATATTCCTATGTCAGACATCCCTTTTTAACAGATCTGGGGCCGGAGGAGGGTCAGTTTCGAGTGGGACCACTGGCAAGAATACAGAACGTTAAATGGGACTTTCCTGGTTTCCGGGAATTCAAAAGCGTTTTCGGCAATCCCACACAATCGACCATGGGCTACCACATTGCTAGAATACCGGAGATGTTTGCGTGTATCCATGCCATGAAAGATATTATCGAATCGGGTTTGGACGAAGACATCAAAGTCAAGGCGCATCCGAAAGAAGGGATCGGCGTAGCCGTCTTAGAAGCACCCCGCGGCTTGCTGCTTCATCAGTATGAAACCGACGGTGAAGGGATCGTCAGGAAAGCACGGGTCATTGCACCGACGACCTTCCATCAAGGAAGCATTGAAAGATCGACTTTCGAGGCAGCCAAGCATGTGCATCACTCAGAGAAAAGTGAATGGTCAGATGAAGATAAAGTCAAGGTAGAGCAGGCCATACGTGCCTACGATCCCTGCATGTCGTGTGCCGGTGCAACACAATTAAGAACCATAAAGAGACCTAAAGTTGGAGGGAACGATGATCAGAACGCATAGACGGGCCTACCGTGTCAGCATCGACAGAAACAAATGTATCGGATGCTTGTTGTGTGTCAAGAATTGTCCCACCGAAGCAATTCTTGAAAGAAAACGTGAGACCTTTCCGGCGCCATTCCTTAATTTCCCTGAAAAGTGTTCCGGATGCCTTGTGTGTGAAGAAAATTGTCCGGTCAGAGCAATTACGGTCGATCCGATCGTTCCTGAATCTTTTCTGAGGGGGCCGTGGACGTCCGACGTTGTAGAGACGATTCATCTCAAGGCAGAAACAGGAGAATACGCCTTGAGGGGATACGGCTCTGGCCGTTCATTGCCCACTCTTGATGATATTATCATCATTCCGGCCCAACTCTCCAAAACACCTGTGGACAAGTACAGGGAGAACTGTGAAACAAAAGTAATCATAGGAGAAAACAAAGTAAGAAATCCAATGGTTCTGGATATGCCCATTGTCATCGGTGCCATGTCTTATGGTGCCTTGAGTAAAAACGCCAAGATGGCCTTGGCTAAGGGGACGGCAATGGTCGGATCTGCTGCCAACACGGGAGAAGGGGGTTCCTTCCCAGAAGAGAGGAAATTGCCGAAGAACCTGATTGTCCAGTGGTCTACGGGAAGATTCGGCTGTACGATTCAGTATCTGAAGACGGCGAGTGCTATTGAAATCAAAGTAGGACAAGGGGCAAAGCCAGGTATGGGGGGGCATCTCCTGGCAGAAAAAGTGACTCCCGAAATCGCAAAGATACGAGGAATCCCAGTCGGGACGGATGCGTTGAGTCCGTGCAGACACCTGGACATGCCCAAGACAGAAGACCTTCGAAAACATGTGGAATTGCTCAGAGAAGTGACTGACTGGCAGATTCCCATCATCATCAAGCTGGGGCCTGGGAACATTTACAATGATGTAAAACTTGCGGCCGAGGCAGGACCCGACGCGGTAGCCGTCGATGGTATGGAAGGAGGCACGGGGACGTCACCCGAGATAGCGACCGAACATGCCGGCGTTCCCACTCTGGGATGCATCGCTCCTGCGGTAAAGGCCCTGGAAGATTCAGGTTATAAAGACGATATAAAATTGATATTACTCGGCGGTATTAAAACCGGCGCAGATGTTGCTAAAGCTATCGCCATTGGATGCGACCTCGTGGGTATCGCCTCTGCAGTCCTCATCGCCCTTGGATGCAGGGTTTGTAAACAGTGTAATACAGGAAAATGTGTCTACGGTATCGCAACGCAAGATCCGGACCTGACATGTCGACTCGAAGTGGATGAAGGCGCACGAAGGGTCGCAAATTTTCTGTCAGCGATGCGTGAGGAACTAAAAATGCTTACGATGTTGGCAGGCTACGATAATATCTATAAACTAACGAAAAATGATTTGAGAGCTATTAACAGAGATGCAGCAGATATTACTGGTTTAAAACTAATTGGAATTGAAGAATGCAGTTCTAATTAGGAGGTAAATAAAATGAGTATGGGATTATGTGGTAGTTGTCAATACATAGAAATATGTACGTATAAAAAGCCTCAGGGAGGGGTTTATCGATGTGATAAATACGTGTGCGGTGAACCTTTGCCGTCCGAGGAGCTCCTCGATAAATCAGAGGAAAACGTAAAAAAGAAAAGAAATGTTGCCTAACTCGATTCATTGATAGACCACGGATCGACACGGAATATAAAGTGAAAAACAATTAATGCAACAGGACAAATTGCACTATCCGTGTGCTTCTGTGGCGAATCATTTGGGAGGTCACGAATGATCACAACCGACATTGAACAACTCCAAGAAAGAGCAAAAGAACTGCATTGTTTGTACGAAATCCACAAACTATTGAACGACAAGAACTCCACTCTGGATGAAGTGTTACACAACATTGCGACCACGATGCCCATCGGATGGCAGTATCCAGAACTTTGTCGGACAAAAATTGAATACAACAATAATAAGTATATGCTCCCTGATTTTAAAAAAACCCCCTGGGTACAAATTGCCGATATCAATGTACTGGGCAAAAATGTAGGTAGGGTGACCGTTTCATACCTCAAAGAAGTCCCCCAAAAAAAAGGTGAATATTTTCTCCACGAAGAAAAGCAATTAATTAAAACGATTGCTAGGTGGTTGAGTGAGAAGATATTGTATCATGAGATGCCACCCCTATTTTTCGATCAGGTAGATATTCAAGAGAACGTCATAAAGAACAGAGTGGAAAAATATCAAGAAATCCTCGAAGAGATATGGAATTCAGACAGAAACCTTTTTATAGACGTTACACAAAAGACACTAGATACTCTCTGTTCGAACGGTGTTACCGAGGCAAACCTGTTGCTTAAAGAATTCTGTAGAAGAAAAAAGGCGTATCATGAGGCTATCCTAAATGTAAATAACTGGTTTAGTCATGAAGAGACATTTGAAAAAATTTTTGATCTAAGCGATAATATCTTACAAATTGCAGCGATGAATATGAGTGAAGTCCAAATTATATCTAATATTATTAAATGCATTCAAGAAAATAAGTTTAAATGTTTAGTAGAAATAATTAATAATCCTAATTCGTCACTACCTAACATCATCGATGCCATCAAGCAATATCGCGATAACAAAGTGGGGGGAATGGAATTTACTTCATCGATTAAAAAGAGTTTGCGGTCATCCCTGATTCGCCACTTTTTTTGTTATAAACCCGAATTTATCAATGCTGTTAAAAACCATATTGACATTCACGATTATTATGACCTTGTAGATCGTATCATTTTCCCCGTCGACAGTCATGGCAGTCTTGGTGGTAAAAGTGCCGGTTTATTCTTAGCCAATCGAATTTTGGCAAAATCTGAGAGATTTCCTGAATGTAATATTAAGACTCCAAAGACGTGGTATATCACATCTGATGGATTTAAAAATTTTTTGTTTTATAATAAACTGGAATGGGTGAGGGAACAAAAGTATAAGGATATCGAGAAAGTGCGTCTTGAATATCCTCATATTGTAAAAATTTTCAAAAAGTCTTCTTTTCCTCCTAAAATTATCGAGGGATTATCGCTAGCAATAGACGATATTGGAAAGCATCCTATTATTGTTAGAAGTTCCAGTCTTCTCGAAGATCGTTTAGGTGCGGTTTTCCCAGGTAAGTACAAGAGTATATTTCTTGCCAATCAAGGTAGTAAAGAAGAAAAACTATCTGCGCTCATGATTGCTGTTGCTGAAGTCTACGCATCGACCTTCGCACCAGATCCCATCGAGTACCGTTCAGAGCACGGGTTACTGGATTATTTCGAAGAAATGGCCGTCATGATTCAAGAAGTAGTTGGCGCGAATGTTGACAACTATTTCTTTCCCACGTTCTCTGGTGTCGCGTTCAGTAATAATGACTTTTGCTGGTCACCGAGGATCCAACGCGAGGATGGCTTAATCCGCATGGCCCCCGGTCTGGGTACGCGAATAGTAAACAGAGTTGGCGATGATTATCCCGCACTAATTGCACCCGGCAAACCAGATCTTCGGGTAAATATCACACCCTATGAAATCTTACGTTATTCCACCAAGAAAATCGATGTAATTAACCTGGAACAAAATCGACTTGAAACTATTGAAATATCAACTCTGATGAAAAATTTTGGTCATGATATCCCCGCCATACAATATATCGTATCGTCATACGAAGACAATATGATCCGACAGCCGTCTTCCATTTACAATATAAACTTCGATAATGATAATCTGGTAATCACATTTGAGGGCTTGTTCAATCACACTCCTTTTATAAAACAAATCAAAACTATTCTTTCTATTTTACAAGAAAAAATCGGAATACCCGTCAACATTGAATTTGCCCACGATGGACAGAATTTATACCTCTTACAATGCCGACCTCAAAGTTATTCAAAAGATTCGTTGCCTTCTCCGATCCCGAAAGATATTCCTAATGATAGAATTATTTTTTCTGCGAATCGATATGTATCCAATGGTATTGTCCCGGACATCAAATTTATCGTCTATGTGAATCCTGAAGCGTACAGTCAGCTATCGGATCTTACAGAATTAACAAACGTTGGCCGTGCCGTTGGCAAGCTTAATAAAATTCTGCCCAAGCGACAATTTATCTTAATGGGACCAGGTCGCTGGGGCTGCCGGTGCGATGTCAGACTTGGAGTGACGGTTAACTATTGCGATATCAACAATACAGCCATGCTCTTAGAAATCGCAAGGGAAAAAGGGAATTATACTCCCGAACTATCATTTGGTACTCATTTTTTTCAGGATCTTGTCGAATCATCCATTCGATATTTACCACTTTATCCTGACGAGGGCGATCAACTATTTAACGAACGATTTTTACTGGAATCAAAAAACAGCCTCCCCGAGTTATGTCCCGAGATTTCTTCATTATCAGAAACAGTACGCGTCATTGACGTCCCCGAAGTAACCGAAGGTTTTATCTTACGCATTTTAATGAATGCTGAAATTGGTGAAGCCCTTGGTTTTCTGGAATCTCAGACAGCCAACACACCGCATTGAAAAGAAAGTTCCCCCTTAAAAGCCAAAAATCAGGCCAATTTAAGATTTAAACTCGATATGATTCATATTACTTTTTCTATGGTTCTTCGAGTAGTTCCAACATGAATAAGAAGAAAATTAATATTACCTAAAACGATAAAAATAATTTGGAAAAGTTACTTAAAAAAGTTATTATTATAAGTAATCGAATAAAATGTAACCAATTTGGAAAATGAATCTGACATTATCCAAAATAAAATATCAATACTTGGTCATGCTTCAAAAAAATTTTAAGGAATGATATCATGTCAAGAAAGCCAATATATGTTACTAAATATGATAAAATACGTTTGAAAAATTTAATAAATAACGATCTTAAAAAAGAGCTGGATCGTGCAAAATTAGTAGATCCTAAAGATATTCCAAATGATGTTATAACAATGAATTCAAAGTTTAAACTAAAGGACTTGGATTCTGGTGAAGAAATGATCTATACTTTAGTTTTTCCTGAAGAAGCAGATGTTTATAAAAATAAGATTTCAATTCATGCCCCTATGGGGATTGCATTAATTGGTTAAAAAGTTGGAGATATAATTGAATGGCAAGTACCAGGTGGTATACTTAGAATAAAAGTCTTGGAAATATTATATCAACCAGAAGCTTCTGGTGATTATCATTTATAACCAACTAAACGTTGGCAAATTTGTAAAAAAGGCGATATACCCCCCCTGCATTGGCAAGGATATCCGTGATTATATGTACGCCCTGGGGCTTGGAAGCGAAAGAATGGGTTAAGCCCGGGATGTTCAAGAGGTTTTGTCCGGTTAATGAAGAATCCCGTATCGGAGGAGATCGGCTCCTCTTTCGATACGGGATTCTTATATTCGTCTAAGGTGGAAGTTTTTTATCAATTTTTTATTATAATAATATGACGTATTTGAAACGTTATTGATGCAAAAAAGTCATCATTTTCATGCCTGGCTGGGAGATTTAACCTTTGAAAATATCCTCTACTTCTTCTTTATCCACGTCCATTATATAT
>Ga0114922_10003758_pt1 | contig 14130 bp, 12 predicted proteins | sample AartaG_FD_100975 | JGI IMG/M metagenome (GOLD analysis project Ga0114922, IMG submission 100975) | Deep subsurface microbial communities from Aarhus Bay to uncover new lineages of life (NeLLi) - Aarhus_00045 metaG | ecosystem: Environmental > Aquatic > Marine > Oceanic > Sediment | place...
CGCCCATCCACCTGCTTTTTAGCATCGTCAATCTGATTGTCACAGCCTACCTCCTCTGGTATGCCAACACCAGTATACGCCAAAGCGCTCTTGGCAGAATGCGGGCGCCCGAGACACTTAACGCAGACGTCGGCGAAGGCATACTCGACATGGTCATGCAACTGTGCCGCATCGCCTCTTGCCTGCTCCTTTGCCTCACCCCCGCCCTCACATACTACTTGATTATCGAACGCAGCGATTGGATTTGCTGGTTGCTGCTCGTCTGTGGCATCCTCCTTTTTCCGATGGCACTTTTGGCAACCGTAATGTTCGGCTCCTTCGCCGCTCTTAACCCAATACTTATCATCTCCTCCGTATGCACCACCTTCTTACGCTACTGCCTGGTCTTGTTGGCCCTTTGTGTGCCCCTTGTGATTGTACTCGGCATCTCTATCTGTCTGCCCAACAACGCCGACAAAACCATCGGCTTCATCCTGCGGGGCGTATATGCTTATCTGTTATTGGTGGCTGCGCACATACTCGGCAGATTCTACTGCCGCAACGAAAAAAAGCTTTACTGGCCTGTGTAGTTAACCCCCCGGCGGATTTGGACGCTCCTGGCGTGTGCATCGAGCCCCTCGACCATCGCCAGCCGAATAATATCATCGGCACCCGCCTCCAACTGCTCCCTGCTGTATTCGATAATACTCGTGGACTTGACAAAATCATTAGCGCTAAGAGCGCTGAAAAACTTCGCCGTCTGCCCTGTCGGCAATGTATGACTCGGCCCCGCCCAATAATCCCCAACCGCCACCGGCGAATACTCCCCGATGAATATCGCTCCAGCATTGTCGATTTTGTCGGCTATCTCTCTGCTCTTATCACCACACTGAATATGCAGGTGCTCCGCTGCAAAATTGTTTGCCTCGCTGATAATACTTGCTATATCTTTAAAAACAACAACTCCAGCAAATTTTATCAAAGACTTTTCTGCCTCTTGTGCTCTATCAAGATGAGTTAATTGCTTTTCGAGTTCATCAATAACGCTATCAGCAAGTTTCTGTGATTCGGTAAAAACGACTGCGGTGCTATCTTCGCCATGTTCTGCCTGGCTCAGCATGTCCACGGCCACCCATGCCGGATTTGCATCATCATCGGCTATTATCAAAACTTCACTCGGCCCGGCAACCGAGTCAATCGCCACGTAATCACTTGAAACCATCTTCTTCGCTGCCTGAACATGCTTGTTACCCGGCCCGACAATCTTATCAACTCGTGGTATGGTCCCTTTTTCAGATGCAAGTGCTGCTACAGCAGGAACTCCACCGGCTCTGTAAACTTCATCAATTTTAAGCTCGTAGCAGACAGCTAAGGTTACCGGATGAATGCTTTGTTTGTATCTTGGCGGCGACACAATAACTATCTTCTCTACCCCCGCTACCTGTGCGGGTATTGCTGTCATTATAACGGTTGATGGAAGTGGTGCCGATGCACCCGGAATCCAAATACCGACTCTTTTTATAGGCGTGTACTTAATTCCCGGATGCTCATTTTCCTTTTTGTTTCCGATGAAGATTTGCTCCTGATATTTTCTGACATTTCCGATAGCCTTTTTAATTGAAACAAGTAAATCTTTGTCTATCTGGTCATAAGCTTTCTTCAAATCTTCCGGTTTTATTCGAAATTGTTCCGGTTTGAGGTCAACCTTGTCATATTCGCGCGTGTATTCGCTAACCGCTGCATCAGAAGCTTCGTCTGTCTTCTGATCAACCGCCTGGATAATTGTTGCGATATCTTCGCTTTCTTTGTAACCTTTAATTCTCCCCAGTGCCAGACGCTGATTGCAGAGTTTCTTTAATCTGTCGTTGAAGTCCGGCTGGGTATGAGATATCAGGATTTGGTCAAGTTTGTGGCTCAAGATAACTCCTTTACCTTGCGAAGTTTCCGTGGCTGTACGTCCGTACCGCACGCTGCAGCAGCATGTAAAACTCGCCTCTGTACTTCGTTACCCGACCGGCCACACGGTATCTTCCCCGATACGGCGAACGGGCCGAATCCGACTCCGTCCGCTCCAAAACCTCACAACCTAAAAGTCGAAATGAAATATCCTCGACATTTCGACCGAGGCTGTCAATTGCAAATACCCCACCCCGCTCACCCGAAATCAAAAAACCGATCCTGTCGGCCAACATCACATCTCCCTTAATATCCAGCTTCTTCAGCCTTGCAAGATTCACCATCCGCTTCGGCTTAAGCATCGCCATCACATCAGCAGGTATTATCGAATCCGCTTCATCTGGCGCCGGCTCCTCCCCGGTCTCCTCGCCAACCTCCGTTTCGCTGCGCTCCTCCCGAACACCCCCCATCGGAATAAAATACCACGCAAAAACAAAATTCTTATCGAAAAACTCCTTATGAATCGAAATATCTTCCTCACGCCCACCCCCGCTCAGCCGGTGCCTGTTGCTGTACCGTGTTACAATCGCCCACAATCTGACGCCGGTTCCCCCTTTTCCTTCTTCAACCTGAGCCGTTATCTGCTCAAGAGTGCCGGAAGGCAAAAGCTCCATCGCTTCGCCCGCCTTGATAACGCCCCTCCCGTCGCTTATATCAACATCAGCCGCAAACAGCCATTTGTCTTCGCTCCCTTCGGCCCTCGTTATCCGACCGTCCACCCCATCCAGGACAAAACCTTCCCTGATAAACGCATAGCTCTTTGCCTGTTTGACCCGCACATCTTCTTCTGCGCCAAACACCGTCATCACGCTGGCAAGGCTCAGTATCAAAACAATTACTATTTCAACTCTCATCTATCAATCCACCTAAAAGCTCCACCACCTGCCTCGCTTCCTCGGCAACCTCGACACACCCTGCGCATTCAGGGTCGGCCCCGGCAATCAACTCTATCAACGGCTCCCAGAATCGACCCACTATTATAATCGGTTTGCCCCCCGCCAAAAAGTCCTTATTCTTAAACTCCCACACATGCGCAAGCTCAAGTAGCGTCCCAGTCCCACCTGCCGGAATTTGAACGCTACAGGTAACCCAGAGACTTCAGGGTATTAAGCGTGTCCTCATCCAGCTCGATCTCTTCCTTGCTTTCTATGGAGTAGTACTCCCTCAATCTTTCCGACTGTTCTGTATGTTCAGCAAGAATTTCCTTCGCCTGCTCAACCTTACCTTTCGCCAAGCGCACGATATTGGTCTTTTCGCCGGGGTCCTCAAGCAAATCATAAAGTTCTTCGCGCCCTGTTACGAGCGAGAGGATATATTTGTATTTGATGCCTTCAAAAAAAACCGCCACTTTATCTTTATCTTTTTTATAAAGCCCCGCGCTGATTAACGGTCTTTCTTCGCCGACGCTGATATCGGTCTGTTGCGGTGCTGCTATAGGACCCGCCGGGAACATATTGCTGTCATATTGGATCCCGCACCAGCCTAATATGAAGGGCATTATGCTTTCCAATGAAACCCCTCTTGCCACGACTCCTTTCCTCGTCGAAAAAGGGATTTTGACTACCAAAGGAACCCAGAGCAATTCATTATATTGACTGTGTCCGTGTCCAAAGCCGTCATGTTCCCAGAACTCCTCGCCGTGATCGCTCGTTAGAATGATCATTGATTCATCGTATATACCGCAAGCTTTTAGCTGCTCCAGTATCCTGCCCACATTGGAATCGACATAACGTACTTCACTAAAATAAAGCTCTCTAATCCAATGCTTTTCTTCCCGTGTCGGTACAAAATGACCCGAGCGTACCTCACCCAGCATGGCAAACTCCTCACCAATGCGGGGTGCAGGCTCACTTTCCGGAAGATATTCCTTGGGCGGGGCGTACGGTAGATGGGGATCAAGATAGTGTACCCACAGAAAGAAATCTTTATCGAAGTTCGATCCTATCCATTCGACTGCCAAATCCGTTATCCTTTCTGTGGCGGTATCCCTTCGGGGCCGAATTTGACGCAGAAGCTTGAGAATCTTCTCTCCCAGGAACACGGCCCTTTTGTTCCTGGAGTAAAACTCATATTCCATAAAACCCTGCGACATGCCAAATTTCCTGGTCAGAAACCTGTTCTTCCCTATCCCACAGGTCAGATAACCCGCTTCTCTCATAAACTCTGCAAGAGTAGGAAAAGCATCTGGTAGCTTTGAATTATAATCCTTTGCCAGATGAACCGCCACTGGCAAACCCGTCATTATCGACGCCACAGACGGTAGAGTCCACGGCGAGCATGAAAACGCATTTCGGAAAACCACGCTCTCACACGCCAGGTCATCTATATTAGGTGTCTGATAAGCCTGTTTGTTGTAAAAACTCAGGGCATCGGCCCTGAGTGTATCGATTGAAATCAGAAGCACATGTTTTACACTATGGTCGGCATATATGCCGGCCATTGGTGCTCTTGATTGTTTCGAACTGGAAGCCAAAGCCCCAAAAGAGGTTATCAATATCAACAGCCCCAAGCTCGACATAATCTTCGCCAACATGCCGATCGTGACCAATCGTACCAACAAGGCAACCGCCATTACATTGACTATTATCCAGCCAATGTTGACTGGTACCGAGCCAAAGACTCCAATATGATACCGGTTGACCCAGATAGCCACCATTATTTCAGCCAAAACAAGTGGCAGGATCAAAGTGACCTTTAATGTCAAATCCCGACATACCGGTCTGCCCCAAATCGCCTTAGCGCACATATATGCGGTACATCCAAACGCCAGGGAAACCAAAACGCCCGCGAAACACAAAAACGGTATACGCAAATCAGTCAAGAACGAACCGAATTTGATTTCACTGTGTGCCGTATAGAAAATATATATCGTACACAGGAATACCACCAGTCCCATTATCAACTGCATCAGGTTGAGTTTCAAAAACCATCCCACAGAACACAATAACACAAACAACCACAAAATCGCACCCAGTACCACAACCGAACATATACTTGTACAAAGTGGTCCAAGCAGTGAATTCAATGTAGGCACTTGAGCCGGCCCACGCAAAATGCAGCATGAGCTGTCGATCAGGCCGATTGAAATACCGGTTAGCAATAAGATCACAACCCCAACACGCCATGAATATTTAACTTCTCCACTCTTTTTGCTGTCATCCAAAAACATAGCTGTGGAATTCTCCTGAAACCACGAACGGTTAATATCTGTTTGCCTCAGTGCACATATAGATCAACAGGTCTGCCACCGGCGAGACTCAGCATCAAAATGACTACCATCTTAGTTCTCATCTTTCAGTCCACACAAAATCTCCACCACCTGCCTTGGCCCGTCCGCAACTTCCACACACCCTGCGCATTCAGGGTCGGCCCCGGCAATCAACTCCATCAACGGCTCCCAGAATCGACCCACTATTATAATCGGTTTGCCCCCCGCCAAAAAGCCCTTATTCTTAAACTCCCACACGTATGCTAATTCAAGCAGCGTTCCCGTCCCGCCGGCCAGGACTACATAACCCGCCCCCAACTCCACCAGCTTCTCTAACCGCTGCCCTAATGAATCCGTTGTGATTTCTTTTGTTACATATTCGTTTGCCCTGCTCTGTCGAAATGCCGAGCACGTTACGCCGATAACTTCGCCCCCAGCCTCTCTGGCGCCTTTTGCCGCTGCCAACATCGTCCCCCCGTACCCGCCGTTTGCTACGACAAATCCCTTCTCAGCCAGACTTTTACCCACTTCGTACGCACTCTGAAACGCTTCATCACCCACCCTTGCCTTGCCCGTTCCGAATACAGCTATCACCTTTCCACGCTCAGCCATTATTTCCCTGCCCCGCTGCCGATATACTCTAACAGCCCTCCCGCCAACAGTATGTCTCTCTCTCGCCGCGAAAGCCGGAGCGCACCGGCAAATTCAAAACCGCCCGTCTTATCGGTGATTGCAATTTCATCGGCCTGCTCAACGCTCACAAGCAAATTCTCAATCTCAAGCTCGTCACCGGCCCCAATCCTGTCATAATCGCTCGCATCGGCAAACTCCACCGGCACAATCGCAAAATTGATAAGGTTCGCCTTATGAATCCGCTCGATACTCTTTGCAATAACCGCACGAACGCCAAGATACATCGGACAAAGAGCGGCATGTTCCCTGCTCGAACCCTGCCCGTAACTTTCGCCCGCTACTACAATCACTCCGATACCTTCAGCCTTCAGCGCCAGCGAACGCTCGGCAAACGTCGCTTTTCCCGACTCGTTGAAGCGGTTAAAAACCACCTTGGCGTATTCCGGTACATTAGAACGGTACTTCAAGAACGCACCAGCCGGCATAATATCGTCCGTCGTTATCTTATCACCGCACTTAATCAACACCTTGCCGACAAGCTTATCCACTAATCGCTGCGGCCTCTCGGGAACCACAATCGTCGAACCCCGCAACACTTTAGCCTTCCCCGCCTCCTTCTCGCTCAGGGGCTCATCTATCATGCTATCGTCAACTAAAAATCGGCTCGGAAAATCAATCTTAGGGTACCTTACACCCATCACGCTTTTGAGCATCCGCGGGTCCGTTATCCGACCCATAATCGCCGACGCCACCGCCGTCTCAGGGCTGACTAAATACACCTGGTCTCGATTCGTTCCGCTTCGACCGGAAAAGTTCCTGTTAAATGTTCGCAGACTCACAACGTCCTCAGCAGGCGAAAAGCCCTGCCCGATGCAGGGACCGCACCCGCTCTCCAGAATCCTCGCTCCAGACGAGATAAGCTCCGAAAGAGCACCCTTCTTCGCCAACATATTCAGCACTCCTCTGCTACCCGGGGCCACGGCAAACTCCAACATAGGGTCTGTACGCCGGCCCTTCAGAACCCTCGCCGCCATCATCAAATCCGTGTAGCTCGAATTCGTACAACTGCCAATCACAACCTGCCCAACCTTACGACCCGCTATCTCGCTGACAGGCCTTATATTGTCCGGCGATGACGGGCACGCCGCCAAAGGCACCAGCGAAGAAAGGTCTATCTCTATCAAACGGTCGTACTCCGCGCCGCCATCCGCCGACAAATACTCGTATTCATCCTCGCGACCCTGCGAACTCAGGAAACGCATTGTCTGTTCGTCGCTGGCAAATATACTCGTTGTAACACCAAGCTCGGCTCCCATATTCGTTATTGTCGCACGCTGCGGAACGCTCAAACTTGCCGCACCGGCGCCGAAATATTCCACAACCCAACCGACGTTGCCCTTCGTCGTAAGGATGCTCAAAAGCTTAAAAATCACGTCTTTGCTCGCCACCCAGTCTTTCAGCCCGCCGACAAGCTCAACCCCGAGCACTTTCGGACACGTAAGGTAAAACGCCCCCCCGGCCATCGCCGCCGCTACATCCAGACCACCGGCGCCAATCGCAAGCATACCCATCCCGCCGCACGTCGGAGTGTGCGAATCGCTACCGAGCAACGTCGCCCCGGGCCTCGCAAAACGCTCTAAGTGAACCTGGTGACATATACCGTTACCGGCACGCGAGTGATAAGCACCCGCCCGGGGCGCCACCGTCTGAAGGTATAAATGGTCGTTGTGGTTCTCCGGGCCGAACTGACTCATATTATGGTCAACATAACTGACAGAAAGCTCCGTCTTGACACCTCGAACGCCCATCGATTCAAAAAGCAAATACGCCGTCGTTCCCGTCGCATCCTGAGTAAGAGTCTGATCAATACGAATCCCCACCGGCTCACCCGAAACAAGCTCACCGGCTACCAGATGCTTCGAGAGTATCTTGTAGGTCAGTGTGTTCAACATTACTTAATTCCTTGAGGTTGTGAAAAGGACTAATATAACCCCTAAAACCTACCACAAAGCCACCGCAAAAACAATTTCTATTTCTATCAAAAGTTGACTCAGCCGCTCCGAATCTTTATACTCTGACACCAATCCGGCCCCTCTGCAAAAAAGTATCTCAAGAGTCCGGAAAATGAGTTTAGAATCAGGTGAACAAGGACAAATGCCCCAAGAGCCCGCCAATAAGGCGAACAATAGCGCGCCGAACACAGATATCTACGGCCGTGCCGTCAAAAGTGGGGCATGGGTCCTGGCTCTGCGAATGCTTTCCGGCGCGCTCGTTTTTGCCAAGTTCGTCGTTCTGGCTCGACTTCTTGGTCCCGTCTATATCGGCCTTCTCGCCGTCGCAATGCTTGTCTTGGCTACACTCAACACATTCACACAAATTGGCTTTGATGCTGCCCTGATACAAAGAAAAGACGATATCAGAAGCTACCTTAATACTGCATGGACCTTGGGAATAATTCGTGCAGCACTACTCGTTACTATCTTATATCTCCTGGCCCCATACGCAGCAAATTTCTTTGGTGAGCCCCAAACGGTCGGTATTATCCGTGTCATAGCTTTTACCTTCCTCCTGGATGCCCTAAACAACATCGGCGTAACATACTTCCGCAAAGAGCTTGAATTCAACAAAGAATTCTTGTTCCGGATTAGCGGGGTCGTAATAGACGCCGTCGTCGCTATCTGTGTCGCAATAATATACCCAAACGCATGGGCTCTCGTAGCCGGAAAGCTTGCCGGAAGCTCTGTTAAACTGGCCGCAAGCTATCTCATGCATCCTTACCGACCGGCTCTTGAAATGAATTGGCAAAAGGCCCGAGAACTGTGGAGTTTCGGAAAACACATTATGGGCTCTTCGATATTACGTTTCTTCATCCTACAGGGTGATAGTTTTGTCCTTGCCAAAATCTTAGGCGCAGGCGCCCTCGGCCTTTATCGATACGCCTATCGCACTTCCAACATGACGGCCACCGAAATCAGCGACATGATAGCGAAAGTCGCATTTGCGGCATATTCCAAGTTACAGGAAAACCAACAAAAGTTAAAGGCGGGATACCTTAAAACCGTTCAGGTGGTAAGCCTGGCAGTCTTCCCTATAGCAGGCGGCCTTATAGTCCTGGCGCCGGAATTTACAAAAATTGTATTCGGAAATGACTGGCTGCCGATGGTACCGGCTATGAGGATACTCTGTCTCCTGGGGCCGCTGAAATGTTTCCAGAGGGCGCCCGCATTCAGGGCCGTCGGAAGACCCGACATTATTCTGAAGTTATCCTGCATCAGATTTGTAGTCTTGGCACTTACAATATATCCACTCACTAAAAAACTCGGCATGACGGGAACTTCTCTTTCCGCACTCGCCGCTTCTTTGTCTTCGCAGCCCTTCGCTTTCTACTGCCTGCAAAAGTTCATAGGCGCAAGATTTAAAGATGTCGCCCTATTGCTTTCCTTCCCGGTAGCGGCAACATTAATCATGATGCTGTCCGTCTTTGCCGCCAAAAGTGCAATCGTAAATATCGGACCGGTATCGCTGCTCCTTCTTGTGTGCCTCGGTGCCGCCCTCTATATCATCTTAATTCTTTCCGCTCGCCTGTTCTACAAAGAATATGACGCAGTCGCACTTGCCCGAGACATACTAAAGGGGCTAAAATAACTATGAACGACCGCAAAGAAATAGAACTCCTAAAGTTGCTTATGCCCCCAGCCCCACAGGGCGAACAGCTTATCTTCGAAGATGAGCGCTTCAAACGACAATACTACAACTCTCAAATAGCCCCCGAAATTCGCGCCGACATCATAACCGATTCACTTATTGCCGACGGAGTACGGTCCTGCCACATTTCTCTGGACTTCGCTCAAGATTCCACCCTCGATTTTGTCATACCCGGCCGGTTGAACCCTTCCGACTCTCAAGGCCGCCTCATAAATCTCAGCCCCGGCCCCACACTACTCTGGATACCCGCCGAACCGGTTTCCAGAATCTACGACAAAAACAACAGAATCGAAAATGCAAAAAAATCGCCTTTCCAACTAAACACGCAACCGGATACACTCCGGTTGGACCTGAAAGGTTCACCCGGGCGAAAAATCGAGTTCGCCGTCGTAATTTTCGCAAACTCCATTGAAAATTTCAAAAAAGAGATTCTCGACTGCGAACCCATCGAACTCAGAAAAGTTACCAGGTCCGACTGGTTTTATTACGAAGGTGCAAAAAACGTCTGGGACTACTTCATCAACGGAACCTTCTTCAACTCCCGACACAAGGTTCAAAAAAGGGCCTGGCCGGGACAGAACATCCCCTTCGTCCTTTATCACTATCTCGATTTGCTCTCCAGACAAACAAAAAAACAAATATACGGATTACTGTGCGACCTTATCGCATATTCAGTCATGTTAAGCCTCCCCGACGACGGCCGATGGCGACACGGCATCTGGACCGACATCGCCGAGACTCACGCCGCTCACCAGGTAGCCGGAATACATCTGCTTCTTTCTTATTATCAACGCACCGCCGCCGAAATCTTCCTCAAAAAAGCCGCCCTCGCCGCAGACTACCTCATCTCAATCGCCGCCGACCTGACCGGGGATAAAACCTGGTTCCTCCACGACTCCCTCGAAACAAACCCCGACGATGCCGCACGCTTCTACAAGCTCTTCGACTCCACGGCATTCGGAAAAGCAACATCAAATACACTGTGTATAAACACACATATAGCCACCCTCACCGCCCTGCACAGACTCAATCAGATTGACCCCTCTGACAAATATAGCACCTGTTTTGAAAAAGGATTAAACGCACTGAAAAAAGTTCTCCAGGCAAATCCTTGCAACTTCCTGTTCTCAAGTGCATATCGGCCGAGAGACCTCCTCGTCAGGCTCTGCACAAAAAAAGAAAACAAAATCACCAAAAAACTGCTGAAAGTATGGACCCTCATCCTCATGAGACATCTGTTGCCGTTCCTGAAAAAAAAATACCCCCGCCTGATAATGCCTAACGGATTCATAGAAAGGGACCTGGCTTATTCGGCACTGTCCGACTTCTACCACTTCCGAAATCTCGAAGATATATTGATACTCTACAACCTGACAAACGCCGACTGGCTCCTCAAAATTGTCAAAAAAAGTGTAAAATACACTGTCCAAAGCCGCCTCGCCGAGTACGTCCTCACCCGGGAACCGAAGGCAATACTCTTTCTTGACATCCTTCTTGTGTATTCTGATATAGTGGACGATCGGTACCTACCCCTCCTGCCGCAGTACTTGGCTTGTTTTCAAAAGGCCAATTCCGCCGTCCCCGTCAATATCCTCTCCGACCCCTTTATCACCGACACTTCTTTACCGTTGTACGTCGATAATGAAAATGTGATTATATCCGCCCCACAAGCCGGTAAAAACCTCAAGGCCGTTCTCATAAATCCTACCGACAAAGACCGGAAAGTTATCCTAAAATCGCTCGGTGAAGCCGACGATATCCAAATCATCGATTCCAAAAACAGAAAATTCCCCACCAGCCCCGAGATTGTGGTACCAAAAATGGATTTCGCAAAAATCGTGAGCAAAAATGGATAGAATCAAAATAATGAAAGAACAGTGGGATTACCTCATAATCCTCGACGCCTGCAGGTACGACTATTTCGACCGGCTATACCGAAAATACTTCCACGGCCGCCTGACAAAAAAAATATCCACCGGCTCATGCACAAACGAATGGCGCGATAAATCATTCCCCGACCACTACGATGACGTCGTTTACATCTCCGCAAATCCACAGATATCCGCCAACCTGCCCGTCTATGGTTACCTCGCCGGCGAACACTTCCACAAAATTCACGAAATCTGGAAGACCGGCTGGGACAAAAATTCCGGTACCGTCCTGCCTGAAACATTAACAAACGCCGCTGTCAACATAATCAAAAATACGCCCGCAAAAAGATTCATTATTCACTACCTCCAGCCTCACGCACCATATCTCATGCCCGAAATCGAGCCGCACGGATACGATACCGGCGACATACACGCACCGAGAACACTCGCAGGCTCGGATAAATACGGCAAATCTTCCGCCATAAAAAAATGGCTGCTCAAGAACCTCCTCAAGCTCTTCAAAAACACCAACATCCTGACCAACTATCCCGAATGGATCCTGAGACAATTCCTCCTCATGCCCCCAGGCTGTGCAATGGACGCCATGCGAAGAAAGTACGGACGAAAAATGCTGCCCGCCGCATACGAGGTCACCCTCGACCGCACACTCGCACAGGTCGCACTATTATTAAAACACCTGACAGGCCGAATCATTATCACCTCCGACCACGGCGAACTATTAGGAGAGCACCGACGATACGCACATCCATACGGCTCACTCGACCCGAACCTCATCGAAGTCCCCTGGCTCACCATCGAAAAAAACGAAAGAGACATCGACACCGAAAAAGTTACCGCTGGCGAGAAACGCCCGGAAGAAAACCACGAGCCGACTGACAAAACCGAATCTGAAACAGAAAAGCAGGAACTAATACGAAAACTAAAATCCCTCGGTTATTACGATTAATGCCGCCTGAGATTGAAAACTGAGTTCGTTAACAGGGCCAGGAGCGCAAGCAACCTGCCAAAAATTTGAACCCGCATGGGCAAACAATCCAACGAAGGCCCGTTCGTTATTCGACATTTCAATCATGCAGGGTATGCCCCGCATTCCACATTTACATTTAGCCCCCGGCGCCGCCGGGGGTCTCTTACGCATACAACCCACCAATCCACGTCGTCATTCCGACCGAAGTCCTTGTCATTCCTGCGAAGGCAGGAATCCATAAAAAATAACCATCGCAAAGCGCCTCCTTCCCGTTTAGCCCCAGCCTCCGGCCGGGGTTTTTATTTAGCCCCGCATTTTACGCGGGTGTTTCAATAACATTCGAAGTTCGACGTTGAACGTTCGATGTTCTCCATCTCCCCCTCCGCCCTCTAATTCAGCTTAAATACCCGCTCCATCAACTGATTATCCAAAGGCCTGCCGTTTTCATCGACAAATCGCACATCCAAAGGCCCCATCAGCGCCCCCCACTCGGCCGAACGAGGCCCATTATCAATCCGGGCCCACATCTTCTCCATATCGGCATCAGCCGGTACTTCCATTATCTCAAACGTCCTGTTGCCGGCCGAATAAATCTCAAGGTCAATCATCCCAGCATCGATCATACTCTGAGTTATCTCGGGCCACGCCTTCCCCATCGCATGAAGCCTTTTATATTTTGCAATCTGGGCCGCCTCATCGACAAGCTCCCGCGCATCACATATCCTCCGAACCGGCTCACTTGCCCTTTTCACAACATAACCGCCGAACTTATCATACTCTTTCTTCTGCTCGAGTTTATAAATCCTGTCCAGAAAAACCCACCATCCGGAATCTTCATATCCCTCTATAGTCTGAAAATATCTATCCATCCGCCCTGCCCACCGCCTGACCTCATCCATCTCACTGATTTCTCTACCAAACTCAAAAATGTTAAAATCCAGCTCCGTCTCTACAATCATAAGTAACCGATTCTCGAATAAATATATATCGTAATCTAATACCCCCCGCTCCTTCATAATCTCGCATACCATTTTCCACTGCTCGCTTTCCATCTCTTCTTTATATTCTTCTATCAAATCCTCATCCTCCTGCAAATCCGCCATCCAGCAGTAGCGCTTGATGAGTCCCGCCTGCCCTGCCCGCTTATAATCCTCGGCGCACCCCTCAACAAACCAAACCACCAACATTGCCGACACTATACAAATCAACCCAAAACGCACCTTACACATTCTACACCCCTTAATCGTCATGCTTGTGCTTCTCTGCTCACAATCGTAAATTGAAAATAGAAAATTTCAACCGCCCCTCCAACTGAACTTCTACTTTTTCAAATTGTTCAATCTCTGCTTCAGTCATTGTTCCATCATCTCAAACGTCATCCCCGTGCTACTTCTGTCATCCCGCCCATGTCTCTTAACATACTTAACCCTTCCTGCCAAGGCCTCCTCATCGAAGCAAAACCTCTTGTCGAATCCTCGTGTCCATACCCTCCCTGCAAAGCCACTCTTACCAAGTGCGGCCCTCGCCGCATTCTTATAACGCCCTACAATTACTTCTATCGGCTCTTCGGTACTTTCTGCCACAACATGAACATGCCTGCAGCATACCGCCATCGCCTGTATCTTTTGACCGGACTTCTTCGCCTCCTCCAAAATAACCTTGTAAACAATTTCTCGCTCATCTCGAACCAGCCTCACCGTTTCACCTTGTTGGCCGTCAATATTTGATTCCCGCAAGTGCTTATTTTCCTCCAACACCTCACCATCCTTAACATACCCACGTTTATCTCC
>Ga0114922_10003759_pt1 | contig 14128 bp, 7 predicted proteins | sample AartaG_FD_100975 | JGI IMG/M metagenome (GOLD analysis project Ga0114922, IMG submission 100975) | Deep subsurface microbial communities from Aarhus Bay to uncover new lineages of life (NeLLi) - Aarhus_00045 metaG | ecosystem: Environmental > Aquatic > Marine > Oceanic > Sediment | place: Aarhus...
GCCGCCGGAGCCATACTCTATCCATGCCCTCTGGCTGAAAAAACCTCCCGCGAGGATCCCACTCTATGGATACCCCCGGAGGAACCCAACAGCATTCGCATCGGGGTTGCACACGGCAGCCTGTTTATCCGTGAGGATATTCCTGCTGACGACTTCCCTATCGCTCCCGACGCAGCTCTGAGAAGCCGGCTCGATTACCTGGCCCTGGGGCACTGGCATTCACTGTTCAAATACAAAGGCTCTGATGGCGTAGAGCGAACGGCATACTCAGGAACTCATGAAACGACTAAATTTGGCGAATCCAGAAGCGGACACGCTCTAGTGGTCGAGATCGAAGGGCCCGAAGCGGAGCCGCAGATCCGGGAGATCTTCACAGGCACGCTTCGCTGGGAACAATTGAGGCGACAGGTTGTGGGAACTGAGGACGTCAGGAATCTGATGCGGGAGCTGGAGCAGACCGAAAATCCGGGCGCTGTGTTGCTTGAGGTTGTACTTATAGGCACGCTGGACGCTGGCGGTTTTGCCTTCATGGAAGAGGAATTTCGTCCTCTACTGGAAAGCCGCTACCTTTATCACCGGTTCAACATCGAGAACCTGCTGCCAAGCCCCACAGAATCCGATTTGCAGCAACTGGAGCGGACAGGGCCTCTTCGGGAGACAATCGACCGTCTTTCGCGAATGGCAAAATCGGATGAGCCCCTCCCGGAGGGCGTGACGCCGGAAGTGGCCAGATGGGCTTTATCCTTGCTTTATCAACTGGAGAGGGAGGTGCGGCAATGATCCTCATATCGCTAAAAGTGCAGAACTGGGGCTGTCTGGTGGGCGAAGTGCAAATGGCCGACTTCGCAGCGGAAGCTAGTTTAATATACGGGCCAAACGGGTCAGGAAAGAGCACCCTCATGGATGCTCTCGCCCGGGGACTGTTCGACAGATACAAAGTGCAAAGCGCCGAAATCCAGGCGAAGCAGCCCTGGGGGACAAGCTCTGCGCCAGAGGTAGCCATCGAATTTCAGCAGAATGGTGAACAATACCGCCTGGAAAAACGGTTTCTCTCCGGTCAGAGGTGCGACTTACAGCACCAGGTAAACGGGGAATGGGAGCCTTTTGCTGACGGCGATAAGGCCGATGATCGGCTCATGGAAATCCTGCAAATCGACCGGCCCGGCAGAGGAGCGACCAGGCCGGAACACTGGGGCATAGCTCAACTCCTCTGGCTTCGGCAGGGCCAGTTCTGGCTGCCGGAGGACGGTCTGAACGAGAAGTCCAGGAATCAGTTGCAGCAGGTGCTCAGCGAGGTTCTCATAACACCCAGATTCCATGCTATTGAGAGCCAGGTGCAGAAGCGTTACGACCTGTTTTTTACTCCCACCAGGGCAAATCTGAAAAAAGATAGTGAGCCAAGGGAACTGGAGGAGCAGCTTGAGGAAGCCCGGGAAGAGCTTGGCGAGCTTCAGCAGCGCTGGGATGAACTGGATGAGCTGAATCAGGCGATTATGAGACTGAGATCAGAACATGCTGAGGCGGAGAAGAACCTGGAGCAGAAAAAGGCGGAATATGACAAAACGGCGACTGACTTCAAACAGGCTCAACAACGTTCCAGTGACAGAAAAGCGGCTGAAGCCGAATCTCAGATAAAGGAGTCCGCCTGGAAAACTATCAACGATCGCGTCCGCGGATTACAGCAGGTTCGCGAGGATCTGAGCGCGGCTCGCGGGAAAAAGGCTAAATCTGAAAAGGCTTATCAGGATTGCGAGGCTGAGGTTGAGAAGGCGAAAGAGGGCGTAAGCGAGGCGAAGAGGACTCTCGATGAAGCAGATGAGGAGAGGAAGAAAGCCGGGGACAAGGTTAGATATGCTCAAGACCTGGTGGAATTAGCTCAGATCAGGCGGAGCAAGCGGGAAATAACAGAAAAGCTGGAGCAACTGGAAAGCCTGTCAGAGCAGCGCAAGTCTCTGGAAACGCAGCTTCAGGATCTAAACGCTCCCTCCCGCAATGAACTGACGAAACTGCGCCGCCTCAACGATGCCGTTCGTGATGCCCGCGCTCGCCTCGAGGTATCCTCCCTGCTGATCCAGTTCAGGCCGCAGATGCAGATCCTGGGAACAGTGAGCAAAGACGGCGAACAGGAGCCGTTTGATTTCACCCACGAAGAGGAAGTCATGGAGTGGCGGGCGGTTCAATCTTTCGACATAGAAATACGCGGCGTGGGCTATTTTTCCGTCTCAAGCGGCTCTGGCGAAGCTCAGGATTTAAAGTCGGACCTGGATCAAAAAGAGCGGGAGTTCCTTTCAGCCATTGAGCCTTTTGAGGCGGAAGATCTGGAAGAGCTTGTTGAAAGGAATGCGAGTGCCAACGCTATTGAATCGGAGATCAACCAGATCCGCTCCCAGGAATCGGTTCTCTCCAGTGGCAGCGGCTCCCTGAATAAGCGGCTAAATGATCTGGAAACGCGGCGAAAGGAAATTCTGGAGAGCTACATGGGGCTTGAGGACGATGAGACATCCGAGGAGCAGGCTGCTGAGGCTAAAAAAGGTGCAGACCAGGATTTGGCCAATGCTAAACAGGAATTTGAGAACGCCCAGAGTCGATTGACAGAAGCCAAGGATGCCCTCACAGATGTAGAAAAGAAGCAGCAGCGCATAAACGGGAAACTGACCGGAATCCGCGCAAGCATTGAGGAAAAGGAGAGCCAGGAGCTGAAACTGATGGATGACGGCCTGACGGACTCTGAGCGGCAGGAGAAGCTGGGCAAAGCCCTGGACGAATTCGACCAAACCAGGCAAAGGCTGGAGCGGATACCACCGGTGGAAAACCTGCGAGAGCTTGAGGCTATGGAGAAGCGTCTCGCCAGAGACGTCGCGGGACTTGAGGCACAACTGCGGAGCACCGAAAACAGCCTCAACGAAAAGCGCGGAGAATTGCGCAGGGCAGAAGGCGAAGGGCTTTATTCCAGGCTCGCAAAGGCTGAGGAGCAAGTCACTCTCCTCGAGAGCAAGTATCAATCCGCGCTGACCCAGGCCAACTCCGTCAAGCTGCTCCGCGATACCCTCGAGGGATGCCGGCAGGAAGCCCTGGAGAACCTGGTCATCCCTGTGAGCCAGCGTGTAACCGAAGCATTCCAGCGCATCGCCGGCGAAAACTACGCCCAAATTCAGCTCAGCGACGGATTCGCGCCGGAAGCTATAGCCGTCCGTGACCGAAACGCACAGGTAAACCCGGACTTCCTCTCCTACGGCACCCGGGAGCAATTGAACATCCTGGTTCGCGTAACGCTGGGCAAAATCCTTGCCGAAAGCGAAGGGCAGAGGCAGTTGGTGATCCTGGACGACCCCCTGGCCCATACAGACCCGGAGCGCCATCAGCGTATGCTGGAACTTCTGCACGAGACCGCGGAGCAACTGCAGCTCATCATCCTCACCTGCCGTCCGGATAACTACGCGGAACTTGCGGCGAAAGGCTACAACCTGGAGGAGCTGAAAGCTTCCACGACATAGGTCTATGGGTCTATGGGGGTATAGGTCTATGGGTGCATCCATTTTCAGTGATTTTTTCATTACTTGATTACTTGGTGAAATTCATTAGTTGAAGTAGTCATCTGATTTCAGTTTTCTGTTTCCAGTTCTCAGTTTTCAGGTTTTTCGCTCTCTCTGATAAGTAGTGCATATAGTAGTGATTTGCTATGGTATAAGTAATGCAAGTAATCATAATTTTTTGATGAAAATGCTGTAAAACATTTGTGTTAAAGGGTTCAGCAATTCGTGTTTAGTAATGAGAGTAATGAGCTTCATAAGGAGTACCCCTGGATTTCGCTGATCCAGCCCAACTTAGAGAGTGACGAGTGACCGGTGATAGTAAGGATGAATCTATGGGAGCAATCTCCTGCACCTGTGAAGTAAGTGTCCCATTATATATATCGATTTTGGGATGGAGAAATGTGAATCTGGTAAGCAGTTTAGCGCATACCGGAGCATCGATCTGTTTGGCACCCTTATAAAAAGGGATTTGGACATGATTCGTCAATCAATGATACTGGTCAATCTTACTTTTACTATCCTGCTAAGTTTCTGCAATGAAACTTTATGGGCGACAGAACCTGCACTGGTCACGTCCTTGTCACAGTTGGTATCCACGTCTGCCTGGCAAGTAAACCCGGGTGATGCAAAAATCCTCGCCGTCTCGGAGGCGCGGGGCAATCTTGTGGTCCACTTTAAATCGGTGACCGGCAATCGCGCACGCCTGTTGCTCAAAGACCCTATCCCCGTGCCAGATACCGTCACCGGGTTGACGTTTCTCGGCACGACGAGTGTGACCAACTCGGGGTTATGGATGCATGCGCTGGTGAAGGACGCACGCGGGCATGAGTTTCTCTTCTATACCAAATCGCCGCACTCCTACACCAAGGGACTGTTTCTTCCTGAGCAGATCCAGCGACGCTCCCGGCAGGTGCGTTTTACCGTGCCGGGATTTCTGAGACCAGTCGGAGAGCCGCGGGCTGGAGCAACGCTCGCCAGCCTCCCCCCTGCTCCATCGGGTGACGAACCACAACAACCGTTGACTCTATTGGGGTTTGCCCTAGAAGGCGAACATCAACACTGGCCGGATGACGCAGTTACCGACCTATACTTGCAGGGCAACTCACTGATCGTTATGTGAAAGCCATCCCGGTGGCGGGTGAGATATTTGCCGATAGCACTCCACCTTTTGTCCTGCGGGATACCTGGTCGATCCCTCCACCCGCAGGGGCTAACACCGAGGCGTTCTTTGATGGAGACCGCACCCGTGCAGCATTAAGCTGGAAACCGTTCGGCAAAGGCGAAGTAGTCGTCATCTGGGCATCAACCATCGTACCGCCAACCGTCGGAAAGGCGCATGGCGGCGTGCAGCCGTTCCTTCGTGACATCGCGCGTTGGGCTGGAGTGCGGCTATACACTGATGCTACTATACCACACTTGTGGACAAACCTGCTCAAACAGAAAACCCAAGGGATGTATTATGGTTTGGTCTACCATAGTGTCGTCTGGGATGAGGATCTCCCCGCAGAGACAGGTACAGTGACCTGGACGCTGCCTGATGGTAAATACAACATTACTGAGCTGATCTCTGGCAAAACGGTTGGTATTATGAGTGGGAATGAGTTACGCGAGAAAGGACTGACGCTCACGCTGGACAAATGGGGGGTGGCAATTTATCGGATGGCAATAGTCAGATAAATCTAACCAATCATTCTTCAGTTGATATATCCTGTTTGCTACATATATATTGCTGAATCCCTTAACCCAACTCCTGATTTAACATTGTCAAGTTACTGTTGGTGAATTAAATCAAGCTCTATGCCTTCTTTGTCCCGATAGGGGTAACCGATAATAGCCCAGTAGTTTACTGCTGGGATATAAGGCATGAACACCCGGATTAGTCCCGCAGGGACGACAGAAAAGACGTTTCATGAACTTGCCAACAGTATCAGACATGACCCACCCTGACCAACAGAAAATACTTTAAATGTCGCCTCGCCTATGGTATAATCTGAGAAAGTATGGCAATCGGCAATATTGATGGCAGTCTAACATTATTAGTGCCTTTAAAGGGAATAGTAACTTGACTTTGTCACATTAGAATCGCGTTCATTAGTAGCCTAACTTTCTAAGTTGGTTGGGGAGAGTACCTTTCTCTCAAACCAAGATAGAATCTTGGGCTACAGGCAAATGTGACAAAGTCAAGGTAATTGGACATGCCTGAAAGTAATGGCTCATAGAAAGCCGAGGTGAGTGGAGATGAAAGCAACCAGAGTCGCGTCAATTTGTCTGGGTATAATGCTGGTACTGGGAACCGCAAATGCTGGAATTATCTACGTTGATGACGATAATGTCGCTGGCCCCTGGAATGGCACGCCAGGGAAACCCTATCAATATATACAGGATGGGATAGATGCGGCCGTCGATGGTGATACCGTCATGGTGCGTGATGGTGTGTACACGGGTACTCGTAATAAGAACCTGGATTTCAATGGTAAAGCCATCACCCTTACATCCCAGAATGGGCTAGAGTCAACTATTATTGATTGCGAAGAGAGTGGGAGAGGTGTCTATTTTCACAGTGATGAGGGCCCGGATTCTGTCTTGAACGGGTTTACGATTCGGAATGGTGTATATTTTGGGCCTGCCGACGGGTACGGTGGTGGAATCCACTGCTACAGATCATCTCCTACCATTAGCCACAACGCCATCCTGAACAACCGAGCCGGCACCAGCACCGGCGGCGCAGGGATCTGCTGCTATGAATCCTCACCCTTCATCATTAACAACACTATATCAGGTAACGCCCCTATTGGGATCGGGGTTGGGATCGGGATTGCTGATGGCGGAGGGATCTATTGCTATAGTTGCTCGCATACAACCATAAGTGGTAATACTATAACAGACAATATTACATGCAGTGAGGGAAGTGCTATGGGTTATGGCGGCGGCATCTGCCTCCGGAACTGCACATATACTCTCATTGCTGATAACACCATCACGGGTAACAACAGCGGCCAAGGAGGTGGCGGGATCAGTTGCCTGGATTCTTCCTCAACTGTCATCATCAACAATACCATATCGGGGAACACTGTTATCTGGATGGTCATGATGATCTCAACCGATAATGTCATATCAAGTGAACCTCCTTCTGGCGGCGGCGGGATCAATTGTTCCGGGTCCGCTACCATAACTGGCAACACCATCACACAGAACAATGCTGGTGCTTATGTAAATGGTGGCGGAGGCGGCGGCGTCTGCTGCTTCGGAACCACTACTGTGAGTGGCAATACTATCCAGGATAACGAGGCTTTTGAGGGCGGGGGTATCTACTGTTTTGGTTCCACCATCATACTCGGTAACACTATCGCAGACAATTTAACCTCAGGGGGCAACTCGAGCAGCGGCGGCGGGATCTATTGTTCGGGGGGGAGAACCACCAGTATCAGTGGCAATATAATCACGGGAAACATGGTCTACGGCATGGTTGGAGGCGGCGGGATTACCTGTGACGGGTTCACGGATCTGGGGGGCGGCGTTTCTGGAAGTCCCGGGCTGAACTCCATATATGGGAACTCCGGCTGTAGAAGCAACCACGTGTATGTTTATGATTCCCCGACAGTAAAGGCAGAAAACAACTGGTGGGGAGAGGATCCACCCGATGCTGCCCAGTTTGCGGGTCCCATAGACTACGATCCCTGGTTAACGGAACAGTTACAGGTGATAGTAAACATACCTCCAGTGGCCTTCAGCCTGTTGATAACCCCGACGCGGCCACTGTCAAGCGATGATCTCACGCTGCATTACGAGTATTTCGACTCAGATGGTGATATAGAGAATGGCACTGAGCTGAGATGGTATAAAGACGGGGTCTTGCAGGACATCTACAACGATGAATTGACAGTGCCAGCGAGCGCCACATCGGAAAGTCAGCAGTGGCACTTCACAGTCAGACCGAGGGATGGGCAAGATTTCGGCGAAATCTACGTGTCGCCTGTTGTCAGGATTAATAGCCCACCAGTAGCTTCCAATCTTAGAATACTGCCTGAATTTCCTCTTACGGGTGATGACCTACAGGCAGCCTATGACTATAGCGACGCCGACGACGATCCAGAGAGCGGCACTGAGATAGAATGGTATAAGAATGATGTACCACAACCCGCTTACGCGAACACTTTGGTGATCCCATCCAGCGCGACCGCGAAAAACCAATGGTGGTATTTCACTGTTAGACCGAAGGACGGTACGGCCTTCGGTGACCTCAAAGCATCTGACCCGGTCATAATACAGAATACACCACCTGTGGCCAGCGATCTCTCCATAAGCCCGGAAGCGCCTCTGTCTGAGGACGACCTCGTATTGAGCTACACATATTCCGATGCAGATGGCGACCCGGAGAATGGCACTCAGATAAATTGGTACAAAGATGATATATTGCAGACTGGCTACGAAGGTGCTTTAATAGTCCCCTCAGATGCCACAACTCCCGGGGACAAATGGCATTCTACAGTAAGACCGAACGACGGCACGGATCCTGGGGATATACAGGTTTCGCCTTCTGTGATAATAGGTCGGATATCCCTGACTATTCCTGCCACGTCAGGATCTCCCAACGGAACGGTGGAAATCCCCGTCGAAGTAAATGACACCACTGGCCTGGGTATCATCGCCGTGGAATTCACAGTCACATACAATCCTCTTATGCTGACGTTAGATAATGTCACAACAGCCGGAACCATAGCTGAATCATGGGGTAACCCAACGTACAATATTACTCCGGGTCAGGTCATGTTAAGCATGGCGGGGTTTACTGAGCTTGCTGGAGGCGGGCCGCTGGTATTTATGACGTTAAATATCGCCGAGGACGCCGATATTGGCAGCACATCCGCAATCGCTTTCACCAGTGGGCAGTTGAACGAAGGAGATATACCTGTCGCGTTGAGAGGTGGACTATTCACAGTGGAATGGACTGGAATCTACGGGGATGTGAGTGGCAATGGTGAGGTCACAGCTTACGATGGAGCGTTGGTGTTGCAGGAAACGGTTGGGCTGATCCAGTTTACTCCGCAGCAGGAAATACTGGCAGATGTTAGCGGCAATGGCAGTGTGAGCGCATACGACGCGGCTCTGATCTTACAGTATTCTGTAGGTATCATTGACTCTTTTCCAGTTGAGGATGGCGGTGTAGAATCCCTTCAGATAGCCAATATGTCGCATCCTGTAAGTGTAAGTATCCCCGATGCTGTAGGGATGCCGGGAAGCGATATTGCTGTCCCAATTGTGGTAACTGATACTACAGGCGCCGGTATCATCGCAGTGAATGTTATTCTGACTTATGACCCGGACATACTCACGGCAACAGGGATAGACACAGAAAATACAATAACTTCTGGATGGAACACAATATACAATATCAGCAATGGTCAGATTGCTATTGGGATGATTAGCACCACTGAGCTTACCGGCGCCGGTATCCTCGTCAACGTGAATTTCAGTGTATCAGAGGATGCCGGTGTTGGACAATCAAGCCAACTGACGTTTGCTAAGGTGATCTTTAACGAGGGCAGTCCGGCTTCTGTAACAGACGGTCTGTTTACAGTAATACCGGCAGGACAGTGGCCAATCGATCTCTATGAAGGGTGGAATCTCATCTCACTGCCCTTGCAGCCGCAACCGAACACCGATCCCGGCAGCGTGTTATCCTACATTGATGGAGATTATGATTTAGTCTGTGCGTATGATCCAGAAACCGGTTGGTCTATATACGTACCCGGAGGAGTGAACGATCTGGATAAGATGGAAGCAGGCAAAGGGTACTGGATCAAGATGAATAAACAGAGAAATTTGATCATTCACGGTGCGGCTCCAGAGGAAACGGCCATCACTCTGACGGGAGAGGCCTGGAACCTGGTGGGATATAGCTCCACGAAACTAAGATCCCCAGAAGACTGTATGGCCAGCGTTGCAGATTATATTAACTCGGTCTGGGAGTATAGCCCGGTCACAAGCTGGTCTGTATATGTGCCAGACGGACCAGGCAATCTGGAATTTATGAGACCAGGATACGGCTACTGGATAGAAGCAAATCAAGGTTGTGAATGGGATATTAATGCGCCCGGTTCACCATAGTGAAGTGGTGTAGAGAAATGTGAATCTGGATTCGCTAACAGTATCAGACATAACCCACCCCGACCAACAGAAAATACTTTAAATGTCGCCTCGCCTATGGTATAATTGAGCAGTCGCGTGCGGGTAGTCGATTGCGGCGGCTTCCAGACGGCGAAGTTTCAGGACATATAAAGGAGGCTCTCCAATGGCAACTCTTTTCACATACTGCGTTCAACACGATATCGGTGCGGCTCCTAATCCATTTTGGGGAGTCTGCACTCTCGTAATCTGCAAACCTGTTATACGGCGTGCAGCAGTGGTTGGAGACTGGATTGTCGGAACTGGCTCGAAGAACTCCTCCATAGGAGATATGAGTGGCAAAGTTGTATATGCTATGAAAGTCACAAAGAAAATGGAGATGCAAGAGTACGATGCCTTTACAAAGCGACACTTGCCAGCGAAAATACCCAGTTGGTATAGTCATGATGTACGGCTCAGGCTTGGTGACTCAGTCTATGACTTCTCATACGATCCACCGAAGATCGTCAGAAGCGTTCACAACGAGAAAAACCGCCGGAAAGACTTGAGCGGTAAATACGCCCTTCTATCGAAACACTTCTGGTATTTCGGTGATAAGGCCCCACTTCTGCCGGACGATCTGCAGGAGATTGTAAAACAAGGCCCAGGGCATCGTTCAAGAGCGAATGATCCCTTCATTGAAAGATTCCTTAAATGGCTGTATGGCTTGAAATTGGAACCGAATGGACTGCATGGTAAACCGCAAAGAAACCTTTTCGTCAGATGATATCACAAGAAGAAAGAAATTGTTGGGATGTTTCACAATATGGTAATACTTCTGAATTATGAAACTGAAAAACAGCACACGGATGAACACGGATCATAAGGATGCTCATGGATTCAATCCGTATTAATCTGTCTAAATCCGTGAAAATCCGTGTGCTATTATCTTTAACAGCATTCAAAAAGTGTTACCTTGATTTTTCTGGAAAATGAAGCATCCCGTACACTGCACATAAATTCTCGTCTAGTTAGAAGCCCCAGTAGGACAAGCGTCCCGCTTGTCCATGCGTCCTTGCTTGTCCGTACCAAGCTGTTTTGAAAATTTACGGTGTTATGAACTAAGGTCTATTCCTTCTTTGTCCCGACAGGGACAACTGATAATAGCCCAGTAGTTTACTGCTGGGATGTAAGGCATAAACACCCGGATTAGTCCCGTAGGGACAACAGAAAAAGACGTTTCATGAATCCGCCAGCAGTATCAGACATAACCCACCCCGACCAACAGAAAATACTTTAAATGTCGGTTCGCTTGTGGTAGAATGTGAGAGTAGTATTAAGAAGTCTGGGTAAAAATCTATGGAGGCAGAATGCGAGCGGCGGAATGTTGGTGCCCTTTAGATCAGTGAACTCAGGCTAGCAGGATCCCGGCCGCGCTGCTGGTTCCAATAGCCCAAATATTCTCAAGCATTGACAGAGCAAACAACCTTAACTGGTGTGTTCTATCGCTCATAGATGTTGCCTCCTTCCTTCTACTAGCTATAACCGACAAATTTGGGTTAGCTAACTTCACAAGTAATAAGAAGAAGACCATGAGACCAACACACACCCAAGGAGTCGAACCTTGCGCTGCTAGCCCTGTTAGCCTGAATTCACTATATCTCGGGCTTACGTCTATTATTTTATCATATTGGCAGACATCTGTCAACTCAAGAGACGATTTCTTAACACATCACTTCAGACGCGAGTTCGAGCACGCTATACGGATAACTTTTGATAGTTACTGGACTACGCGGCCCATCCCCGTGACGGCGAAGTCCCGAATGCGCAGTTTGAATGCGTTCCCGCTGTTTTGCCAGAGGGTGTGTCAGATGTGTGTGGCGACCGAATATCAACACTTCTTTCGTCGGGAGGACATTGAAAAACATGTTGAGAAATGTCGGCTTGTTTTGCCGGAAGCTTTGTCAATTGGGGCTCTTCTGTTCGAGACCTGTTCTGACTTCACGTTGGCATGGCAAAAAAAGTACTTCCAAAATTGAGGAATTTGTGGTAGAATCTGGTAGGGATATGTGAATGATTGAAGACGGCAGTTACAGGGCAAAATGTTATAAGAGTCTGTCCGAAACTCCTGGTTTCAGTGGGCTACGTGCTCAATTAGCTGGTCAGGACGAAGAAAATAACTCTGAACATGGAAGGAATGAAGAAAGGGGTGTGAATATGGCGACAAGACCCGCTAGTGGGTGGACTTCTGACGACAGATCTATCATTCGAGGAAGTCCTTCATTTGACCTTCTTTCCTTGATTACCTTGGCTGTTCTACTGGTAGCGGGTGAGGTTCCTGCTTCGGAGGCGGTAAAACGCTCCTATATAGGAGAAAGAATCGCAGTCCTAGGTTTTGATGGTTCTCAAGAAGTCGATAAACAGGTTGTGAATTATATTGATAGCAGGATGAGAGCCCAAGTCGCTGCTCTCGAGCGATTCCTGTTAGTAAATCGACGAAACAGTGAGATAGTATTAAGAGAATTTGGGATATCAGCAAAGGTAAATATTAACAGCGATCAAGCGCGTGAAGTTGCCCATTGGCTTTCCGCCCAAAAGCTCCTTGCTGGGAATGTCAATTACTGCAAAACCAAGGAGGAGTATTCGGGGGGACCGGGGATCGATCGTTACAATGAGATTTCCGTAACACTTAAGATTTTCAATGTGCAGATGGGACGGTATTCAAAAGCCGTTGATGTAAGGAATTTTGATATAATTGCGAGAGCTTTTAGCGAGACGGAAGCAATTGATAGTGCTGTTGATCAAATCATCGTTAAGCTCTGCGAGGCTTATAGTTTGGTAGGCAGGATTATTAATACGGGTGTCAACAGTGTTGTTATTAATATGGGAATGCCTGATGGAATTAGAGCAGGAATGCTGTTCACAGTGTATCGCATAACGGAAGAGCATGTTGGGCCGCTTGCCACGAGCGATCCTGATAGAAAGGGAATGACGGAGGTCGGCTTAGTAAAGATCCGTTCGGTAAGTCATGAATCTTCTAAAGCGAGTATTCTAAGAGGACGTTATAGAATCGAGGCGGGATACGAGGTAGAGGAATGCCCCAGATATAACTTTTGGGAACATGATTTGCTAATCAATTACTCATCAATTCCTGTGAACTTCCAGAAGAATCCGTCTTTTGATGCCGGTGATATCGGTAGAGCCAGATATTATGGATTGGGCTATGCTCTAAAACGGTTTGACAAATCTCTCGCTCTGGAAGCTCAGGTTGGTCGTCTCGATATAGATCCGATTCATGGGTGGGAAGCGCGTATCTTTGCCAAATACAGAATGCCAATGTTACCGGATTTCTTGAGTGTTCATGTAGGTGGCGGCATGGGACTTGCTGGCGCATCCTATGAGCTACCGAATGCAGACAAAGTTTTTTCAAGTCTTGAGATCGATTCGCGTAGCGGCAGGATCAATGATCGCATTTTTGGCTTACTGGGTTCTCTCAATGTTGAAGCCGAAGTTGCCAGCTGGTTTTGTCCTTTTGTTAATCTAACTTGGCGAGATTATGGCACAATGAATGAATGGGCTGTGGAACATCGCACAGGGGAGTTTTATGATTCTCCCGAAGGTGATCAGCGTGAAAAAACGGAGAAAGTTAACATTCCTAAGCGATTTCTGCCTTATCCTTCGCTCAACGTAGATGGCTTAGCATTTCGATTTGGTCTTAATCTACACTTAGATCGCATATTCCTATACTTCCGCGGTCTATTGTAGGTCACTATTCCTTGACTGCCCGAACATGAGAAAGGACAAACAATGCTCAAGCATATTTACATAGGACCTCACAAAATCTGCACATATGGCAATGACTTACACTGAAGTGGGTGGAAAGGAACCTCCAAAACCATGATAGGCTCACAAGGGAGATATAGATGGCAGAAGATTGGGCTTGCGATACTGCAAATTCTTAGCTTTCTAGGCACTCAGCATGCATGGTCACAGCAGAACTCACCACCTTCCGCGGCTCCTGAAGTATTCGTCCATAGCAAGAGTCTGAAGAATAGCATTATTAGTTCAGCGACATTCAGTTCTGACGGAGATTATGTCCTTTTGGGAGTGGGAGACAATACGGTTCGGCTTTGGGAAGTCAAAACAGGTACGCAATTCCGATGCCTTAATGGTCATATGAGAGGCGTTACCTCAGTGGCACTCAGTCCTGATGGGCGTTATGCCTTGTCGGGAAGCTGGGACAAAACAATTCGACTGTGGGATCTCGAAACAGGCGAGCAGGTACACGTCTTTAATGGGCATACAGAAGTCATCACGTCAGTGGAATTCACTCCTGATGGGCGTTATGCCTTGTCGGGAAGCTGGGACAAAACAATTCGACTGTGGGATTTGGAGACAGGAGAGCAGATACGCGTCTTTGCTGGACACATAGGGGAAATCTGGTCAGTGGCATTCAGTCCTGATGGACATTATATTATTTCGGGAGGGGA
>Ga0114922_10003760_pt1 | contig 14125 bp, 9 predicted proteins | sample AartaG_FD_100975 | JGI IMG/M metagenome (GOLD analysis project Ga0114922, IMG submission 100975) | Deep subsurface microbial communities from Aarhus Bay to uncover new lineages of life (NeLLi) - Aarhus_00045 metaG | ecosystem: Environmental > Aquatic > Marine > Oceanic > Sediment | place: Aarhus...
CTCTGCCTGCTGGCAGCCTGGAATGCGAAAAACGCATCTTCCGACTCACCATGGATTTCCGAGGGCGGAAACATATTCATAGGCATATTTCCTTTGGTTGCGGCCTTTAGGCCGCCCCAGGCTCTTCGTGGTTATCTTATCTTCTCAAGTTCTAAATCAAACCGTTCCACGCACTCTTTCAGCATCGTAATCAACCGCTCACACCCTTTGTTAATCTCGCTAACGTAATGAATATCCCGCCGCAGTTGCTGTCTCTGTCGCTCTTTTCCTTCAGTGCGATCCAGTTTGATCAGACTATCCTGCCGCAGCCGGAACATCTCGGCCATCTGGGAAACGTAACAAATTACCCGATAGATCTCGCTGCGCTGCCGGACCATGCTCCGCAGTTCGTCCAATCGAATCATGCGCTGATTCAGCGCCGACTGATCCTCGATCAACTCCAGCATCTCCGTTACGATTTCAATCGTTTCCTTCCCGATTGCCAGGAACTCTTCCGTCTCGGCCAATCGCTTCTGCACACACTCTCTGGCTCTTTCCAGCTTGTCGGGATTGAACCATCGTATTGTTTCTCGATAGCCAAACCGTTCCGGATCAATCGTCTCGCGGCAATACAGTTCCGCCGCCTCCTGCAGGGGCATCGTCTTACAAAACTGCTTCATCACCCCGCCTTCGGTCGCATCGATTACCTGGGCCGGACACTGGGCGAAATCCTTCTCAAACTGCTGGAGGTACGTAAACATCTGTTCGTCGGTATAAATCGGCTTACCGTGAATATCCTGGACCTGCCGCAGAATCCCCCGCATGCGGATAATCCGTTCCCACTCTTTCATCTCAATCGTACCGAACCGTCCCAGCTCCGGCTTCCAGACACTGTGCAGCTCCACGCCCGGACTGTAATAGACGTTATCCGTAAAGCCCAGGTCCTGACCGATGAATAGGATCGGATTCGCGCCCAGATACTGCGCCAGGTAAAACGCCAGGTGCGCCACCGTACAGCCCGCCCGCAGATTGTCGTGCGGATCCTTCATGCCACGCAGTACCAGTTGGGCGAATTCATTACCCAACAGCGACACGCAGCCTCGTTCACGATAATAATCCACCACATCCCAGTGCGCCTTGGGCTCCGCCACGAGGTGTACCGCATGCAAATCCCGATCATCCAGACCTTCAAAGAATCCTTTACTGACCGCATGATAATCCAGGCTTGTCACAAAATCCGGCTGGATACCCTCCGCCAGTAACGGCTTTAAAGTCGTCTGCACCGCCGCCACCACGACCTTGTCGCGAATCTCCTTGAGGATCTTGATGTTCCGTTTCAAGGACGGTCCCGCCGAAACCACCACCGCCGGACAATTGCTGAAACGATTCTGCAAGATTTCAATCGATTCGGTCGCTACGTACGTCGGCAGATTGTTCAGAATATTCGTACAGGTCCGCACACTGTTGCCCAGCACGGTGATCAAGGTGGTTCTAACGTAAGCCGCGTACTCGCTGATGAGTGTATGGAGGGCGGCGTGAAATTCCTGGTCAACCCGCTGTAACGGCTGCGTGAATAGCACCCCCATCATCATTGCGTGTGCATGATGCTCCAGCTTCTTGAATATCTCGCCCCGCTCCGCGGTCGTAATCACAATCAGCCGGTCGCTCGCGAACATCTCCGAGTAATCGAAATGTTCCAGCGCCGTTCGCAGCAGCGCCACGTTTGGCTCACTCACCACGACGAACGCCGGCTCCGCCAGGCGCTCGAGCAGCGCCTTAACGTGATAGCCCAATCCGAATCCATCCACGAAATAGCACATCGGCACGCGACCATCTTCCCGTTCCGCCATCTCCTCCGCTAGCTTCACCACTCCATCCGCCCACCGCGCCGCCTCCTTCTCCGGATCGTACCGACTGTGCAGATACACCGACTGGCCCGATGACCTTGCCAACTGACAGGTTAACGCCCCCGAACGGGTTTCCTGGCAGGCCACGAAATCCAGATCATCGACCAGATCGACCTTCTGCGCCAGCAGGGGGGCATGCTCACAGAGGACCTCCATATTGGCCAAATACGCCGAATCCGGTCTAATTATCTCCGGCAGTTTTATCATAAGGTGTTATTCTACAATCCCTTATAGCAAAATTCAGCAAAATGGGTTTGTTTTGTAATTTTTAATACTAGATATGTTATCGGTCCTTGGCCGAGGAACACTTTAAGGACAAATAACCGCAGAAATTCAATTTTCGCAGGTAGATCGAAATGGCGCAGGTAGATCGAAATGACGTTGTAAGAATAGGATTCAGGAAACAATTTTGTTCACAGCTTCGATGAACCGGGAGATCGTAACGGGAAAGGGCAGTAACTCGAACTGTCGGCTTGCCATGGCGCGTTCTTCGAGTTGTAAATCGCCCTTTGGAGACAGGATGATGAGCGGGAGGGACTCGACAGAGGCTTCGGTCTCCGCCTGTTTGAATTTTGTTGTTAATGGTACGCGTTCCTGGCCTCGCTTGATGTGAATGACGCCCACATTGGGAGATTCTTCTTCTTCGGTAAACTCTCTTAGTCGGTCACAAAAGATCCGGACAGCATCGAACTCCGGTTCAGCGCTAATCGAGATAGGCCGAAACGGCTGATGCAGTTTTTCCGACAGATCATCCCGCAACCGAGGCCAGGTTTTCTGATTCGCGGATGCGAGCATGGAGAATTTGATATCATCGGTTTGGCTTGGGATTTCTTTTTCGATTTTCTGGATAACGTCCGGCTTTAATCTGAGTGTGCTGATGAATTCTTCGGTGGGATAGAGGGAGAGATTCCCACTGGTGCCCAGCAGCAATGCGTGTGCCAAACGGTTAGCCAGCGCTAACGTGGCAACTTCATTTAAGGCACTGGCCGCCATGCGTCGAATATTACCCAACGACAACTGATGCAGGGCGATGGGATTGACCAGGTCCTTGGGAAACTTCCATCGGTGCAGAATGCGATCCATGGCGTCGGCGTGGTTGATCAATAAGAGCCTCGACTCGACCTGTTCGAGCGGCACCTGCAGAATTTCCGCCGCTTTAAACACACCTTTGTATTTTTCACCCAGCATCTCGAGATAGATGATCCGGCCGATATCATGAAGCAATCCCATCGTAAAGGCGATATCGAGATCGGTAGTTTTATCACTGAGGGCATGGGTAATCTCGACCGTGATCAAACCGGTAGCGATCGAGTGTTCCCAGAACTGCGGTGTGCTAAGTAGCATGTCTTGATCCTCACCGCTGAACTGATCGATCACGCTGATATTGAGCACGGCCTGGCGAATCTGCGTCAGGCCAATTCTCAAGACGGCCTTCTGGACGGAATCCACGGGTTCGCCACGGGTATAGGTGGAGGAGTTGGCCAACTTCAGGATTTTCAGGGAAACGGCATGATCCTGCTTGATAACCTTGACCACATTTTCAATGGAGCATCGGGGACTCTGGGTCAACTTGAGGATCTGTGCCACGGTGGGAGACATTCCTTTCAGTTCAGAACAATTGTCCAGGAGTTCCTGGATTTCCGTACGAGTCATCATAGGTTTGAGGTCCTTCACCGTTTGTACACCGTCGAGCATATCCGTGACGGACTCGGTAGGGGAGGCATTGACGGCGGGAGCGGGGGGGGTAGGTTTCTCCTCCGCAGCGGGCGCCTGTGAACTTGTTTCTGCACCTGTTTCCTGTTTGCGGTTTGGATCCGTACCTTCGGACTTTTCCGCCGATTGTTCCACACGAGGGGAGGGCGTATCCGCAGGCGGCGCCGGTGCGGGATCAGCGACCGGCTTATTTCCCAGGAATCCTCCGATCCTTCTTATAGCAGCATCTGTTTCATTTAAAAGGGAATCAATATCTTGTTGGGAGGCATCCCAGAGAACCGCCCCCAGGGATTCTTTGGCCTCCTGGACAATATTGGCGTGATCGTTGGTTAGCTTTTGCAGCAGACGGTATTGATGGTCGCCTGCTGTTAACAGATGGCCGGTCTTCTTCAAGATTGTTTTATATTCCAGTGCTCGACGTATGGTTATGAGCAAATCCAGACCATTGCACGGTTTCATGAGGAACCGATATACTTTTGCCTCATTGATGGCCTTGAGAGCGGCTTGCGATCCTGCCTGTCCGGTGAGCAGAATCCGGAAAATCTCCGGATACTTTCGTTTTATCAGGATCAGGAAATCCGTTCCCGACATACCGGGCATTTGCTCGTCCGAGATAACAATATCGACCGACTTACGTTCCAAAATGCCGAGAGCCTCTTGGGCGGATTCGGCGCTGAGGATCTCATACTTTTCCTTACGGAGCGTGTTCTTCATAGCCCGGGTAACTTTAGGCTCATCATCCACAAACAGTACTTTATAGGACATTGCGCAATTCCCTTTTCAAGACGTTAACATTTGACGGTCAGCGTATCGAAACAGGCTTGTCTCCAAATAGGGAGCCGATCCGACAAACCTAATTTACACAGATATTCATCGTCAATTAGAACGTCTGTATTTAGGCCGGATTCTCGCAAATCCGGTTCATTTGTAAAGTTATTGGCGACGTACACGGCGGCGAGGGGGGCAAACGTATCGTTGCCGGCATCGGCGGGATTGTGGTGGAACGCCGCTGCCTCCGTTACGTTATGCGAAAATCCCCATAATCCCAGCAGGTACGCGCCCACTTCGGCATGGCTGACGCCTAAGACGTTTTTTTCCGCCAGGCAAAGAGGAATCTTTTCCTGCTTGCTCAGGTCAGACGCCTGCTTATATTCTGTAGAAAGTTGACACATAAGTACAAGTTTCCCCACGTCATGTAGCATGCCGGCCAACATAAACTCATCGACAAACTGTCGCTCAATATTTTCGACATGGGTAATCTCTCGGGTCCATCTCGTGACGGTCATGCTATGATCCCATAGCGCCTTTAGAGAGACGTCCGCCTCATCTGCTTGCTGGAATTGCGAGAATATTTTAGCTAACACAATTAATGTTTTCAGGGTGTCCAGGCCGAGAAGATTTATCGCTTGCGAGATACTGGAGACCGATTGTCTGACGCCAAAATAGGCGGAATTTACTAATTGGAGAATCCGAACGCTCATGCCCATATCTTGTGAGATAATTCGACTGATTTTATTTGTCGAGGGTTCCTCCGATTGGAGTTCCTCGAGCAATTCCGTGCACAGCGTTGGTATGCTTGGCAGCGACTCGAGGTGTGACGTCAATTCCCGCAGGTTTTCGTTGTGGATGAGACCGCGAAACAAACATATCCGATCAATCGTATTTTTTAACATTTCCGCCGTGCAGGGCTTTGATAAAAACTGATGGATAGGCTTAACGGTGCTGAGGTAGGCTTCCTTGGTTGTTTGTCCGGAAAGGGCGATCCGGGCTACTTGGGGATATTCTTCTTTCACGCGGGTGAGCAACTGGTGTCCATCCATCTGGGGCATCTTCATATCCGAGACAATGACGTCAAACGGAGACTGGGAAAGTAGTTCGAGGGCTTCCCGGCCGCTGTTGGCGAATACCATTTCCCAATCCTTACGCATTGAGTGTAACATTCGGCTTAAGCCGTACAGTATTTTTTCTTCATCATCCACAAAAAGAATTTTTATTTTACCGGCCACGGGTCATTCCCTCCCTTTTCTCGTTGGGTATGGTCTCTGTTAAGCTCGTGAATAGTATCGGATGCAGCCCTGGCGCTTACGTCCAGAGCTGCATCGATACTTTGAGCAGAATGTATGTTCCCACCCCGACTCTGCTGGTGCACAATGCGCTCCATCCCTTTGAGTAAGTTCGGTTCCGTATCAACAAGTAGAATACGCTTCTTCATCCTGGACCTCTTCCGAGGGCACGTCCGATTCGATGGGCAATCGAATGAGGAAAGTTGTCCCCTTGCCGGTCTCCGTTTCAAACGTTAATGTTCCGTCGTGTTTTTCCACGATAATGGAGTATGCGATCGCGAGCCCTTGTCCGCTTCCTTTGCCGACTTCTTTGGTGGTAAAGAAGGGATCCAGGATTTGCCCCCGCACCTCGTCAGGAATTCCAGTTCCGGTATCCGCGACGCGGATTTCCGCCCAATCTCCGTCCTGGCGCGTGCTGATGCTAATGGTTTCCGTCTCTTCGGATCCTTCGCCCACTTTTTCCGCGATCGCATCGGCGGCATTGACGATCAGGTTAAGGATCACCTGGTTAAACTCGTCAATCCGGCAGGTCACCAGGGGCAGATCAGGATCAAAGTCCGTTTCCAACTTTGCGATATGTTTCCATCGGTTCCGTGTCACGGTGATGGTACTCTCGATGGCCTGGCTGAGATCCGAGGTCGTCTTGGTCTGCGCTCCGGCGTGGGCAAATTCCTTCATCGCCTGTACGATCCGCGAGACAGTGGCGACCCCATCGAGAGCTTCCTGAGTAGCCCGGGGAATCTCCTCGTTCAGATAATCCATATCGCACTCCTGGAGAGTATCCGCGACGCGGGTGAGCAAGTCGGAATCGACCTTTCCCGCCGCCGCCTGGGTTTGCACCTGTTCATATTCACGGAGAAGTCTGAAAATATCCTTGAGACTATCCTGAAGGAAGTTGATGTTATCGCCGATGTACTGGATGGGCGTGTTGATTTCATGGGCGATGCCGGATGCCAGTTGTCCGATGGATTCCAGCTTTTGCGCCTGCGTGAGTTGCTGCTGAAGATTTATGATTCGCTCGCCCACTCTGAGCCGCGCAAGCAGTTCTTCTTTTTCGAACGGCTTGGTAACATAATCGTTGGCGCCTGCCTGAAGGGCAGCGATTAGGTTGTCCGTTCCCTCCTTGGCCGTCAGGAGCAGCACATACATAAGACTGTTTTTACGCTCTTCCTGCAGCTTAAAGCAGATATCTATCCCGTTGAGCCCCGGCATCATCCAGTCTAACACGGCCAGATGCAATCCCGTCTCTGTCTTGAGTATCTCCCAGGCGCGCAACCCGTCCTCTGCCACCACGACTTGGTAACCGTTTTTCTCCAATATAGATTGGAGCATTTTTCGCGTCACAATATGATCGTCTGCAACTAGTACTTTAGACATCCCATTTCTCCTCACGCAATATTGTTCCAGTCGAATCCGACCACTGCCACTAACAATGCAATGCCTACAAATCCCAGAGTTAGTTTTTGTTTTATCCTCATGATGTTTTTTACCTGTTACGCCTCGCCATCACGCTTTTTTTGTCACATAATAGTACAAGTGTTACTATTCGTAACCAATTTGAAGTTAAACACAGCATGATGATTCTTATCTTACCCCCGAACGCTAGACGACCCCGCTGTACCGTTCATCGACGGGAGAAATTCACGAATTCATAGGATATTCCCTACAAAGCGGCAAGTATTTCTCATAGTTCCAAGGTGTGAAGTGGACTCACAATTGGTTTTTTGATGTTGGAACTGATTTTCGCTCTTAACAATACTGAAAAGGCAGTTTTTCGCTGAATTTCAATAGGATCCATAAGCAAATATATTATGTGCCGTTACGCGGTTGGGGATTTGAGGCATTTCCAACTGAATACATATCTATTCCACTTTTGTAACGTTTCGTAAATAAATCGGACCATGCTTATGACGGGAAATCCCCCCTGTAATTATAGAAAATTCCTTAATTGATGGTTGACAAACCTGTTTCGGATCGATATTTTACAATAATCTATTAAATTCTTTAGGTTTGGGTTAGCAGATTTGACGAGGTGGGCAAATGCATACCTGGGCATGAAAGTCGGTGATTGACATGGCAGATCTAACGAAAGACAAATCCAGACTTTTACGTAAAGCGGCCGCGTTTCGATCCCAAATAGCCAAGTCGATAGGGCCGCCCAAATCAGTGAAGGCGACATCGTCGGCGGTTAAGGTTGACCAGCACTCGCAAAATGTTTCGCTACATAGGGTGTTGGAAGCCCTGGATCATCCGATCTATGTGATTGACGCCCGGGATTACACGATAAAACTGGCGAACGCGGCGGCCCACTGCGGTTCGTTGCCCGAACACTCGACTTGTTATGCCCTTACTCACAATCGTGATGCTCCCTGCAGCGGCGCCGAGCATAGATGCCCCCTGGAGGAAATCAAAAAAACCCGAAAACCGGTAACGACCGAGCATATCCATTACGGCAAGGATGGAAATCGACGCACCTTCGAAGTTCACGGTCATCCCCTGTTCGACGGCCAGGGTAATATCACACAAGTTATTGAATATACCATCGACATCACGGAGCGCAATCGGGCGGAGGCGCAGAATTATCAATACCAGCAACAGCTTAAATCGCTGGTGTTGCAGTTAACGCATGCGGAAGAACAGGAACAAAAACGAATCGCCGATATATTACATGACAGCCTTGCGCAAGCTCTGGTATTTTTAAAAATAAGAATTGGCTTGTTGTCTCAGGATGCATGCTCGACCGTAGAGGCCCAGTCGCTCACAGAGATCAATCACTCTCTCCAGGAACTCCTGGATAAAACCCGGGATTTGTCTTTTGAATTAAGCAGTCCCCTCTTATATACGCATGGACTGGAAGCCGCTCTCAAAGAATGGCTTTTGGAAAAGATCGAACGGAAACACGGAATTGAAACCCGGCTTGAAATGGACGAAACCGTGAAACCATTACCGGAAAAATTGCGCGTATTACTTTTTCGATCGACACAGGAATTGGTGACGAATGTAGCCAAACATGCCGAGGCAAACCAGGTAATGATATCCATCAAACACAGGGAACATGGTGTCGAGATAGGGGTACGAGACGATGGCATAGGTTTTGAAACCAATAGGGCGGAAGAGATAAAGGGGTATGGCCTGTTCCGTATCCGGGAGCGACTGACTTCTGCAGGGGGGGGTATGGAGGTCACGTCGGAACCCGGGCAGGGCGCCCTGGTGAGACTGCGAGTACCATTAGACGCAATCCAAAACACTGCAGAGAATAAACGATGAGCCTTAAAATACTCATAGCCGACGATCATGAAGCGGCGCGGTTGGGAATCCGCTATGTCCTTGATAATATGAAGTCGGATATAGAAATCGTAGCCGAGGCAACCAACGGCCTTAGGGCCGTCGAGATGATTGCTACACACCAACCGGATATCGTGATCATGGACATTAGCATGACGCAACTTAATGGCATCGAGGCCGCACGCAAGATTAAGCAGGACCACCCACACATCAAGATAATCGCGATAACCATATATAAGCGTAAACCCATGATTGTGGACATGCTCAAAGCAGGAGTTATCGGGTATATTCTAAAAGATAATATATCCGAGACCTTGCCGGCCGCCATTCAGGCCGCCTTGTCCGATGAGATTTATTTGTGTCCTGCGATTCACAGTGTAATCGGCGACGATTATGTAAGCGGCACTTTGCCGGGAAACCGGAAAATTGCTTCCTCGGAACTGGCCCCCCGGGAACGAGAGGTCCTTCAACTGCTGGTCGAAGAAAACAATACCAAGCAAGCCGCCCATCGCCTGGGATTAAGCGTGAAGACGATCGAATCGACCCGCAGTCGTATTATGAAAAAGCTGAATATTTACTCCCTCGCCGGACTGACCAAGTACGCCATCCGCGAAGGGATAACCACCGACGATTGATAACGAGAACCGGACGGTTCGAGGCGGATTTGGCAGCACCACCTGCCCCTGCGTCCTAAGTGAAAACGCAAAAAGAATCACACAGTTTGGATAAACCATGCCCACGCTTGCGTGGGCATGGCACCCGACGTTGGGGACCAAAAAGCCACCCCCAAGCTCTAAGGCTTGCTTGGCGGCGCCACCCAACCCGCCATCCACCTCGAAGACTCGGTGGCTGCCACCCAGATATTTGATGGTATGAAACAGTATGCGTTTCTACTTAGTAATCTCAAGATATTTCTACGAGTTTTTCAGCCGATAATGACATCACGAATGCGAAATTCTTTCCCTTTTTCTCCTCACAGCTTTGAGATGGTGGAATCCGCTTGCCGCTCGGATACTTTTTTTTACTGATATAGCCACATAGCACCCCCTATCAGTTCTGTAACCGCTACCCGAACCGTTTTATGGGACCAATGTTCCTTGGTAGTATCGGACAGGGAATTATCTATACATTGTAGGGGATTTCCTTTTACCTGCCCTCCAAGAAAACACGATGATACAATAACGTGGTGTTTTACTGTCGGCCCGATGACTAGCGTTATATATGAAATAGTCTATTTTGGACCTGATATGAGGATTGACAAAGTGAGTGAAAAAAATCCTGATACCAGCCATATGAAAGACGAAACCGAATTGACCCAACCGACACGGAAAGAAAAATATTGCGGTCAGGTCCTGATTGTCGAAGACGTTCCCGTCAATCAGAAGCTGATTACGGTGATGCTGCAAAAAGCGGGACTCGAGACGGTCCTGGTCGAAAATGGGGCACAGGCCGTGGAAGCGGCAACCAGCCAATCCTTCGATTTGATCTTCATGGACATGCAAATGCCGGTAATGAACGGCTACGAAGCCACCGAAACACTCCGGCGTAAAGGTCTGACCACTCCGATTGTAGCTCTGACCGCTCATGTGATGAAGGGAGATGAGCAGAAATGTCTGGCCGCCGGATGTGATGGGTATCTCCCCAAACCCCTCGACCGGAATAAATTGTATGAGGTGCTGGGGAAATATCTCTCCACCCAGTCCACCGAAACTGACAAGGCGCCGACTGACACAACGAAATCCATCATCGATTGGCACGCCCTGTCAGCGGTTTGTGACGATGAGGAAATCATCATCGAGATCTCTGCAGCCGTTTGCGAGGATACCCCTGCGAGTATGAAAAAGGTTTTGACAGCCGTTCGCGAAAGAGATTTCGCCAACTTGGAATTGTACGCCCATCGGATAAAAGGGGCCATGGCCACCTTCGGCGCCAAAACGGTATCCGCATGCGCCGCCCAATTGGAACAGGCCGGCAAGGAAGAGGATATAGATACGGCGCAGGCGCTGATAGAACAGATGCAGGCGGATGTGGATAGTTTATTATCCTTTTTAGCCGAACCTGATTGGATCCAAAAGGCAAAGGAGCAAAGCAGCACAACCCAGGTATAAATAATTGAAACCAGAAACCGATTTACGATCAGGCTGTGATTGTACAATATGAAAACGGAAAAACAACGAACAGTGTTAGTCATCGATGATGATCCGACCAATCTGGCGGTCCTGAGAGCGCTGCTTCGGAAGATGGACTTTATACCCTGGTTGGAGCAAACGCCGGAAGAGGGGATTGATCTGGCCCTGCAGGAACAGCCGGATCTGATCTTGCTGGACATTATGATGCCTTCGATTGACGGCTACGAAGTGTGTCGCAGACTCAAGGCCGATCCGCGTACGGCTACGATCCCTGTCATCTTCCTGTCCGCCAAATGTGAATCCGACGATATTATCCGCGGACTGGAATTGGGCGCCGTGGACTTTCTCACCAAACCACTTCAGTTAGGGGAACTCAAGGCTCGGATCGGGTCCGTTTGTCGCATGCTCAGCCTCCAGGAAGAACTGGCCACGCAGGCGAACACCGACCCTCTGACGGGCTTGCCCAACCGGGCCTTACTGATGGATCGACTGGCCTCTATCATCGAAAGGGCCAAACGCCGTGAAAACGGCTTGTTTGCCGTTCTCTATTTGGATCTGGATCGCTTCAAGGAAGTCAACGATATGTTCGGTCATCATTGTGGGGATACATTGTTGATAGAAGTCGCCGAACGATTACAAACCTGTGTCCGTTCCGTGGATACCGTAGCGCGATTGGGAGGCGATGAATTTACTATCCTCCTCGATGAGATCCAAGATTTCAGCGTTGCGATAAACATTGCCGAGCGGATTCAGCAGAGACTGACGCCCCCCATAAAATTGAATGACAAAGAATTCTCAGTGACTGCAAGTATTGGCGTTGTTGTGAGCGCTTCGGGGCAGATCGAACCGGAAGTCCTCTTGCGAGATGCGGATACGGTCATGTATCGTGCGAAAGAAAAGGGCATTGGGGGCTACCAACTGTTTGACCCTGCCATGCAGGAACAGGCGCAACGGCGATCCGAAATAAAACTAGAACTGCAACGGGCAGTGGAGCAAGAGGAATTTGTGTTACATTATCAGCCGATCGTGGAATTGAAGACCGGACGTCTCAAGGGCTTTGAAGCCCTTCTGCGTTGGCAACATCCGCGATGGGGATTAATCTCCCCCTTGGAATTTATCGCTCTGTGCGAGGAAACCGAACTGATCATACCAATCGGTCAATGGGTGCTCGAGCAGGCGAGTCGCCAATTGCGCACCTGGCAGAAGCAGTTCTCACGAAAAACACCGTTGTCGATGAGTGTCAATCTCTCGGTGAAACAATTAATTCATAAGGATATTGTCAGACAAATCGACCGGGCTCTCCAAGAAACTCATCTGGCCCCGAACTGTTTGAATCTGGAAATCACCGAGAGTGTGCTCGTGGAAAATCCCGATTTGGCGATATCAATGCTTCGACAGATAATGGCGTTGGGGGTAGAACTCAGCCTGGATGATTTTGGGACGGGATATTCCTCTTTGAGTTATCTGCATCAGTTGCCCCTGGATAGCCTGAAGGTAGATCGTTCTTTTGTGAGCAGAATCCCGAAGGAGAGTGATGGCGTCAAAATTGTTCAGACCATCGTGTGGTTGGCACAACATTTAGATCTGACCACGGTGGCGGAAGGGATAGAAACGACCGATCAATTTTCATACCTTAGAGATATGGGCTGCAAATATGGACAAGGCTTTCTTTTCGCCAAGCCATTGACGCCCCATGCCGCCGAACAGCTCATGGAGCAGTCGGATGGACTGGTTCCGGATATGCAGTATACGCAGGAATGGAAATAAAATATCATGTATTAAAACATGAACGGTTACAAAATTTCAGATACATAAAGCAGGCTATGCCTGCTACAAGGAATCGGTATGCACAGCATACCATACAGAGCTGGACGAAGGCACGTATGTGTGGATCGTCGATTGTAATGTGCCCAATAGAAATCCCGCACAGGATAATTTCTGGACATTCAACGTGGTAGGGAATATTGCTCCCGTCGTGGATGCCGGCAATAGTATCGTCACCTGGCTGGCTGCGGCCCAGGCGGGCATTGCGTTGGACGGCACGGTGACGGATGAAAATGGTCCGGATGATATCGAATCGATAAAATGGACTGTGATCGATCCGGCGTATCCAGGTATGGATCCCTGGGATATTATCTTTGACGATGATACGGATCCCGACACTACCGTGACCATCTCCGAAGCGGAACCGCGTGAATATGTCCTGGTACTGACCGCTATCGATAAGGCTGACCCTCCACACGAGGTCTCGGACACGATATTGATAACCGTGTATGCCGATGCCTGTGAAGCGGCCATGAACAATCCGCTAGAAGAATATACGCCCCTGGAGTTTGACTTTGACGGGAACTGCCAGGAGGATGTTTACGATTTGGCCGTGCTTGTGGGGAGATGGCTGGAATATAATTACCTGACGGAAAATATCCTCTTCGACGCCGGTACGATTATCGTCAGTTCGGATGTGCTCCTGTGGCTGGATGCCTCCGACGCCGCCACGATCACCAAGAGCACGCAGGGCAGCTACGAAAAGGTCAGCAAGTGGAACGATAAATCCGGCAATAACTATTATATGGAGCAGACCGATGTCGAGCACGAGCCGAATTACGTGGCTAGTGATAGCGATTTTGACGGTCTGCCGGCCATAAATTTTGCCGAGTACTATCACGATAACGCTAACCCGCCCTCCGGCGACTGGATGCAGCTCAAGGATGCTCAAGGGGAAGATGTGCGATTGACTACCATTCGTACGGTGTTCGTGGTCATGCAGGGTCCCGGCCATGTGCTTGCTGATAACTCCTCCAATGATTTTCACCGTGACCGGGATCGGGAAGGCGATCCGAACAATAACATCTGGGATGGCGAGGGCTGGGCTTCAGCCAGCGTCACAGATGGCCAGACCTATCTGAACGGCGTTCTGGTGGACGGTACGGAAACCGAGATGCTGGTAGAGGGCGCTGTCATCAGCGTGGTTACAACGGGCGATGTGAATTGCGATACGCTGGCCAAAGACCGCTTGATCCGCTCCGGAGGACTCAAGTACGGCGAGATC
>Ga0114922_10003761_pt1 | contig 14125 bp, 14 predicted proteins | sample AartaG_FD_100975 | JGI IMG/M metagenome (GOLD analysis project Ga0114922, IMG submission 100975) | Deep subsurface microbial communities from Aarhus Bay to uncover new lineages of life (NeLLi) - Aarhus_00045 metaG | ecosystem: Environmental > Aquatic > Marine > Oceanic > Sediment | place...
CAATGAGATGAATAATCTGAACCTCTGCTCCCTCAGGTATAATCTTTGTATTGTAATCCTCTTTCTTGACAAGCTCTCCGTTCACTTTGACCACAATCATCTTGAAAGTATAATTCATAATTTCGAGAACTCGATCGATTGTCAGGTTTTCTTCCCAATCGATTGTTTCCTGATTGACCTTTATCGTCTTATTCATTGGAATCTGTCTCTGTAAGGAGTAGCTCCAGGACCAGGTTCGCCTGCATATTTGCAACAATAGACACTCTTGGAGCCATTGGAGAGGTTCCTATTTTAACTTCACTCTCTTCATCGCCGCAGATATAAATAGTTCCGATTTTTCTTATATGAATCAAATCATTTTTTCCAAATCCAGCAAGCCCGGATGCCACGACAATAGGCTTTTTGGGGAATCGACAAATCCAGCTCTCAATCAGCATTTTTTTCATCTCTGCTTCATCAAATGCTTCAACTAATACATCCGCATCACCAAAAATTTCTGAAACATTATCATCGCTTATTCTCACGTTATGGATCTTATAGTCAGAGAAAGGATTGATTCTTTGAAGGTTTTCTAATAGAGCGTTGACCTTGAGTTTTCCGATCTGGTCAACGAAATATTGCTGTCTGTTGAGATCAGGAGGCTCAACCTTATCAAAATCGGCGATTATGAGCGTTCCCACCCCAACTCTTGCCAAAGAAACAGCAACGCTGGAACCCAATCCACCTGCCCCGGCTATTCCAACCACCGAATTTCTTATAACGGGCAGAATTTTTGGGTCATGTTTAGAGAAAAACTGTTTTTCTGACTCTTCCATAACACTTTAACAGGGAGCGAGGCCTTTTCTACGTATTGTAGTCATGAAATTACCTGCACAAAATGGAAGAGAACCTTCTTTTTTAACTATGGCTTGAGATATGGCGTTACGACTTCGATGAGCTCGGGCAGATCCATGCCGATCTCTTTCAAGTGTTCCAGAGTGGGGATACCGTTTTTTGTCCATCCTCTTCTTTTATAAACAGCATCGAGTAACTTTTCATAGACTCCTTCCCTATGTTTTCTTGTTATGGCTATCTTCTCTTCTGTGGATTTCCCCTCCGGATCAACACCGATTATTTCCTTCATCTGTTTGTCGTATCGTTCCTGCCTCGACTCATATTCTTCAATAGTCACGGGGCCTGCGGCTCTGTAGGGTTGGGCGTCGTGTTCCCTTTTACCGAATCCTCTCCTCAAATTAAATATTCTCTGGAAATTATACACTCTTTCTGATTGTCTGATTAATTCATGCTTATCGATATTCTTTTCTGTGACCGCATTGAAAACAGTCACATAATTATCCACATGTTCTGGAACTTTTGCTGGCTCATCAGTCTCGGCATTGTCTGCGGGTTCAACATCATTCCAGGGCAGCTTGCATAGTCCCATTAAACCAAACCAGGTTCTGAACATGGGAAAATAATGCAAAGCTTCTGCCTTATCTTCAAACGTGGGAATCTGCTTGTTGACCATATCCATGAAGATCAACCAGGCCTCGTCATGCTGGGGACCTTTATTGGTCATCGCAAAACCACCCTGCTGTGCCAAAGATTCCTTCGAGACGTACTGAGAATACTCCAATCCTTTGTTTTCCATACCGATGTCCTGGAGAAATTTCGGATCGGCTCCGTATTCTTGGATGAATTTTTCTTTCATTTTACGGACACCAGATCCAACGACCACCCCGAATCCTTCTCCCCTCGCCATTTGGTGGAGCAATTCCATGACTGCATCCGCATTGCCGAAGTTCAATTTCAGCCCTCCTGTTCTCTCTTCATTCAGAATTCCGTTTTCAAAACATTCCGCAGCAAAAGCTACCGATGTTCCGAAGGAGATTGTATCAATGCCATATGTATCACAGTAAAAATTGCCTTCGAAAAGATGCTCGGGATCGAATATTCCGCAACAGGAACCCAGCGCCCCCACTGATTCGTATTCAGGCCCTTCCACTGCTACTGTTTGTCCTTTGTATGGGCCTGTCTTCACTTCATATCCCTCAACCATTTTACAACAGGACATCAGACAACCAATCCAACATCCATCAGGCATTCCCTGAGTATACCTCTTTTTCAATACTTTGGAATCAATTTTAGGGGTATCAGGATGTGAACCAAACTTGAAATTGTTAATAGGAAGTAGATCATAATCATTCATGATCTCAACCAAGTGTGCTGTTCCGACCTGTTTCATTCGGGATTGAGAATCATCGAGATCATGCATTTCTTTACTAAACCTTCTCCCTCTTTCTCTGATCGTATCCAAATCAAAAACATGGTTCAAGTCTGCTGTTACACCACTCACTTTAGCCACTAACGCTTTGATGTGTTTATCTCTAAAAACGGTCCCTATGCCGCCTCTTCCGGCCTGTTTAACTCGGCAGAGTTTTCTTTTTACATCGTAAAAACTGAAGTTTAACATTCCAATTAATGCGTGTTCTGCAGCTTTCCCAGACGAGACCACAGAAATATTTCTCTTATCCTTTTCATCATCTGCATACATCTCTGTAAGCTGTTCAGCCAAGATATGGCTATCCACTGCTTCCCCCGGCGCTTCTTCGATTCTGACAGTGCCCTTGGTGCCCTCAATTATAATAATAATATCTTTCTCTGCTTTCCCTTGAATCTCCAGGGCATCAAAACCAGCGAATTTTAAGAAAGGCCCAAAATATCCACCAACATTGCTGTCCATAACCGAATCAGTTGTAGGGGAAATAGATACAACAAGAGATTTTCCTGTTCCTGAATATTGCGTAATACCAGCAATAGGTCCAGGAGCTATGATGATTTCATTTTCAGGATCATTCCATTTAGTATCATCTTTTGTTCCGTTCCATAATAGCCATAAGCCAAATCCCTTCCCACCGATGAATTTTTCTTTCATCAGTTCTGTAACAAGCTTTTCCTTTATAGTATTATCAGAAATATTCACATACAATGTCCTGTTTGTATAACCTCTGTAAATTTCGCCTAATTTGTAAGAATACTCTTTCAAAAGCTTATGTTTGGCTATCATTTCTTCCCCTCTCATCTATTTTCTCCTTTTATTTATTCAACTTATAAAAATACATAATTGGTTTTCCTGGGAAAAAATAAAATTTGATATCTTAATTTAATATAACTGCGCATCTTATACAGGTTTGAAGTTATAAACCCTGGAGCTGTATACCTCCCTTTATCCGGCTACCTTTCCCAATGTCCAGAGGAAAACCAAAGCCGCAACTGTTCCTGCATAGGTCCACCGTGGTCGACGCTCCGCTAAAACCCCACCATTTACACCAATCCAGAATCCCAAAGGGACAACCATAACAGCCAACAAGGCCGCAAAACTCCCGCTCACAAAGATATGATGGAGAACTTTGGGCAATCCACCGGCAATCCAGTATTCATAACGCACCAGGTAAGTAATCACAAGGGCAAAAAGCGCATACCCTCCATAAGCACTCAGCGCTCCTGACAGGCTGTTTCGGTAAAAAACCTTGCGCTTACCTCTCATTAAAAGAGTAGAGAAAATATCAAAGACTAACCCCAGAGAAAAAATGCCTAAAAGATGACAGAAAAATGGTGCTACGTTCGCCAATTTAAAAAGGACAGCAAAAACTGCAATTAAAGTCGAGGTACCTGGTTTATTCAAGACTCCTCTTCCCACAGCCAATACTAAGAACGCCCACGCAGCTAGCATCACTGAAGCATAAGGCATATTGTCTTTTAATAAGGCTCCCCCAACAACTACTTCAACAATCCCCCAGAGAGAACCAAATAGTAGTAACCATACCCAGTTTTTAAAGTTTCTCATTCTTTCTCTCCTTTCTTATTAAAGATAAGGTTATATGTTCCGGATTTTCCTGGACTCCATCTAAAGATGTAACTATCCCCAAGACGACGTTTTTAAAAATCTTTTGAACAAAGGGATTAACAGGAATGGAAGTCCCATCAATATTTAACACAACATGAGATTCTCTGTACTTAAGGCTACTCTCCAGAAAATCGGCAATCTCGCCAATTTGATCAGAGTGGTATACAGGCTTATCTAGAGCCACTTTTTCATCTGAAACCACAGCGATGAGTTCTTCTAACGGGGATTCCACTTTTTCAGTTACTTCTTTCCGTAATACCTCGATTTTTTCAAGACCTCTCTCCTTCCGGCCACCTTCGACAAAAATAATATCAACATCCCTGAAATACTCTGCAGCAACAATAAAGGAATTTACTTTATCAGCCTTTCTTTGAAGTACCGCCAACCGATCCGAAGATATCAAAGCGACACCATCCGCTCCAGCCTCCATAAACTCCCAGGAATCCTTGCCTTCAAGGTCAAATTTAAAGCCGCGGGCACAACGTTTGATCACAGCCACAGAATACCCGCGCCTTTTTAATTCTGGGACGAGTTGCCGTATTAAGCGCGTTTTTCCGCTGTTGGAATCTCCAATGATAGCAAATATGTCCATAAGTTTGTAAGAGTTTTCGTTTACTTTTTCTATCTAATCTTGAACTAAAAGTTTATAGCATAGGGAAAATTTGGTGTCAAATAATCAGCAAAGACCAAGATCACTATCGATACCCTGCATGGCTTCAAGACAAATGGATATAAAATCGTCGAGTTCCAATCCAATATTCTTGCACTGCTCAATATCTTCTCTTCTGGCTCCTCTTGCAAAACTCTTTTCTTTGTATCTTCTCTCAATAAACCCAAGATCAACTTCTTTAAGCTTCTTGCTTGGGTGCATCAGAGTGGCCGCAATTATCAACCCGGTAAGAGGGTCGATGGAAAATATAGCCCAATCCATATCACTCTGGCACGACACCTGCCCTGCATGGGCTTGAACAGCATGAATAATATCTGGATCGATCTTTAGTTCATTTAATATTTTAACTGTCTCAGTTGTATGGAGTTCCGGGCTTTTCTCTGTAATCTCGTAATCAAGGTCATGGAGAATCCCTGCCAGCCCCCACTTCTCAACGTCCTGGTTGAGCCGTGAAGCAACAGCTCTCATACAGGCTTCCACAGCTAAAGAGTGTTTTACAAGGTTTTTATTCTTAAGGTACTTCCGGACAGTTTCTAAAGCCTCTTCTCGTTCCATTATTTAACCTCCCTCTTTTTTTTGTTAATTGTTTTTTCAAATTTCTTAGCCCTATTTGATCACAAAGGGGATTTCAGCTGTTTTACTTTCCTTCTCATCAACTACTTCGACTCCAACTATATAATTTCCTTCTTTTTCTGGGAACCACACCCATGAATTCTTCTCAGACTTTTCCTGAACTATCTCTTTATTCTCCCCTTCTTTTAGATAAAATTCATATTTTTCCTCATAAAAGCCAATAGCTGAAACAGTAAAAACTATCTCTTTTCCTACATCTTGTGGTGGCTTTTTATTGGATTTCAGGGTGATTTTGAGTATCTTTTTTAAGAACACAAGCTTTCCCTCATCTTTTTCCTCGTCATAAAGACTTATCAGAAGACAGGGATCAAGCCATAAGGGATTTGATTTAACCTCCAAGCCTGTATCATAGTCTCCGACTTTTTCACCTGTTTTAATATCAAAACAGACTAAGAGAGAAGAAAGAGATGAGACGACAATTCTCTCTCCAGAAATTTCAAGATGGTAAAAACTCCGAGACGGGATTATTTGCCACCAGAGAATATCTCCATTTCTTCTATTCAAACAATACAGAACATTGTTCCAGCTGAGGAAAAGAATCCTCTTGCCGTCCGTAACAGGAGGCGTGAAAATCTTTCCCCCGGTTTTAACTTTCCACTTTTTCTTAACATTATTCAAATTAACACAGTAAAAATAATGATCATCAGCCCCAAAATAAAGGTATTTTTTCTCAACCAACGGAGTGGATTGAATTTTATCCTCTGCTTTGAATTGCTCTATAAGATTTCCATTCTCTGTCAGGATATAAAGGCTAAAATCATCACAACCAAAAATAATTTTGCTGCCTGCAAAAACGGGCGTTGACCTGATAGCTCCTCCGGCCTGGAAGCGCCAGATCTCTTCTCCGTTAGAGGCATTCAGAGATAAAAAACTTCCTTCTTCTGTGCCGAAGTATATTCTTTTCTTGAATTCAGCAATCCCGGAAACGACTTTATCCTTAACATTTTTTTTCCAGATGAGCGTTCCTTCCTTATCCAGACAGTAGAGGGTATAACTCTCATCGTAAACATAAATGTTTTCCAAACCAAGGAAGGGAGGACTCAATAGGGGCACAGAAGCTTCAAAAGTCCAATTAATTTTACGTTTTAAACCATCCAGGCAATAAACTAATCCCTTTCTTGTGGACAGATAAACCTGTCCATCCATTTTTTCCACAAGGTCAATGATCTCTCCCTTATAGACGATCTCTCCATCTCTGTACAGAGGGAAAAAGACGCCGGAGGGATAAAAAGAAGTCCTGGATTCAAAAAAAGAACAGAAGCCAAACAGGAAACAGATCAGAAATACAAGGATGAATTTTTTCATTCTTTTTGAGAGAAGCCATAATATCATTTTTCTCTTACTTTTCTCAATCTTTACATAACAGATAGAGGTTGATATCATTCGAATAAGAGAAGCTCATGATCAACTACATCATGCTTTACAAAATAAGAAAAAGAGTTAAAAAAATATTAAAAGATAAAATCTCTGAGGATGAACTGGCAACTACCAAGACTTCCTGTCTTGGCTGTGTCGCAGATGAAATCAGCTGGGAAATTTATTACCTCCTTAAAGAACAAAAAAGCAATAAAAGCTAGCCACACTTGGCTCCCCCCATAAAAATAATTCAAATTTAATTTTTCTCTTGTTTATTACTTTTTTCAGCCCTAATTTTTTCTTTAAGAGAATTCCACCATTCTATTCTTTTTTTGATGTCTTTCTCCAGGCCAAGGTTTCCGGGCTTATAATACTTAGTCCCCTTTAGCTTCTCAGGAAAAGTCTCCATGTCCGTTGTTGAAAAAGAAGAATCGTGAGCATAGGCATAACCTTTACCATAACCCACTTCTTTCATTAGATCTGTCGCTGGGTTTCTTAAGTGGAGTGGAACTGGCTCGAACGGATTCACTTCAACATCTTTTTTAGCTTTATCAAAAGCAACATAAGCCCGGTTGCTTTTTGGAGCTGAAGCCAAATATATCACAGCCTCCGCAAGAGCCAGTTCCCCTTCCGGAGAGCCGATAAAATCATAGGCCTCTTTAGCATTTAGGGCAATAGAAAGAGCCTGAGGGTCTGCAAGGCCGATGTCTTCAGAAGCAAATCTCACAAGTCTTCGAGCAATATAAAGAGCGTCTTCTCCTGCAGCGATCATCCTCGCCAGCCAATAAAGAGAAGCGTCCACATCACTATTCCTGAGGCTTTTATGAAGTGCAGAGATCAGATTAAAATGCTCCTCTCCTTTCTTGTCATAGAGAAGGATTCTTTTCTGCAAAGCTTCTTTTACATTTTCTGTGGATATTTTGTCTTTTTTGGCAAGACTGGCAGAAATTTCAAGAGTATTAAGGGCTCTGCGGGCATCACCATTTGCATAGTTTATGATCATCTGCATTGTCTGTGATTCAAGCTTAAGATGCAGATTCCCCAATCCCTTCTTCTTATTGGCTAAAGCTTCTTTGGTAATGCGCTTTAATGTTTCTTCAGATAAAAGGTTTAAAACCAGAACCTTCATCCGGGAAAGAAGAGGAGCGATTACTTCAAAAGAGGGATTTTCAGTTGTTGTACCAAAAAGTAAAATATCTCCCTTCTCTACATAAGGTAAAAAAGCACCCTGCTGGGCTTTATTGAATCGATGTATTTCATCAATAAAAATGATTGTGGGTTGCCCGTATAACTTTTTATGGCTTTCAGCCCTAGCCATAACCTGTTTGACTTCTTTGATGCCAGAAAGAACTGCACTAAAAAAAACATATGGAAAATTAAAATGCCTGGCTAAAATATAGCCCAGCGTGGTCTTGCCCGAGCCAGGTGGTCCCCAGAAGATAATTGAAACTAAGTGGTCAGCTTCTATCAACTGGGTAAGTATCTTTCCCTTTCCGATTAAATGCTCCTGGCCATAAAAATGGTCCAGTGCCTGAGGCCGCATTCTCTCTGCAAGGGGGACATACTTCTTTTCTGTTTTGGCTTTCATGTCTTTTGTAGTTGTCCGAATTATACCAGATATTTTCCCCATATTAAAATTCTCTAAAAAAATAGCTCCCTATTGGATTATTGACGTATGAAGGATTCCATGTTAATGTTACGATTGACCTTGTCAGAATTGAATACAAATACAGAATAGCAAATTTGTTGGCATGCCCGGTTCTCTGGACAGGCCAATTCATGTAAAATAAAAAACAAGATGAAAAGCGAGAAGACTCCGGAAAAATTAGTGTACAGGCTAGAGGAAATAAGCCGTTTAGCTAAGCTTGACCCAGGAACCATCAAAACTTGGGAGAAGGAATTCTACTTTCTTCATGCAGGACAGACTGGCTCCGGAGATAAAATATTCAGAAAAAAAGACTTAGCCATTATCATCAGATTAAAGGAATTACTGGAAAAAAAGAGCCTTACTCTGGCCGGAGCAAAAAGAAAAATCGAAGAAGAATTCGGAATAAAAACTTCGGCGCCGGTCCACCCTGACCGACTGAAAAAAGTACTCTATCAGATTCGTGACCAACTTCAAGAAATTGCCTCTTCGTTAGAAAAAGACTCAAAAAAAATATAAAAACATCTTTCCCTATTTGTTATAATCTTTTTCTTGGTCGGGACGTGGCGCAGCCTGGTAGCGCACACGCTTGGGGTGCGTGGGGTCGGCGGTTCAAATCCGCTCGTCCCGACCATTCCTAGCTGTGTGAAAATTCAGGAAGAACTAAATGAATCGCCTCCAAAACAATCCCGGAATTGACGAGCAGAGCAGTTAAATATAGGCTAGTAAGTTAGCAAAGGAAAAAAGGTTCAAATCTCTTCCATCAAATGCTAAAATGCTTCCTCTAAGTAACCTGATGGATTAGATATTTTATATATTCTCGAATTTTTTTAAACTAATTTTAGGCTAGAGACGGAATCTCATGAGTCATTTAATTCTTCTTACAAATGATGATGGTTTTTTCTCGGAAGGAATAGAATCTCTCTTCCGATATCTCAAAGATTTGGGTCAAATATATATAGTCGCCCCGGACAGAGAGAAAAGTGCCACTTCCCTCGCCCTTACCCTGCACCGTCCCCTGAGAGTCAATAAAATCAAAGCGAATGTTTACGCTGTAGACGGAACTCCCGCAGACTGTGTTTATCTCGCACGGCAAAAACTGCTGCCAAAAAAACCCTCATTACTTATTTCAGGCCTCAACAGGGGTCCTAATCTCGGCCAGCAGGACATTTCCTATTCAGGTACTGTCGCAGCAGCAATTCAGGGAACTTTCCTAAAAATCCCATCCATAGCTGTCTCACTCCTTCCTGATGAAAACCACGAGTATTTCTATGATTTTTCTGCCAAGATTGTTTATTCAATTGCCAGGAAGCTGCTGGAAGACAAACTCCCTGAAAGTGTGACTCTAAATATCAATATCCCCCCTCCTCCTTTTCGAGGCATTAAAATTGTCAAGCTCGGAGAGAAAAGATATAATCCGGAGATTATTGAAAAAAAAGACCCTAGAAAAAATTCTTATTACTGGATTGGAACAGGAAATCCAAAAGCCAAGGGAGATAAAGACAGCGATGTATTAGTTGCTGAGCAAGGCTATATGACTATCACTCCACTTCATACTGACATGACGGATTACAAGGCAATACAGCATCCAATATTTAAAAATATTCTTAAATCTATCGCAGATGAAGCCTCTTAGAAAACTGTATAACTGGGTCCTTCACTGGGCTGAAACTCCCTACGGGCCAATTGCTCTCTTCCTTCTTGCTCTAGCCGAGAGTTCTTTTTTTCCCATTCCTCCTGATCCCCTCCTCATTGCTCTATGTCTCGGCGCCATCAAAAAATCCTGGCGCTTTGCTTTATATACATCCATAGCTTCAATAATAGGCGGTATGATCGGATATTTTATTGGCATCAGCATATGGCAATCTGTGGATTCCTTTTTCTTCAAATACATTCCAGGATTCACAGAAAGTCTATTCGAACAGGTAACGGTTAATTTCAATAAATACGGTTTCTGGTATGTATTTGTAGCTGGCTTCACTCCTATCCCCTATAAAGTCTTCACAATTGCCTCTGGAGTCTTTAAGCTAAACTTTTTCCTTTTTCTTTTTGCTTCCACAATAAGCCGTTCCCTTCGCTTTTTTGCAGTAGCTGCTTTGTTTCGAAAATTCGGCCCCGGGATTAAGAACTTCATAGATAAATACTTCAACCTCTTTGCCATTCTCTTTTTTCTCCTCCTTCTTGGCGGATTCCTTCTCATCAAGCTTTTCATAAAATAAATTTTATCTTATGATATTAGGGCATAAAATCATAAAAAATATATCATGAAGATTCTTTTTATATGCAAAGAATTTCCACATTCTAAAGTCATAGGTGGGCCTATTATAATTTATAACCGCTTAAAATATTTTTCAAAAAAAAATCATCTCGTGTCCCTGGCTGCTTTTTCCCGAGAGGAAGAGAAAAAATACATCCCCTCTGTCAAATCTTTCTGTCATGATCTAAAACTTGTCCCTATACCTCCAAAACGATCAACTTTTAAAACAACATGGGATTTTTTTACAGCACCTGTTCCTAACTACTTCCTAAGAGTTCACGGCTCACAAAACATGGCAGCAACTATTGCAGATATGGTTCAGAAGGACCGATATGACTTTGTCATTGCTGAATATTCCGTCATGGGCCAGTTTATCCATAACAATCCTTTACTCCCCGCTGTACGGCGAATTTTCTCTGTACATGAATGTTATTATCTAGCACGTCTTAAGGCTTTCCGCCATAATAAGTTCGGACCCGAGAAATTAAAAGAAGCCATAAATCTCAAAGGATTAAAAAAATACGAATTCGACATGTACAGGAATGCCGACAAAGTACTTACCCTGACTCCTCAGGGTAAAGAAGAACTTTTAGAAATCTCTCCTGAATTGGATATAGCTGTTGTTCCACACGGCGTAGACGTAGAATATTTTTCTTTCTCTGAGCTTGAAGGCAAAGAAAAAAGCCTTGTCTTTGTAGGAAATTACCTACATTATCCCAATGTGGATGCAGTCCTTTATTTTCACAAGGAAATCTGGCCCCAGCTAAAATCACGACTTCCAGAGGTTAAATTCTATGTGGTTGGGCAATCCCCTCCGCCCGAAATACAAAACCTATCTCAGGACAAATCCATAATTGTCACAGGCAGAGTTGATGATGTACGTCCATATCTGAAAAAAGGCCGCATTTTCATCTGTCCGGTAAGACTTGGAGGAGGATTCAGAGGCAAAATACTGGAAGCCATGGCTGTAGGCCGTCCTATTATATCAACATCCCTGGGTGCAGAGGGTTTTCCCGCTGTTCACAGGGAAAACATCATCAGAGCAGATACTACGGAGGAATTCACTCAAGGTATTCTAGACCTGATAAATGATAACAGACTTTACCAGAAAATCAGGAATAGTGCCCGCCAACTTGTAGAAGAAAAGTATGCCTGGGAAAAAGGAGTAGAGATTATGGAGGGAGTTTTAGAAAAAATGATGGCTAAAAAACCCTCAGTGCAAAATCAGCAGGAGATATAAAAATGAAAATCACAATGGTTATTCCCAGCTATTGGGGACGGAAAAAAACTGAAGGGTGGAAGGAAACAGATACTGTCTACGACCATCCTTCCCCTCTCGACGAGAACGGAACCTTGGGACGTGCACTAAAGAGCCTCTCTACTCTAAAAAACAAAGATTTTGATCTTGTCATTCTTGGTGTTTCAACAGCTCCGGATATCCAGGAAGATGTCGAACTTAAAGTATCCTCGATCGTTCAAGAAGTATCTCCAGAAGTGAGAACATTTTTTTTCTCTTACTCACAGCTATCCAAGATTCATCAGTACTTGGCTTATCACAATCTCGATAAATTCAGCCCTCTTCTCCAGCTCAACGGGTACTCCAATATTCGAAACTTGTGTCTCTTTTCAGCTCATCTTTTAGGCTCTGAAGCTGCGGTACTCATTGATGACGACGAAATCTTCGAGGATCCCATGTTTTTGGAAAAGGCCCTTGAATTTATCGGGCAAAATTTTCAAGGTGACAAAGTACTTGTTGTAGCCGGTTATTACATCAACCCTGACAATGATTTCCTTCTCAACAAAGAAACAACTCCTTGGATGACTTACTGGAATAAGATCGACTGTATGAATCGGACATTTAAAGAGATCATCGGAAAAAGCCCAAGGCTCAAAGAAACTCCATTTGCTTTTGGAGGAAACCTGGTTGTCCATCGTGAGCTTTTCACTCATGTTCCTTTTGATCCTTCTATTACTCGAGGTGAAGATATTGATTTTCTCATCAATGCCAGAATGTTTGGCTATAAATTCTTTCTGGACAATCAGCTCTCAATCAAACACAAGGCTCCTCCAAAAACCCATCCCCAGTGGAGGAAGCTAAGAGAGGATATTTATCGCTTTGTGTTCGAAAAGCGTAAGCTGGAATCTCAAGAGCCAACTCCAAATATGACAAGGATTACAGCAGAAGACCTGGGCTATTATCCAGGAGAATTCCTGAAAGACGATTTAGAGGATCGAATCTTCCGCTCCAACCTTATGCTGGCCATGGACTACCTTGCTCAAGGAGATAAGAAAGGTGCTTCAGAGTGTATAAACAATATTTATCTCGCTAATACTAAAGCCTCTCCTATGGCAAACCCTTTTCAAGATCTTCTTCAACTGCAAAAAGTTTGGAAAGGTTTAATGGAATATTTCTCTTCTGAAAAAGTTTGTCAAGAAGTCTGCGGTCTGCTCAACTTTATTTATGAATAGAGCACCAAACACCATATCTTCCTTATCTGGGAAAATCTAAAAAAGAAAGAATTTAGAAACTTCTGTTTTTTGGAGAGTAGGACCTCGATCGAGGGAATTTGTCTCCTGGAATTCCTAAAGCTGCTCCTAACTCACGCAGTTTTTCCTGGATTTTGTGGACATTATTTGGCCCCATGCGGAGGATATGTTTCTGAGCTTCACTCAGACTTTCAAGCACAGGATCCACTATTGCATATGATATCACTTTTTTTTCTAACTGCACTTCGCCCTTGATAATAGGAACCTTAAGCAGTTCTACTATAGCTGCTCTCAGAGTAATGTCAAAATCTTTTCCAGGATAGCCCAGATCCCTGTAGGCTTCCTGAATAAGAGGCTTCATTTGCCAGTAAAGCTTTGCACAACCTTCTGAATCCAGGGAGGCAAAAACATTAGTAGCCAAATTATATCGGCCATATCCTCCAGGGTCCACAAAATAAAGATCGTCCTTCATCACGACCTTAAAATCACCCTTGGGCGTGAAAAAATCAATTTGAGGACGAGGACTCATACCATTGGCTATATTATCAACAGCAGCCGCAAATCTACGGATCAAATCCTTTCTCTTCAGCCAGGCGGCATATCTTATATGGGATGATAGCCCCTTTGCCAAATCCCTAATGAATTCATCACTTTTATCAAGTTCGACATGAACCGGCTCCGGCACTTCTTCTTCAACAACAGGTTCCTCTTCAGGAACCTGGACAGGTTCCTCCTGAACTACTTCCTGAATAGGAAGGACTTCTTCTGGATTCTCACGAATGAAAAAATAGTAGACTACAACTACTACAGCCACTACAACAATAACTAATGTTCCTGTAAAAAAAACTTTCTTGCTATCTTCCATCTTGACCTCGCTCTCTTAAATTTCTTAAGGAAAGATCTGAAACCATCAAAAACAATTTATGTATAGAGAGTAAGATAAATTTTTATCACTATATAAGTCAAATATATTTTCTCTAAGAACAGTTCCACTTAAGCCTATTTTGCCTTATTCTTGTATCTTTTTAAATTTTTTTATTTTATCGTAAGCGTCCTTATTTCCGTGATAATTTCTTTGGAAGTCAGGCAATCTGGTTAGGAAGCCATCCGGAGGCGAGCGGGCATGGTTCCTCAAAGAGGAGAGCGAGCCGAGGAATAAGTGGATTTTCCTCGCTGGGGAAAATACACGGG
>Ga0114922_10003762_pt1 | contig 14125 bp, 8 predicted proteins | sample AartaG_FD_100975 | JGI IMG/M metagenome (GOLD analysis project Ga0114922, IMG submission 100975) | Deep subsurface microbial communities from Aarhus Bay to uncover new lineages of life (NeLLi) - Aarhus_00045 metaG | ecosystem: Environmental > Aquatic > Marine > Oceanic > Sediment | place: Aarhus...
AGAAAGTCAAGGCCGCCGGGCACAGGCCCCGCAACTCGATCAGTTCCACGGCTACAGTAGGATTACGATGAAAAGACAGCCCAAAGGGCCAAACCCCAGATCCCAGCACTTCGTGCTGGGCTAAGCTCACTTCGTTCCTACGGGACGGCACGACAGCCCCCGCCGATTCTGCCACGGACCCGGGCGTCGGTTACTCCACCCGCGGCCGATCAGCCGGGACACCCCACAACACCGGACGACTGCAACCACCACAGGACGACCACCTCCCAAGATCCCAAATCGTCAATCGTCAATCCGCAATCGAATTGACGCCTTACCCCGCCTCCCTATACTGGCGGCGCGGTTTCGGATCGTGGCGGTGGCGGCGCGGATGCCCACCGTCCGGCTGCGTTCAATCGGCTCGATTCTGGTTTGACGGCCTATGGTAACTACGCGGAGTATCGCCTTCGGCGCCGCGGTTCTTTGCGGATGCGCCGCAGCCCGTGGCCAATTGCCGCCCCCCGTCTGTGACCCGGTCGAAGATCCGCTCGTTGCCGGCATCAGTGAACAAGATATCGAGCTTTCCGGGGAACTCGCTTACTTGTTCAAGTTGGACGACGGCACCGATGTGATGCACATCGTGGGGGATTTCGCGCTGCGTCTGGGCGAGAGGGGCCGGCGGCGGATGTCGAGTCGTGAGGGAATCGTCTGGATGACCTCGGCCAGGCACAACGGGCGAACCTATCGTCACTTTCAGGTATACCTGTGTGACGACGCGCGCGTGGTGGGGCCGGCCGGTACGGTGGAAACGGGGCCGTGGAAGTTCGTCACCGGCTTAAACAGCTTCGGTCGGATTCTCGTCCACACCGATGACCGCACGGAAAAACCCTCGGTCAACACGGCCGCGTACAGGGATGGGGCTGCGGTTCGGGATGCGATTCTGGCGGGTGCGGCTCCGGCCGAGCCAGACGCAACCACTCTACTAATCGTCACACCCGGTCCGCCGGAGGGCGACCGCGCCGATGAAGTCACCACGCAGGTGTTCTTTCGCGCGGACAAGACTCAAGGTCCTGATCTGATCGACGGTCGGCGCGTGATCTTCACCACCGGCAATGTTTATGCATATCGTGGAAAACCCGGCACCGACAAGTATCTCGAACTCCGGGCCGACGCCGGGGTCGTGTTCCTTCCGCCCGCCGGGCAGGGTGACGAAGCTCACGACGCCGTGCCGCCGGCTGCTGGCGACGTTGCCAAAGAGGCGGTGCCGCGCGAATCGGGTCAGGACCGGGACATCGCCGACCTGGAGGCGGCGTTTTTGACAGACGGTGGCGAAGGCCAGGTCGAGGGCGTCTACCTCGAGGGCGACATCGTGCTTATGCGCGGGCTGCACATGATCCGGGCGAATCGTCTGTATTACGATTTTCTTGCCGACCGTGCGTTGATCCTCGATGCAGTGATCCGCACGTGGGTGCCGGAGCGGGATATGCCGTTGTACATCCGCGCCGCCGAAATCCGCCAACTGTCCGAGCGCGAATACGCCGCTGACAAGGCCGTCATAACGACCAGCGAGTTCCACACGCCGCACTACCACATCGGGGTCGAGAAGATCGAGCTGACGGATCGCACCCCGGCTACGTTCGCCGGTGAGCGCATCGCGCCGCGTTCGGGGCTGTTTCGATTGCGCGGCGCGACGTTCAATATCAACAACATTCCCATCGCATACTGGCCTGAGATTCGGGGGGAGATCAGCGAGGGCGAAACGTCGATCAAGGGGATACGCCTGGGGTACAGCGACGACTTCGGAGTTGAGGTGGAAACGCGCTGGCAGTTGTTCAACGTGCTGGGGCTGGCAACGCCGGATGGCTTCGACTCCACGTTCCGCCTCGATTACTTCAGCGAGCGCGGTCCGGCCGCCGGAGTCGACCTCGAGTACAATCGCGACGACTACTTCGGGACGTTTCTCGGCTACGTTATCAACGACGAGGGGGAGGACAACCTTGGCGGACGACTCAGCAGCGTCGAGCCGGATACCGAACTGCGCGGCCGAGTGCTGATAAGACACCGCCATTACCTGCCCGACGACTGGCAACTAACGCTCGAGACGTCGTACATTTCGGACCGCACGTTCCTGGAAGAGTATTACGAGGGCGAGTTCGACAGGGGCAAGGACCAGGAAACGCTGCTGTACCTGAAGAAACAGCGCGACAACTGGGCGTTCACCAGCCACCTTCAGTGGCGAATCCTCGACTTCTTCACCCAGACCGAGCGGCTGCCTGATTTCTCGTTCCGTCTGCTCGGCGAGCCGCTTGTCGATGACGTAACGTGGTACAGTGAGAACCGGGCCGGGTGGGTGCGATACCGCGCCGAGGAGCCCGAAGGGCTGAAGCGCCTTTTCGGCATCCACGATGATTCATCAGGCACCGTCGCGCGGGCGGATAGCCGTCAGGAGGTTGAGTGGCCGATCGACGTGGGGCAAGTTCGACTGGTACCGTTCGCTTCGGTCCGTGGGTCCGCGTGGGACGACTCGCCCCAAGCCGGCGGCGTTGCACGGGTGTTCGGAACATACGGCGTCCGCGGCAGCATGTATCTGTGGCGGGTGTACGAAGACATACGGTCCGACTTCTGGGACATCGACGGCATTCGACACGTCATCAAGCCGGATATCGTCGCCTGGGCGAGCCACACCAATCGCGACTCGCACGAGCTGTTTGCCTTTGACGAAGATGTCGAGGGCATCGATGAGGTAGACGGCGTCACGGTGGGCGTTCGCCAGCGCTGGCAGACCAAACGCGGCCAGGGCGACCGGCGGCGCGCGGTCGATCTGGTCACCTGGGACCTCGAGGTCGGATTGTTCAACAACGCGGAAAGCGACGAAATCACGAACGGCTACACGTCGTTCACCAGGCCCGAAAACAGCATCTCGCAGAATTACGTGAACTCGCTGCTCATCTGGCGGATCAACGACGCCACGGCCCTGGTCAGCGACGCCAATTTCGACATCAACGACGGCGAGCTTGACGTGTTCAACGCGTCTTTGGTCGTCGATCGAACGCCGAGGTTGAGCTACCTGCTGGGGTACCGATTCATCGAGGAATCGAACTCGAACCTGCTTGGGTTCGGCGCCAACTACAAGATCAGCGAGAAATACGCCGTGGCCGTTCGCGAGGAGTTTGACATGGCCAGGGGGCGGACCGCGGACTTCACTGTGGGGCTGGTGAGGAAGTTCCCGCGGTGGTTCGTCATCCTCGCCTTTGACCTGGACGAGGGCGAGGACGACATCGGCCTGACGATGAGCCTGGTCCCCGAGGGGTTGCCTCGCGCGGCCCTGGGCTCGCGCCGGTTCACTGGCCTAGCCGAGTCGATGAGAATTCAGCCGGATTAGCTTCGCTGGATTCACAGGCGAGTCGCCTGTGCCACAACTGCTCGATTTTCCACTGTGTGGGACCGGCGACCCGCCGGTCGGTGGTAGGTTGCACCCTGTAGATGAGTTATGGTCAGCGTTCACGCTGGATTCACAGGCGAGTCGCCTGTGCCACAACTGCTCGATTTTCCACTGTGTGGGACCGGCGACCCGCCGGTCGGTGGTAGATTGCACCCTGGTGACGGGTTATGGTCAGCGTGCCGGCGCCCTGCCGGTGGCGGAATCCGCCCACGCGAATGAGGTATTCTTCGCCGCAAACGGCGTCAAACGTGATGGCCGATGTCACGTCGCAGCCGTCGGCGTCATCGTTGCACCCCAATATCCGATCGTCGTTGACGGGACAATCCGTCCTGCGGTAAGCGGCGATCCAGGTGTCATAGTCGGCTGCGTTGCACGTGCTGACCGTTACCGGGCCGTCGCCCGTGGCCGTGTAGGTGAACCATACGTCGGCCTCGATCCGGTCTTCGTTGGCGCTGTCGCACAGGGCATGACCCGGGCCGTCGGTGGTCGCGGCCAAGTTGTCAAACTCGGTCGCCCCGTCGAAGATCTCGACGGCATTGTGGCAGTCATCATTGGCCGGCGGGCAAATCACCTGGTCACAGGTCTGCATCGGGAAAAACCGGCCGCCGATCTCGTCGCAGCTCCACCGCGTTCGATGCGAACACACCCCGTCCGGTTGACAGCACGCTCCGTCGTTGTTGCCGATGCACGACACGGTCAGCACATACGGCCCGGTCGCCCCGTTGAATCCACTGACCCGGATCATGTACTCGGTGCCTCCAGACACCTCAAGCACCACCTCGGATCGGTTGCCGCAGGAATCGTCGGCGCAGGCTAATTCAAACCCATCGCAGGCATCAAAGACCGCCAGGGTTGTATCGAACGAACTGTCACACAAACTGAACGTCGCCAGCCCGTCGCAGTCCGCGATCCACCTGTGCCACACGTCGGCGGAATCATTCAGAGCGCACGTGGTCATATCGGTCCCGGCGGCCCTGCTCGTATCACCCTCAAACGCACCGTTGCTGACGATTTCGATGGCATCCACACATTCGTCATTGGCCGGCGTCGGCGGCACCGACGTTATCCTTAACGTTCCCACTCCAGCCTCATCACGGAAACCGCCGATTCGAATCAGATACCTGGCGCCGCCTACCGCCTCAAACTCGAGCCGCGACCGCAGCTCACAATCTATGAAATCGTCATTACAGGCGATCACCTCACCCGAATCACTCGGACACTCGCCCTCGTAGACGGCCAACTTCGTGTCAAACGCGCTGTCACAAAGGCTGATGATGATCGTCCGGTCCTCGGCCGCAACGTACTCGTACCAGATGTCCCGATTGATCTGCTCGTCGTGACAGCAGAAGGCGCAGGCGAATTCCCCCGGCCCGTCCGTCGCCGCGCCCGTCGTGTCGAATTCGTGCGCACCATCGCCGATGGCAATCGCGTTGGCGCAGCGGTCGTTCGACGGCTGCGCATTCAGACTGACTGCCAGACACAAGACCCCCAGCGCCGTCAGATTCATTCGCACTTCCAACCCCTGTCCCGTCCAATTATAGAGGTCAAATCCCAGTATGGGGCCGGCTTTCCAGCCGGTCTCAAAACCCTGGAGCGGATTGACAGGCTGGACATCCCGTCCCACAACTTTCTTCAACACGCTGTCAACCCGCAGCCATAAGCCTGCTCCGCAGAGGGATGGGTGTGTGCCCACCACCGCAGCCGCAGAGTAGCGTCACCCCTCGTGGGTGGCGTTATCAGTTGATTATTCCCACCCCGCGCGGCGAATTCGACCGTGTGTTTTCCCCGGGCAATTCGTCCGCTAAAGACACTGTCCAGAGCGCCCGCAGTTCGACCGCGCGGCGCGGCAACGGACAGGCGAACGGTTCTGGGGCGTAGACGAACCTCGTGAAAGACTAGAGACGGCTGGTTCGCCTCCGACTGCTCTGCACGGAACCGGCCCGACCACAGACCCGTCTCAAGAGCGGCGTCCGATCATCCGATGAACCCACGTCTGATAACGATTGGGAGGCGGCGGATTTATGCGAGACGCGACCACGCAACTCACACAATCGTGCCTATCGCGCAAGAAGCGGTTGGTTCTTGTCTTGATTCTCGGGGCGGTTTTTGCCGCGCTGCTGGAAGGTGCGGCGCGGGTCTACATTCCCCTTCGCGGCTACGATCTTCAGTCCATTCGCAGCGGTTTTGACCGGCGACGGCAGCAACGAGTGGCCCGGCAGTGGCGGGAGCAAGACCGAGACCACCCGTACCTGCCATATGTGCTTAAGGCTTCGTCGCCGGATGTTCAGATGCGAGGCTTGCGCCTCACTTCGCCGGCTCAGGTCAAGCCGCCGGACGTTTTCCGCATCGTCTGTCTCGGCGGTTCCACGACGCACTACGGCTACCCCGCCAGGCTCCAGCAGGTTCTTAAGAATGATTTCGCAAAAGAGGGGATGCGGGTCGAGGTGGTTAACGCAGCCAACGTGTCCTACACGACCGCCGAGTCGTTCATCAACTTTTCGCTGCGGTGTGTTCACTACGACCCGGACCTGGTGATTGTCTACCACGCCTACAACGACGCCGTAGCCGCCTTTGGGGCCTCCTGGCAGCCGGACTACTCGCATTTTCGCAGGAGACTGATCGCCAATGAGCCGTTGATCTGGGACATGATGCCCCGGTTTCTGGATCGCTTTGCCGCATACGTTCAACTGCGGGCGTGGGTTGAAGGGCAAGAGAACATTCGCCTCTGGTCGGAGTGCATCAACCGGTATGTGCCCGATTTCGAGCACGATCCCTACCACGGTACGCGAGCGTTTCGTAGCAACATGATGAATATCATCGCGGTGGCCCGGTCGCGCGGCACCCGGGTGTTGCTGTGTACGCACGTGTGCAACCCGGATGCGGGCCACGAGCGATTGATCCTGGGCGCACGGGAGATGAACGACGTAACCCGCTCGCTGGCCGACGAGCGCGCCGGTGTCTATCTGGTCGATGTGGATCGCCTGATCCCCGGCAGCAGCGAGCTGATGCACGACACGTGCCACTTTCGGCCTGAGCGAGACGGCGAGAAACGGCTGGTGCGGATGATCGCTGAGACCATCCGAACACGACTGGATCAATGGCTGGGAGAGGGACCCGCTGAAATCGCCTCCGCCGGCACAGCCATGTGGCACCGGCGACTCGCCGGTGAGACAGATGGATTCACAGGCCTGGGGTGTGGGGACATGCTGCAGAGGTGTGGCACCGGCGACTCGCCGGTGAGACGCCCTGGCCGGCACAGCCGCTGGATTTACAGGCGAGTCGCCTGTGCCACAGCCGGTGAGACGCCCTGGCCGGCACAGCCGCTGGATTCACAGGCGAGTCGCCTGTGCCACAGCCGGTGAGACGCCCTGGCCGGCACAGCCGCTGGATTCACAGGCGAGTCGCCTGTGCCACAAATGCTCGCGGTTGCGACGTGGGACCGGCTTTCCAGCCGGTCAAACGAGATGACGCAATGCACAACATTCGACGCCGTGGCGGCGCAGCCACGCGGGGCGCCTCGACGGAGTGTCCACCGCGGCCTGTTACACGTTCTGTCCGTGGTCATCGCGGTGTGTATCGCCGTTTCCCTGGCCGAGGGGCTGATTCGCCTCAAGAACCGCTTCATGTTGAGTTACGACATGGAGATGTGGCGGTACAGCAAGGAGCTCAAGACCGCCAGCGCCAACCCCATCCTTGGCCACGAACATCTGACGAACAGGTCGGCGGTTTTGCAGTCTGTCGAGATCCGCCTGAATGAATGGGGCATGAGAGGCGGGCCGGTGCCGCCGCCAACGCCCGGCAAACGGCGTATCCTCCTTTTGGGCAGTTCGATCACGCTGGGGTGGGGTGTGCCGGAGGAGGAGACCATGGCCGTTCGCCTACAGCAGATGTTTGAACGCGACGGCCAGGCCGTTGAGGTCCTCAACGCCGGCATCGGGAATTACAACGCCGTACGCTACGTGGAGCTCTTCTTGACCCGCCTGCACAACCTCGAGCCGACCGACATCGTCGTCAACTACTTCATCAACGACGCAGAGGTGCTCAAGCCGGCAGGAGGTAATATCCTTCTGCGTCACAGCCAACTGGCGGCGATCCTGTGGACGCTCGGCAAGCAGCAGTCGGTGGGAACTGGAGAGGCAGGTCTGGAGGAGCACTATCAGAGGGTCTACGCCCCAGACGCGCCCGGCTTTTTTGACATGAAGAAGGCGCTTCGCCGCCTCAGCGAATACGCCCAAGAGCACGACATCCGGCTCTATCTGGCCACGGTGCCGGACGTGCACAACCTGCGCGACTACCCGTTCCACTACATTCACGAGCTTCTCGAAGAGATCTCAGCCGAACTGGGCTACGTCTATGTCGACCTGTACCCGGGCTTTGAGGGTTTGCCTCCGGCACGGATCTGGTCGATGCCGGGCGATCCCCATCCGAACGGCTACGGGCACCGGATCATGGCCCAGACGCTGTACCAGGCGCTGGCAGGGCGGCTCTAAGCGCCGCCCCGCGGTCACCTCGAGGACGCGGGCTCCTAATCTAAGGGCGTCAAGTACCGATAATCAGATAGACACGAGTGGTCGCACCGCGCCAATGCCAAGCGGCACGCGGAACGATTGCGCCTCAAACGGCTGCCGTCCCAGATGTTGTTCATTGAGCCTCGCTTCTTCTGCTTCTTTGCCGTCGTGTGCCTCGGGCATTGGGCGTTAAGGCCCGCTTTGCTGCGCAAGCTCTGGCTGCTGGCGGCGAGCTACATGTTTTATGCCGCCTGGGATTGGCGGTTTTTGAGCCTGATCATCGCCTCCACGGTGATCGACTACACGGTGGGAATCCTCCTGTCACGCCCCCTGACCGGCGCCGGGCGCAAGCGATGTCTGATCTTCAGCCTTGTCGGCAACCTCGGCATCTTGGGTTTTTTCAAATACTACAACTTCTTCATCGAGTCGGCGGCGGAACTGAGTGGTTTGGTCGGACTGCCGCTGTCCGTTCACACCCTGAATCTCATCCTGCCGGTTGGCATCAGCTTCTACACCTTCCAGACGCTGAGTTACACTATCGACGTCTATCGGGGACGGCTGGAACCTACGAGGAACTTCCTGGATCTGGCATTGTTCGTCGGCTTCTTCCCCCAACTTGTGGCGGGGCCGATCGTACGGGCGGCGGACTTCCTTCCCCAACTGCGCACCGCGCGGGTCTTCTCCAGCGTAGAGTTTCGGGCCTGTCTGACGTTGTTCCTGGTCGGTTATTTCAAGAAGACCTGCATCTCGGACAACGTGGCAGTGATCGTCGACACGTACTTTGCGGCTCCGGCTGATTTCTCCGCGATCAGCGCGTGGATCGCGGTGCCGTCCTACGCCGTGCAGATTTACTGCGACTTTTCCGGGTACAGCGACATGGCCATCGCGTGTGCCGGCCTGCTCGGCTATAGCCTGTGCCCCAACTTCCACTTTCCCTATTTCGCAACCAACATTACGGAGTTCTGGCATCGCTGGCACATCAGTCTGTCGAGCTGGCTTCGGGACTATCTCTACATTCCCCTGGGAGGCAACCGGGGGTCGAAGCTGTTCACGTACCGCAACCTGATGCTGACCATGCTGCTGGGCGGCCTGTGGCATGGAGCAGCGTGGAACTTCGTGATCTGGGGCGGGTTGCACGGGCTGGCTTTGATTGCCCACAAGCAGTGGCGCCGCTTGAGGCCCTCGAGACCGGAACCGTCGCAGGCGTCGCGGATTCTCGCCCCGGCGATCACCTTCTTCTGGGTTTGCGTCGCCTGGGTCTTCTTCCGCTCGCCCGACTTCGCGACTTCGGCCGCCGTACTGAAAGGGTTTGTCTTTTTAAGTTCCGACGGGGTGGAGCACCTGGGGCTGGACAGGGTCTGGCTGTTCCCCTGCCTAGCCACCGCTCACTGGGTTGTCTACAAGGGCTTTTTCGTGGAGCGTCTGCAAATGATGAAGGACTGGGCGTTCGCCGCGTGGTACAGTCTGGCGACCTCGCTGATCGTCGCCTTCGTACCTACGTCCTACCGCGCCTTTATCTACTTCCAGTTCTAGCAGGCAGTGGAAACGTGCACAGATAAATGGTCACGCTCACACGGGATGTCATGATAACGCTGAATAAGGACGCGACAAACAAAGATACGGTGATCCCGGCGAGGCGGCGTCTTTCCTTCCGGCTCGCATATCTGTTGATCGCCACTGTCGTGATCCTGCTGATGGTTGAGGGGGCGACGCGCGTCCTGAAACTCGCACCTCCCCTGGTCACGCAGTATCAAGGATACGTCACCGATCCCGTTCTGCCACACAAGCCGCGACCGTTAAGCACGGTGACGGGGCGATCCGTCTCCGATGAATTCGACTTTGAGCACAAGCACAACAGCCTCGGCTTTCGCGACGTGGAGCACACATTGGCCAAGCCCGACGGTGTATTCCGCATTCTCGGGTTGGGCAGCAGCTTCACCTACGGTGTAGGGGCCTCGTTTGATGTGACCAGCCTCAGCGTCCTCGAAAAGCAGCTCGATGCCCGCAGCGGCGATCATCCCAAAATCGAAATCATCAAAGCCGGCATTCCCAACTTCGCGCCCGAAGCACAGCGACTGCTCCTGGAACACTACGGATCTCAGTTCGAGCCGGACCTCATCCTGGTGGATTTCTCACCGGCCATCGTCGTCGACGTGTTTTTCGGCTCGCAGGCGATCAGGGTTTCCAAGCTTGGCTACCTCACGACGCGGGAGGCGGCGGAATTGGGGGAGGCGGCGATCTGGCTGTATGTACACTCGCACGCAGCCCGCATCCTCTTGCGTAAATACGTGCGACACGAGACCGGCAAGGGTTGCAAGCACGACTGGTCGGAGGTGTACAAGCCCAACGGCCTTCACGAACGAGACTGGCAAAAGGTCGAGTCGCAATATCAACAGATGGTCGAATTTGCCACCCGTAGCGACGCTGGAATCGCGTTTGTTCACATTCCCGCCGCAGGATACTGTGAAGCTCGCTATTCGTATCCGGCACAGCGGTTGGCCCGATGGTGTGCCGAACGAAATGTGCCGTTTGTTGACACGCTCCCCGCGATGGAGGTCGCGTCCGCGGAACAAAGGGTTTACTGGGAGGAAGGTCACTGCACTCCGGCGGGATACCGCGTCATCGCCGAAACCGTGTGTCGGGCTCTTGGCGAAGGGCGTCTCGTGCCGTAATCATGATGACGCCGAGGCTGCTTCGGGCCGGGGCGACGGGACGCACCCTGGTGATGTTCAGACCGGGTTTTGACCTTCCGATAAACAAGAAGTCGGCGGTGGTGCAGTACGGCAACGCAGGACTGCCCACAGGACCATTACAACACCGGATCTCGAATCGCGAATGCAGGACAGCGAATAACGAACTGATGAAGAGTGAATTAGAGACTCTAACAACACACGTGGCACCGGTTTCCAATCGGCGAATAACACGGGTTGCAAATCCGTGCGACCCCTGTTTTGTTAGAGTGCCTTAGCGTCCATTGCTTCATTCGTTATTCTGGATTCGCTATTCACTCTATCGAGGGACAGGCCGACAGAATGACGCAGTCCGTTTGCTCCAGTCTGACTGTGCCACAAGTCTGGCCTTTCCACCAGCGGTTGGGCTACGGTGTCGCTGCCGGCGGGTTTTTAGCCGTTCTCGGTGCAGGTGTCGATGCAATCGCGGTTAGCGCCTACGGTCACGACGTTCCCTGGCTGATCGTGCCGATACTCCTGGGTTTGTACCTTGCTATCGGCTGGGTCGGGGGGGGCTTTGTGGTTTGCGTTCACGCGCTGGTTGCGAATCGGCGGCTCGTGCCGCACGATGCCGGGCGAACGCGGACCGAGATTCTGGACGGGTGCCTCTTCGCGCTGGCAGGCGTCTATGCCGCCTCATTCGTTCAACTTCTAGTGTCCGCCAAAGTTGACGGTGACCCTGGACGGTGCTTCGTATATGTGCCGCTCGGGGCGGGCATCGGGGCCGCCGTGCTGGGCCTGTTCTTGTCCACCCGCACCCGCCTCTGCCGGTCCACCAGGCGCAGCTATGCGTGGCTGCTGATATGCGTCGCGCTGTTCAGCGTTTTCTGGAGGCCATTCAATGGACTCTATCAAGCCCCCGGACTGAGCCTCGTCAGCCTCATCGCCAATCTGGTCTACGTGCTGTTGGCGGTGGGTGTGTATCATGTGGGAAACCGCCTGGCGCAGTGGGTTCCGCCCTCACTGTCGATCCAGAGCGTGGGCAGATGTCTGCTGAACAGCGCGCTGTGCATCGCGATCGCGCTGCCTCTAGCTCTGATCTGCATGGAGACGAGCCAACCCGGGCGGATCCCCGCCCCCAATTCGGCGGCCCACCGTGATCCAGCGCTGCGCAACCGCCCCAACATCGTGCTGATCGTCATGGACACGACCCGCGCCGATCACCTGTCCGTGTACGGTTACCATCGCAACACCACCCCGAATCTGAAGGCTTTCGCCGAACATGCGGTGCGTTATTCGCGCGCGGTGGCTACCTCGCCCTGGACGCTGCCGTCTCATGCTTCCATGTTGACCGGGCTGATGCCTTCCGAGCACAACGCGGATGTCGAGATCCTTGACGCCAACGGCTTGAAGCGCGCCTTCCACCCCCTCGCGGACGCCTACACGACCCTGGCCGAGGCGCTTCGGGACAACGGTTACGACACCGCCGCCGTCGTGTCCAACACCATTCTGCTGACCCGCCAGTATGGTTTGGATCAAGGATTTCTGTATTACGACGACCGGCAAAGGGCCACCCTGGGGACGGCCAGCCCCACCGCCCTTTCACCGGCAACGTGGTTGTGCAAGACGTATCAGTCGTTCACCGGCGGCCTCGCCTGTAAGTTTCGTTCGGCGGATCAAATCAACGAGGCGGTCATTGACTGGCTCGATCACGGCGTCCAAACGCCGTTCTTCCTCTTCGTAAACTACATGGAAGCGCACCAACCCTACGAGCCGTACCCTGAATTCGACCCTCAGCTTGACGGCGGCGGACCCACGCCGGGCGCCACCGACAATCTCACCTCAACGGCTCCCAGGCCGGGCCTGTCCGAATACCAGGACGATCTTAGAGCCTATGATGTGTCGATTGCGTACATGGACGCCCACATCGGCAGGCTCTTTGAAGAACTCAACAAACGCGGGTTGTACGACAACGCCATGATCATCGTGACGGCGGACCACGGTGAAGGGTTCGGCGATCACGGACAAGCGGGGCACGCCTACACACTCTACGAAGAAGAAACGCGGGCGCCGCTGCTCATTCGTTATCCCGCAGCGGCTGCGTCCGGGACCAGGCATGATCCCATCTCGCTGGCCTCGCTTCCATCCATGGTCCTGGAGGAGGCGGGGATTCCACACGCGCGCCAGCGCTATCCGGCCTTGGGATGCAGCCGGCAGGAGGTCATCTCGGAACTCCGTCCGTTCCGAAAAAAGCAAGGCAGGCCTGGCTGGGTCGTGCGGGCGCTCTATACCTCCAATCATCTCAAGGTCATTACCGGCACGAACCTTGAAGGAGGCGCCGAAGTATACGACCTGATAAAGGACCCCTACGAACTTGCTGATTTATCCGCAACGCGAGCGGCAACCGTCGAGTGGGCCGACTCGTGGTTTCAAGAATGGTCCGCCAGGGCCGCGACCCAACGACACACCGCCGACACGGAAAAAACGAACAAAAAGGAACTCCACCGCCGACTGGCCGCATTGGGTTACATCTCAGACTGAAGCCCCCCCGTCCCGCGACCACCTTGAGTACCAGAATCATCAGAACGCGCTCATTTCAGTACCGCGACCGTTCGCGAGTGGTCACCTTCGGCACCGCGACCGTGCGCGATCCTGCAGTGCGACCGAGCCGTAGGCTTTAGCCTGCGCGATCCCGCAGTGCGACCGAGCCGCAGGCTTTAGCCTGCGCGATCCCGCGGAGTAAGCCATGTCACACAATAGCGCACGGTCATGTAGACCGTCAAGACGAAGGCGTCAGCTTCCATGTGTTTTATCAACACGCACAGCCATTTGCCACCTACGACCGTACTGCTCTCGTACCGGCAATACAGCATCGCGGTGGGGTCGGTGCGTGACCGGATGACCAACTGCGGCTCCCGCACCGGCAGAGACGGTCGTCACATGACAGGACAACGTTTGCTTCCAGCCATTCGGTAGAGTTCAGGATGCCGATTGGTATATCGCGGGCCGGTAACGAGGCGGGGGGATCGGCTTGCCCTCTGCCCGGGCAGCCTCCAGCCAGGTCACCTTGGCCTGCTCCACCTGCCGCAGGGCCGCCTCCGGTGTCTCGCCGTAAGCCGAGCAGGCCTCCAGATCGGGAATGTCGGCGATGTACCCGCCATCCGCCTCGCTGTAGAAGATATTGATATGGTAGTCCTTCACGACTCACCTCCCATCCGGAGATTATAGCGTTCCACCAAGCGGAGGAACCGGCAAATCTGGTACGGTTTCGCTTTTCCTTTTCGTCGCAGGATTTGCCGCAACGAGTGCGCCCGGAAGCGGTCGCCTGTTTCTTGAGGTCGCTCAGCGGCGTCTCATCGACCCACGCATGTCGCTGTCTTGCATAGTCGCCGTCCCCGGTCTCGAATTGTTGGAGGAACCGAATCATGCCGGCGCGGCCCAATCGCTGTTTGAGCGCGTCCAGCCCATCGCGTCGGATTTTGTCAAGTGTCCGGTGCATCCGCATGCTCCTGCAGCCAGTGAATCGG
>Ga0114922_10003763_pt1 | contig 14124 bp, 13 predicted proteins | sample AartaG_FD_100975 | JGI IMG/M metagenome (GOLD analysis project Ga0114922, IMG submission 100975) | Deep subsurface microbial communities from Aarhus Bay to uncover new lineages of life (NeLLi) - Aarhus_00045 metaG | ecosystem: Environmental > Aquatic > Marine > Oceanic > Sediment | place...
CGGGAAGGAACAATCGGCGAGACTCATTTGCTGCGGATTGCCAGCCGGGATCCTGCTCCTCCGCCGATAGAGTATATCAAAGTGTCCGGAGGGATCTTCTTGGACATGATGATTCACGATTTTGACATGGCCCGTTATCTGATAGATGATGAAGTGCGAGAGCTGTACGCCGTTGGGGGTGTGCGGGTCGATCCGAAGATCGGAAAGGCCGGAGATATCGATACCGCCGTGGTGACCCTGAGGTTCGCTAACGGTTGTTTCGGCACGATCGACAACAGCCGGCAGGCTGTCTACGGCTACGATCAGAGGGCAGAGGTATTCGGGGCCAAGGGTATGGTGAGCACGGAAAACAACACTCCGACCCGCAGCCGACTGAGCACGAGCGAGGGGGTTCGGGAAGATCTTCCCCTGTACTTCTTCATGGAACGCTATGTCGAATCCTACCTGAACGAGATGAATGCCTTCATACAGTGCATTATAGAAGACAAGGAGCCGCCGGTGACGGGACAGGATGCCCGGGTACCCGTGGTGATGGGCAAGGCGGCCGGACTGTCGTATGAACAGAACAGACCCGTGGCTTTGTCCGAGATATCCCAATGATTGGAGCAACGTTATGTTATGGAAGAAAGAGCAATCGATTATCGATAAAATAAAAGGATATCTGGATCAGGTAGATACGTGCAGAAACCGCTTCCGCACGTGCATAGAAAACCTGCTCCTCGAGCCCGCCGACGAGGAGAATCAAGCGATTCTCGAAGAGGTGCATCGGGCGGAATCCAAAGCCGACGACCTGCGCAGGGATATTGAGCTCCAACTGTATCAACGAGCGTTGATTCCCGAATCCAGGGGGGATGTCCTGGGCTTGCTCGAGACGATGGATGCCATTCCCGGGATGTTGCAGTCCCTCTGCTATCAGTTTCTGCTGGAAAAGATCATAGTCCCCGAGCAGTTCAGGGAGCGTTACCTGCACCTGGTGGATGTCAACCTCAAGTCCTACGATTTGGTCCGCCAGGCGATGTTGGGCCTGTTCTATAAAAAGGAAGTACGGGAGTTGACCGATCTGGTGGATGCTGCAGAGAGCGAGTCCGACCGTGTCGAGAGGGCTTTGATCCGAGACATCTTCAGCAGCAAGTTGGATAAGGCGGATAAGATACTGCTCAAGGAAATCATCATCAACACCGGGGACATCTCCGACCAGGCGGAGACGGTCAAGGATAGACTGATCCTCGCCATCGTGAAGCGAAAGATCTAGCCGATGTACCGCCTGATCAGCGGGATCTTCATGGGCTGGTCCCTGGGCTCCAACGATTCGGCCAACATCTTCGGAACAGCCGTATTTTCGCAGAAGATCCGCTACAGGACGGCCGTGATTCTGTGTGCGGTCTTTGTGATCGCGGGGGCTCTGCTGGAAGGGCAGGGCGGGATGCATACCCTCAGCGGTTTGGTCGACCAGACGGCAGACAGCGCCTTTGCCGCCACCCTGGCCGCCGCCCTTACGGTTACCCTAATGAGCGTTCTGAAGCTTCCGGTGTCCACCTCCCAGGCCATGGTCGGGGCGATCATCGGCATCGGCATCCTCCGAGGAGCAGTCAACTTTTCCGGATTGACCAAAGTGGTGCTGGCTTGGGTGGCTACCCCGGTGGGCACGGCCGCGGCCACCCTGATTCTCTACCCTGTAATCGGCAGGATCCTGCGTCTGCTGCCGATCAATATCTTCACTCGGGATCTGATTCTCAAGTGTGGTCTGATCATTGCCGGCTGTTACGGAGCCTACGCCCTCGGAGCCAACAACGTCGCCAACGTTACCGGGGTGTACACCCAGACCGGACAACTTACGGTGTTTCAGGCCGCTCTATTAGGGGGTGGAAGTATCGCCTTAGGCGCGCTGACCTACAGCAGAAATGTGATGATCACCGTCGGCAAGAAGTTGGTTCGCCTTGATCCTTATGGTGCCTTCATCGCCGTGTTCTCTATGGCCGTGGTCGTGCACCTTTTCGCGATCATCGGAGTGCCGGTTTCCACCTCCCAGGCGATCATCGGCTCGGTTCTCGGCATAGGAATCCTCAAAGGGGTTCAGACTATAAAACTGGGCACGCTCCTGATGATTGTCTTCGGTTGGGTCGGAACACCCATAATCGCTCTGGTCTTCGCCTACCTGATCTACCGCTTTCTTCTTCTCTAGCGGTGGCTGTAGGCAATACCGGCTCGTGTTTGCCCTCAAGCCGGTGTCACCCGGTATCCGCACCCCCCTTGAGGACTTTCAAGATCATATAATTCCAGTGAATGATCTCCGGTTCAAACAGATTCCGGTAGTGCTCGAAGACCATGTCATGCTTCTTCTTAGCGTCATTGGCGATGCTATGCACGGGAACGACGACAGAGTCGAAGTCCCTGATTGCCCCATAAGGCTGCAAACCCTGTATCGGCTGATCGGTGAACTCGTGTTTGGTAAGCACGAGAATCTTCTCCCCTTCCACCCGATGCAGGATAGCATCTTTGATCCCAGTCTCTTTTCGTGATTCTACGTACAGCAGCCCCTCAATAACATAGGAGGTACCCATGATCACATAGTCAAAAGGAATCCTAGAATCGATCTCGTCCAACTGCCCTAGAATGGTGTATGTAACCGGATCGATCTGTCCTTTGGTTGTAAACACATCTATATTTTTCAAGTCTACACCTGCTTCAAGAAGTCTCTTTAAAACTCCCAGATTGTGGGTATAGATGCTGAACTTGATGGGATAATGTAATGCTCGTTCGGCTAGAATGTTGGCAAGATGAAAGATCGTGCTTCCCGCGCCTAGGAATATCCTTACCGTACTCGTCTGCCTCAACTTCGCTTCATTTGTAATCTTGTCAAAGATCCCATTGGCCACCTTGATTTTATCACTCACGTATAAATGCTGCTTTTGGTAAAACTCCACCATATTGTCGTTAATAGAAAGATAAAAGCTGCCCTTTTTGCACCCCGTGCTGTCCTTTCGAAAAAGCTGAACTCCTAGATCCTCCTCGTACCGGCGCAACTGTGTGTAGATCCACAGATTGCTGCGGTAGTGAACAGAGCATATTTCCTCCAGCTCATTTTTAATGTCTTCAATAGGAAGTTTGATGTCCCAGATCGACTCCACATTGCTCTGTTCGTACTTCCTCTCAAACAAAAAGAAAATATTCATGACCAATTCTTTCTGTTTCAGTCTGTGCTTGGAACCTTTGATTTCCATGTTTTGATTTTATTATCGATTCTGTGTTAGGGAAAGTAGTCGGGTCGACAAATAGGCTTCTATACGAAATTCGAGTTAACAAGCATTATTCACTTACTATACAGAATCGCTACATAAACTGATTTTTACAAATTCCGCTTCAGGAAAATAAAGTGGCAGTAAATACGGGAAGCCGTCTATAATGGAGAACGGAGGCTGGTTTTCCGGCCTTAAAATCAAATGATTCAAGGAGGTTGTCATGCAGACAAGAAAGTTCGTCCTTCTCGTGCTCGCACTTCTGCTCGTCGGCGGCCTGGTGTTCTCCGGCGGTCAGAGAGGAGCCGCGGCGGAGAAACCGGCACAGGTCAAGGTGGTATACATGACCGCCGGAGATGTGAACATGCTTGCCCTCGGGCAGAACGTGATCGGCCCGCAGCTTGCGGAGATGTATCCGGAGATCGCGGTGATGACTGTGCATACAGGCCCTGGCAATGCCGGTTCCCAGCTCATCTATGAAAAGCTCGAAGCCGAGAGTCAGTCCAACAAGGAGAGCTGGGACGTGGACGTGGCCATGGTACACCAGATCTTCATGAAGTGGGCCATGGAGAAGGATCTTCTGATGCCCTACGCCAAAGATCTCTCCAACTGGAAGTACGTCACATCCCCCTTCGCCAAGAACTCTCTGGGAGTGAATATCGAAGGGTATGCCGTGCCGATGTTTCACAGTCAGACCGCCCTGGCCTACAATCCAGACTATGTGAAAGATCCCCCCAAGAGCTACGAAGAGCTGGTCGCGTGGGTTAAGAAGAATCCGGGAAAGTTCGGCTACAACGGGATCAAGGGCGGCATGTCCGGGGTGTCCTTTACCGTGGGGTGGGTTTACTGGAAGACCGGTAAATGGGACAAGTACTCCGTCAGCGGGCCGTTCGAGCAGTCCGAGGTGGATTCCTGGGAACAGGCCTTCAAGGACCTCGGTGAGTTCAACAAGTACGTTACTTTCACCGCCGGCAACGTCGGGACCCTCGATTCCCTGAACCGGGGCGAGATCTGGATGGGCCCCGTATGGGTGGACATGTTCTTTACGTTTATGAACGAAGGCAAACTCGATCCGAAGACACGGATGACCCTTCCCGAGCCCGGTATGCCGGGGCAGCCGATGTACTTTGTCATTCCGAAGAAGGCTGCTCATCCCGCAGAAGCCAAGAAGTTTGTGGATTTCGTGTCCAGTCCGGAGTTCCAGGCCAAGGAGATCGTGATGCGCTTCAACTGGTATCCTGGAATCGACGGTTCCAATCTCAAGGGCGCCATTCCTCAGGACATCTTCGACAAGATATACGGCGACGTCACTCCTGATGACCTGGCCAAGAAGGGCCGCGCCTTCCCGCTTGCGGATTATTTCTCCGCCATGCTCGAATCCTACGAGAAATGGATCAAGTAAGCATACATGGTTGACAGACTGTCGGTGAGGAGGAGGCTAAGGCTTCCTCCTTACCTTCTTTTACTCTTCCCCGCTGTCACATTTATGCTCCTGATGTACGCATACCCCTTCGTTTCTTCCTTCACCCGCAGCTTTGTCGGCAGCGAAGGGAACCTCACCCTCCAGAATTACGCAAAGACCTGGGACCTGTACCTGAAGGACGTCGTCTTCACCTTCTCGGTGACGGTTTTCAGCACTTCGGTAACCGCGGTGCTGGCCGTGCTCCTGGCCATGTACCTCCGCTTTCGGCAAAGCGTTATATCCCGAATGCTAGTGGGGCTGTACAAGCTGCCTATCTTCATTCCCTTCGTGGTTGTGGCGCAGATGATGAACACCTTTCTCGCGCCCCACGGTTTGCTCAATCTGGCTCTCGCGCAGATCGGCTTGGTCAATATCGATAAACCTCTGGAGTTGTTCAACTTCTGGGGTTTGTCGTTTGGATTTGTCTGGAAGATGGTTCCCTTCTCTGTGTTGATCATCCACGGGGGTTTCCAAATGATCGACAACAGCTATATCGAAGCGGCGAGAAGCGCCGGTGCCAGCAGGGCTAAGGTGATCACGCGCATTCTTATCCCCATGAGCAAATCCAGCATAATGGTCGCCCTGGTTCTGGTTTATTCCCAGATCGTCGGAACGTTCACGCTTCCGTATATGCTGATCGGAGGGAAGATTCCCACCACGATCACGGTGGATATCGCTCACCGGGTCAACTACTTCCGGGATTTCGGGGTCGCCAACACTCTGGGGGTATTCTCCTACCTGCTCGTGTTAGCCACCGCCATCTACTATCTACGCTCGTCGGTGAAACGAGTCGCAGAAGCGGAACCATCGAGGAGGTAGCCTGTGAACCTGAAGAGAATCATAGTGGTTGCGGGAGAGTTGATTCTTCTGCTTCTCGTGTTTCTGGTGATCTTTGGTCCGATGATGAGTCTTTTCATATGGTCAGTAGCCATTCGCTGGTATTGGCCCTCGACCTTGCCTCAAGAGGTTGGTTTCGACTATTGGCGGCAGGCTCTCGGACTTCAGAAGAGTCTGGCCATCGGTGCGGTGAGCATCGTGCCGGCTTTCTTCCTGAGTCTGTCTATTGCCATCGTCGTGGTTTGTATCGCTATGCTTATCGCCATCCCCGCCGGCTACGCCCTGGCTAAGTACAGGATCCCGTTCGCTGCGCTCATCATGTTTCTCTTCCTCATGCCCAACGCCTTTCCCCAGCAGCCGATCTTCGTGAATCTGCTTCGCATCTTTACCAGGGTTGGATTGGCGGGAACCCTACCCGGCGTCATTTTGGTACACATCCTCGTGGGGATGGTATTCGGCGTCTGGATCACCAGCGCGACTTTCCGGGCCATCCCGCCCCATCTCGAAGAGGCAGCGCGCAGCGTGGGGGCCGGGAAGACCAGGGCTTTTTTCCGGATCACCATGCCTCTGGCCGCACCGGGACTTCTGGCCAGCGCCGTCTTCGTGTTCATCACCTCACTGGACGAGTTCACCGGTACGTTCTTCATCGGGCTGCCCTGGATCAATACCCTGCCTATGACCCTTTATTCATCCAGCGGGTACAATATGCAGTTCGCATCGGTGATTGCGATTATTCTGCTTATCCCGAGCATTCTCTTTATGGCTTTGATCCAGAGAGTGCTGAGGGCGGAGTACGTGGGGGGAATGGGATAATGAGGCGGCCGTTGATCAATTCCTGGAGGTACGTTGCCGATGCCTAACTTGACACTGGATCATGTTGTTAAATCTTACGGCAAGCTTCGAGCGGTGGATGACCTGAGTCTGGAGGTTCGGGACGGAGAACTGCTGACGCTGCTCGGTCCCTCCGGATGCGGGAAAACAACGACTCTTCGAGCCGTATCCGGCTTTGTTGCTCTCAACGGCGGCCGCATCTTCATCGGTCAACGCAACATCACCGACATCCCTCCCGAACGGAGAGGGATCGGATTGGTGTTTCAGAACTACGCTCTCTGGCCCCACATGACGGTCTTTCAGAACCTGGCCTTCGGTCTGCAGCTGAAAAAGCTGCCCAAACAGACGATCAAGAAGAAAATTGAGAAGAGCCTGGCCATGGTCAAGCTGGCGGGTTTTGAAGACCGGTATCCCAGGCAGCTTTCCGGGGGGCAGCAGCAGCGGGTCGCTTTGGCTCGAGCCCTGGTACTGGAACCGGACATCCTCCTGCTGGATGAGCCCCTGAGCAATCTGGATGCTTTGCTGCGGGAGCAGATGCGCTTCGAGATCGCTCAAATCCACAAGCAGGCCGGCATCACCAGCATCTATGTGACCCATGATCAGACCGAGGCAATGGTCATTTCGGATCGTATTGCGGTTATGAACCAAGGCAAGATCGTTCAGATCGGAAGACCGGCGGAAATTTATTCAGCCCCGGCCAGTAAGTTTGTTGCCGGATTTATGGGCACCACAACCTTCATTCATGGAAAAGTCAGCGGAACCGCCCGGGAACGCATAGTTGTGCAAACCGACTCCGGACTTTCTATTCAGGGAAAGGGAGAGCAGCTTGCTGCGGGAGATGAGGTTGATGTTGCAATCAGGCCGGAGAATATAAGATTCTTGACTACCCCGGCAGATATCAGAAAGCAGGGGAAGGAAAACACCTTCGAAGCCCGGGTCACCAGGGCTTCCTATGTCGGCGAGTTGGTCGATTATCAGCTCGATTTAAAGGGGTCCCTGCTCCGGGCCAAGGGAGAGACGGCGAATCCACTTTCCGAGGGTACGACGATTCATATCTATGTAGAACCTGAGCAGTTATCGATACTGAAAGCTTGAGGATAATTAATAACATTCATGGAAATCGTCTTCCTCGGTACATCATGCGCAGAACCCACCGCAAAGAATGGCTTCACATCGTTTCTCGTTGACACGGGGAGGCTCCTGATTCTGGTGGATGCTTCCGGAAATCCGGTTCAGTCTATCCTCAAAGCGAAGCGGGATCCGCTTGCCCTGGATCTGGTCGTTCTCACCCACTATCACGCCGATCATATCGCCGGATATCCCGCCTTGATTCAGACACTCAGCTGCATGGGAAGGCGACAAGGCTTGAGTGTTGTCTGCAGTCAATCAACCAGAAACAAGGCAGAGGAGCTTCTCAACATACTGGAAATGGATGCGTCGAACACCTCTTATCCGGTGCGCACTTGTAATGGTTTCAAGGATTCGAACCTTGAAATTCATCTTCTCGACGGCAACCACTCCATTCCGACCAGCATGGTCGCGATCCACTCCGAGCACAAACATCTTCTTTACACCTCCGATACCGCTTTCAGTGAACGTACCGCAGAACTGGCGCGGGGATGCCAGACTCTGATCCATGAAGCTACCTTTTCTCACTCGAGAATCGGGGACCCCGAACATGAAGGCCATAGTTCTGCCTATCAGGCCGGTGTCTGCGCCGCTGAGGCAGAGGTGGACAGGTTATTTCTTTGCCACATATGCTGGTACAAGTATTCCCGCAAAAGCGCGATCGCGGAGGAAGCCCGATCGGCTTTTCAGGGAGAAATCATCGTACCCGAGCCGTTTGTCTGGTACTCTCTCTAAGCACCCTCCAAAACCAAAATCGCACAGCTTCCATTGATTTTCCACGGATAGTTTCGGCGGTGGTGCCGGCCATTTTTGCTCTTATTTCCGCGAGACGTAACTCCGACGGATTAGACCCTCGACATCCCGAGGCGACGAGCTGAAGGGACCGTTCGATTCCATCTTCAGGCTGGTCACCGCGGCGGCCCAGATCGTGGCCTCCGCCGGCTCCGAATCGAGCCGACGGCAGGAGTAGGCGGCGATACAGGTGTCCCCGCGGCCGCTGCGCCCGACCAGCCGGTTTGGGTAGAATCCTGCCTCAAAGAAGCGCCGGCCGTCGTAGACCAGAACGCCGTCCCTGTGGGTCAGGACGATCTCTTTGGCGCCCATCCCGAAGATCATCTTCGCGGCCCTCCGCAGTTCCCTGCAACCGGTGAGGATCTCCGCTTCCGCGATGTCGGCCTTCAGATACCGCACCAGAGACAGGGTTTCCTCTTTCTCCGGCCATGGTTCCCCGACAAGCAGACCATCCCGGATCGTTCTGAGAAATCCCTGAACATCCAGTGCAATATGTGTTTCCTGATGCTTCAGGATCTGCAGAATATCGGAACCGACCTCACCGCGGAAGGAAGCGCCGATCACTGCTATCCTCGTGTCGAGATTGACCACCTGTTCCGGGCGGAAGGAGCCTGCGGAAGAATCCACGAATATCCGGCGCTCGTCGGGATTCTCGCTGGGATACACCAGACGCAGTTGAGTCGATTCGGAGGTATACTCGGGAAATACATCGACCCCGAGTGCTTCCAGGTGCCTTACCACGTGGATGTCCGCTCTGGAAAGGCGGGTAACAGCGCAGGTTCTCAAGCCGAGACGAGCGGCAACATTCGCTCCGTAGTTGAACGCGCCGCCGTCCACGACGCGTTCCCCGTGGGAATCGGAGATCCTGTCCTTCGTGTAGTTGCCGATAAAGGCGATGTCGTAGCTCTTCATCGATTATCCGGTCATAGATCACTGAAACGCTTCGTCCCAGAGATCTCGGATGCGCCCAAGCGATTCCACGGAATCACGGAGTGGGCTGTACTCGAAACCAACAAAACCGTCGTACCCCCTGGCGTCGAGCAGGCGGAGGATTTCCTTCCAGTCCACCCTGCCGGTCCCAGGTTCGTGGCGGCCGGGAATATCGGCGATGTGGATGTAGCCGATCTCTCCCAAATACCGTTCGACGATTTCGCCTAGGTCGGACTCCATCACCCCCAGGTGATAGAGATCGCAGAGTACCTTCAGGCGGTCATCCCCGATGTCGTGGACAAGCTGTACGGCTGTGGTGATATCGGCGAGCCAATAGCCGGGATGATCGATCTTGGTATTGAGAGGCTCGAGCACCAGAGACAGGTCTTCCGGCAGCAATCCGAGAGCTTTCTTAAGGCCCGTCCGGACGTTTCTATATTTCTGGTCGGGGGGGATTTCGGGAAACGTATCGTCGACTACCCCGCCTTCAGCCAGCTCGTTGCTCAGCAGCATCAGGGTGCCGCATTTCAGAATCCGGGCGGCAGTAACAGCCTCTTGCAGCTGCTCGAGAAAAAGGTCGTGGGTCTGCTCCGCCACCAGGCTCCCTCGACGATGGCCGCTGAAATTCGCTATCTCCACCCCCTGTCGCCTACAGGCTGCGGCAAGGGCGGGGATGTCCTTATCCCGCCAGCCCCAGAACTCCACGTAGTGAAATCCCTGCCCGGCGATCCTGTCGATCTTTTCCACTGGATCCAGGTCCGGGAACAGCATCTCGAAGCAGATGACCGGTTTCAACCCACCGGCTCCTCCGCCGGCAGGATGTGCAGGCTCTTCTCCTTCAAACGGATACTCACCTCCTGGTCATTCGTAAACAGTGTGTGCTCCCGGGGGTTGGGGACCTCCACTGTAAGGATGCTGTCTTTCAGCTGGACTTCATACACGATCTCGGAGCCCAGATATACCGATTCCCGGATCACTCCTGTCAACGTTCCCGGTTTTTTGGTTTCCAGGGCCACCGATTCAGGTCGGACCACGACTACAACCTTGGCTCCCTCGGCAAGCTCCTGGTAATCCGTGGATACCCGCAGTTTGGTCCCGTGGATATCCAGTTCGGCGGTATTCGGAGAGCTGATCGCGGCGACTCGAGCTTCAAGAAAGTTGGCTTTGCCGATGAAGTCCGCGACAAAACGGTTGGCCGGATGGGAATAAATTTCCGGAGGCGTACCGATTTGCTGTATGCGCCCCGCGTGCATGATCACGACCCGGTCGGAGAGGGTCATCGCCTCTTCCTGGTCGTGGGTCACATATACCGAGGTGATTCCAACCCGTCGCTGGAGCTTGCGGATTTCGATGCGGGTGGATTCCCGTAGTTTGGCGTCCAGGTTGGACAGGGGCTCATCGAGGAGCAGCACCTTTGGCTCCATGATGAGCGAGCGGGCCAGGCTGACCCGCTGCTGCTGCCCTCCGGAGAGCTGTGTGGGAGAACGGCCGCCCAATCCCTTCAGGCCAACCAGGCGCATCACCTCTTCCACCCGTTCCCTGATCGCCTTGCCGGGCACACGATGGATCTTGAGCCCGTATTCGATGTTCTGGACAACTGTCATGTGGGGAAACAGGGCGTAGTTCTGAAATACCATGGTGGTCGGCCGGCGGTTCGGAGGGACGTCGTTGATCCGTTCCCCGTCCAGAAAGATCTCTCCGGAAGTGGGAAACTCGAAACCGGCGATCATGCGCAGGGTGGTCGTTTTGCCGCAGCCCGAAGGTCCAAGCAGGGTGACCAGCTCACCTTCCCGTACCTGGAGGCTGACGTCATCCACGGCAATCACAGATTCCTTTCCGCCGCTGAAAATCTTTACAAGGTTTTTCAGGACCAGATAATCTTCTTTCATACCGTCTCCTTACCCTACGATGCTCGTGGTGCGCACACCCCGGCCGATCCTGTTCACCACCAGCTGAATGATGCCCATTGCGATGAGGACAATGACGATCAGCAGCAGGCTCATAGCCGCCGCCGGAGCGTAGCGGCTGCTGTCGACGAAGCCTAGGATGGCCACCGTAATCAGGTTCCACTTCCCCGAAACCACGAAAATGACGGCGCTGATGGCGGTCATGGCTTTGACGAAGCCGAACACCAGGCCTGAGAAAAAGGCCGGGGCGATCATCGGCAGGGTGACCTTTCGGAAGGTCGTGGCACTGTCCGCCCCTAAATCCGTGGAAGCCTCCTCGATGGCCGGGTCGATCTGCTGCAAGGCCGCGATTCCCGAGCGGATGCCAACCGGCATGTTCCTGAAGATGAGAAGCAGCACGATGATCCAGGCAGTCCCGGTCAGGATGAAAGGAAACAGAACCGACCGCTGGTTGAAGGCGAGGATATAACCGATACCTACGACGGTTCCAGGGACGGCGAAGGTCAGCATGGAGATGAACTCCATCGCCCCGCGACCGATGAACCGCTTGCGGATGACCAGAAAGGCGATGAACATGCCCAGAAGACCCGTTATTGGCGTGGCCAACGAAGAGAGGGTTAAGGAATCGATAATGTAATCCTTTCCCACCCGGAACATCTGAATGTAGTTGTTGAAGGTCAGGGTAGCATCGACCCCCCAGAGCTTCTGGAAGGATCCGTAGACGATCGTACCGTACAGGAGGAACACCATCGCGGTGAAGAGAATACAGAGAAAATACACGGGCAGCTTGATGTACCATTCGAGACGTTTGATCGTCGCCGCGGTGGGCTTGCCCGTCACCGTAACGTAGCTCTTCCTGGACACCCAGTACTTCTGTAGAAAGTAGGCCACCGTGGTGGGGATGAACAGCAGCACCGCCAGGGTGGCACCCCGGGATAGGTCGTACATCCCCGTGATCTGCAGGAAAGCCTGTACCGAGAGTACCCTGAAATTACCCGATATGATCATCGGGTTGCCGAAATCCGCCATACTCTGAATAAAAACGAGCAGCCAGGCGCTGGCAATCCCTGGAACCGCCAGAGGCAGGGTAACGGTGGAAAACACCTTGGCTCTGGAAGCTCCCAGGTCCATCGAAGCCTCTTCCAGGGCGGGGTCGATGGCCTGCAAAACGCCGTAGAGAACGAGGAAGGCCGTCGGTCCGTAGGCCACGGTCTCCACAAAAACGAGGCCGCCCAATCCGTAGATCGAATATTCCCCCAGGATCTTTTGCAGGAAGGGAGTTAAGCTGCCCGCCCGGCCGAACAGCAGGATGGCCGCCAGGGCCACGACGAAAGGCGGAGAGATGATGGGGAAGGTGACGGTCTGGCGGAAAAAGCCTTTGAAGGGCAGGGGAGTGCGGGTAAGGGCATAGGCGAAGACGAAGCCCATGATCGTCCCGGTGGTCCCGGTGATCGCCCCGAGAATGATCGAGTTCAGAAACGGTTGATAGTAATAGCGGGCCGAGAAGACGGCCAGGTAATTGCTGAGATCGAACTTCTTGTCGACTACCAGGCTGTACCGGAAGACCTGAAAAATAGGAAAAGCCACGAAGAGAAGGAGGAAGTAGAAGATCGCCAGGATCGCCACCAGGAGGAAGGGCTCCTTCCAGATGATACGCATATTGGCGAGGACCTCGCTGGTTCTACGGGCAGACTTGTTCATGATTTCCCCTGTGTCGCATCCACCATGAGTATAGATAAAAATCCCTGCCCCTCATAGACAGCGAGGAGCAGGGATGTCGACATGGTTCTGTCGCGCTACCTATTTGCCTATGCGATCCCTCCAGGCTTCGATCAGGCGATCCTTGTTGTTGCCTGCCCAGATGGCATCGTAATCGATCAGCTTGACCTGGTCCAGAGTCACCGCTCCGGGAGCCACAGTGGCTTTGGGGTTGACCGGCAGACGGCTGTACTGCTGGAACAGGTTCTGGGCTTTCACCGTAAAGCACCAGTCGATGAACTGCTTGGCCAGCTCCGGTTCCGGTCCTCCTTTGATCAAGGAAAGACCGCCTACCTCGAATCCGGTTCCTTCTTCGGGAAAGCTCATCACCACCGGGTAGCCCTGATTGATCCCCTTGGCCACGATGTCGTGGGAGAAGGCGATTCCTAACCCGACTTCGCCCAGTCCGGCCATCGGAATGCAGCCGGTGCCGGATTTTGTGTACTGAAAGACACTCTGCCTGTCGAACTTCTCCCACCAGTCGAGGGTTTCCTTCTCCCCCAGCATCTGCACCAGGGTGGCGTAGGTTGTATACGCCGTGCCCGACGTGTACGGATAGGCCATGGCCACGTTCTTGGCAAAGGCGGGATTCAACAGGTCCTTCCAGGAGGTCGGAGCTTTCACACCTTTCTTGCTTAAGAAATCCTTGTTGCTGATGAAGCCGATCGCACCTGTGTAGAAGCCTGTCCAGGTCCAGTCATCGGCGGGGAGCTGCGGCTGGAGCTGGAAATCGGTTTTCGGTCTGTACGGCGCCAGGAGCCCCTTGCTGGACGCGTTGATGTGGGAAGTATTCGAGCCTGCATGCCAGACACTGGACTGGGGATTGCTGGCCTCCGCCTCCACGCGGGCAAGGACTTCCCCCGAGGACATGCGCACCCACTCTACGTCAATACCGGTCTCCGCCTCGAAAGCCTCGATGTAGACCTGGGCTTCCTCGGTGTCGAAGGCCTCGTAGAGATGCAGGACCCGGGCTTCCGACTGGGGAGTGGCGAAACCTGCCGCGGCGACTGCGGCAAGCAGTAGAACGAGAAACAATCGTTTCATAAAAACCTCCTTGTTGGTTGGTATACCTGCAGTTAATGTAAACGTTTGCGTTTTTGCAAGTATCTCGACGTTTCGACTATTATCATAACTTAGCTGAACGCGCTGTCAAGGAGAAATTTCCCACTTTTTCTATTCTGGGATGAGTCATCATCGAATCCTTGAAATGGCTCCTGATTGGTTTATACTTCTTGTAGGTTCA
>Ga0114922_10003764_pt1 | contig 14123 bp, 11 predicted proteins | sample AartaG_FD_100975 | JGI IMG/M metagenome (GOLD analysis project Ga0114922, IMG submission 100975) | Deep subsurface microbial communities from Aarhus Bay to uncover new lineages of life (NeLLi) - Aarhus_00045 metaG | ecosystem: Environmental > Aquatic > Marine > Oceanic > Sediment | place...
ATACTACGTGTGATAATTTCTTGAATACTCCCACATAACTAAAATAATCATTCCATTGTTCTTATGCAAAGCTTTTGAACATTACCACCTTCAAAGAAGGTGGTTTATCAAGTTTCAATCAATAAAAGTCTTCCTTTTTTGTCTTCCCAAGACTTATTTGTTGATAAACTGTTGAAGACATTATGTAAAATATCTTGAAAAATGTTGAATAAATATCCAAGCAAACCTAATTTCCCATACAGTCGCCAAGATGTGAATAGCTATCAACCATAAATATAAAGATTATCCATTTTAATCTCTAATCAATGAAACGAGTTACAAACATCCATTTGATATTTATACATTTCAACAGACTTATTATTATTATGATATTTAATTTATAAGAATAATTATAAGAATTAATGCTCTTTGGCATTTTATACGGATATCCATTCAGGATTCAAGCGATAATTGAAGAATTTCTTGGGGATAAGCTTATAGGTTTTGGCTTGACATAAAACTGCTGACAGCTATAGGCATCTATTTCGCCAGAGCAGGAACGCCCCAGGGTTTACGAACCTTAAAACTCGTTTACCTTAAGTAACAGTTTTGTCATTCCCATGAAAATGATAATCCAGAGAAATCATAATGGATACCTGCTTTCGCGGGTACGACAAGCATTATGTGGGCGGCACACGTCCCCGTGTGCCCCTTGACGGGCAGACAAGTCTGCCTATAGCGGATGCCGCGCACGAAGATTTTCGGAAAATGCTCAATTATTCCGGTTGACAATGAAACAAACAAATATATATTGGTAATGGGTCGATAAAGTGTACATGATCCGTAAACATTTTAACTTCTGGGACGTACATATTAAATAATGAAAAAGTTCCTTCTGACAGCGCTAATTGCATCGGTTTTACTCATAGATGGCGATGCTCAATTTAAAGTTACAGGCTCGGACCCTTCCGCTTTGACTGTCGCCCGTTTGCGATATGGCGGCGGCGGCGACTGGTACTGGGGGCGGTCGGCTATCCCCAACCTGCACGAGTTCTTAATCGAAAACACCAATATCGCGGTGGCTGATAAGGAAGTAAATATCCTGGCTGACGATCCGGAACTTTACAGTTATCCGTTTCTGTTTTTAACCGGGCATGGCAACATAAAACTGACCGATCAGGAGGTGGCGGCTCTCCGTGAATACCTTACCTCCGGCGGTTTCCTTTTCGCCAACGACAGCTACGGTCTGGCCACCGCTTTTAGGCGGGAGATGAAGCGGGTCTTCCCGGAAAAGGAACTTGTCGAACTGCCGTTTAATCATGAGATTTACCATTGCCGGTATGAATTCCCATATGGTTTGCCAAAGATCCACGAGCACGATAAAAAACTGCCGCAGGGATTCGGTATAATATGGGAGGATGAACTGGCGGTATTTTTTGCTTATGAGAGCGATATCGGCGACGGCTGGGAGGACTACGAAGTCCATCAGGACTCGCCGGAAAAACGTCAGGCCGCATTGAAAATGGGCGCCAATATCATAACCTATGCCATGACCCACTGAGTGATTTATGAATAAGAAAAGTTACAGATCGATAATAAGCAGGCTTATATCAACCAGGAATTCAATCAGTCGATGCCTGGCTGTTGAGGGTTTTGTTGACCTACTGACCTTCATCGGCGGTTTTATCTTCATCGTCTGGTTTATAACGGGGCTTTTCTGGCCGGGCCCGACTTATCGCGTTATCCTGCTGATTGCCGGTATAATAGGTATACTGACGTTAACCGGCCTGGGAATATTCAGACCGATATTGAAAGGTCAGCCGCTTGCAAATATAGCCCTGAGGCTGGAAAAATTTTACGGCAAACTGCAGTCGCGGCTTATTGCCTCGCTTCAGCTTTACGATAAGCTGTCAGCCAACAAGGAAAACTACTCGGTCGAGTTAATCGAAAAGACTATTGAGGAAGCCGGACAGGAGATAAAAGACCTTGATTTCAACGTAGCCGTTCAGAAAAGGAAACGACCATACCAGAGGTTGGCGCTCTCGGTATTATCGGTCATTTTAGCGTTTGCAATTTCAGGCCAGACTTTATCTCATGTAAAAACACTTTATGCTCAGCCGCTCGCCAATATTCCCCGCCCCACCAGCCTGAAGCTGTTTATTACGCCTCTTTCCTATCAAGCGGTTAAAAATGATGATGTAACCGTTAAAATTACAGCCTCAGGTGAAAAGACAAGGCGGGTTGATTTGAATTTCCGGTTTGATGACGGTAAATGGGTTACGGTTCTGGCTGAGAAACTGTCTGATGACGAAGGTCAGAGTGACAGCGTTTTTACATATACTTTCCGGAAGGTCAAGCGGAATATTGAATATTTCGCCCAGGTAAAAAATGTCAGATCAGAGCCTGGGAAGATAACAGTAATCGATCCGCCCGCTCTGGTTGATGTTTCGATCACGCTTGATTTTCCTGAGTATACAGGTCTGCAGACACAGCGTTTGCCCAACAACGATGGCTCTGTTATGGCGATTAAGGGCACCGGCGTCAGGTTTGAGGGGCGGTTGAATAAAGCGGTAAAAAGCGCATATCTGGCGTTTGATAACGGTGAACGCAAGCAATTAACCATTGATGACAGAAAAATCAGCGGTCGATTTACAATTACTCAAAACGGCAGCTACTCTGTCGAGGTCGCTGATTCAGCCGGCTTGAAAAACCTTAACCCGATAGAGTACGACCTTGTATGTCTGGAGGATTATGCTCCCCAGGTTAAGATCACTTTTCCCGCGGTGGATGTTGACCTGGACGAAAGCATGCTGGTGCCGATAGAGGCGGTTTTATATGATGATTTTGGATTTTCCAAACTGGAGCTGGTATACTGGACGTTTTCTGATGGGCTTGAATCCAGCAAATCACGGCAGGTGTTGCGTAAAGATTTCGGGATGGCAAACGATATTTTATTCATCTATGAATGGTTTTTAGAAAGATTATACATGATGCCCGGCGACCTTGCTTATTATTACCTTGAAGTGTTTGATAACGATGCCATTTCCAGTCCCAAGTCGTCGGTTAGCAAAACATACAGCGCTCGTCTTCCCAGCCTGGATGAGATTATGGCCGATATAACCGGTTCACAGGATGAGATGTTTGAGGATTTTGGCAAGGCCGTTCAAAGCCAGAAAGAGCTTAAAGATGAGCTTGAACAGCTTTCCCGTGAGATGCTTAAGCTTTCCGAAGTAGACTGGGAGAAAAAACAGCAAATTCAAAGCACCCTCGACCGTCAAAAAGAAATCTCCGAAAAGCTGGATCAAATCGCCGAGCAGATGGATAAGGCGATTGAAAAATTCGAAAAGAACCAGATGGCCACGGTAGAAATGCTTGAAAAAATGGAGGAACTTCGCGATCTGTTCGAGGAGGTCGCCACCCCGGAACTGAAAGAGGCGATGAAAAAACTTCAGGATGCCCTGAAAGAAATGGACCTGGATAAGCTTAAAGAAGCTATGAAAAATTTCGAGCTTTCCGTCGAGCAAATCAACAAAAACCTTGACCGCATGCTGGCGCTGTTGAAGAAATATCAACTCGAACAAAAACTCGATACCATGGCTAAAATGGCTGAAAAACTGGCTGAACAACAGGATCAGATTAACAAACAGCTGGGACAGTGCCAGGGCAAGAAAGATTTCTCAGATCTTCAGAAACCACAACAGCAGCAAGAACAGGGACTGGAAAACCTTCGAGACCAGTTTGACGAGGCACAGCAGTTGAATCAGGAACTGAATATGATTCCGCAACAACAGATGCAGCAGGCCGGTCAAAAAGTCAATTCGAAAAAGACAGATCAGGCTATGTCGCAGATGATGCAAAGTATGGGGATGTGCAATGGCAAGCAGTGTTCGAAATCGGGCGATCAGCTTCAGCAGGATTTCCAGAATATGGCTCAGATGTTTCAGGAGATGCTTGAGCAGATGCAATCAGAACAACTGGAGATGGTAACTGAAATGCTGAAGAAGGCGATTGCCGATGTTTTATATCTATCTCACAGCCAGGAAAATGTAATCGATTCAACACAAAAGGCTGTCAGCCGGCTGGAAAGCCGTCGCGAAATAGCCAGCCAGCAGAAAGATATCGAAACCGCAACCGAGCGAACCGCCCAGTGCGTTTCGGACATAACCAAGGAAACCCTTTTCCTTAATTCGGCTGTAATGAGTAAATTGGGAACGGCTCTTAACGGCATGCAGGAGGCCATCGGAAAACTTAATGGACGTCAACCCTCCAGGGCAAAAAGTAACCAGGTAGACGCTATGACCGCTCTAAATCAGGCAATCGAAATGCTAATGAGCGCCCTGAGCCAGGCCAGCCAGTGTCAGTCATCGTGTTCGGGCATGCAGTCATTAATGAAGAAACTCAGCCAGATGGCACAACAGCAACAGTGTTTAAACCAGCAGTGCCAGGGTATGATGCCCATGCCGATGCCCGGTCAGGTGTTAGGTATGTCACAACAGCAGGCGATGCAGAGGCTTGCCGCTCAGCAAGAGGCGTTGAGCAAGAGCCTCCAGGAACTGCATGAGGAATACAGTGAGGGCGGCGATAACAATGTTCTGGGGCGGCTGGATAAGCTCGCCGAGGAGATGAAAAAGGTTGCCGATCAATTACAAAACAAAAGCTTTAACCGAAACACGATATTCAGGCAGGAAAGAATCTTATCGAGGCTTCTGGATGCCCAGAAATCCGTGCATCGCCGCGATTATTCCCGGAGACGTCAGGCCAGGGCCGCCGAGGATATCATCAGGCGCGGTCCATCGGCGTTATTCACCGGCGATTCGAATAATGAAAAACTGGCCGAGGATATCAGGAAAGCTCTGGCAGAGAAATATCCAAGACGGTATGAAAACCAGATTAAAGAGTATTTTAAAGCGTTAGCCGAGGATGAGGCAGTTGAGCAATAGATATAGACAAATAATATTATTATCGGTTTTCCTTTATTTTTGTTATGGAACGGACCTCCCTGCGCAAATATCGGTTTCTCCTGTTTCTCCTAAGGACGATATCAGCGCCGCTGATAATTACCTTAAACGCAATCTCAAAACCGTCAGGAGCCTTAGAAGGGTAGGCAATTTTGAGCGGGCTAAAAGTCTTCTACTGTCTCTTGAAAAAACTTACGGTCAAATCCCTGTAATCATGAAAGAGTTGAAAGATGTTTACCGGGGGCAAAAGGATTATGTCTCGTTAAAGTCGTTTATCCTGCAGGAATTGGATGCCGCCCCGGACAGTTTTAATTTAGTCTGCCAGCTTGGCGAGGTTTACTTCTTCGCCGACAGCCTTGATATGGCCAATTCAACATGGGAACGCGCCTTCAGGTTAGCCGGCCAGTCCGAACGTAATTACATTTTACTTGCGGCTTATTATCGCAGCTGCGGGTTTTATGATGAAGCCGCAGATGTTTACCGTCGCGCAAGAATAGCGCTTGGCAAACCGGAGCTTTTCTCAAAAGAGCTCTCTGATATTTATATAACTCAACGAAATTATAAAGAAGCTGTTGCGGAATACCTGAATCTTTTGAAATTCAAGACAGAAAAAACCAGGTATATATCCCGCGAGATTATTGAAATGGTTTCCGAATCTGATTATCCCGAGGAAATCGAGACGATACTAACCCAGGCTCTCAGAACCGACCCCGACAATCCCGAACTGTACTTAATATTGGGCGATATCAACGTTTATAATAAAAACCTGATCGCCGCTTTTGAAAGCTACAAACACGCCGACCGGTTGTCTGATTCAAAAGGCATGTACATCAATGTGTTTATTTCGCTTTGTTATAACAGCAATGAATACGAGATGACGGTACAGGCGGTAAATTATTATCTGGAAAATATTCGCGGGAAAAATACAGCGGAAATTGAATTGTTGAAAGCCCGAAGCCTTGCCGAAATGGGAATATATCAACCGGCTTTTAATATTTTAAGCAGGATTTCCGAAAGTTCAAAAAATTATAAATTGAAAATGGAAGCGGTATATATTGCCGGAGAGATATATGCTGATAAGCTAAATGATATCGAGTCAGCGAAGGAGCAGTTTAGCAGGATCGCCGATAGCAAACGACGCTCCGGATTCACCTATCCAGCCATGATTCGGCTGGCGGAACTGAATATCATGGAAGGTGATTTTACCTCCGCTTCCGGGCTTTTGGATAAGCTTATAACTGTCCAGAAAGATAACGACATTGTCGAAACAGCCCGTTTTCTGCAGGCTGAGATCGCTTTTTTCTCTTATGATTTCAAAAAGGCAAAAAAAGAATACACTAACCTCATTAAGCGTCATCCAGCCGGCTTCTTTGTAAATGATTGTCTTGACCGTCAGATATTACTCACAGATATAGAAGAGGATACAGCGCTGTTTGATATCGCCGATGCAGAACGCTGCGCCCGTTCCGGCGATTATGAGGGAGCGATTATCGCTTTAAGGTTTGCGGCAGAACGTAATAATCCAAAAGCTTCTGAGTATATATCATTCAACCTTGCTTACCACTATTCAAAAGCCGGCCTGTGGGATATGGCAGTAACAACTTATGAGAATTATATTTCAAACTTCCCCGAGGGGCAACATACCGACAGAGCGCTTTATAATCTGGCCGAGATATGTAACGAAAAGAACAGTCAGCCCGGTAAAGCCAACGAATTACTTGAAAAACTCATTGCCGATTTTCCGGCCTCGCCCTTAATTGAAAAGGCGAGACTTTATCTTAACACTATCAAATCGAGCTAATAAGTCGGCTGTTTGGTCTGTTTTGATTCGACCGAACTCCGGGACGGGTTTCTTCCGGACATTGTCTCCAGCTCTCTCACCCTTTCGGTAAGACCTTCAATATAGCGGAGCTTGATTTTCATGCTGGTCCTGACCAACAATCCCAGAGATGTGAGCAGAAATAAAACAGAATTAATCCTTCTGAATATCTCGCCATAGTTGAACAGGGAGTCTAAGAACGCAACTATCCCCAGACAAAACAAAATGGCACACCATGTAAGCATATTCCCTCCTTGATAATTTTAGTTTTATTTACATAAGATTATTTTCATAAGTCATTATCGGTTAATAAACACGTAAGTTAACGGATAAATTGAAAAATACATGTATATAAATACCCCTATTTCATTATGCAACATAGTGGATTATTGGAAAAAACTTATTTGCCATTATGAATAAGAAGCGCCCGCAAGCTCATACAGGCCGCAAGGGATTTATTTTGGCGTTTCGAATAAATTAATGAGCTATCAACTAACGGCTGATTTTGCCAGCAGGCTTTCGATATCTTTGACATTTTCAATTTGGTAACCAAATATACGGGCGAAATTGTCAATAAGCATCTTACGGACGTCCTCTGTTTTTACATTTTTGCCCAGCATCGATGATATCGAACCGAACGCAAACCTGGCGATTCCATCTGGATCGATTAGCTTATAGTATTCAAGGTCTACATCGACATTCAAAGCCAGCCCGTGATAGCTGATCCATCTTGACACTGCCATCGAAATGGATGCCAGCTTGTGATTGTTAACCCAGATATCGGTTATTCCTTTTCGGGTTGTTGCATTTAGACCCATTTCTTTTAGGGTAGATATTACCACATTTTCTAAACTTCGCAAGTATTGGTGGAGGTCTTTTCCCCGGGTGGTAAGGTCGATTATTGGATAAGCGACAACCTGTCCCGGGACATAAATGGTAATATTTCCGCCGTATTCAATTTTAAAAATGTCAATTTTCTTTTCAAGAAGATCCTTGTTAGAAACCAGTAGCTTATTTTTCCTGACGCCCCGTCCTATTGTAATTATCGGTTCGTGTTCGGTGATAATCAGGCTGTCGGGAATCTTGGATTGAAAACGGAGATTAACCAGTTTCTTCTGGAGGTCCCAGGTGTCCTGAAATTTAGTCAGTCCGAGATCAATGACATAAAGTTTTTTAGTACTGCTGTTCATAGCATGTTTTCCTTATAGTTCTTTCGGGAATTATCGGTTCTATCTATTAAACGCTGATAATCGTTAAATTGTTTCAGTATAATTATAATAATCTTTTAACTTTAAATAATTAATTAAGTCTCTAATTAAGTCTCTTTATAAGCCAAATGACTGCAACTAATTATTATGGGCGTCGGGCTAAATAACAAGCCAATCTGTAGGACGTCCGTATTTTAATATACGGACACTTTCTTTCTTGTCAAGCATATTTTAATGATATTATATCCGAAACTTTTTAAACAGGCAGTTAGTTTATTGCATGTGATATGTTAATAGTACAGAAAATAAAGGCTGCGATGGGAAACGTAAGGGAATTTGGTCCAATAAGCTTTTGAAATAGATTGTCGGGTTGACATCCCGGGTTTTGCATTATTAATCCCGACAGAAAGCCCCGGTTTCGGCCGGGGTTTTTTAATTTTGGTTCTGTTGGGATGTAAGACAACGTGCTGTCGAATCTATTTATTCGGTTGATCGACAATTTGCTCGCCCGCTGGGTGAGATGCCTTGTTTTTAAATTTCTTGTATGTTGGCTACTTAGTAGATATATTATATTTAGTTGTGAAATCGAAGATATTAATACATTGCTCGGAGCAGGGAGTTCCCACCCTGCGAGAATAAATTCATGGACAGAATAGAAAAAGCGATAAAATATTTGGACCGAGGTATTACGAATTTCCAAAATTTCGAAACATTGAAAATGGCGAAAGACGGCTATTTTGAAAGTGTAACCAATTTTAAGAATTTGATTATTCCCGATTTAGAGAGACTTAGCATTTTCAGTAATGAGCAACTTACGTCACTTAAGGAATCGCTAGATAATGTGTTATTAAATAGAAATAAAGGTGGCGGTGATCCGCAGGTTTATAATCCAACTTGGCCTAAACATGGAATGGTTATTGCCAAACTTACTGAATTAAAGGCAATTGCATCAAATATTCAGCTTTCTTGTTTAGAGAATTTTATTGACTTTTTCCGATTTAACAAGAAAGATTTAATTCTTATTTTAATAGGTGCTATTTTAGGCGGAATTATTACTCTTATTATGACGGGGCTATCCGAATAAAGGGAAACTCAGCAGTAGGGTGCCCAATTTTTATTATTGTAGCGTGTTTCAATTCACTCACCCGCTGGGTGAGGTACCCCCTTTATTTCAAATTTAACTAATATTTGGCTCAAATTAGCATTCTAAAAATCGTCATTGACTATATTTAATTGTTCTGTAAGATATATACGTTCCGCTTTTTTATAAGCAAGTAAAAGCGGGGGCAATTTAGGCGTTTTCCCCTCAAATAATTCTTCTATGGTTATTATTTGAATTCTTGAATACGATCCTTTAAATGTTGTCGGTCTATAAATACCCTTGGATAGTGCTTCCTTTAACATCGGTTTTGTCGGCTTTTCTAAAGTCAAAAAAACACCTATTTCTGCATTTTCTCTTTCCGTTACATGACATAAATCTCTTATATCTTTTACAGAAACCTTACCACTTTTCACAGACACAACACCTTTGCAATATTTAATTTTTTTATCTTTTATTTCGCCCCGGAAATATATTATTCCATCTATACCGGTATCTGAACCCTTTTTTTTATCTTTATATGGACGTGCGTTGATAAGCGATAAAGCCCACCATTGAAATTGATATCTATTTTGGGAGGCCAGTTCTTTTGCACCTTCGAAATCATTAGGTTCTCCAATTACCTTATAATTTTTTAAGGGTTCCAAACCAAACATATTCTTTAAACGACCTTTTATTAGATTTATGGCAAGGTGAGTTATATCAATTCCAATCCATTGCCTGTTAAGCTTGTAAGCAACAGCAATTGCGGTGCCGCATCCACAGAACGGATCAAGTATAATATCATTTTCATTAGATGATGCTTTCAATATTAATTCTAACAGCTTTTCGGGTTTCTGAGTTGGATAGCCAAGACGCTCTTTTGCAGCCCTATTTATTACTGGAATATGGAACCAATCACGTGGGGGTACACCAGGTGATTTATCAAGATAATCTCTGTATACATAATCAGGATTTGTTTTTTCTAGCTCAATGCTTAATCCATGTTTTCCAATATAAGGACCCGCTTTACCCCTTATTTGAAATTTCCTGCCATTATTATCCGTATAATTAAATTTTTTAATAGTGCCCGGGCTATATGGAAGTGCAACATCCTGCCAATTGAATGTATGCGAATCATTTGAAACTTTAGTGTAAAACAGTATTATATCATGTTTCTTATTCCAATATTTCTTTGATATTTCTCTCTCTGTATAGCACCATACTAATTCATTTTTAAAATTTTCTTTTCCAAAAACTGCATCCATCAATACCTTAAGATAATGGCTTGCTGTAGGATCACAATGTAAATATATTGAACCTTTAGGCTTAAGAATTCTTCTGAGCTCAACCAATCTTATACACATCATTGTCAAGTATGCCATCATGTCATTTTGCCCGATAAACGATCTCATTGCGCGCATCATTTCAACAATATTAGCAGAAGCAGTTTCAATTATTTCTCTATATGCATACTCTGTTTCTTTCGTCCAATGCCATGTATCTTCAAAGGCTGTTATCTGGGCTTCTGAAGAAATTCCTGACGGCTCTTTAAATAATATGTTGTATGTAGCTTTTGAATTAAATGGAGGGTCAAGATAAATCAAATTAACCGATTCATCTTTTATGTGATTTCTTAGTATTTTTAGGTTGTCTCCAAAATATAATTCATTTTTCATATTTCTTCGCTCTTCTGTTAACTAGCTTAATTTGCTTTTATAATTTTAGATTCCTTTGTCAATTTCGCAAGTGATTTATTAAATTTATTACCTCTCTAGTTTTCCGCCTCGCCCGTAAATCGTTTCCGTACTTTTGAGTCTCCGTACTCGACAGAGACTATTATCTTTACATCCCCTAAGGGAAACTCAGCAGTAGGGTGCCCAATTTTTATTATTGTAGCGCGTTTCAATTATACTCACCCTTCAGGTGAGGTACCGAGTGCGGTCATACGACTCTTCGAAAAATCTATCGGCACACGGATCATCCCTTCCCCCGAACGTTCACTTTCGATTGCAGGTAGTCTATTATCTCGCTCTTGCCGGAAAACTGTTTGATGTCAACACCGGCGAGTTCCGCCATCTTCATGGTCGCTTTCCTGTGCTCATCCCAGTCGTCGCCGGCAAGATCGTTTAGATATACAACCGTTTTGATGCCTGTTTGTATCACCGCCTTCATACATTCCGAGCAGGGAAACACTGTGGCATAAAGCGTGCAGTCGTGAAGCTCTCTTTCGGCGTGAAGAATGGCATTCAGCTCGGCATGGACAACATACAGGTATTTCTCAGGACGGGTTTGCGGAATTTTATTGTCGTCAAGGTAGCGCGGAAAGCCGTTGTAGCCGGAGCTGATTACTTTCTTTGATTTGTTATCGACTATTACCGCTCCCACCTGTGTGCTGGAGTCTTTCGATTTCAACGAAGCCACCAGGGCCAGCGTCATGAAATACTCTTCCCAGGTCAGCGAACTTTGCATATTAGGACGCCCTCTTTGATTGCGTTAAATTTCCGGTTCAATAATAGTTATGCTTCAGCTCAATTATAGCGGTTTATTACCGATACAACAACAGAAATTATGATGAAAGATTTGCCGGTATTTCAAAATTACTTTACTATGGGGCAGTTTGTAATTATTATCACTGATGATAGAAATCGGGTTCTTGCAATACAGCGGGAACTGTAATGGCCTAACTGGTGTTTGTCGATGTCGTTTACTGTTGATTTTCATGTTCATACAATATACTCCTATGATTCATTAAACAGGCCCAAGACCATAATTAAAAAAGCCGGGCAAAAAGGCCTTGATGCCGTTGTGGTTCTCGATCATAATACGATAAAAGGCGGGGTACAGACCGTGGCGTTAAACGAAAGCGAGGTCCTGGTCATTCCCGCTGTTGAGGTCAGGACAGATATCGGCCATATTATCGGGCTGTTTGTCCGTAAAGAGATCGAGGCCACTGAATATCATGCTGTCATAGACCAAATCCATAAGCAGGGCGGGCTGGTGATGCTGCCGCATCCCTATCATAAACACGATCTTAAAGAAGGCACTTGCGAATTGCTTGATCTAATCGAAATTAATAATGCCCGAACGACAGTGAAAAACAATCAACTGGCTGAAAAGCTTGCGAAGCGGTATAATGTTGCCGGGGTCTCCGGCAGTGACGCCCATTTTCCATGGGAAATCGGCAGGTGCGTAACGATTTTCGATGAGACCCCATCCACAAGAGAAGAACTTGTCAATATAATACTTAACGGAAAAAGAACTCATAGAAATCAATTGACAGGTAAAATCAACATTGTCATCAGCCAGTTGATAAAATATATGCGGAAGCCGACAAGTATTTTACGGCGTCTTGGGCTGAAGTAGGTTTATAATTAATGTTATGTTTAATATATTGATTAATACATTTTTGTCATTTCGAGCGTCTGACCCGGGAGGTGGGATATTTGAAAAAGAAGCGAAACAATAATGTAGGCTCTGCAGTAGGACAGGTTTTCAACCTGTCCGGACAGACTGAAAGTCTGTCCTACTTAACCCTGCAATCTATATATCTGCAGGTTGGCTCACAAATGTTTATTTGCTTCTTAATAACCCGCCAGCGCGAACTCGTAATGACTTTTTGTTGTCAAGTAACTTTAAGAACGCAGCACTGAAAAAGGGACCATGAAGATATTTCTTACAGACGGCGACGCTCTTCATTGTTTGGCCATTGCCCGTTTGCTTGGCCGCAAAGGACATGATCTCACGATTGGTTCGCAACGTAAATTCGGTTCAGTTGCTTTCGCCTCGAAATATTGTCATCGCAAAGTTGTCTATCCCGACCCCGGCAAATATCCTGAACGGTTTGGAGATTTCCTGTTTGAGTATCTAAGCAAAAACAAGCATGATGTCCTGTTGCCGCTTCGCTCCACAGTTGTGCCGGTCATCTCTGATAACCGTGAGGAGTTGTCCAAGCTTGCCGCCTTCGTCCTGCCAGATAAAGAGGCGCTTGATACAGCCTTAAGCAAATCGGAGACTTTTCGGGCGGCGGCGAAATGCGGCTTAGCCATGCCGGCAACCTGCCATCCAGCAACAATTGACCAGGTAAGACAGTTTATACAAGACTGTGAGTTCCCGGTTGTCAGCAAGACCTCATTTGGCGCCGGCTCAAGGGGCGTGTTATATCACCACAGCAATGAAAGCCTTCTGAAATATTGCCAGAACTACCTGTCAAGCCCGGATTTTGGAAATAATCCGTTGATACTTCAGGAGTTTATTACCGGTCCGGGATGCGGTTTTTTCGGCCTGTTCGATCATGGAAAACTGGCCGCATATTTTATGCACCGGCGGTTACGGGAATACCCGATCACCGGCGGACCATCGGTGCTGGCTGAGAGTTTCTATAATGAGACTTTAAAATCGGAGTCGCTCAGGCTTTTAAACCATCTCGACTGGCATGGAATCGTCATGGTTGAATACAAATATTATCCCCATAAGGATAAGTTTGTACTTATGGAGATCAATCCCAAGTTCTGGGGGTCATCCGATCTTGCCATCCATTCGGGCGTGGAATTCGCTGATCTGTGGATTAAATTAGCTTGCGGCGAACCGCTGCCGGAGTTTAAGGGCTATGAAATTGGCAAGCGGTTTCGCTGGCTGATTCCGGGCGATTTAATGTATCTTCTGGCTAATTTCGGCCTTTCTCCAAAGTGGTACGGCGACTTTTTCGATAGAAATATTGGCACAGATATTAAGCTCTATGATATTAAACCGCTATTTATAGAGATATTGCTGGTAGCCGGTTATTTTTACCTTTATGGGCCAAATATCCGGTATCCTTTCGGCAAGATTCCCATTTCAAAATCCATTGCTATCCCATCTGATAGACCTCCATGGATGTAAAATATATTTATCCCAAGTTTTTCAAGTGAATAATCAGATATAATAGGTAACTTGTTATGATTCAACGCAGGGTGCCCCACTCCCGCCCAAAGCGGGAGTGGGTTACCTCATTATGGGCCAAATATCCGATATCCTTTCGGCAAGATTCCCATTTCAAAATCCGTCGCTATCCCCTCTGATAGACCTCCATGGATGTAAAA
>Ga0114922_10003765_pt1 | contig 14122 bp, 13 predicted proteins | sample AartaG_FD_100975 | JGI IMG/M metagenome (GOLD analysis project Ga0114922, IMG submission 100975) | Deep subsurface microbial communities from Aarhus Bay to uncover new lineages of life (NeLLi) - Aarhus_00045 metaG | ecosystem: Environmental > Aquatic > Marine > Oceanic > Sediment | place...
GAGAAGAGCAAGAAAAAGAGGAAGTAGTTGAAATACTAAAACCTAGTGTCGAAGAAGATAAGGCAGCATTAAACGGCTTATTAGGGTTTTTAGACGATTGGGAGAAAGACGGAATCGATACCGGGGACATCGAAGCTACAAACGAAAATAACATTGTTTCAATCCCATCATCTCTTGGCTTAGAATATGAAAGGCAATTAGAACACGAAGCCGAGGGTATGGAAACTCGTGCGCCGATCTCTCCAACAACTCAAAGCATTGAACCACAATTTAAAGTTTATGACGATGAAATTGCCCCAGTACCCCTTGAAGATTATACTCCGATGGAAATAGAAGAGGATCCCAGTTATCAAGAGCCTCAAATCGTACAGGAACAGCCTTTACAGGAGGGGTTGCTTTCACTCGAAGATCTTCCTCCACCCGATTTTAATACTGAATTTGTAGAAGGTGCTTCAGAGTATGAAACTGAATTTGTGTTAGATAAAGAGTCAGCAACCTTTGAAAATGTTTTAAAAGACCTCGGATGGGACGAAGAAGAAGATTAATTAATTTGAAAATCTATTCATGTATCAAAAGAATCCCACTTTTTCTTAATAATGATTTTTCTTCAGTAAAATTGATAATAAAGATTAAATACATTATTATCTAATCTATAAATATTATAAATTTAATAATAAAAGCAAATTAAGAAATAACATGTGAATCGTTATGAGCGATACAGAATTAGAAAGAACTGAAACTACAAAGGGAAAGAGAATTTTATTCGGATTTCCAAGGTTAGGTACGTCATTAGTATTAGGAATCGAAGGATTTGCTCTATTTACCCTCTATTACCTAGGATATGGTTTGGATTCCGTTTTAGTAGGGTTTGCTTTAGCAATGGGTTATTTAAGTATTGCTGCAGGACAATTTTTATTAGGCTGGATTAGTGACGCTAAATATACTAAACTGGGGAGAAGAAAGCCATACTTGGTAATATTTGGCCCTTTATTGGGGATCTCATTTATATTTCTGTTGTTACCAGCATTAGTTTTGCCAGATATGACCGATAAAAATAGTTTATTTATATGGTTATTAATTTGGGATGTAATTTTTAGATTTAGCTATGCTGTAACAACGCCTTATCAAGCTTGGATGGCAGAAGTGTTTCCTACTTCTGAGCGCCCAAAAGTGTCTCAAACCCAAAACACCTTTAATTTTATAGGAAATGGGTTAATGGCACTCATCACCTTACTTGTTTTAACAGGTGTATTTGAAAAGGTAGCAGCTAATCCTAATGTTATTCCTCTTGAATTTCTATTGATCGTACTCATATTTGGCCTTATTTCTTCAATACTTTTTATTCTAATTGTATTTAAAATGCCAACAGAACCAGATCATAAAATAGAATCTAGTCTATGGGAAAACTTAAAAACTACAGTTAAAAATAAAAATTTTATGATAATTGTTCTCATGCAAGGAATTTCAGGCTTTGGATGGTCAATAATAAGTACAGTGATGTTGACTTATACTGAAGACGTTTTAGCATTAGGGACCACAGAATATCTCATTGTCGCAGTTATATTTCTTCTAAGTATCTTTGTATTTTTATACTTATGGAGAAAACAGATAGAGAGAATAGGGAAAAAGAAAACACTTTTATATATCTTTTTAATTGCAGTAGTTTTTCTACCAATAACATTACTAGGTTTAGTTGGAGCAATTCCCAATTTAATACTTGGAGTATTCTTTATAACAGGAATTGGATTAATTTTAGGTGGGTGGTACCTATTTCCATATATTATGTATGCAGACATTGCCGAAGATGACGAAAAATCTACTGGTGAATTAAAAGCAGGTGTTTATGTAGGTTTTCCGAGTATAATACTTAACTTATTCCAAGCAATTGGTGTTTTCTTGCTTGGCCTGATGTTAGGATTGCCAGAAGTTACAGTAGGAACCTCAACTTTTTCAATAGGCTTGGTCATTTGGGGTCCAATATGTTCTCTCATCTTACTGGTTTCTTATTTCTACACAAGAAAATTTGTCGAACTAGATTTCGAATGGGAAAAATAAAAATCAATTTTTTTTTTTTTATAAACTTAAAGATCATTAAAAACAAAAGTAATACCTAATTATTTTACTAGAGTATGGATATTTTTGACAAAGTTTTAGAGATTTACCAAGAATATTACATTTGTCCACATTGTTTAGGTAGAATGTTCTCCTTGTTAGGGACTGATACAACCAATTACGATAGAGGTATATCTCTATTACTGGCAATTACTATGGAAAATCACAGAGCATATTTAGCCCGAGACGGAGACCACGAAAGTGCTATCGTTAAGTTAAGAACGCTAGCAGAAAAAGCATTCTATACGCCCGCTCAAAGTGTTTTGAAGAAAGAAGGTTTTGAATATAACAAGGTTAGTTTACTTGAAAAATGTTATTTGTGTGAAGATCTTTTTGCCCATATCCATAAATATGCCAAAAAAGCAGAAGAAAAACTCCAAAATATTGAGTTCAAAAACCTTCTTGTAGGAACCGCCGTTAACTCTCAAATTGTCAACAGAGAAGATAACTTTAAAGCTCAATTCTCTTTACTGGATTCTGAGTCGTTTAAAAGTCATTTTAACCGAGAAGTTGGAAAATATCTATCAATAATTATTAGAAAACCCGTAGAATTTGCCAAGCCTGACATAACGGTTGTCTACTCGTTAAAACTTGACTCGTTTGAAATAAATTTGCTCATAAGATCAATTTTTATCTATGGACGATATAATAAGTTTCTTAGAGGGATTCCACAAACTCATTGGGACTGTAGGACATGTAGAGGAAAAGGGTGTGAAGAGTGCAATTTTACTGGAAAGCAATATAAAACTAGTGTAGAAGAAATTATTAGTCCAGAGTTCGTTAAAGAAGCAAGAGCAGAAGGCTCAAAATTCCACGGAGCAGGAAGAGAAGACATTGATGTGAGGATGTTAGGGAAAGGTAGACCTTTCGTTTTAGAACTAATAAAACCCAAAATCAGGTTTTTAGAGCTAGAGAGAATACAAAAAAAAATTAACAAAAGAAACAAAAGAAAAGTTGGAATTAACGAGTTAATGTATAGTAATAAAGAACAAGTTAAAGCTCTAAAGTTAGACGCTGAAAACACCAGAAAGATTTATAGGGCTTTGACTTACTCTAATGAGAAAGTAACAAAAGATAATTTTGGAAATTTATTAAAAAAGTTAAAAGATACGCTTGAAAACAAAAAAATACATCAAAGGACACCTGTTAGAGTGTCTCATCGTCGTGCCGATAAAATTAGAAATAAAAAAATCTATCTATTGGAAGGAAAATTCATTAAACCGGGCATATTTGAATTTCTTATCGAAACTCAGGGAGGAACTTACATTAAAGAACTCATAAGCGGCGACAATGGACGAACGACGCCATCAATTACGGAAATATTTGGTTTTTCTATTGTTTGCAAGAAATTAGATGTTCTAAAAATATGTTAGTTAACTTGTAAAAGTTGTTAAATCAAAAAATAAATAAATTATGTTTCATATTTTGAAACAAAATACTTGATTTTTTAATAAAAAATAATTCAATTTAGCGAAGGGAAGCAATTTGACTCTGCATAAAGGTTATAGGAATAAATCGCGTCAAAAACATAGGAAAAATGTACGAGATAGAGGGTTGGGCTCTATAGAAAAATACTTAATCGATTATGAAATCAACGAGAAGGTGGATGTTATTACCGACCCATCTCAACACAAAAGAGGGTTTCCCCACAGGAGATATCATGGGCTAACTGGCACTGTTATCGGTAAAAGAGGGCGCTGCTACGAAGTTGAGGTTAAAATAGGAAATTCTAAGAAAATGTTATTAATTGGAAAGGAACATTTACGAACTAATAGGGGAATTGTAAAATAATTTATTATATCAGCTAATAAATCAGTGATTTGTATGTCTGGACGTAAAATAAGTGAAAAAACTATTTCTATACCCGAAGTAAAAAAAATGATGGAAATAGTTAAAGAAAGAAAAGAAAAAATTGACCCAGAAGAGGGACTTACTCATTTTCAAGAAATTACGTATAATTATGTAAATAAATATGCTAAAATGAGCGAGAAAGATGCGATTAAAATTCAAAAATTTTTAATAGACAAATATGAAATCGAAGAAATCTATGCAATAAACATCGTAAACATTGATCCTCATACTATCCAAGAACTTAGAATGATCTTAGAAAAAAGTTTTATTGGAAAAACATTAAATGAGGGGCAATTACAAGAACTCCTCGCTCAAATTGAAGAGCTTAAAACTTCTTAAACGGATTCTTACTATATAGCTTTTAAAAAGTGAGTTAAACAACGAAGAATTTATAAATTCTAATTGTTTTAATTTTTATTGAGCAATCCTTATTAAAAAAGGGATATTCAAAAATTAAATAATTATGCACATCGGAAAAGTAAACAATAAGAAAATTGGTCGGTATGGAAAGGAATATAGATCGAAGAAGGCCTCCTCACAGACCCAAGTATCAAAGAAGAGAGCCAAGGAAAAAGAAACAGTTTATCAAAAAATTTCGAGAACTAATAATCCTAGATATATTATTGCACGGTCATCCAGAAGAAGATAAACCGAGTTGGTCCAAAACACCAATCGCTCAAGTTCTTACTTTTCCGGACTTTGTCCTTTATGAAGTTAAATGTAATAGAGATTCTGAGATTAAAATTCAAGAAAAAAATACATATGAAGTCTTTATGATACAAAACAAACTTAAAGAAGTTTTGAAAAAAATTGATTATAAAGATTTAACAAACACTTCAAAAGCTTTAATTCAACCAATCCTTGAAAATGAAATATTAAATTATGAAGAAGAATTCCTAAATTTCTTTAATAACTCTACATCAATAACTCCAAGAATGCACTCTCTTAAGCTATTACCTGGAATTGGCCAAAAGCACATGTGGGAATTAATAGAGGCAAGAAATAGACAAAAATTCACAACCTTTCAAGATATAACTGACCGGACAAGTTTATCTCACCCCGCAAAACAGCTCGCTCAAAGAATAATCAAAGAATTGCAACGTGAGGGAATAAAATATTACTTATTCTCGAAGACACGCAGATATGAATGAATAACATGAATAAAAGAGAAACTCAACTTATTTTAAATGAATTAGGAATAACACCTAATAAAAAACTAGGCCAGAACTTTCTCATAGACAAAACAATTGTAAAAAAAATCATATTAGAATCGCAAATTTCAGGAGACGAAGTAATATTAGAGATTGGCCCGGGTTTAGGCGCACTAACAGAAGAACTATTGAAGTTTTCTAAAAAAGTCTACGCTTATGAAATAGATTATAAATTGTTTCAATATCTTAAAGAGAAGTTTTCTCAAATTGAAAATATTGAACTCTTAAATGAAGATATATTAAAAGCAAATATTCCCCCGACCAATGTCATAGTCTCAAACATCCCTTATACCATTACCGGACCTATTTTTGAAAAAGTTTTTTATAAAGAAAAACCTCCTCGAGGGATTTTAGTAATTGAAAATAGTATTGCAGAAAGAATATTTGTACAAAATAAATACAAGAACTTCTCACGAATAACGGTTAGTTTCAACGCTTTCATGGTACCTGTAAAAAAATACAATATATCTCGATTTAAGTTTTTTCCAGCCCCAAGGATTGATTTGTCCTTAATAATTGTTAAACCTAGAGAAAATATTAACCCATTTTTATTATCTGACAAGAATAAGTCGTTCTTTTTAAGGTTTATCGCTGGAATAATGCCTTACAAGAATAAAAACATTGTAAATGCTATATATTTATTTCTAAAGATTAAGAAGGTAATAAATTTTCCAAAACCAGAAATTCTTCAGTATTTAAAAAAAAATAATATTAATAACGAGAAAGTAACAAAGTTTAAAGTCGACGAACTCGTGCAATTAAGCAAGTTAATCTTTGAATTAATACATGAAACCCTTCCAATTTAGATGGTGAGAACAATATACTCTTTTCCTGAGCCAAAGATTAATAACAATTTTGACGATGTATATTCGCCTTCTGAAGATAGCTACTTAATTATAGACTATTTTAAAGAAAATATCGATGAAAATTATTTTGATGGGTTTGAATTAACTAAAATTAGAAATGTCTTGGATATGGGTACTGGAACTGGATTAATCGCAATTTTTTTACAGCTAATTAAAATGATTATTCCAAAATTTTCACCTCAAATTTACGCTTCAGATATACTTAAAAATGCCATTAAATGCGCCATTTCAAACGAAAACGCTAATAATTTAGAAAATAAAATAGAATTTATCCAGTCGGATCTATTTAAAACTTTTCCCTCTATTCTTAAGAACTCGTTTAATGTTTTAATTTTTAATCCACCCTACTTGCCTTCTTTGAAGTTTAAAAATGAAGGTTGGGATAAGAAAAACATTGACTATTGTTGGAATGGTGGAAAAGAAGGTTTTGAGGTATTCCTTGAATTTCTTAGAAATGTCAAACCTTTTATTGATCCAAATCAAAAGTTTTACATTTATTATATCAGTTCAAGCACAACCAATTTAAAAAAATTGAACGAGAATTTAAATACACAAGGTTTTAAGAACACAATTTTAAAAAAAAAGCATGTCTTTTTCGAAGATATTATTTTGAATCGTTTGGAAAAAAGGTTTGATTAAAATGGCCTTCTAGCTCGACGTTTTTCTAATAAAGAGACTCCATAACTATTTAAAGTTCTTGATAAATTATTAAATAATAAATTAACTTCGGCAGGTTTAAAAACAGCTCTTCTATGAGCTTCAATTTGAGGAATAGGTAATCCATAGTATTCGTTTAAACTAGAGATAGGCAAGAGGATAGACGATATCAAATCGGCTTTTTCTGAAGCATCTTTTAAAGAGTGTTTCTCATCCATAAAAAACTCAATTCTACATGGAGTATCATAAAGCGTAGTTTTAAGGTAAAACGCATAAAAACTAAAGGGAAAATAATATGGTATTTCTTTTTTTATACCGGTATCCCTAATTTTATCAAGTTCCTTTTTACAATTGAAGATGCAGCTTCTTTCTGATTTCAATAAAACTCTATTGAATAAATCTAAGTCGGAAAAATAATTTATTATTTGGCGATAATTAATTTTTATAAAATCTGTTAATTTCGAAGTGCTTGGCTTCAACATCTGAATGGAATTCCTTATTAGATGGGTAAGTGCTGAAGTTCGCGTATCCTTTATTGAGCCTATTAAAATTATTCCCTTTTCAATACAATTAGAATATAGTTTTTGATATTCTTTTAATAATTTATCATATTTTATCGAAATCCCAGGATCTTTGGAAAAGATTAAATTTATAGGCATAATAACGATTGAACCATCTATAATGATTAAATCTATTGAGTTATTTTTTTCAATTAACTCATTTAAAAGATTAATTTCCATAAAGGTCATATCCATAGAAATCTCAGTTTCCACAGCATTCTCTTCACGGTTTATGTAATTTGCTCGGACCATGTAATTATTAAACCCTGTTATGTCTGGAAAATAATCTATTTTAGAAGAATGATTCTTGTAGAAATAGTAATTCACAGCTATGGCTTTCAAAAAGGAAAAATCTACGTTCATGAATTTTTTTACAACAGAACTTCCATCGACGCTAACAACATTTAAACCTCTTATGTTTGAAGATAATACTAGCTTTTTAACTAGATTTTCTTTAATATTGTAATTAGGGTATTTTATAAATTCTGAAAAATCTAAATTAGCACGATTATCGATTAAACTTTTAGTAAATTTATTTTTTAATTTTTCAATTTCTAAGTATTCTTGAGCAATTAATTTTAAGTCAATCAATAATAGTTGTTCTTTAGTTAAACCTGATTCTTTAGAACGGGTGGTATTTTTGATATCTTGATTAGAATTGGTAATATTTGATTTTGAAAAATTATCTCTAATAGTCATCTAAATTTATAATGAAGAGAGTTAATATTAATAACGATGAGAGATTAAATTTTATAATTTTTTTCCAATTCGAATTATTAGATCTCCTTAATAAAAATGGCTATTAATTTAGGAAAAGATCCATGGTTACTAATCACTATTATGTTTTTAGAGATTTTCTTAATCCTTATACCTGCTTTAATTGTTTCAAAAATAGAAAAAAGACCCATTATCGAAGAATTTAAAGAAATGGGCTTTAAACTGAAAACAAATAGCTTAAAAAATTTCACCATAAAAATTTTCATTGGATTACTAATTGGAATATTATTATTTTTCTTTAGTAGCTTTTTATATTTTTTCACAAATTTTATTGTGCAAACTTTATTTGGAACACAATTTGTTGAGCAGGGGGTAGAAAATGCTATTACAACAGCACCATTTAATCCCACAATTACCCAATTGATAATTATTATAACTATTCAAATAATTATTGTTGGTCCATGTGAAGAAGGCTTTTTCAGAGGATTTATCATAAAAAAAAGCCAGAAGAAAATGAAGCTAATATATTCAGTTGTGTTATCCACATTTATTTTCGCAATTTATCATGTTCCTCCTTTCCTCGTCCCAGTATCAACAATTATTACCTTTTTCGGTTATTTTTTCACGCTTGGAACTTTATTAGCTCTAACTTTCATATTTTTTAAGAATTCTCTGCTCCCGAGCTCTATCGCTCATTCTATGTTTAACATATTAATTCTAATATTTTGAGTTTTAAGTATAATTGCGATAAAAGGTTTAAAAGTATTGAAAAATAAATAAAAAACATACATTTAAAAAATCTTGTAAAGATAAATATAATTAGTTCATTCGAAAACAATATTAATTAAATTTAATGGTCTATTAAATAAAAAATTAAAAATAATTACAAGTCGCTTATACGGGTTAAGGAAATTGACGGACTATGATTACACTTGGAAAATAATGATGTTGGGAGACGCAGCAGTTGGAAAAACATCCTTAACCATTAGATATATTTCGGGCTTCTTCCTCTCCGACTTAAAACTTACGATAGGGGTAGATTTCTATTCTAAGACCACCAACCACAAAGGAAAAAAAGTCAAACTACAAATATGGGATTTTGGTGGCGAGGAAAGGTTTAGGTTTCTACTCCATCAATACTGTAAGGGTGCAAATGCTGCATTCTTTTTATACGATATAACTAATCGTCTTTCGTTAGATCACTTGCCAGATTGGACTCAGATCATTCGAGAACATGCAGGAGACATTCCCATTATGTTAATTGGTTCGAAGGTTGATTTAGAGGAATTTAGAGCCGTTCCAAGGGAAGAAGGAATATTAGCGGCCAAAAAATATAATTTATCGACATTTATAGAACTATCCTCCAAAACGGGGGAAAATGTTGAGAAAGCGTTTGATGATATAACAAATACTCTTTTTGGCAAGTATAAACCAAATGAGTGAACTTTCTTATTTATTTTATTATAACATCTTTATAGAAAAATATCGAATGATAAAATACTCTATTAATTTTGAGAATTAGAGATATTAAAAGGGAAGAGATTAAAGAAGTTAGAGAATTAGATAGAAGTGAAATTGTCGAACAGATTAATTATTACCGAAATGGTAATTTAGTTTTAGAAGATGAATATTATAATATAACAAAATGGAATCTTGAAGAATTAGAACATATCATTAGGGATCTTTATGAGCTTTATGATCGAGGTGGAATTTTCTATGGAGCATTCAAAAATCATAACTTAATCGGAATTGTTGCTCTAGAAACTAAATATATAGGTAGTAATAATGATCAACTACAATTGGTTTTCTTACATGTTGCTCACGATTATAGAGATAAAGGTCTAGGGTCAAATTTAATGAATTTAGTGACAAAAAGAGCGAGAAATATGGGTGCTAAAAAACTTTACATTTCAGCAACCCCTTCTAAACACACAGTCGATTTTTATATGGGTTTAGGATGTAAATTAGCATCAGAAATTAATCCAGAATTATTTAAATTAGAGCCAGAAGATATACATCTAGAATTACTTATTTAACCTATAATTTTTCAGAAATTTGGTATAAATCTTTTTAGTCGTATAAAGAAATATGATAAATAAAAATAAATTAGAAATAATCTAGAACGTTAGTATTTAATTTTTATCTTTATTAAAATCAATATAAAAATATTTCAGTTGGGATTTTATGATTTTTAAAGAATTAGACAACACAGGTTTGAAAGTTAGTGAAATTGGTATAGGGACTGAATATTTATTTAGGGAATCAAAAGAAACTACAATTGACGTAATTAATCAAGCTATTAAAAATAAGATTAATTATATTGATATTCTTTTTGTTGTTCAAAATTATCTTGAAAAATTAGCAGCAGGAATTAAGGGTCATAGAAACCAACTCATAATTACGGGGCATTTAGGGACTAAAGATAATGAAGGTAGATTTCAAAAAACAAGAGATATTGAAGAATGCAAGAAATCGTTCTTAAAAATGTTATCTATTTTAGAAATTGATTATGTAGACATTCTTAATATACAATTTGTTACGCTAAAAGATTTACCTAAAATATTTAATACGGGAGGTTTATTGGAGTTAGCATTATCATTTCAAAAAGAAGGAAAAGCTAAATTTATTGGAATTAGTACTCATAACGCATCAATTGCCATACAGGCTGCGAATAGTGGAAAGTTTGATACGATCATGTTTCCAATTAATTTAGCAAATCATAATTTATCTGGTAGGGACGAACTATTAACAACATGTTTGAAAAAACGAATTGGCTTAATAGCAATTAAACCTTTTGCTGGTGGAAAGCTTTTAATGCGAAACCGAACAGTATATATCGCAAAGTACCAAACTGGAGGAATTAAGCTTAAAAAAAAGATTCCTCGAGATTTATCTCCGATGCAATGTATTAATTACGTAAATTCACTTCCAGGAGTTTCAGTTGTTCTTCCAGGTGTTAAAAATGTTGAAGAATTAAACGAGAATCTCAAATATTTAGCTCAGCAAGAAAACGATCAAGATTTTTCATCGTTAATTGAATTTTTCAAGAATGATACAAATTAAATTGATTTATGCCAAATTTGCATTTTATCTGGCCCCCTATTACTCCACGCAAAATAAGGTATTGCTGTGAATATCTCGTTGTTTGAATTTTTTCCGGTAATGATATTAATTCCCCCTAACAGTTCTGGTTTATATTTAACAATAAATTCTTGATTTCTTGGGATAATAGTCTTAAAAATATCGAATTTTTTATTATCTTTCTGTTCTAAACAATAGATTAAAGGACCGTAAGAAATTGCCGTTCGACTTCTATTATCCTTAATTCTTGGGTCGCTTTCAATTAAATTTGGTTTCATTTTAAAAGTAAGCTGGATAATATCGTTATCTAACCAATTTCTTAATATTTCCACATATTTCCCTTTAGAGAGCCCATCTGAGTGTTTTATACCATTAACTGTTAGCTCGGCGTTGATGCTCCAATTTGGAATTCTAAGGAATATCGAAAATTTTTGATTTTTACTTAAATTGAGGTGAATCTCTACCTTCCCTTTCCACGGAAATGAACTTTTTTGGATGATTTTAATTAAATTTAACTGGAAATTAATATTCGTCGTATTGCCAATATATTGATGAATCCAGATGCCATTTTTTGAAGTACTATAAAAATATTGCCCTAAAGATGCAATTGTACGAGCAATATTAGGGGGGCAGCACGCGCAAAGAAACCATTCTCTCCTTTCATCTTTACCATGCGAAATTAAAGGGTTGTCGTATGTGTATTTTTTTCCATCTATAGATTGCCCAACTAACATCGCATTGTATAATATTTTCTCGATTAAATCTGCATACTTACAATTACCCGTTATTTGAAGCATCCTCCAATTCCACATCATGTTTCCAATAGCTGCACATGTTTCAGAATAGGATTCTCTATTTCCTAAGGCAAAATCTTTTCCAAAACCTTCGATACTTCTTTCTGAACCAATCCCTCCCGTAATGTACATTCTTGCCTTATACATTTTCAACCAAATTCTCCTAAGAGATTTTAACAAGGCGACATCACCCGTCTCAGAATAGAGATCTGCCATACCACAATAAAGATACATCGCTCTTACAGCATGCCCAACAGGCTCAAATATGTCCCTCACTGGTTTGTTGGATTGAATGAAATTACCGTTAAAATTTTCGCGAATTATTCTTATAAAATGTTTTATAGTAAATCCCGATACAAATTCGGCAACTTCGCTCTTTTTTATGCTCGAAATATCTTTTCCTCTAACTTCTTTTTCGTACTCTAGATTTTTTTTCTTAGCTAATTTTGTAATATATCCCATATTTAGATATTGGTTTAGAACGTATGTTTTAAAATTGGATATTTCACCCCTTCGATTAATGAATTCTTCAGCGAGTTCCAAGTAACTAGATTTATTTGTAAATCTATACAATTCAATTAGAGCTAATTCGATTTCTTCGTGCCCTGGAACCCATTTCCTTTTTCCTCCTAAAAAGTTTTTTACTAGCAAATCAGCAAATTTAATAGCTACATTTAAGAGCGTTTCTTTTCCTGTTGAAATTTTATGGGCTACCGCAGCTTGAATTAAATGACCCGCACAATAAAGTTCGTGCATAATATAAAGATTTGTGAATCTCTCTTGAAGAAATCTCGTCGAATAGAAGGTGTTAATGTATCCGTCTTCGCTTTGACTTTTGTTTATTAGATCGACGATTTCATTCGCCTTTAATTCCAAATCGGGATCGCTGTGTGTGTGTAAAATATAACTCGTTGCCTCCAACCACTTATATAAATCTGAATCGTAGTAAAACTCACCTATTTGAACTCCTTTTTTAACGCCTCCAGCAACTCTAAAATTGTCAATGTGGTGATCTTGCTCTAGTTTTTCATATTGTAAGCGAATTGAAACATCTCTATTGATCTTTTGCCTTTTTGACCAAAAATCATCGTTAATTTGAACTTTATAGAATGGAACGTAAGAAAGTATGTTATAGGGGCGTTTTATTAAGTCCATAAATCTAAAAATTAAACATTAATAATTTAATTATTTATTATTCTTTGAACTAAATAACTTTTCTTTTAAGCGATCAATTTTCTCTATATGTAAAATACTTACTTGTCGTTTCATCTCTTTATATTCCTTACTAGCACCATCAAGCGGATAATACCATAATGAAATTAATCCCACTATAATAAAGATTGCTGGAATTAGCCCAATCAACAACTTAATTCCAATTATTGCGCTTGCTGGCTGAGTTTCACCTACTCCTAAATTTTGATTAAAATTGGTAAAAGCGAATATATATCCTGAAATCATCGCGGAAACCGATTGAGCTGGTTTGGTAACAAGCGCGTTAACCCCAAAAAACGCGCCTTCTCTTCTCTGATTCGTGGCTAATTCGTCTTTATCAATAATATCCGCTAATAATGTGAAAACCAACAAAGTTTGACCTGAATAGCCAAATCCAATTATCATAAAAGAAATATTAGCGAAAAGTGGGTTGTTCGAAAAAGTAACTAATATAAAACCAAAAACTACTATTATCGAAAGATAAAATAAAGCTCTTTTATTTCCTTTCTTTTTGTTTAGATATAAACCTACGGGGTATCCAAAAATAGAAAATATAATAAACATTAGTAAAGGGGTCGAACCAAGTATGTTGTCGCTTGACACCCCCAACACGTCAGCCATATAAAACGGCAAATTCGATTGAATCGCAAACACTACGTAAGTCATCATAAAATTAAATATCACAAAAGTTAAAAATGCCTTATTTTTAAGCGTCATTTTGGTACTATACCATATGCTTAGTTTCTCTGATTTTTCTGGTAAAAATTCAGGACGCTCTTTAATACCAAATGCTGTAAATGCTAAAAATATAGCCCCAAATATAGCAAGAATCAATACGATGTAATAGAAGGCTGGCAAATTTTTAGAAAAAGGAACGGCATCGAGATCAATAAATAATATAGGAAGGAGGTAAGTAATGGAAATCCCAAAACCAGAACCAACGCCTGCAAATAAGTTTAATTTAGCGCGCTCATTTGGGTCGATAGTTAACTCTGCCATAAGCGAATTAAAGTTCAAACCAATTATCGTGAAAAAACTATCGTAAATAATTAAAGTCGTTA
>Ga0114922_10003766_pt1 | contig 14121 bp, 10 predicted proteins | sample AartaG_FD_100975 | JGI IMG/M metagenome (GOLD analysis project Ga0114922, IMG submission 100975) | Deep subsurface microbial communities from Aarhus Bay to uncover new lineages of life (NeLLi) - Aarhus_00045 metaG | ecosystem: Environmental > Aquatic > Marine > Oceanic > Sediment | place...
CGCTGGGGCGCATCAATACGGCCGGCGACGTGGACTACGTGCTCGAGAAGCTCCCCCCCATCATCGAGCGGCTGCGCCAGATGTCGCCGTTCGCAAAGGAGCCCGGATAATGAGAGTGCAGAGAACCGTCATGGATCAGGTGGCCGAACTCAAGGAACGGCTGAACGCCGTCATCCTGGCCCACAACTACCAGATCGAGGGCGTGCAGAATCTGGCGGATCACGTAGGCGATTCGCTCGGCCTGAGTCAGCGCGCCGCGGAGACGGACGCGGACGTCATCGTGTTCTGCGGCGTCCGCTTCATGGCGGAAACGGCGGCCATACTGAACCCGGGGAAGCTGGTGCTGCTGCCCGATCCGGAGGCCGACTGCCCGATGGCCCGCATGCTCGACGCGGCCGGGCTGCGCGAGCTGAAGGCCCGTCATCCCGCCGCAGCCGTCGTCTGCTACGTCAATAGCACCGCCGAGGTGAAGGCACTCAGCGACGTGTGCTGCACGTCGGCCAACGCCGTCGAGGTCGTCAACTCCATCGAGCCGGACCGGCCGATCATCTTCGTGCCGGACCGTCACCTGGGCGGCTACGTCGCCGAGCAGACCGGCAGGGAACTGATTCTGGACAGGGGTTACTGCCCCAGCCACGTGCGGATCCTGCCCGAGCACATCGCGGAGCTTCTGCGCATGTACCCGGAGGCCGAGGTGATGGTCCATCCGGAGTGCATGCGCGGCGTCAGGGAGCTGGCCGACGTAGTTGCGTCGACAGGCGGCATGGTCCGTCGGGCCAGGCAGAGCGAGGCGCGTGTATTCATCGTGGCCACGGAGCCCGGCCTGCTCTACCGCCTTCGGCGCGAGAACCCCGGCAAGGAGTTCCTGCCCGCCAGCAAGGCCGCCGTGTGCCCGAACATGAAGCGGATTACTCCCGGAAAGGTGTTGTGGGCGATGCAGGAGCTTAAGCACGCGGTTACCGTCCCCGACGAAGTCCGCACGGGCGCCCGCCGGGCGCTCGACAGGATGCTCGAACTCAGCGCGGAGCCGGCAGGCGCAGGCCGTGCCGCCTGCTGAGCGGAGCGATCATAGGCCATGCAGAACGAGCGTGTCAGCGTAGCCGTGGCCATGTCCGGCGGCGTGGACTCATCCGTCGCAGCCGCCCTGCTCAAGCAGCAGGGCTACGCCGTCACGGGGATTACCATGCGCCTGCCTTCCTACGCGTCGGACGCGCGGGCCGCCGCTCCGTGCTGCGGCGCCAGGGGCATCGAGGATGCCCGACGCGTGGCCGGCGCGCTGGGCATTCCGTTCTACGAGCTGGATCTGAGGAGCTACTTTCGGCAGACGGTCATCGCCGACTTCTGCCGCGCCTACGGCGAGGGCCGGACGCCCAACCCTTGCGCGCGCTGCAACGAGTGGATCAAGTTCGGCAAGCTGCTGGACCGGGCGCGGGAGCTGGGCGCGGAGTTCCTCGCCACGGGCCATTACGTCAGGAAGGCGTGGGACGAGCGGGCCGGGCGAGCGATCCTGCGCAGGGGCAAGGGCGATGACGACCAGTCCTACTTCCTGTTCGGGCTCACGCAGGAGCAATTGCGCCACGCCCTGTTTCCCCTTGGCGAGCACGGCAAGGACGAAGTGCGGGAGATCGCCCGCCGGATGAACCTGGCCGTCCATCGTAAGCCCGGCAGCCAGGACCTCTGCTTCCTCCCCGATGGGGACTACAGGGAGTTCCTCCGCGCCGAGTGCCCGGACGCCTTCCGGCCCGGCCCGATCGTGCACGTTTCCGGCAAGAAGCTGGGCCAGCACAACGGCATCGGGAACTACACTGTGGGCCAGCGCCGCGGGCTCGGCGTCGCGCACGCCGAACCGCTTTACGTCGTGGGGTTCAGACAGGCGGAAAACGCCGTGGTGGTTGGAGAGAGGCAGCACGTGCTGCGGGACGAGGTGATCGTCGAGGAGGTCAACTGGCTGTCCGTCGCGCCTCCTCGGCGTTCCGTCGAGGTAACGGTGAAGATACGGTACAACCATCCGGGCGCGAAGGCGCGCCTAGTCCCGGAAGGCGGCCGCCGGGGGCGCGTCGCCTTCGCTGAGCCGCAGGAGGCGCCGTGCCCCGGCCAGGCTGCCGTGTTCTACCGCGGGACCGAACTCCTGGGCGGCGGTACGATCGCTGCCAGCCTGAACGGCAGGGAGGACTAGATGGCGAGCCGCAAACTCGAAGACAAACTGGATCGCCTGCGCGAGGCCCTCCGCAGGCTGGGCTCCGTGCTTATCGCCTTCTCCGGCGGGGTGGACAGCACGTTCCTGACGGCCGTTGCGCGCCGGACACTCGGCAGGGAGCGAGTGGCGGCGGCGACTGCTACGTCCCCGACGTATCCGCCGCACGAACTTGAAGAAGCCAAGGAACTGGCCGAAGAGCTGGACGTGGAGCACGTGGTCTTCCCTTCCGGGGAGATCGAGGATCCGGACTTCAGCGCTAACCCGCCCGACCGGTGCTACTACTGCAAGCGCACGCTGTTCGGCGAGCTGCAGGCACTGGCCAGGCAGCGAGGGCTGCGTTTCGTGGCGGACGGGACGAACGCGGACGACACAAGCGACCACCGGCCCGGCCTGCGCGCCGCAGAGGAGCTCGGCGTGCAGCAGCCCCTGAGGGACGCCGGCCTCACGAAAGCCGACATACGCGCGCTGTCGGCCGAGATGGGCTTACGGACTCACGACAAGCCGGCCGCCGCCTGCCTGGCCTCTCGCTTCCCCTACGGCGACGCCATTACCGCGCAGAAGCTCGAGCGCGTCGCCCGGGCCGAAGCCATCCTGAGAGGGATGGGGTTCCGTGCGTTCCGCGTCCGCAGCCACGATCCCATCGCCCGGATCGAGCTGGGCCCGGACGAGGACCTCGCCGCACTTCTGGAGGACGGGAAGCGGCAGGATTTGGTGGCAAGAATGAAGGCCCTGGGTTATAAGTACATTACGCTCGATCTTGAGGGCTACCGCACCGGCAGCATGAATGAGGTGCTGGACCGAGGCGAGGTAAGCATGGACGGGCAGGGCTCACCGGGAGATTAGCCGTGTACACCGACAAAGTACTCCAGCACTTCGCCAACCCGCACAACGTAGGGGAGATTGAGAATCCCGACGGGGTCGGACAGGTCGGCAACCCCGTCTGCGGCGACGTCATGAAGATTACCATCAAGGTGCAGGACGGTCGCCTTGCCGACGTGAAGTTCAAGACGTTGGGGTGCGCGGCGGCGATCGCCACCAGCAGCATCACCACCGAGATGGCAAAGGGCAAGACGCTCGACGAGGGGCTGAAGATAAGTCGTCAGCGGGTGGCGGACGAGCTCGGCGGCCTGCCCGCCAACAAGATGCACTGCTCCAACCTGGCCGCGCAGGGCCTGCACGAGGCGATCAAGGACTATCTGGCAAGGTCCGGCGCCGGAAGCGGCGAAGGGCAAGCGGCGAAGTAGGCCTCCCTCTCACCGCAGCCCCTCAGGCACGTACGCGCCCAGTCCGGCGTCGGGGGTCCCACCGGCCTTCGGACGCGCCATCTTCGGCAGCGGCTCGCCGATGAGGGGCATGGCCCACCGGACGAAGTCATCGGTCACGTCGGTTCTGCTCTGCGCGATCCACTCGGCGGGGAAGCTGCGCTCGGCGTTGGCGACCTCCTCCAGAGGCACCTCGCCGTACTCGACCTGATACGCATCGCCCGGTTTGCGCAGGATCGTGGACATCACGCCGCCCTGCCCCGCCAGTGCTAGCTCCGCCGCGTGCACGCCCACCTGATATGCCTCCTCCAGGTCGACGCTGGAGGCGCGGCTGATGTCGCGCCTTTGCACCGTTCCCGGCACGTCGACGCGCGCGATGCCCGGCACGACGAGCCGGCTCTGCGCCCTGCCCTCCGAGTCAGCGCGATCCACTCCGTTCAGGTAGCTCATCAGCAGGTGGGCGGCCGTGGTCCGCGACGCGCTGAACTGCGCGTGGCCGAAGCTGTCGCGCAGGACGCCCACGTCGCCCACGTTCGCCCCCTCGGTGACGACGATCATGCAGCGCCCGGCCTGGCGCAGCGTCTCGTTGACCTTCCCCGTGATGAAGTCCAGGTTCGCCTGCGCGTCGTCCTTGCTCAGCGCCTCGGGCATGATGATGAGCAGGGGCATCTCGCGCCCGGGATCGCCCAGCCGCGCCGAGGCCGTGATGAAGCCGATCTTGCGGCCCATCGCCTGCATGATGAGCACCGGATCGCTGGTGTAGCTGGCCTTGTTCTCTTCGTTGGCCTCCAGCACGTTCATGGCCCAGTACCTGGCCACGCTTCCGTAACCGGGGCTGTGATCGCACAGGGCGAACGTGCCGTCCTCTTGAAGCGAGCCGCCGACATCGTTGTCGACCGTCTTCGAAATGCCGATGGAGATCAGGTCGAGCCCGGCCTCCTTCGCCAGTCCGGCCACGCGATGGGCCGTGTCCATGGAGTCGTTGCCGCCGATGTAGAAGAAGCAGCCGACGTCGTGGGCCTTGAAGACCTCGATTATGCGGGCGTAATCCTCCTCATAGACCCCGCCCTTCGCCGCCAGTTTGTATCGGCAGCTTCCGATGCTGCCGGCCGACGGCGTTTGCGCGAGGAGGCGGATCTGCTCCGGGTCCTGGGCGGTGAGGTCGAAGAACTCGTTCCTCAACACTCCAAGGATGCCCATCGACGCGCCGTAGACGCTGCCAATCCGGGCTGAACTCCCCAAAGCGTCCACCACGCCTCGGACGGAATTGTTGATGACGCTCGTGGGACCGCCTGACTGGGCTACGACTGCATTCATCGGCATCTTCTGCCTCCGTGGTGCTCAGTCCTCGAGGGTGAACAACTTGCCCTGCGGGTGAAGCTGCGCGTAGGTGTCGACGCGTTTCTGCTGGAGCTTGCGGTATGCGGCCTCGGCGTCATAGTCGGCCTTCTCCCACGGGCCCTCGTCCAGCAAAATGTTCTCGAACTCGGCGACCTTCTCGTCCTCCATCCGGCCGCGGTACTCGCCGGCGAGGAACGCGTCGAACGCCTCGCGCGCGTTCTCCCATGCCTCTTCCTCTTTGCCCGCGGGTGTCGGGTAGAAGAGGGCGCCGTTGGCGCGCGCCGCCTTCAGGTCGCCGCCGCCGTCGCCGATCATGATGACCTGGTCGGGCTCGTAGCCGCCTGCCTCCATCAGCAGGCGGATGTGCTCCGTCTTCTTGCCCATCTCTTTGCCGGCGATGCCCTGCACGTACTGGGCCAGATCGCTCCGCGTCCACCACTCGGCCAGATCGCTGTAGGGCGTGCCGGACACCACGAGCAGATCGGCGTTCTGCGACACGTGCTCCAGCTCCTCGCGCACGCCCGGGAATGCCGGCATCCCCAGCGTCACGAACTGGAACGTCCGGTCGACCGCCTCGCTCCAGCCCAGCAGGCGCGTGATGTTGTAGTCCAGCCCGTTCAGCTTGTGGTACTCCGTCAGGGACGGTATGCCGAACGCCTTCTGCCCCTCGCTCCGGTCGATGAAGTCCACGTACCCTTCAACAGAGGCCAGCAAGTCGCTGACGTGCTCCTCGGGCAGCACTTCGCGCGCCTGGGCGTCCGCCAGCAGGGACGTCAGCGTGTATTTGACGGCCAGGTAGCGGTCGCACCCCCTGGTCGTGGCCCACAGGTTGTGGTGTTCGGCGTGGATCCGGAAGAACATCTCGATGCCGCGCAGGCCGTTCATGTCCATGTAATGGGGATGGAACACGATGACCTGCTTGGCCCACATGTTGTCGAGCGTGCAGCCGTCGGTGTCTATACAGACGGCCAAGTCGTGCTCGCGCTGCCAGTTGCGGATCTGCTGCTGCGGATCGTCCTCAATCTGCTGCGTGGTCAGCACTCCCTGAAAGGCCATGGCTCCTCTCCGAAGTGGTGTTTGGCTGTCGGTTGCGTCCGCGCCGGTCAGTCGGCGGGGGTCAGGTGATAGCCTTTACCTTCTTTGTCGACGCGCTCGAACCCGTGCTCGCCGAAGCGGTCCCGCTGCCCCTGGATCATGTTGGCGGGCAGGCGGGCCGTGCGATACGTATCGAAGTAAACGAGCGAGGCGCCGATCGCTTCCCTCGGCAGACCCAGCCCGGCCGTCGTGGAGACCCACCAGCGCCAGTTCGTCTGGAACTCGGCGTCGTGCAGCGTGTCGTCGAACTGCGGGGCCAGCATGATGCAATGCAGGTCCGCGTCCTGTTGGAACGCGTCCCGGATGGGGTCGAGCAGATTCGAGCGTATGATGCAGCCGCCCTTCCAGATGCGGGCGATCTCGTCCAGCTCAAGCTCGAAATCGTAGAGCCCGTTATGGTCCGCCGGATCGGCCAGGGATGCCTCCCTGAGCAGCCAGAACCCCTGCGCGTAGGCCGCCACCATCCCGCCGTAGAGCGCGTCTGCGGCGGCAGCGATCAGTCTGCCCTCGTCCGAGCGGTCGAACGAGCCCAGCAGGCGCGCTTCGAGCTTCTCGGCTGCGGCGACGCGCTGGGACTTATGCGCGCTCATGATCCGCGCCTGGAGCGCCGCCGCGATCGTCGGCACCGGAACGCCCAGGTCGAAAGCGATCTGCGAGGTCCACTTGCCGGTGCCCTTCTGGCCGGCCCGGTCCAGGATCACGTCCAGCATCGGCTTGCCGGTCTCCGCGTCGACCATGCCGAGCAGCTCGGTCGATATCTCCATCAGGTAGCCGCCGTGCTTTCCGGCCGTCATCTCTGCGAAGATGGGCTCGATGTCGCCGGGCGCGCGCTCCAGCAGCAGAGCCAGCACGTAGTAGACCTCCGAGATGGCTTGCATGATGCCGTACTCGATGCCGTTGTGCACGTTCTTAACGAAGTGGCCGCCCTCATTGTCGCCCATGTAGGTGCAGCACGGGCCGTCAACCTGGGCGGCGGCTGCCTCCAGCATGTCGCTGACGTGCGCGTAGGCATCCCGCGAGCCGCCGGGCATGATGCAGGGCCCCTTCAGCGCCCCCTCCGCGCCGCCGCTCACCCCGGTGCCGATGAACTGCACGCCCCGCTTCGCGAATTCGTCGCACCGACGCTTCGTGTCATGCGGGTGCGAGTTCGCGGCATCGATTATCACGGCCCCCTCCGGAACGATCTCGACCAGCGGGGGCACGTCTCGTTCCTGGTCGTCGCCGTACCTGGCCTTTGACCCGCTGAAGAGGAGGTCGTCGATGGGTCCCCAGGGCTGGGTGACGGGGTCGTTGGCCTTGATCATGGCCAGCACCGCCCCACCCGGGCTCCTCAAGTGCTGGCATGCCTCGACCAGCGTCTCGGCCGTGCCAACGTGGTCGGCAATCTCTTCGCCGCCGACCTCCTCGGCAAACCGCGCCGTTGTGGGAACCGTGCGGTTGACGCCGATAACCCTGTAGCCCTTGCGGGCGAAGTTGCGAATGAAGTTCTCGCCCATCACGCCCAGGCCGTAAAGGACAAGATCGTACTCGCCGTCGAGCTTTGTCACTTCCATCTTGCGTCTCCAGCACCAACAGAAATGGGATTGAAAGGACCGGCAGAAGACCGTCGCACGACCCCGCGAGGCCCCGAAAACGCCATTCTGCCAGAAGCTCCACGGGGTGTCAAGCATGAGGGCGGCGGCGCGCCTTGCGTCTTCGGCTGGCATCGCTTATAAAGTGGCGCCGAGGCCGGCGCGTCCCGGTCGGCAAGGGCCGCGAAGCGAGTCCTCATCCAGATGGGCGAAGATTTCGACACCTGTTCTGAGGAGTGGGCAAAGTGAGCAAGGCGAAGGTGAGGCGCGTTGCAGCGATTGACGGAAGCGGGCAGTTCATCCTGATCGAGGAGGAGGTCCCCTCCCCTCGCCCGGGCCAGGTACTGGTCCGGCACGAAGCCACGCTCATCAGCCCCGGGACGGAGCTCGGCGCCGTGCCGCGCATGCGCGAGAATCCCAATCCCGAGGCCAAACCGCGCAGGTTCGGCTACAGCAGTGCGGGCGTCGTCGAGGCGGTCGGGGAAGGTTGCGACGACATGCCGGTCGGACTCGAAGTGGCCTGCATGGGCGGCGGCTATGCCTTGCACAGCGACTACGGCGTCATACCCCGCAATCTGATGGTGCCGAAGCCGGACGACCTCAGCTTCGAGGGGGCCGCGTTCGCGCATCTGGCCGCGACGGCCATGCAGGCCGTTCGGCGCGCGGACGTCCGCATCGGTGAGAACGCGCTGATTGTGGGGCTGGGCATCGTCGGCCAGATCGCCGTCCAGCTTGCGCGCACGGCCGGCGCACACGTGGCGGCGATGGACTTCCTCCCCATGCGGCGCGAGCTGGCAGAGCGCGGCGGAGCGGACCTCGTGCTCGATCCGTCCGAGGATCCGGTCGCAGCCGTCAAGGAGTTCACGCGCGGATACGGCCTCGACTGCGCCATCATCGCGTTCGGAGGCGATGCCACGGGAACCGTCCAGCAGATCGCCCAGATGATGAAGCTCGCACCGGACGGCCACCGCATGGGCCGGCTCGCCATCGTCGGTGGGGCCGACTTCCAGAGCAAGAGTTGGCCTGTCGCCGTCGGGAACATGGACATTCGGCCGTCGTCACGGCCGGGGCCCGGCTACCACGACGAAGCCTGGGAGCACGGCCGGGACTATCCCCCCGTGTTCGTCCAGTGGACGACGCGTCGCCAGATGGAGGAAACGCTGCGCCTCGCCGCTGAGGGGCGCCTGCAGTTCGAGATGCTCATCACGCATCGCCTGCCGCTTGACGGTTTCGCCGAGGGCGCCGAGGCGCTGGTCACCGCCCCCGCGACGGCGTTGGGCGTTATACTGAATCCCTAGAACGGGCAGCGGCCCGGCTGCGGGCAGAAAACCATGGACAGGATCGGATGGGGCATTCTGGGGACGGGGCGGATCGCGCATAAGTTCGCCCTCGGGCTCAGCTTCCTGGACGACGCGGAGCTCGTCGCCGTCGGCTCCCGAGCGCAGGAGACGGCGGACCGGTTCGGCGAACAGTGGAGCATCCCCCATCGCCACGCCAGCTACGAGGAGCTGGCCGCTGACCCCGACGTGGACGTCGTCTACGTCGCCACGCCGCATCCTTTCCACAAGGACAACAGCATCCTCTGCCTCAACGCGGGCAAGGCCGTCCTGTGCGAGAAGCCGCTGACCATTAACGCCCGTGACGCGGAGGAGCTTATCGGCTGCGCGCGTGCCAATGGCGTCTTCTTGATGGAGGCGATGTGGACGCGGTTCCTGCCGGCCATCTGCCGACTGCGGGAACTGCTGGCGAGCGGCGTGGTGGGCGAGGTCCGCATGGTCAAGGCCGACTTCTGCCTCCACACGGACTGGAACCCCGAGGGGCGCCTGCTCAACCCGGAGCTGGGCGGCGGCGCGCTGCTCGACGTGGGCGTCTACCCCGTGTCGTTCACGTCCATGGTCTTCGGCGGGCCGCCGGCGGAAGTGACCGGCATGGCCCACGTTGGCCAGACCGGCGTCGACGAACTGGACGCGATCATCCTGGGCTATCCCGGCGGCCGGCTGGCCGCGCTCACGTGCGGCCTCTGCGCCAGCATGCCGCACGAGGCCTACGTGATTGGCACGGAGGGCTGGGTCCACGTCCATCGCCCCTTCTGGAAGACGAAGGCGCTGACGCTCGGCGTGGCGGACCAGGAGAAGGACTTCATCGAGCTCCCGTACGAAGGCAACGGCTACGAGTGCGAGGCAGCGGAGGTGATGCGCTGCCTCCGCGGCAGGAAGCTCGAGAGCGGGATGATGCCCCTGGACGAGTCCTTGAGCGTCATGCGGACACTGGACCGCATCCGCGCGCAGTGGGGCCTGACCTATCCGATGGAGTAGGCAGGGGATGGCGTGCGGCTCAGGGGCTGCTCGCCGTCGTGGCCTCCGGCGACCAAGACGGTTGACGTCTCGCCCGCCAGGCTGTAGGATTTGTCGCTCAGAAGGCCCGCCTGCGGCGCCGTCTCTCCTGCGTATCACCTCGTACCGATCCGACCGGGGAAGACCGTGTCAAGCGATGACTACATACTGCGCGAGTTGCGTGTCGGCCAGCGACACGAGGCGGAGCTACTGGCCGACATGTGGAATCGCTCGGACCAGGCGTGGCCGGGAGGCTGGACGGGAGGCGTGCCGCTCACTGCCGAGCGCATTCTTCGCGACGAGATGACGCAGGACTGCTACGGGCGTTGGGTGGTCGAGCACAAGGGCGAGATCATCGGCTTCATCTCGCTGTTCGCGGACCCCAAGCAGGCCGAGCGGGCGGACGTGGGCTTGCTTAACGCCCGCCCGGACCATCATGGCAAGGGAGTGGGCAAACGCCTCCTCCGCAGGGCCATCGACGCCGCAATCGAGGGCGGGTTCGATGAAGTCGAACTCTACACCTGGCCGGGCAACCTGAAGGCGGTCCCTCTCTACAAGAAGATGGGCTTCTTCTGGGTCCCCGAGACCAGCGTGGAGATGTACAACTTCATCCCCAGCATCATCCGCATGCCGTTGCTGGCCGACTTCTTCCAGGACCGGGACTGGTACCAGATCCAGCAGCGCGACCTGACCGTCGCCGAAGATGTCGAGCGCTGGCACGGGGTGCGCGTTTTCCGCTACGGTTTCGTTGCTGACGGCCGAAGCACAGAGGTCGTAGTCGACCGGCTGGCACGGATGACGACGGCCGTCGAGACCGACAAGCTGTACGCGGCTGCATGGGTCGGGGAGGAACACCTGCCCGCACTGCAGGAGCAAACGCTGCACTACGAGTTCCGCAACAAGGCTGATGCACCTGTGGCCGTGAGCCTGCTGGCCGACGGGGAATCTGGCGTGCCCGTCTCGACGCAGGACTCGTTTGAGGTGTCCGGCCGGCACACTGTGGAGGTGCCCTTCAGGCTGCCGGCCGATCTCGAGAGAAAGAAACCGGGGGAGCCGCCGCACCGCATCCTGTCCACTGTCACCGTGGACGGCGTGTCTCTGAAGCTGGGCACGGCGGTCCACATGAGAGACCCGGTGGAAATCGGCTCGTCGACGTGGGGACTTCCCGTCGGGAAGCGGACCGAGGTGCGTGTCAAGCTGCGCAACCGCCTGCCCTTCCCCGCCAGCGGGTCGGTGTGGATCAGCTCGCCGCCGGAACTGCAACGTTCGGACGAGAGGTTGTCATTCCGCATGAGCCGCGGCGGTTGGACGGATGTCTCACTCAGCCTGGAGGCGAGCCAGCGTGGGACGTTCCCGCTGGAGGCACAAGTCGAGTTCTCACAGGATTCCGCAGGCAGACTGGCCTCCGGGGAAACCCCGCCCCATGCACCGCGCGGGCGGCGGCACACGCTGTGGGTGCGCGCATTCTCGCCCGGGGGCTTTGCAGTGAGCGACGACAAATGGGAGCGCAGGGTCACCGCAGAGTCGGACCGGCTGCTCGTCCAGTTCTGGCGCGTCGAGGGCCGCATGGAGTTCAGAGACAAGGTCCTTGGCCGCGGCCTTTTCAACACTTACATGCCCGAGATCGGTCCGCCCTTTGGCACTTTCAGCCCGCTGCCGCGCGTGTATGACACCGAGGTGGAGAACCTGGGCGGCAGCGTCCACCTGGTGACGCGTAGCCGTCCAGATAGGTGGCCGGGATTGACGCTGGAACGTACCGCCGTGATCAGCCCCGGCGTCCTGGAACTGAGGCACCGTCTGCTCAACGCAGCGAACCGCTCCCGGAAGGTGCAGGTGCGCGCCCGGTCCTACGGCTATCTGGGCGCCGGGAAACTGACTCTGCCCGACGCGGACGGCCTGATCCAGCATGAACGCACCGGCTGGGGAGACTGGCCGGGCTGGAGTGAAATCGAGAGGCGCTCCGCCGAGTTCCCCGAGAGCTGGGTGGCAGCAGAGGAAGACGGGGCCGTCGTAGGAACCGTCTGGCAAGGTGACGGCCTTGTGTCGCCTGACCACGGGGGAGGCGCCCGCATGACGTACGACGTTGTCACCGTTCCCCCGGGCGGCGCTGTCCAATTGCCCGTGATATGGCTGGTGGCCGGGGCCGGGGACTACCGGACGGTGCGGTCTGTCTGGGCCTCGCGCCTCCGGCAGGAGCCCCTCCTCACGGCCCAGGAGCGCCAGCCCGACCTTCGCGACGTGTTGCGTGGCAGACTCCACAAGAAACCGATGCTCATGACGCGTGCGTCGCATCGCACGCGCGTCGAACTGGTCAGCGAACAGAAGCGCGAGCTCAGCGGCGAAGCCCATCTGAGCCTTCCCCGAGGCGTGCAGCTTCGTGACGGTGGCCGCCAGATGCGCTTCCAGGTCGCAGGGCTCCGCAAGGGCAAGCCGGCTCGTCGCAATCTGAGCATCAAGGCATCCGCCGACTGCCCGACGGCGGGCGTCGGCGAGCTCCGTCTTTCGGCGAAACGGCGAGAGCACGTCTTCCCTGTGCCCGTGGTGATTGTGCGCAGGCGGGGCGAGAAGCTGAAGCTCCGGCACGATGACGATACGGTCACGGTCGACAACGGCTGGCTGCGATTCAAGGTGAGCGCCGAACACGCCGGAAGCATCGTATCGCTCCAGCGTGAGGACCGGGACCTACTGACCAGCTCATATCCCGAGCCGCGCGCCTACCATTGGATGAACCCCTGGTACGGCGGCATTCGGGCCGGCGCCGGCAGTGATTGGGACCGCCGGTTCCGGCAGGTCCGCAGTCGGATCGAGTTGGTCGATGTGGAGGGCCAGGAAGGAATCCGCTGGCGAGGAGCCGCAGTGGCCGTCACCGCGCTCCACGAGGATCTCAAATGGCTCCGCTACGAAGCGCGTTACCTCACGACGGCCGGGTCGAACCTGATCGCCGTACTCGTGAAAGCCCGGAATCGAAGCACTACGACCATGGGCGTGAACCTGAACACTACCGTCTGGCCGCAGGCCAACATGCAGCCGGCACACGCGGACGCCGAAGGAGAGCCCCTCTCTTTCAGACCTGATGATTACGAATACGGGGTGCGTTCCGGGAAATGGCTTGCCTTCGGACACCCCCGGGGGCCGGTCCTGGCAGCAGTAGCGACCGAACGCGACCCCCGTGCCAGGTTCCACCTGGAGAACATGGGCGACGGTCAGTTCAGCGCGAGTTTCGGGCACTGGGCCAGCTTCAACCACAAAGTACGTACCGTGGATACACTCGTCTGGCTGGTTGTTTGCCGATCTCTGGAAGAGGCGCGCGCCTACCGCTATCTCAACGAGCTGCGGACGTTGCCCTAGTGGACCTTCACGATTGAAATGCGCGGTCGGTGGCTCATACGTTCTCGTCTCCCTTGTCTGCTGCCTGGGCGCGGTTTCGAACGAGGACGAGAACGAGCGACAGGTCGACCGGTAATCTTGACGTCGAAGGCAAATAAGCCGCCTGGAAGGCGGCGCTACGGCCTGCGGACACATTCACCGCGCTTGTAGCGCCGGCCCGCCAGGGGTCGGGCAAGCATCCTTGCCGGCTTCGTTCCGACGAGCAGGGCTTCACGATTGAAGTGTTGGTGCAGTGGCTGATACGTTCTCGTCTCCCTCATCTGCCGCTTGGCCGCGGTTTCGAACGAGGACGAGGACGAGCACGAGTGGTAGCTGAACTGGCAATCGCGAAGTTGAGACCCCACTAGGCTCAGCGCGCCTCCCACCTGGCGATCTCGTCATCCGGAAGGCCAACTTCGCGCCAGAAGCCGGTCGCCTTTGCACGCAGGTCTGCGAGCACATCCGGGTGGTCGGCGGCCACGTTGCTCTGTTGGGTGGGATCCGTTTCGAGGTCGAACAGCAGGTCCCCCCGCTCCCCCGCCGCCGATTGCTCCTTGGCCAGGCCGTCCACCGCCTTGTCCACCTGGGCTCCGCCCTCCTTCGCCGAGGACCACAGGATGGCCGACCACTTGCCGCACGTCACCGTGGCTGGCACGGAATCGCCCCTGACGTAAGGGCTGCTGAGGGCGAACTCGCGATGCTCGTCCGCCTCGCCGCGCAGGACCTCAGCGAACGACTTGCCGTTCACGCTCTCCGGCGGCTCGATCTCCGCCAGCTCCAGGATCGTGGGCATGAAGTCCGTGGGCTGCACGACGGCCTGCTTCCTCTCCTCCTCACACCCAGGAAAATGGACGATGAGAGGGATGTGGTTGATCTCCTCATAGAGGGGGATGTACTCGAACCTGCCCGGGCTGATCAGGCTCTTGCCGATGATGCCGTGCTCGCCGTGCAGGAAG
>Ga0114922_10003767_pt1 | contig 14121 bp, 12 predicted proteins | sample AartaG_FD_100975 | JGI IMG/M metagenome (GOLD analysis project Ga0114922, IMG submission 100975) | Deep subsurface microbial communities from Aarhus Bay to uncover new lineages of life (NeLLi) - Aarhus_00045 metaG | ecosystem: Environmental > Aquatic > Marine > Oceanic > Sediment | place...
ATCGTTCGGAAGATCGGTGTGCTCATATCCATCTGTCCTTTTTTTAAAAAACTCATGAAGTCACCCTCTCCCTATCGAGTCGGTGGCGCCGCGCGCTCGCTCACTCAAGCCGTCCGGCGGACGGGTCCCGGTATCGCGTCCTGAGACGCGTTCCTCGCACACGATTACCGCTACCCACGGACCTTTGCCCGGAGCCATGATGATCGGCGCGTCTCCACCCGCCAAAGAGCTATCGGCTCCCCAATCGCCGGTCTGAACGTTTGCCCAGGAGAGGTGAAACGGGCCGCGATGGCCTCTCAGATCGAGACGGACGGAACCACCATCCGTGAAATATAGAACGTATTGTTCGCCGGGCCTGGCGGCGACGTACGCCTCATCCTCCTCGCGGCCTTCAAGAAGATCCATGCAGGGTTCTATGTCCCAGAACTTGACGAGGCTCTCCACCTTTCTCGCGGCCCGAATGCAGGCCCTGGCCACGTCATTCAAGCCGATTCCGCCGCCCGGACGATGAAACCGACAGGAGGCCGAGCCGGCGATCAGGTTCCGCCAAAACCGCTCCACGCCGTCGCGCGGTGTCCCGGAGCCCCAACTGGTCTGGCCGGCAGAGTATATCTTGGTATGATTGAGCGGGCGAGGGTGCGTTGCGGCCTGCTTCACAATCCACATCACGTTGTCCCAATGCGCCTCGCTGAACGTCCTGCTGTTGACCTGAGAAATATCGAGGAACGGGTAGAGGTGGGGATTGTCCAACGCCTGTCTCAGCTTGGCAGAGGATTGTGGCTTCCAGACATCGTCGAACATGTCTGTCACACAGACTTCGACGCCCCGTTCGGCGGCCTTGTCCGTAATGAACTTCATCCAGTAGAGCCCCCACTGGGGCGCAGTCGATGTCTCGTTGTTCATGCAATACAGAACGTTCGGATATTGCAGACTGTCAGACAGCATCCTGGCGACAAATCTCTCCTGGTATCGTCTGACGACATCGTATTGGCGCCGATAGCCGCGCATCCCGGGAATGGTGTGGAAGAAGGGTTGTCGGTCTCGCCAGGCAGGGGCAGGGTAGGCTTCGGCCAGGCCGGATCCCTCATTCGTATAGTTGACGTTGTTGCCCGGTCGCCACGGACTGTTCTGCCAGTGCTCCTGTGAGAAGTCAAATCGGTCCCAAACCTCGATCTGTATGATGATATCTCTCTCACGGCACCAGCGGAGGCAATCCGCGAACCGATCCCAATAGACAGCGTTCCACTTATCCAGATTGAACCGGCCGTCCCCGAGGCGCTGGTGGGCCTTCAGGTCGAGCCCTTCCCGCTGACTCATTGTGTTTCTGACGTAATTGCCGCCGACCGCGGCGATCTCGTCCAGATGGTCCCGCAGCCCTTCCCACAGAAAAACATGGTCCGTCTCGCTTGCCCCGAGGAGCAGGACAGGCTTGCCTTTATACTGCCAATAGCGAGGATTCTTTTCGTAGGGCCTTATTCCGGCCGCAGTGTCTGCCGCGGGGGCGCAGACGGGCCGGCCCGCCCCCAGCGGGACAAGGAGGATAAGAAGAGCAGCCACCCGAATCTGTGTCCAATCGCCTGTTTTCTTCATTGGTCTTGGCCTCTTTCACAGGTCGGTCTTGTGTGATAGAGATTATATGCGACCGTGCCGTGCCCACAAAGCGTCGGTTCGCCCCCAGATAACGCTCACCCATGACGGTGCGCATGCGCGACGGATAGCGGCGGCAAGTGGGGCTCGCTGATGGTCTCGCCATTTTGACTCAAGGCGTCAACTACCTCCATTCAGAGATCCCATGTTCTCATACCACTTGGTATTCGACGTGGCGGTTCCCACGTAGATCACGTCGAGCCGGTCGTCGCCGTCAGGGTCGGCGCAATCTCGTCGCGTGAGCGCGGTCCACGCATGTCCTGCCGTCCACGCGTGCGGCGTGATGCGCTCAGTCATAGAACGGAAACAGCTTCTTGAGCTCGTCCTTCGATGGCCGCCGGCCGTACTCGCAGATCTCGAAGGCCTCAGCGTACTTGATCTCTTTACCTTTCTCTCGGCCGTACCAACTGACGAGCTGCTCCCGAAAGCGGTTGGCGGTCCCCGCGAAGCGACGGTCGAAGTTCCGGCGGACCGCCTGCTCCCGGGCCCGGCGTGCCGCAGGGTCTTGCGGGTACAGCTTCTCCGATCCACCACAGCCACCTTCCAGCGTCTGCGACGCCAGGGCCAGGGCTGCGTCCAGCTTCTTCTCGATCACCTCGTCGATCCCCACCGCCACATCGGCGGTGAACGGGTAAGGTTTCTGGAACCGGTCCTGGTAGAACATGAACACCGGATTCCGCTCAAGATACGGCACATCGGGGCAGAAGAACGGCACGGTGACCATGTAGCCGGCGTCCTGCACGAGCAGGGCGACGTTGCGGTGGTCGGGATGATAATCGTTCGGCCGATGGCACATGACGATATCCGCGCCCCACTGACGGATGACCCGGACAATCGTTCTGCGGTTCTCCATCGTCGGCATGATTTCGCCGTCGTGAATGTCGAGCACCTCCGTCTCGATGCCGAAGATCTCCGCGCATCGTTCCACTTCGGCGGTGCGGCGCTGGGCCAGGGGCCCGCCGGCCATGCCCCAGTGGCCGATGTCGCCGTTGGTGCAGGAAACGAACTTCACGTGATGACCCTTCGCGGCCCACATCGCTGCGCTGCCGCCGGCGCGGAACTCGTTGTCATCGGGATGGGCGCCGAAACAGATGATGCGGAGCTTGCCGTCCCTGGGAATCGGAGCGGGCGCCGGCTTGGCCATCGCAGCCGTCGCCATGACGCCAAGCTGTTGCGAAGCGATCACCGATCCGTCATTCGCTCTGGCTGATGCCACGCCCAGTAAGCCAGAAAGAGCGACAGACAACAAGCCGCCGACAATACATCGTGCTCGCACAAATCTTCCGTTCATTGCATGGTCCTCCTATTCATTGGACGCTACGTTTCCTGTGACTTTCCAAACTGTCGCGTGTATTCGGCGTTTTCTTCGATCTGATCCTGGTATCGCGGATACATGCCGACGATCACGCCGTCGGTGGGTTTCAGATGCTCAAACGCAAACTGGAATGCTTCTCTAACGGATCGTTTGTCACGGCACTTCCGACCAGCCGCCAGAATCTTGAAGCCCAAGCACGGCTGATCGACCTGGCGCACCACGTCGGTCATGGCAATCGGATCGGAAGCAAAGAACGAGTAGCCGATCTGGAGCGTGACGACCGGCGGCATCTTCGCCAGCTCTTCTTGCGATCTCGTAAGGTAGTAGAAGCATGTCATGAAGAAATCGACCTGCCAACCTTCATCGGCAACCCGCTTGATGCAATCGGGGTCGTGGGCTGAAACCCCAGCCAACACGCCCGCGTCGCGGACTCGCTTCACGAAGTCATGGACCTGCTGATCCTTGCCTTGCCGGAACAGTCTATCGGTGACTCCGCCATGATGGACGATGGCGATGGGCTGGGTATCCTGGACCACCTGCTCGGCCGAAGCACGCTCGGGTCCGCTGGCGTGGAGGCAGATAAACTTCATCTTCGACCCGCGTTCGCGCAGTGTTCGGAAGACCCCGGCCATCTGCTCCGGGTTGCTGAACTGATGAGTGTTGATGCCGGCGCGCTCACATCGCCATAAGAACTCCACTGTCTGCTCGGCAGTGAAATACTCGCGCATGTGCTGGTCCATGATCGGACCCATGTAAGAGTATCCGCTGATGGGGTTCGAGCCCGCGATCAGCCGGGTGACGTGGTGCTCGCCGAGCCGAATCGTTGGCAGCAATGGGGCCGGCGAGCCGGCAGGCGGTGGGGGAGTCTCCTCTGCCCGGGAGGTCTCTTGCAGGGCGAGGGCCGAGCCGGTCACGGCCAGGGACAGCCGTGAGAGAAACTCCCGGCGCCCGGCCACGTCAGTCTCGCATCTGTCCGAACTCATATGGGCCTCCAAAAGCCTTCACAACGATATCGAATTGCCGGCAAGAGCACCGCGCGATTCGCGCGTATGACTACTCTACCAGAGTCCGGGCGTAGGGTACACAAATTCATCCGGGCTTGCAGCTCTCCATCTCAGCGCATCACCAAACCTACGGCCTCTGGCCGTGTGACCCAAAGAGCTTCGAGCGGTCCGTGGTATCCCGGATCTGAAGTAGAATGTGCGTCGTGCGGCCCCAGCGGGGCCTTTCTGACGCCACACGTTGGAGGGGATCGTTGTCACATGCGGCGCTACAATCAACTGGCTGCGCGACAGCGTCGCACTCAGATTCGACAGATATTCCCTCTGGCATGCAGTTTTCCATCAACACTTCCTTCCGGCCGGCCGCCGTCCATCATGAAGTGACAATTATGGGCGATATGTGAAGGCTCCAGTGAGTCTGGATGAGAAGCCAATGTTTGCCCGGCTCGGACCTTCTCGGGAGACGGGCCCGCACTTAGCTCGTCTCCCCGATGACTGGGCCCGGAAGCAGATGAATCTTGGCACTCGCCCAGCTTGGTCATTAGCGGTGCTGACATGAGTGTCAGCCTCATATAGATAACCGTCGGCGTCTGTGCAACTGACAGGGGCGGAGTCTCTGCGCTTGGCGCTACCGGAGAATCTGTCTGGGCCGAAGACGCCGCACGTGCAGCCTCATCTTCACGATGTGGCGTCGTCTCTCAAGGAATAGATGGGAGCGGAAGCATGCGAAGGATTTTGGTGACCGGCGGCGCCGGGTTCTTGGGTTCGCACCTTTGTGAGAGACTCCTGCAGGAAGGCCACGACGTACTTTGCGTAGACAACTACTTCACAGGGACCAGAAACAACATTGCAGGTTTTCTTGGTTATTCACGATTTGAAGCCGTGCGTCACGACATAACCTTTCCGCTATACGTCGAAGTGGACGAGATATACAATCTCGCCTGTCCGGCCTCTCCGGTCCACTACCAGTCTGACCCCGTACAGACCACCAAGACCAATATTCACGGTGTGATCAATATGCTCGGACTGGCCAAGAGACTCAAGGCCAAGATCCTCCAAGCCTCAACAAGCGAAGTCTATGGAGATCCCCACGTGTGTCCCCAGTCTGAAAGCTACTGGGGGCACGTCAACCCGGTCGGCATACGCTCCTGTTACGATGAGGGGAAGCGATGCGCGGAGACCCTGTTCTTCGATTATCATCGGCAACATCGTTTACGGACCAAAGTGGCGCGGATTTTTAACACGTATGGCCCGCGAATGCACCCGGAGGATGGACGGGTCATCTCCAATTTCGTGGTTCAGGCGCTGACGAACGTACCCCTGACCATCTATGGGGATGGTATGCAGACACGCTGTTTCTGTTACGTCGACGATCAGATTGAAGCGCTTGTCCGCTTCATGAACTCTTCCGATGACTTGACGGGCCCGATCAATCTGGGAAATCCGAATGAAATGACCGTCCTGGAAGTGGCTCACACGATCATTGACCTGACGGGCTCACGCTCCAGGCTCCTCCACAAGCCCCTGCCGCTCGACGATCCCAGACGGCGCTGTCCGGATATCACTCTGGCGAAGGAGAGACTTCACTGGCAACCACGAGTCCCCCTGAGGGAGGGCCTGGACAGGACCATCGCCTACTTCGACGAGCTGTTAAGAAAGGAGCAACGGGCAGGACTCTCGGAACTCGTGACGGACCGTTAGGTTCATCCGCAGTATCCTGCCCATATGGCCCATCCGGGTGCCGTGGTTGCCGTGTCACGATATCAGATTCGCCCAGTCGACCTCAAGGGCGTCCATTGTCCCTCAAGGCATCGAAGGAGGCTATCGAAATGAAGATCGGCATATTCTCGAAGTGTGGACATGCCGGTGGCTCGGAGTTCCGCTGCGCCGAACTGGCGAACGGGATTGTTCGCCACACTGAGCATCGCGCGTTTCTGTTGTGCGAGGGACCGATACATCCGAAGGTCCTGAAGACGGTGGACGAGGCGGTTTCGGTCAGACTGAACGTGGTGAAGATCGAGGAAAAGGTACCCATCTTTTACGAGATGGATGTCATTATTGTCGTGAACACGGACAGTAACGAGTTCACGGATGCGGAGTATTGGCAGGGGAAGACCTACCGGCACAGTTGCGTTGTCGATCTGTCTCGCATCAAGAAATTCGTTTTCCTGTTCAATTTCGTCATCGAGCCCGCCGCCAAGCTGCCTTCTCTGCTGAGGCACGTGCCGGACGTGCGGATTATCACCGCCAATAGCCTGTTCTTTCGCTCCATCTCCGAGATGGACATGTTTAAGGAGATACGGCATCTGCCCCGACTGGTGCTCGCGAGCCCGATCGACCCTGGCACCGTGACCACAGACAAGAGGCCCTCCGACCGGATTCGTATTGGCCAGCATTCCCTGCCATATATGCACAAATTCAACGGAGAAATCGGCACACTGGTCGCGCGGATCAACGACAGGTATCTTGACCGGGTGTTGTGGCACTTCATGGGGATGCCGGCCAATGTGGGCAGCCTCATTGCACATCATCCCAATGTGGTGATGCGAAAGGCGTTTGCCCTTGCCGTCAGGGACTTTCTCGAAGAAGTCGATGTCTTTCTTTTCTATAACGCCTGGGATAGAACGGAACCCTGGGCGCGATCGGTGGCTGAGGCGCTCACGAGCGGCTCTCCCGTCGTCGCGACGGCAAGAGGCGGCAATCAGGATCAAGTCATCCCGGGTAACAACGGCTATCTGTGCCGGTGTCTGGAGGATTTCGTGGGGCACCTGAGTGTGATGATAGACCGACCGGAAATGGTTCGCCTTCTCGGGCGCAATGCCTCTTTGTACAGCAGGTTCTTTACGACGGAGTACGTCATCAGAAAACTCATGGAGTTCGTTCGATAATCTGCTGCAGATGCAGATGGCTTTGCCGACAGATTCTACGCCCTCACCTGCATCCTCCATATTGTCCGGACTACAGTGGGGAATCAAACCTGGATGTGCTTCCTTGTCAACGTTTACCGTGACTCGTGCGCCCGCACTAATAGCGATGGAGTATCCATGCTGAGCCACCGCGGACAACGATCTTGCCGATACACTCTGTCAAAAAGGACACCGAATGTTCCAGGATGGATCAAGCGTAGATGACCAACTTCTTTTGGACCAGGTGGTAAATGGCAAGGACCCAAAAGCGTTCGAGATTCTATACGCCAAGTATTATCCGCGTCTGCACCATCGCGTCGCCCACCGCATCGATTCGAGGGTGGACGCAGAAGACCTGACTCAATCGATTTTTGTCCGCCTCTGGGAGACCCGCGCTCGATACCGGAAAACCAAGTCTGTGGAGGCATACCTCTATGCTGTGGCAAACAATGCCATCGCTCAGCATTTCCGGCAGAAGAAGCAGCAGCGTCGACACGTTTCCATCGATGCGCTCATCGAAAGCACGGCCGACAGCAACATGCAGCATACGGATGCAGCGACAGGGCAGTTTTGCGGGCGTCACCCGGACGGCATCCTGGAGAACAAAAAGATTCGAATGTCTCAGAAGGGCCGTGAAGCCGTCAGGCTGCGATTTGTCGAGGGGCTCTCTACGCGGCAAGCGGCCCGAGTCGCGGGATGCTCCGTAGCGGCCTTTTACTCGCGGCTGGAGAGGGCAATCAAGGCCTTGAGACAGGGTGAAAACGCAGGATGTGTACAGCCTGAAGCTGCCGCTCGCATGCGGGCAGAAAGCCCGGAGAATTTCTGACCGGCAGGCTATCCCAGGTAACCCGCTTACGAAAAACGTCAAAAATGTTGAAAACTCTGCCGAATCCCAAAGGTATTGTGCATTCTTATAATCGAAGAGCAACCTTGAGTGGCCTCGCACCGGCGCATGGCCGGCTACACCAACTGCCGGCAAGTCGTCATCGAGAGAGAGAAGGGTTGCGCAAGACAAACACCATGACCCGGCCTCCACGGCGCCTGGAGTACGTGCGCCGATGGCGGCAGAAAGGACAAAGAGTGCCAGGTCTTGGTGAGCCAGAGGCGGAGAATCATCACAGGGTCATTGACTGCAACGTCAAAGGACGACAGCCGGAATGCCCGGCATCGCCCTGCAGATTGTCACACAAGTAACAGCTTGGTTTAGGCAAGGAGTGAAACGATGAGCGAATCCGAAGGAACGGAGAGGACAGGCGTTGCGACTGAGGCGGGGACACCCGCCCCTACCGCAGAAGAAATGGCCGAAAAAATGTGCCAGGGTCTATGGAGGCTCAAGCCGAACATCGTTGTGAGGGTGGAGGAAGACGGCGCCATTCTCTTTGACCCGGATAGCGACTCGATGTCTGTCGTCAATCCCATGGCCAGTGCCCTTTTGCAGTGGCGGCGTGATCGCATCTGTTTCGATGAGTGGTGCGCGGTCCTTCAGACGCACTATGGGGGAACTGAGCTGGCCCAAATCCAGGCGGACGTGAAGAAGTTCCTGGGTACCATCGCACATTTCGCGGAGTCCTCTGATGGAAAAGACAACTAAGGTTCTATCGGCCCCGACGTCGGTGACCCTGATGATCACCCGTCGCTGCAATCTCCGCTGCTTGCACTGCGGCAGTTCTCCCGAGCAGTTTCTCCGGGAGGATATGAGCACGAAGGAACTCCTCGCCGTGATCGATGAACTGACCCGCTGCAAGGTCTTCCATATTTCGATCTCAGGGGGTGAGCCGCTCCTGTATCCTGACTTCTTCGTGATCGTGGATGCCATCATGCGAAGTCCTATGCGCTGGCAACTCGATACGAACGCGACGCTCGTGACCAAGGAGATAGCCGAGCGGTTGAAAGGACTTCCGCGCCGCCCCTTCATCTCGGTCAGCCTTGACGGGATGACCTCTGAGACACACGAGCGTATCCGGGGTCCGGGAAGCTTCGTGAAAACGATAACAGGGATCGTCACGTTAAGGGCCGCGGGCTTGGGAGTTCGGCCGTTCATGGTGCTGAGCCGGTTGAACTACCGTGAACTGCCCCAGATCGTCGACTTTGTCAAGTCGGTCGGCATCAAGCACTTGAACATCACCCCGCCCTCAGGTTGTGGAAGAGCGGGGCAGTATGCACAGGAGATGGCCCTGAGATCGGCTGAGCTTCGAGAAGCGCTCGAGACCTCGCTCAGGATCGATGAGAGCAATCCCCGATTGTTCACCGGACCATGGGCCCACATGCTCAGTTTCTACCGTAAGCTGAAGGAAGGCGCGCTGGCACCACAGGAAGGATCGGATGGAGTCTTCAAGAATTGTGGGGCCGCTCGGAGTTCTCTCACGATAAGCTGCGACGGAACCGTGGTTCCCTGTGACATGTCATACACTTATCGCGCCGGTAACCTGCGCGATCAGCCCCTGACGGAGATCTGGCGCAACTCCCCCGTGTTCAGCGCAATTCGACAATCCCGAGGAATGCCGTTGTCGCAGGTTCATGGATGTAAAGAGTGCGCGTGGCGCCATACCTGTCAGGGGCCGTGCCCGGCCGGCGGATATGCCTTGACCGGCATTTGGCCGGCGGCGGAACCCAACTGTACGATCAGAGAGATCGGAAGGCTGTTTGAAAACGAAACCGTGGTGCAAGCGAATGGAAAGGTATCGTGATGGAAACACAGACTCGCCGCCAGCCCTATCTGACGGATTTGTTGATTTATCCGACATCTCGATGCAACCTGAAGTGCCGGCATTGTTACTTCGCCCCCACCTATGACGAGAGCCTGGGCAGGCGTGCTGACGAGATCTCGTGTGAGGAGATCTGCAAGGCGGTCGATGAGCTGCTGCCCTTCGGCTTGCGTGCGTGCAAGCTATCCGGTGGCGAGCCCTTCCTCCGGGGTGACGTAGTGGATATCTGCCAGCACATGAAGCAGAAAGACGTCCGCGTCAATATCGAGACCAATGGAACACTCGTGACACAAGAACAAGCCAACACCCTGGCCCGATCGCGCCTTGTCCAGTTTCTTTCCGTAAGTCTTGACGGTGCCTGCGCGGAGACGCATGAAGCCCTGCGGGGCGTGGAGGGATGCTTCGACAAGGCCGTGAAAGGTCTTGAATACTTGACGACCGCCGGTCTGAACGTACAGGTCATTGCGGCGGCGTACCAGGGGAACAAGAGTGAACTGCCCCGCATTATCGATCTGGCCGCCGCCAAAGGGGCCAGCTCGTTCAAAGCATGTTTCATCCACGCCGTCGGTCGGGCCCGGAATCTTTCTTTGATTGATCTTGAAGAATCCTTGGAGATCGAGCAACAGCTTGCCGAACATGCCGAATCCGTTGGCATCCGGTACTGCAGCTCCGTGCCGACGGTCCTGAAAAGCGTGAGTTGCATCATGCAAACACACGCCCTGAACGGCAGATGCAACATCACCTCTGCTCTGGCCATTCTATCCGACGGGACCATTACCGTCTGTGGCATGGGGCGTCACGCAAAGGACTTTCGGTTTGGGAAGCTCGGTGAGGATGACTTGGCGGAGATCTGGCAGAACCATCCCACCCTGACGCTCATCAGGGAGGGCGTGCCCAGCCGGCTGCAGGGGGTATGCAGTCGTTGCGTCATGAGATCGGCATGCCTGGGATACTGCCGCCTGGAGAACGAGGATATCACGCTGGACCACCTCTTTGATCCCTTCCGGCTATGTGCGATGGCCGAGAAGCTGGGACTCTTTCCCGAGAGTCGCCTCGTCAACCGCCCGGAGGCCAGTGCCACGGCCGTGGCTTGAGCAGGCTAAGCGGAGCACAAGCGGTGCTTCCGCACGAGCGCTGCCTGTTGTGTCTACCTGATGCACGTGGGCGTAGGCATCCGACGAGGGTATCTGGCAGTCAAATCCACATTGGGGGGCGTACCTATGGCACGCCCCCAATTGTTGATTGAGAACTCTCGTCAACCTGGCAGGGAAAGTCTATGGCAGAAGCTCGGTGTGTTCAAGCGGATCAGGAGCAAGTGCACTAGCTGGAGTGTGTGGCTGGACGGAGTACGCGAAGCCGCTCGTGTACACACGGAAGGGGCCAGATTGGCCCCGATCCAAAAACAGGACTGAACACGTGTAGATACTGGGTACACCAATTGAGTTCAAGAGTTCCCATTCTGAGGTCGGACGGTGATTCACTTTCGGCGAAGGTCAAAGCGCCGGCCCCCCCTGGGCAAGAGCGGCGAGGCTTAAGGGCGATCCTTGCCTTGTGGCGGGTGATTACGGAGACCAAGACAGCAGTCGGGTACATCCGAACGCTGGCCGTGTACGGCTATTCCTATCGATATCGCCTCCTGTTGCTGGCTTTGCTATCTCCCATTCTATCTGTCCCCCGCTTGTTGACTCCCTTGGTCATGCAGGCACTGATTGACAAGGCCTATCCCGCGCGCGACTTCCGTCTCTTCGGGTGGCTGTGCGCGGCCCTACTGGCACTCAGAGTGGTGCCGAACGTGCTCGCCTGTGTCTCAGGATACTTGTCAATGTATGTCAACAACATGCTGCGGTACAAGCTTTGTCTGCGCGTTTTCAATGCCATACAGCGTCTGCCGCAATCGTACCGGGAGGAACATGGGTCAGGCATGTTCCTGGAGCGTGCCACGCGCGACGTGGGCGCCGTGGCAAGCAGCATAACAAGACTGCTGCCCGAGATCGTCACCATCGTATTCACCTTCCTGGCCGCCATTCCCCTGATGTTGCGGCTCAACGTGAAAATCACCCTTCTTGTGCTGGCGATGGTCCCTTTCAACTACGTAATCACAGTGTGTCTGTCGCGCAGGCTCAGAGCATTGCACGAAGCGAGTCGAAAGGTCGATGAGAAGATAACGACGTTTACCTCGGAGACGATAGAGGGAGCGACCATCGCGCGTCTCTTCGCGCTGGGTCATCTCCGCCGCCAGAAGCTCAAGCAGTTGCTGCGCAACCACCTGAGCATCGCGTTTGCCTCGTGGCGAACGAGCATGTTCTGGGGCCAGCTTGGGGGTCTGGTTGGCATGCTTTGGGGAATGGTCCTGCTTTGCGGGGGCTGGTACCTGGTATTCAGCGATCGATTGCAGCTCGGGCAGGCGGTGGCGCTGGGGATGTACGTCAGCGTGCTGGCCCGCCCCTTCCAGGAAGTGGGCAAGCTCTATCAATCGCTGATAGGAGATTCGGTAGCGGCGCGTCGGGTGCTCGAGATACTGAATACACGCCACCCCAGCGCGCAGGACGGGGCCCAAATGGTGCTTGCACGACCGCCCCGGCGTTTTGAGTTGCGCAGGATGTCCTTTGCGTACAAGGAAGGGCGACCCTGTTTGTGCGATCTGGATCTTCGTCTGGGGGGCGGCCGGACCGTCGCCGTCGTCGGTCCCAGCGGGGCAGGCAAAAGCACGCTCATCCGAATTCTGTCCGGATTGGATGACAGGTACGAGGGACAGTTCGCAGTGGATGGATATGACTTCAAGAGAATCAACCGCGACAGTTATCTGCACCACGTATCGCTGGTGCCGCAAAACAGCTTCTTCTTCAGCGATTCGATACGCGACAATCTCTGTTCCGGCAATGGGTCCCTTCCCGCCGGAACTCTGCAAAGATATGCCAGCATCCTCGGGTTGGAGGAGCTGATCGAATCGGCACCGGAAGGGTACGACACAAAGCTCGGTTCAGAAGGCATACGGTTTTCCGCCGGCCAGTACCAGAAACTGGCGGCCTTCCGCGCCATCCTGAAAGATGCCTCTATCCTGATGCTTGACGAAGTGACCTCATCGATGGACATTGAATCCGAGCGGCAGCTTCTGCAGGGCATCGTTGCCCTGAGGCCTCGAGGCTGCGTCACGTTGCTGGTGACCCATCACATTGCCATAACCACCGAGCCCTGGATCGATGAAATTGTCGTGATGGTAAACGGCCGGGTCGCCGAAAAAGGCTCATGCGCCCAACTCCGCGAGAAACGTGGCTTTTATCACCACTGGCTGAATCTGAACCGAGGCGTCTCGCTGGACCGCGCCATCACGGCTGACGAACTGTCAGGACACGAATCGAGGAGTCCGTGAATCTTCGTGGGATGGGTCACACATGCCGGTGCAATTGCGCATCGGAGGGACATCCGCCATGCGCGTGACAGGATCTCCCGTGACCACTCAACGAGCCCGCCTGGGGCCGAGGGGCGCGCCGGAGCGACAGATTAACCCGCCACAGTTGTTCGGTCGGGTGGGAAAGCGAAAAACGTTCACGGTACTCATCGCCCGGGTGATAGTGAAGGCGATCGGAAGAAGCTCGATTTCTGATTTGAAAGGAGGTGATAACCATGGAAGACTTGCTATATCTGGGTTCGCTGTTACCTATGGGCTATGCTGCCCCGGATGTGCAGAGCATCCTTTCTGGCGACCTGCTCGACTCTACGTGCGGGACGCCGGGCAGTAACCCTGTGGCCTCGTGCGGCACCGGCACAAGTCCGACGAGTAAGTGTGAGCCCGAAGGCACATGATAGCAGTCAGATCCACCTTGGGGGCGTGCCACGGGTATGCCCCCAATCATTGAACTGAAAACTCCCGTCAACCCGGCGGAGAAGAAACCCGTGGCGACAGATCGACGTGTCCGCCTGGACCACGGCAATACAACAATGAAGCACAAAGGGCTCAAGAGACACGAGAACCGTGCGCGTTGCCCGGGCGGAAAAGGTGTTCGGGAGACTCGTGTTGGAAAAGACTATTCCTTCGAGTGAAAGGAGGTGATTATCATGGCAGATCTACTCGGTTCGCTGCTGCCCGTAGGCTACATGGCGCCGGACGTGCAGAGCATCCTGGGCGGAGTGCTGCTCCTGGCCAGTTGTAGCCCGAGCGGCTCGGGCCCCCTGGAGAGCTGCGTCACGGGATCCTCCCCTGACGCAGAGTGCTCGGCCGGTCACAGCCCCCGGACTGAGCAAGGGTGTCCCTCGCCTTGCCCCTTGCCGGGACCCGTTTGCACGCCAATCGGCATGGAGCCATAGCCGGTGGTGCGCATGGGTGTGAAAGTAGGATCCGGCGTGCTCGGCGGGGGCACAGTGAGTGCCCCCGCCGGGGTGCCTCTGGACCACCCTGGGCTTGTCGGATGCTTCCGGAACATCCTGCTCGCAAGGCTCGCTCCCCGCGGGCACGAGCGCACGTTCCCGCGGCCCAGCACGCGCGCCGTGGGACGCCAAAGTCATGCAGACGTTGCCCTTGGAGCAGGGAACGCCGGCCAAGTGCGGGC
>Ga0114922_10003768_pt1 | contig 14119 bp, 10 predicted proteins | sample AartaG_FD_100975 | JGI IMG/M metagenome (GOLD analysis project Ga0114922, IMG submission 100975) | Deep subsurface microbial communities from Aarhus Bay to uncover new lineages of life (NeLLi) - Aarhus_00045 metaG | ecosystem: Environmental > Aquatic > Marine > Oceanic > Sediment | place...
CTCCCCTAAAAACCAATTCGGCAGGTCCGGTCATATAAAGATGTCCGTTATCAGCCCACTGAATATTCAAATCTCCACCCGTTAAATGAATGATGGCCTGGTGTTCGGATTTATTATTTAAAACACTGGCTACTAAGGAGGCACATGCTCCGGTTCCACAGGCTAAAGTTTCTCCCACTCCTCTTTCCCATACTCTAAAATTTATTTCTTTTCTGTTTAAAATATGAATAAATTCTACATTGGTTTTTTCAGGGAAGAGGGGGTGATTTTCAATTTTTGGGCCAATTTCATCTACCGGTATAGATTGTACATCATTGACAAATATTATACAATGGGGATTTCCCATAGAAACACAGGTGATTTTAAAAGCCTGCTCGGGATTTATCTTCAATGTTTCATCCACAACTGTGGTGGTGTCTTCACCGTTCATAGGAATTTCTCTTCTTCTTAATTTGGGGACGCCCATGTTTACTTTGACGCCCAAAATATTATTATTTGAAATTGTTAATTCTGGAATTATTATCCCTGCTAAGGTCTCCACTTTAAATTTGTTTTTAGAAACTAATTTGTTTTCATAGGCATATTTAGCAAAACACCTGATGCCGTTCCCGCACATCTGGGCTTCGCTACCATCGGAATTAAAAATTCTCATTCTTAAATCAGCTTTAGATGAGGACAAGATAAGCATTAACCCATCTGCCCCTATTCCAAAGTTACGATTACATAGCCTTTTTGCCAGATAAGAAAGAAATGAGGAATCACCTAAGGATTTATTTAGACAATCTATTAAAACAAAATCATTTCCTAACCCGTGCATTTTTACAAAACTTATTTTCATAGTGATTTTTCCCCAAGTTTTTATTATTTTAGAACTAAAGAATACCAAACATTATTTTTAATATATCGGTCAATTGTTACATAGTTAGCTAGTTATCTGCTTAATTGGTTTTAAATACTAATTAACTATTATTCTTATTCTTAAACCAGCTAACCAAGTAACCAATTAACTAGCTAACTCTTTTCTTATTATATATTACACATTACTTATTACTGGCTTTTAAATTTTCAACACATCTTTCATTTCGTAAAAGCCAGCAGGTTTTCCTTCCATAAATTTTATAGTTTGTATTGTACCATAAGCAAAAGTATCGCGGCTGTGGGCTTTGTGGGTTAATTCTAACCTTTCGCCCAGGGCAGTGAACATCACCGTATGTTCACCGGTAATATCCCCGCTTCGAATCGAATGGATACCGATCTCTCCTTTTTTTCTTTCTCCAATTATTCCTTCTCTGCCATAGATTGCTACCTCATCCAGATTCTCCCCTTTTGCTTTAGCAATTTCTTGAGCAAGTTTTTTTGCTGTGCCGCTAGGGGCATCTTTTTTAAACCGATGATGAGCTTCTACAATTTCTACATCGTAATCATCACTCAAAGCAACGGCAGTCTCAGCAGCAAGTTTAAATAGTAAATTCACTCCCAAAGACATATTTGGAGAGAAGAGAAAAGGTATATTTTGAGATAAACTTTTCATCTTTTCCATTTCTTCACCAGAAAATCCGGTGGTACCTATAATCATGGTTTTTTTATATTTAGCGGCAATTTCCAAGTGTTGAAGAGAGACTTTCGGGTTGGTAAATTCAACGATTTGGTCTGCATCTTGAATTATTGATTCTAAATTATCTACGACCATTATTCCGGTTTTACCTTGTCCTGCTGTTGCACCCCAATCTTTTCCAGTATCAGGATGAGTAGGGGATTCAACTATTCCCGTTAATTTTAGTTTGTCATCCTGATAAATTAATTGTGCAACTTTAGAAGCCATTCTTCCACAGCCTCCACATAATACAATCTTAATCATTTGTTATTCCTCCAGTAACCCAAATTTTACTAAATCCGATTTTAGTTTAGTTAAATTATCTTCATTCATTGAGCATAAAGGTGAACGTAAATCACCGGAAGGCAATCCCATTAATCGGGCGCTGGTCTTAACCGGTATAGGGTTAGTTTCGTAAAACATAGCATTACTTAAGGGATAGACTTTAGATAAGAAAATTTCTTTAGATTTCTGGTAATTTCCTTCTTCAAATTCTCTAACCATATCAGATACATCCCGAGGGATAATATTGGCTACAACCGAGATTACTCCTTTCCCGCCGATAGATAATACCGGAAGTAATAATTTGTCGTCTCCGGAAAGGAGAACAATATTATCCCCGCATAATTCAACTATTTGAGTCATCTGGTCCAAATTACCGCTCGCTTCTTTTACTGCTGCGATATTTTTCAATTGGGCTAATTTTGCTAAAGTTTCAGGTAATAAATTGGTTCCGGTTCGGGAAGGAACATTATATACGATGATGGGTATATCAATTTCCTCTGCTAATTTTTTATAATGTAAGTACAATCCTTTTTGAGTAGGTCTGTTGTAATAAGGAACAACTACAAGTGCTGCATCAGCACCTGCTTTTTTTGCGTGAGAAGTTAAGTCGAAAGCTTCTCGGGTGCTGTTTGACCGGGTACCGGCAATGACTGGAATTCTTCCTGCTACTGCTTCCATGGTTATATCAACTACTTTTTTGTGTTCTTCATGTGAGAGGGTAGGCGATTCCCCGGTGGTACCACAGGGGACGATTCCGTTTGTTCCATTTTTAATATGGAATTCTACCAATTCTTTTATTCCTTTCTCATCCACCTCACCACTTTCGGTAAATGGGGTGATCATAGCTACTAAAGATCCTTTAAACATTTTTTATTCCTCCTTTTTTTTCTTTATTTTTTTCTTTTCGCTATCCTAACTAGCTAATCAGGTAACCAACTAACCAGCTAACTCTTTTCTTACTACACATTACTTATTACTCATCACTTATTACTGTTTTTCTATACGCAATACGCAATACTCGATACTCGATACGAATTTGGCTTGTGCCAAATTTATTTGCTTACCTTGATTCCTGCCTCTTCTAATGATTTATTTATTATTTTATAGGCGAATTCTCTATCTTTCCATTCCAAAAAGATTAAAATATCTGTTTTGATAGTAGTCATTTCAATTATATTTATATTATTTTGAGCCAAAGGCCGGGTAATTCTCTCGATAATACCGGGTGTTTCAATAAAATCTCTGCTTCTGGCAATGATTAAAGCAATATCATTTTTTAAAGTAACTGATTTTAATTTTTCATCTTCAATTACAATGGGGTGTATAAAATCATAAGAGGACTGGGCATAATTCTCCATGACATAGATTCCAATATGTTTTGTTCCGATGGAAATTCCATATAGGCTAATATGATTATCGGAGATAGGAGAAATTAGCTTTTCTAATAATCCCGGGGTATTAAATATTTCTGTTCCCAGGATAGTCAACATGGTCAGCTTTTCCTTGAAAAGAGTTAATTTGCTTTTAAAAGCACCAATTATCTCTGTACCTTCTGATGCTAAGTTTCCCTTCTGAAAGTGAATTATCTTTGCTTTCATTTTATCAGTTTTATATTTTAAGGCCTGTGGGTGTAAAACTTTTGCTCCACCTTCAGCAAGGACTCCCATTTCTTCCACACTTATTTTTTTTAAAGTTACGGGTTCCTTTATCATACGGGGATCAGCACTCAATACTCCCACCGCATCAGTTACGATTATTACTTCATCGGCTTCTAAAAAGTTTCCCAGGGCAAAAGCGGTGATATCACTACCGCCCCGGCCAAGAGTGGTTATACTTCCATCTTCACAGTTTCTACCTAAAAAACCACATACTATAGGAATAACCTTTTTTTCGAGCAAAGGTTTAATAATTTTTCGGCATTTTTCTTGACTTTCTTTAAAAAGTATTTTAGCCTGGTTAAAATTTGCATCGGTAATAATAGGAAAATCTTTATCTGCAGGGTCAAAATATTTCGAAGAAAATCCCATAGATTTAATGGTAGCTGCAAGAACTCTGGTACTTATCCGTTCTCCCATAGAAACAAAATCAGCATAGTCTTTATCCTCGATACGGTCTTTAACCGAATCTTTAAGTAAAGAAGTTAGATTATCGGTAGTATTTCCCATTGCTGAGACAACTGCAATTATTTCATACCCTTTTTTTACTTGTTGAATTATTGATTGAGCGGCTTTTTTAATTCTTTCAGGGTTCTGAACGCTGGTTCCGCCAAATTTTACTATTATTCTCATAGATGTCACCTTTATATTTTACTTTTTAAACCACTCAGGTATAGTATCATTTCTTACTATATCAGTATAAGTCTCTTTTTTTACTATTACATCATCTTTTCCTTGATTTACCAGGACAATTGCTGGCCGCGGAAGTCGATTATAATTACTGGACATAGAATAATGGTATGCCCCGGTGCTAAATACTGCTAAAAGATCTCCCACGGAAGCCGAAGGTAGTTTTAAATCTTTAATCAGAATATCTCCCGATTCACAGCATTTCCCGGCAATAGTCACCACTTCCTCGGGCAAGTTACTATTTATTTTATTTACCAAAACACCTTCATATTTTGCTTCATAAAGAATAGGTCGAGGATTATCAGCCATACCTCCATCTGTAATTAGGTATTTTCTAATTCCGGGTATCTCCTTTATATTACCGATAGTATAGAGAGTGATACCCGCTTCAGCTACAATAGATCTGCCCGGTTCTATTAAAATTTTTGGCATCATTAGATTGTTTTTTCTTACCTCACTCTCTACATTATCAACGATTAAATTTACAAAATATTCTATAGAGGGAGGCAATTCAGATTCTAAATATTTTATTCCCAATCCCCCACCTAAATTTAAATTTTGCGTATCTATTCCCTCGAGGTCTTTTATCTTTCTCATCAGTTTTACCAGCTCCTTAATGGCGAGAACATAAGAAGATAGATCAAAAATTTGTGAGCCGAGATGAAAATGCAAACCATTATAGCTGACATGTTTTTTGGATAAAATTTTCTTTATAAAACCAGGTACCCGGTCGATACTGATTCCAAATTTTGAATCTACCTGTCCGGTTTGAATATATTTATGGGTGTGAGTGTCTACTCCTGGTGTTACCCGGAGAATTATTCCAACTTTTGTATTTAAACTTTCTGCAATTTGCTCAATCAAGTCAAGCTCATATTCACTATCTACCATCATGGTGCCAATTTTTTCTTTAAGAGCAAATTCTATTTCCTCTCGGGATTTATTATTCCCATGGAAAAATATTTTTTCCGGAGGGAATCCTGCCGAGAGAGCAGTGTATAGTTCTCCGCCTGAAGAAACATCCAGGCTTAAACCCTCTTCTTTTAGAATATTACACATAGCTTTAACCAGGAAAGCCTTCCCGGCATATAGTATTTTAAAGGCAATATTTCTTTTAGAAAAAGCATTAACATATTGCCGGCATTTTTTTCTAATTATATTTTCAGAAAATACATAACAGGGGGTCTTATATTTTTGGGCTAATTTTATAATTTCACATCGGTCAAACTCTAAATTTCCGGATTTATTTAGGGAAAAACCCTCCCGGTTTATTTGAGACACCATTTCATTTGAGTTCATTGCATCCTCCTTAAAATAGTCGTTAGTTGTTAGTATTTAGTTTTAGATTACGATGTCAAGTTGCGATTTAATTCAATCTCCCAGTCATATTTAATTTACCAATATATTATTCCTATAACTGGCAACCCAAATTCGTAAATAAAAAAGGCAATTGATAAACGCTATGCCCATCAATTGCCTGAAATTAATCTAACAATTAAAGTTATCCCCACTTCTCTCATCAGATGAGATAGCGCTCCATCAGAAACCAGGGTATAGATTCTAATGACAGTCTTATGGCTTTTAACCATAAACCCAGCATAAAGATTAGAGCTATTGCCTTTACGCTTCGGCAAGAATACCTTTCCTGGCGAATCAAAGATGCTCATCTCGTCACCAGTACTAATTATTGCTCGCGCCTCTACCCCACTTAAGAAAAAAGTGAGGTACAAATATTAAATTTTTAATAAGATAACATATATATTAGGAAAAGTCAAAAAAATACTTAAATTTACTATTTAAAAATTGAAAAAGATTAAACTTTAATTATCAAATACTTTGATTCTTATAAAAGGCCTATTTCGAGTAGTATCTTCTTTACTTTAAAAAGATAATCGTTTATTATATTTTATATTGTGTAAAATATAAAAATAAAAAATATAGAGGTAACTTGTAATTATTAAAAGTAAATTACCAAGTTTGGAAAAGAGCGGAGAAGATAAATCTAATAGCGGAATTTTAATGATGATTATTGCCACAATTTGTTTTTCTTTAATGTCGGCAATGGTGAAATCTTTACCTCATCTTCCAGTAATGGAAATAATCTTTTTCCGAAATATACCTATTATGCTAATCATTCCATTGATATTAAAGAGTAAAAAAATCTCTTTTTGGGGGAATAATAAGCCTCTTTTATTATTACGCAGTTTGCTTTCCACTTTTGCTGTGATAATTTATTTTTACACCATTACGATTATGATCTTAACTGATGCAGTAACCATTAGGCAATTGAGTCCATTTTTTATAATACTCCTGGCAAGTATATTTTTAAGGGAGAAAATATACTTTAGAAAAATAACTATTTTTATTTTAGCATTTTTAGGAGCTTTATTAGTAGTTAAACCAGGGTTTCGTATAGACATATATCCAGCAGTTATCGCTTTGTTGGGAGCAATCTTAACAGCCGGGTCACACGTAGCTGTACGTAGTTTGAGATTGACCGACCACTCCTTAGTAATACTTAATTATTTTGGATATAGCATTGGTATAATATCTTTTGGGATATTACTCTGGCAAGGTAACTTTATTATTCCTGTTGCATCAAGCTTATTTGTTCTACTTTCACTGGGATTATTTGGTTTAGTCGGACAGTTTACTCTTATTAAAGCATATGAGATGGCGCCTACAAAGTTAGTATCTCTTTATTTGTATTTACAAATTATTTTTAGTGCTTTACTGGGAGTATTTTTTTTCAAGGAAATTCCTGATTTATTTAGCATATTGGGCGCATTTTTAATAATCATTAGCGGATACCTAAACTATAAGGTAAAAACTAAATAATATTCTTGAAATTAAATTTAATAAGAGGAAAGGGAAAATTTTCGAAAACAGGGAAGAAGAGAGCAGGTAAGCGATGACACTTGCTTGAACCCTTAACTAAATCTAATTATATGAGGAGACACAAAGATATGCGGCGAAAAGTTATATTTTTAGGCAGCTTATTAATGGTAGTGTTTTTTAGTTTAACCTTACCCGTATTCAGTGAGGAACCAATAGACAAGATTGTAATTGCGCATCGTGGAGCAAGTGGTTATCTGCCTGAACATACTTTAGAAGCTTATGCAATGGCCTATGCCCTGGGAGCGGATTTTATTGAGGCTGATCTGGCTCTAACAAAAGACGGTGTATTTGTATGCATGCACGACATTTATCTGGAGTATACCACAAACGTTGAAGAAGTTTTTCCTAATCGTGCCCGAAAGGATAGGCACTGGTACGTTGCAGATTTCAGTCTCGATGAGATTAAACGGCTCAGTGTGCACGAGAGAACACGTGCGAATAATATAGCTTATTTCCCATCCCGGTTTCCGCCAAGTTTTTCAAAGTTTGAAGTTCCTACTTTTAAAGAGATGATTGAATTGATACAGGGTCTAAACAAGAGCACTAACCACAGCGTAGGTATCTATCCTGAAATTAAAAAACCAGGTTGGCATGCATACCAGGGTTTACCGATGGAAGAAGCCTTGCTTGAAATTTTAAATCGATATGGTTACAAGGACTCTGGTGCAAAAATTTTTATTCAGTGTTTTGAAGATGAATCGCTAAAGAAACTTCGGTTTGAGTTGAAAACCGATTTACCGTTAATTCTGCTTACTTGGGAAACAATCTGGAATTATAGGGGAAATGTTAAACCCTTTACTTCGGAACTCACAGAAGATATTCTTGAAGAAATTGCAATTTATGCAAACGGTATTGGTCCGTATAAAGACCGTATCGAGGTTAACCCCGATCTTGTAAACTGGGCCCATGAACAAGGTTTAGCGGTTCATGCCTGGACTATGCGCGCCGATTCACTGCCAGGTCAGTATCGGACTTTTGATGAAGAACTCTACCAGTTTTATATAATCTATAACGTGGATGGTCTTTTTACTGATTTCACTGACAGGGCTGTGCAATTCCTCCGCTCGTGGCCATCTCTTGAGAAGTAGTAAATTTTAACGATGGTCGCAACCCTTTACTTATGTCAGTAACAATAAGGAAGTAATTTCAAATTTTTATTCCTATTTTAAAGATTAAGAAAATCCCCAGGAAATATACTAAAAAAATTAACCAGGCAGCAATTCCCAAATTAAATACCGTTCTTTTGGGTTTATATACCACACTGGCAACAGCAATACTGGTGAGAATTATAGCTATCAGGGCGCTAATAATATGCTGGGGTGAGACTACACTTAAAATTGGCGGACCATCATAAAATATGTCTGAGAAGAAAGGTATGGTCATATTAAGAATATTTGCTCCCAGGACAATGCCTACCGCAAGGTCATAAGCTTTTATTCTGATAGCCGCAAGGGCGGTAACTAACTCTGGCAAAGAAGTAATGATGGCTAACATTATAGTGCCCATAAAAGTTGTTCCCCATCCGGTAAGGTCAGCTAAACTATTGGCTACCTGGGCTAACTTCATGGCAGCAAAGATTATTATTATGGCTGCTATTAAAAATTTGATGTTGGTTAAGGGTAAAGAATAGGCAGTATAATTTTCTTCAGGAACTCCCAGGACATTATCGGGTTTAGTTTTTTTACTATATTTAAATATTACGACAATACCTAAAAAATACAGAATTATTAAAATTAGGGAGTCTATGCCAACCCCCACAAAGAGAAACGATGGTTTTAATAACATACTTAAGGTGGCAATTGCACACAGAAATATTCCTAAAATGGCAGTTAAAATCTGGCCGGGAGTAACTTCCCTAAGAAGCGGACCAGGACCATGAGCAAAGTCTGCTATGGCGATAATTAGTAGATTAAACATAATACTGCCGAAGATATTTCCAATAGCCAAGTTGGGAGCGTTGATCCAGGCGGCACCGGAGCTTGAAGTGATCTCGGGAAGAGAAGTAGCTAATGGGATTAATGCAGCTCCAATCCAGACCCTTCCTAATCCGGTCTTTTCAGCAATTATATCTCCATAACGAGTCAGTTTAGTTCCTGCAAAAATGATTATTAGCGCGTATATTAAAAATAGGAGCCACAAATTAAGCAGAGTATGTCATCCTCCTTGGATTAGCGTATCGTATTTTGTAAACTTGTTGCAATTAAAGATTCTTTTTAATTTTAAAAAATTATAACATTTCTTTAAAAACTAATCAATTGATGTAAAGAAAGTATCGAGTATCGAGTATATAAATACAGTGATGAGTGATGTGTAATGAGTAATAGGAGATATCGAGTAGTATGATTGTTTGCAGTGGATAGCTGAAAAAATTTTAAAAAAAATTAAATTTTATGCAGGAATTTTATTTTTTTTGTAGAATATATTATATAGAGAGAAAGAAAAACTTAAAATTTAAAGTAAATATGATAAAATATAAAATAAAAAAGAGGGATAAAAATGATAAGGGTAAAAGTTTCCGGTGTAGCAATTGATCCGGTGACGAAGGGTTTTGTAGTAATTTTAAAAGATGAAACTGGAAAAAGGTGGCTTCCTATCTGGGTAGGGCATTATGAAGCAAAGATGATTTCTTTAGCTTTGGAAAAAGTAAAACCAATAAGGCCTTTACCTCATGATTTAATAAAAAACATTTTAGATTCCCTTGGCGCAGTTGTAACAAGAGTAGTAATTTGCAATATTAAGGATAATACTTATTTTGCTTCAGTTAAATTAAAAATAAATCATGCAGAAAAAGAAATTGATGCCAGACCGAGTGATGCTATTGCTTTAGCCCTGAGGGCAAGTGCCCCTATTTACGTAACTGAAAAAGTATTAAATAAGGCTTCCACGGAGAAAATTACCCTGGAGGATGAAAGAGAAATAAAACTTACCGAGTTACAACAAAAGATGCAGAAAGCAGTAGAGATAGAAAATTATGAGGAAGCTGCTAAATTACGGGATCAAATCAAGAGCTTAGAAAAGAGATAATCTTTTCTCACCTTTTTTCTTCAAAAACTATTAATCCCTAAATAGTTAATACAAAAAAGTAGTAAATTAATTAATGGTGGAAGAATATTTTAGGAAAAATAAATTAAGTAAAAACAGATAAATTTTAAGGAAAGGGCAAAAATAAATAGATTATGAGAAAAGTAATTATAGATTCAGAAATTTTTACTCAATTTCCTGATTTTAAAAGAGGGATTATAGTTGTTAGGGATATAGAAAATACACTTGGCAACAAAAGAATAAAGAAACCTTTAAATAAAGAGATTGAAAAGAGAATAAAGGAAGATTTAATTGACCATTCCCTTGTGAAAGCCTGGGATGAAGCGCATTTAAAATTTGGTTCTGATCCGCATAAGTTTCCACCTTCGATAAAAGCACTTTTAAAAAGAATTAAAAAAGGCGGAGGTTTTCCTTTTGTCAACTCAGTAGTAGCCTTATTTAATTATATTTCTATAAAATATCTTATCCCTTGTGGCGGAGATGATGTTAGTAAAATTGAGGGAAATTTACACCTTGGTTTTGCCAAAGGGGATGAATGGTTTATTGCTTTAGGCAGTGAAGAAAAAGAGAATCCTCAACCCGGAGAGGTAATTTATGTTGATGATAAAACCTTAAAGGTAATGTGTAGAAGATGGAATTGGCGAAACGGTGATTTTAGTAAAATTACTGAAAATACTAAAAAAATGATTATTAATATTGATGGAATCGGGGTAGTCCCTCAATCAATTATAGAGGAAGCAAGAGATGAATTGGCAAAATTATTAATTGAGCAGTGCAAAGCAGAATTAATTACTGATTTACTGAATCGAAATAATAGAGAGATTAAAATAGATTTTTAAATTATACAAGTATATGTTAGTAGTAGTTCATTTTGTAAGTAACTTTACTTTTTATTCTGTTATTGCGAGGGAGTGAAACGACCGAAGTAATCTCAACGGTTATGAGATTGTTTCGTTATTGCAATGACAAGCCATCGTAACATTATTAAAGAAACGCTCTAGTAGATCTTTATTTGATCCAACAAGAAAGGAAGTATTAAGATATGAAAAAAGATAAAAAATATTATCGTAATAGTTTAAGAGAGTTAAAACCTTATGACCCTCATGAAGTACCCTATAAAATAAAATTAAATGCCAATGAAAACCCCTATGGTTTACCAGAAGAAATTGTTGAAGAGATATTAGGGAAAGCTAAAAATTTAGAATTTCCTCGTTACCCTAACGCAAATTCTGTGAAGTTAAGTGAAGCTGTTTCTTCTTTTTGGGGTTTAAGCAGAGATAATATAGTTATTGGAAATGGCTCTGATGAACTTATTGATTATTTAATCAAGGCTTTCTCCGAGAAAGGGAGAAGAGTTATTACTACCGCGCCCTCTTTTGCCATGTATAAAATTTATTCAATTATTAATGGTTCTAATTTTGTACAAATTCCTTTAGGTCAGGGCAATTTTAGTTTAAATGAAGATAAGATTTTAGAGGAAGCAAAAAAAGAAGATTCTTCTGTAGTTTTTATAGCTTATCCCAATGCCCCTACCGGAAATTATTTTGCTGAGGGCAAGATTACAAAAATAATTGAAGAATCGGGTTGTCTGGTAGTAGTGGATGAAGCTTACTTTGAGTTTGGAGAAAAGACTTTTGTGCCCCTTATTTCTCAATACGATAATTTAGTTATCCTTAGAACATTTTCTAAAGCTTATAGTATAGCCAGTTTACGGGTGGGATATTTACTTTCTAATCCTGAAATCATAAATGAAATAAGAAAAGTAAAAAGTCCTTTTAATGTAAATACTTTTTCTCAACTTGCCGCCCAGGTAGTTTTTGAAAATAAAGAAATTTTAAAAGATGGCATAAAGAAGATTGTTAAAGAACGCGAAAGATTAACAAACAGAATAAACGAACTTCCGCCTTTCGAAGCCCATCCTTCGCGGACTAATTTTGTTCTGGTTGAGGTTGGCTCTAAAGAAAACACAAACCTGGTATATAATAGTTTATTAGAACAAGGAATTTTAGTTCAGATAGTTTCCGATCCGCTTTTTTCAACCTTCAGATATTTTTTACGTGTAAGCGTGGGGAATAAAGAGGAGAATGATATTTTGCTTAAAGAGTTAGAAAATGTATCAAAGAACCGTTCCCTGACACGTTTTTAAAGGAGTGATAGAAATGATCAAATTTGATAAATTTACCGTCAAAGCTCAAGAAGCAATTGGAGAAGCTCAACAAATTGCCAGCAGTTATAATCATCAAGAGATTAGAGAGCATCATCTTCTACTGGCCTTAATTAATCAGAAAGACGGAGTTATTCCCTCAATATTGCAGAAGTTAGAAGTTAATTCTGCAGAACTTAAAGTAAAATTAGAAAGATTATTGGAAAAGATTCCTCAGGTTTATGGAGACAGCAGTAGACAACAACATATAGGTAATGAGCTTAACAATATATTAAATACGGCTCAACAGGAAGCTCAAAAAGTAAAAGACGAATTTGTAAGTACGGAACATTTATTTATTGCTTTGGTTGAAGCAGGAGGAAGCAGAGTTAGTGATTTATTAAAAGAAGAAGGGATTAACAAAGATAAAATTTATCAGATCTTGGTAAATATTCGAGGGAGTCAAAGAGTGACTGATCAAAATCCGGAAGAGAAATATCAGGCCTTGGAACGTTATTCCCGTGATCTAACTGAATTAGCCAAAAGAGGAAAACTCGATCCGGTAATCGGTCGGGATGATGAAATAAGGAAGGTTATGCAAATTCTTTCCCGGCGTACGAAGAATAACCCTATGTTAATAGGTGAACCCGGGGTAGGGAAAACTGCCATTGCCGAAGGTTTGTCACAGAGAATTATGCGAGGAGATGTCCCTGAAGGATTAAAGGGTAAAAGGATAATAGTATTAGATATAAGTTCTATGGTAGCGGGTGCAAAATATAGAGGGGAATTTGAAGATCGTCTAAAAGCAGTTTTAAAAGAGGTTCAGGAATCTGAAGGAAAAATAATTGTTTTTATAGATGAAATTCATACTTTAGTAGGAGCGGGAGCAGCCGAAGGTGCCATAGATGCTTCCAATATGTTAAAACCGGCTTTAGCTCGCGGAGAACTTCATTGTATCGGAGCAACTACTTTAAAGGAATATAAAAAATATATTGAAAAAGATGCGGCCTTGGAGCGACGTTTTCAACCCGTTCTAATTAAAGAACCCTCAGCAGAAGATACTATTGCTATTTTAAGAGGTTTAAAAGAAAGATACGAAGTGCATCATGGGGTAAAAATTAAAGATTCGGCTTTAATTGCTGCCGCTATCTTATCTGATCGTTACATTTCAGATAGATTTTTACCTGACAAAGCTATCGATTTAGTTGATGAGTCAGCTGCCAGTCTAAGAATAGAGATTGACAGTATGCCTATCGAAATAGATGAAGTGGAGAGAAAAATTATTCAATTAGAGATAGAAAAACAGGCCTTAAAGAAAGAGAAAGATACTAGTTCCCAGGAACGTTTAAACAATATAGAGAAGGAATTAAGTTCTCTTAAAGAAAAAAGAGATAGTATGAAATTGCATTGGAATAACGAAAAAGAGGGTATTCAAAAAATTCATGAGATAAAGAGTAATATTGAAAAATCAAAAATGGAAGCGGAAAAAGTAGAAAGAGAGGGGAATCTTAATCGAGTTGCTGAGTTAAAGTATGGGGTGTTACCTAAACTTCAAAAAGATTTAGTGGGAGAAAATAAAAAGTTAGCTTCTTTGCAAAAAGAAACCAAGATGCTTAAGGAAGAAGTGGATGAAGAGGATATTGCTGAGATTGTCTCTAAATGGACCGGTATCCCTGTTGGTCGACTTATGGAGGGTGAAGCAAATAAATTAGTCAGGATGGAAGAAGAGCTTAAACAAAGAGTAGTCGGGCAAGATGAGGCGATTAGATTAATTTCCAATGCTATCAGAAGATCCCGGGTGGGGATAGCGGA
>Ga0114922_10003769_pt1 | contig 14119 bp, 14 predicted proteins | sample AartaG_FD_100975 | JGI IMG/M metagenome (GOLD analysis project Ga0114922, IMG submission 100975) | Deep subsurface microbial communities from Aarhus Bay to uncover new lineages of life (NeLLi) - Aarhus_00045 metaG | ecosystem: Environmental > Aquatic > Marine > Oceanic > Sediment | place...
GTCCTCCCAAAGCTCTAAGCTCAGGGCGCTCTCATCTACGGCAACGCGATATCTCAGCTCGGGGTCGGCGCCCCCCTTCGGTTGCCGGACACTACCACAACCTAGCCGCCAGTGTCAAGAATCATATTGTTCGCGTAAATGCCCTCGCTCGCCCCCCCTCATCGCCCTACCCTCCCACCAAGACGGACATTGCCACCTCGCGGCACCCTCACGCCCTTCGTCCGTGAATGACCCAGTAGTCGAATGGATCGAGTGTATCCAGGCAATCACGGTCCGGATACGCCCTCAGTTCGCACATCTGCGTCCCTATTGTATAGTTACTCCCGAACACGGGATGCATCAACTGGCGAATGGACTCCTCTGTCGGGAAGCACCTCCGGTGCCACACATTTGTGCTGGCTTCCCGCGGAATGCTGGCGATGAACAAACCTCCGGGCAACAGCACCCGGTACATCTCGACCAGCGCCAACTCCGATTCCTGCACGTGCTCCAGCCCCTCGAAGCAAGTCACTGTCGCAAAGCACCCGCACGGAAAGCACAGCTTACGCATGTCGGCCAAGCAGAAGCAGATGCCTTGGGGAAAGTGCGCCCGTGCCTTTACGATAGCCCCTTCCGAGATGTCAGCACCAACCAGGGGCCGCTGGTTTCGGTGCACATCGGCATGCTTGCACCGGTATATCTCGCAGCCGTATCCGACGCCGCAGGCGACGTCCAGGACAGGAGCAGATCCAGGGACGAGGCCTCGAATCCGGTCGGCAGCGTAGTGGTAACGGCGCAGGTGGTGCAAGTCAATGCCCCTGTGTTTGACGAGGTCTTCTTCGGGAACGTACTCCAGTATCTCTACTCTCTCGGGCATGGGGAGCGCACGCTCCTAGTGACCCCTCTAGCCGCTGCCATCAGAGTCAGTTGGCGGCCATGGTTATCCGGCGCCCCGGGTTCGGCACAGGCCAGATTGTTTCCTCTACCCCTCAGCCCAATGCTAGTGGGCGCCATGAGACTGGCCCCTCCCCAACCAGGAGACTGAACCAGCACTCGTGTACCAGCGGCCGATCCTCTATTTGGACTTGACCGCCAGACATACTTCGTGGTAGCCTTCTCCGCACTGGTCGCTGACCGAACCGCGCCGGAGTTTTTGTCCGCTCTGGCCGTCGCGAAGACAGCCAACGCGGTTCGGGGCAATGAGTGTCACGCTGAGAGGGTGGGCGGCCGGTCGTTGCCGTACATGATGTACGACGTGGTAAGTCCCGTGGTAGCTGCCACAAAGGGGGGAACGACCGTGCGGTCTGGGAATGTTGGCGAGCGAAGTTCTCTGGCATCTCGGCTGGACTGCCTCGAGGGCCCTCTGAAGGAAGTCTGCGACGCCGGCCCTCTTACGGACACCTGTCTCGAGCTGATAGCGCGGGCGCGGGCCGAGCTGGACGCTGGTGACACCGGGGAAGCTCAGGACTGCATCCTGCAGGCCGAGTGTCTGCTCCTGAGGGCGGACAAGAGCCGGGAGACCCTCCGGCGGTGGGGACCCCTCATCGGACTCTATGAGGTGGTGCTGTTGTTGGCGCTCCTCACGCTGGCCCTGAACGGAAGCATCCACGGCTTCGTTGCCGGGGCCGGAGGTGGAGGCTGGACACCTCCGGCGGCCTACATGGTATGGGGGGGGCTGGGTGGCGTGGTGGCCGCCCTCTTCGGGCTCTACCGCCATGCGGCGGCTCGGGACTTCGACCGCGGATATGTCGCATACTACTTCCTGAAGCCGATTCTGGGAATCGTGCTCGGCCCACTTGTGTACCTGTTTGCACGGGCCGGACTGATGGCCTTGCAGTCAGATGGTGGCGCGGTGGAGAGGCATGAGTTGCTATACTTGGGTGCCTTCGTGCTGGGATTCGGAGAACGCTTCTCGCTTCGCCTCATTGACCGAGTCGCCGCCGCCATGTTCGGGCCGACTGCGATGCAGGAGGCGAGGGCAACTGGGCCCGCACCCGGCATCGTACGTGAGCGGCTGGGGGGTGGGGCACCGGCCCTATTGAGACCCACAGTGGCGGCCGGCAGCATACGGGTGGAGGTGAGAGGGCCGCACCTGGACGAGATGTTCGACGTCTCAGCCACGCTGCTGCGAGAGGAAGAGGTGATAGAGGCGAAGGGACCGCCGCCTGATGAGGATGCGGTTTTCATCTTTGGGGATCTCGGTCCAGGAGGCTACCAGGTGCTGGTGAGCAAACCTGGCTGGGAACAGCCGACTCCGTCTACGGTGGAGCTGCAACATGGAGAGGACACGGCCGCCGTCGAGATCGAACTGGTACGTTCCGAGGCGGGTGATCGCGAGGAGGGGACAGGGCCAGTCGAGTGAACTCGGCTGGCCGGTGTTCTTCCCCGGTGCGGAGGGCGCACTATGCCACTCACGAGGCAGGAGCTCGACAGAGAGCTGGGCCGGTTTCGCTATGAGAGACTGTCCGGTGGGAGGCTGAAGATCGATAGCCAGTGGATCGATGCCAACCTCACCTATGTCGACGCGCCTTGGAGCCTGCCGTTGGGCTGGGGTGGCTTCGCGGCCCGCATCCGCTGTCACCAGAGGGTCGCGCGTCAACTGCTCGACGCGCTATGCGAGCTGCGGGACCGGGGGCTGAGCGATCTGATCGAGACCTATGACGGCGCCTGGACTCCTCGCCTGGTGCGCGGCGGGAACTCGCCGTCGCCGCACTGCTGGGGCCACGCCATCGATCTGAACGCCCAGGGATTCCCGATGGGAACAGAGAGACAGCAGGACTCGCGGCTGGTGGAAGCCATGGCGCGCCACGGCTTCGAATGTGGGCAGGTGTGGCAGCACCGCAAGGACCCCATGCACTTCGAGGCGATACGCTTCTCGGCGGTAGAGTCTGCACCCGAGACGAGTGTCGACCGCATTGCCATTGTGGTGGGGGGAGCGGATGTCGCAGCGGGGCGTCTCGAGGCCGGGCGTGTGGTCGGCCCGGTAGCGCCGGTGGCGCGGGCCTTAGGCCACAGAGTGACCTGGGACGGGGCGCGCCGGCGCGTCCTCATTGAATGACAGGCAGAGGCATCCCATGCCTGGGCGGCCGCCGACAGGTCGTCTGACCAGGTAGGAGGTTCGGCAGATGGCAGCTGACGGAGGGTTTCTCTCAGCTGAGGAGCGGCGTCGCCGTGTTATCAGGGCAATCGTCGATGCGGGCGGCGACCGAGAGTGTGCCGGGTCCGACCAGACGGCGGTGGCCGATTTCTTCCCGGGGAGGGAGTTGGTGCCTGAAGCCGTTCTGGAGAGGATTCGCACTGCGATCGAGAGGCAATGCGGTTGCCCCTCCCTGGGTCCGGTGACCAGCCGATCGACCGTCGGTCAGCTCCAGAGAAGGGTCTACCGCAAGCTGCGGCGTCGGGAGCAAGTGCGGACCGGCGCAGGAGCAGTTCGCACCTCATGCACGGAGGAGGAGATTGAGCGCGGTATCATCGCCGCGATTGGTGCTGCCGGTGGTCAAACAGATCGTCCGTGTTCCGACCTCACGGAGGTCATCGAGTTCTTCCCCGGCCAGACCTCTCTTCCAGAAGTCGTGCTCGAGAGGATCAGAGACGAGATCCGTCGCCGATGCTGGTGCAGGGAGTTCGGGCCGGTGCAGGAGAACGACACTGTCGCGGAGCTGTGCAACTCAGTCTACACTCAGCACATGCTCCGGGGCGGACCGGTCAAGCAGCCGGACAGTCCCGATGAGTGCTGCAGCTGAGACGATTCGCTGACGACAGATTGTGTACTGACCCACCCGCGCTGCCGGAGCCTTGCTCGCAGGGGGAAGATACGGTGATGACTGCAAGATACGGATATCTGGTGGTCTCGATCGTAGCGGCTGTGTTGCTGCCAACACCACTCGCGATTGGACAAGAGACTGGCGGTGCCGGCCCAGTCTCGGGCGACTTGGTGGCAGATACGGACGTGTCGGAGAATGCCCCGGCGAGCACATCCGAGGGGCCGGAGGCGCAATCGGGAGAGAAGGCAGAGGCAGCGGTTTCCGAATCCATGCTGACCGGCGTCGAGGTCTCGGGCTATTGGCGGCACACGAGAGACGACGGCTCTGAGTGGCGGCTGGTTGTGCGGGACCCGACTGGCGAGCTGCTTCGGGTGGGCAGGGTGGCAGTGGAGGAGACACTGGCGCGGCCTGAGGACCCGAAGCCCGCGGGAGCGGAGCTGGTCCCCAGGAGCTCTCTGCTGGTGGATATCTCCCGGCCCCGCTCAGCGTCGGGACCCGACACGGTCGTTCTGAGGTCGACTGGGACTGCCCTTGTGCGGAACCTCGGGCTCGATCGCTGGATGGGCCGGCTGGGCTTGTCCGACGTGGTCACCGTCAGCGCCAGTCCGGACCTCCAGGCACTCGACCTCGCGCTGGGGGTGGAGACGGCACTGCCACCCGTACTGCGGTTTGGCTCCGACCAGTGGGCGCACTACCTCACAGCCTCCGTCCAGCTCGAGCGACTGAGCCCACGAGATGAGGAGTCTGAGATGGCAGGCCTGGGCGTGGTCCGCGCCTATTGGGGGCGAGCCTGGGGATGGGAGGGAAGAGAACAATCCTCGCAGGCGAGGGAGGCGGTAGCGAACGCGCTCCTTGAGGCCAAGCAGCTGGTCGGGGATGAGAATCTGGGTGACCCCACTCTCATCGACCACGTGGTAGCTGCGGTGCGAGAAGTGCCGGGATGGGAGGAGAGACTGCCGCAAGCTGTGCGGCTGGGCACACTCCTGGGGACCGCTGACCTCGGCGCCGTCCGGCAGTTCCTGTCGGCCCTGCACGGGCAACTCCCCAGCGGCCAGAGATGGGCCGACCTCAGAGAGAGATGTCTGGCTTGGGAAGAGACCCCGGAGGTTTTCCTGCAGGAGCGACTCGTGCCAGTTCAGAGGCATCACCTTCTGGCACAGGTCGCGATGGATCTCGTCCGCACCGGCGCCTCGCGAGCCGACGCCTTCAGGGACGCCCATGCCCGGATGCCGAGCGATATCAGCCGCGTCGCTGTGAACATAGCCATGTTGGTGGACGCAGTGGATCCTACGGTGCTGGCCGTCTACCGACAGGTCGTGCTGGCGGAGCAGCCGGTCGGCGACATCTCGGACCGATGGCGGGCGGTGCTGTTCAGGGCGTTTCGCAGGGTCCCATGGGGGCCCCATGACAGGTGGTTGAAGGAACTGGCGACTTACATTACGGGAAGCACGAAGGTATACAGGCCGCACTGGCGCTTCGCGCTGGAGGCGGCGGTGTACGAGAACTGGGGCTCTGATATAGATCCAGCCGCAATCCTGGAGGCCACGTTGGCGTGGCGTCCGGACGCATTCGGCTCCTATGGTGTCACGCTCTCGCACAAGAGAGGGAAGGAGGAATCGGACCGCAGCCGCCGCGTCAACTGGACTTCGCTGGAGTTCAGCTACAGATTCTAGGGACGCGGAGCCGCGCGCGCGGGCGGCCGAACTCTCTGAACAGTGAGGATCACGATTGATGCACGTGCAGCCGATGGGCCGCCGACCGGGATCGCGTGGTATGTGCGCACCTTGCTGCGGGCGCTGGCCGAGAGCTCGGCGCAGCATCACTACCTCTTGCTGCGACAGCGCGTGGATGGCGCCCAACCTCTGGTTGGCGATCCACGCTTCGAGGAGGTCGCCGCCGCCCCAAGTGGTGACCTCTGGCTGGAGTTCAACCTAGAGCCGATCCTGCAGGACTTCGCCGCCGATGTGTACCACAGCCCTCTCGGTGCGCCTGCAGTAGTGTGTCCGGCGGCCACTGTGATGACGGTGCACGACGTCATCCCGCGCGTCATGCCGGAGGTCGTGGATGACGCGTTTCGACAGTACTTCAACGACAGGTTGGCGCCAGGGCTTCGGTGGTGCGACCATCTGATTGCGGTCTCGCGGCACACCGCTCACGATCTGACACACCTGTACGGCATCGGCCCGGACAGCATCAGCGTCGTTCCGGAGGCGGCGCCAGCGGAGCATGTGAGAGCGGTGGCGGAGGCGAACACCGACTCTGTTCTGGCATCTCTGGGGGTCTGCCGTCCGTACCTGTTGTACGTGGGAGCGGTGGAAGCCCGCAAGAACGTTGCTGGGCTGCTCGACGCTTTCGGCATTCTGGCGGGCAAGGGGAACGACCTCGTCCACCTGGTGCTTGTGGGTGCGGCACGCGACAACTCAAGTGAGTTGGCCCGTCGGCTGCGCCAGTTCACCGCCAACGATCACGTACTATGGCTGGAGGAGGTCTCCCCGCCAGAGTTGTGTTCGATCTACAGTGGGGCGACAGCCTTTGTGTTCCCATCGCTCTACGAGGGCTTCGGGCTTCCCGTGCTTGAGGCGATGTCGCATGGGCTTCCCGTCATCGTCTCTCGCGTGTCCTCTCTGCCTGAACTGGTAGGGGAGGCGGGCATGCTGATCAACCCGTACGATGTGGGGGAACTTGCTTCCGCCATGGGGGCTGTGGCGTCGAGGCCCGCTCTCAGGGCTGATCTGGGGACGCGATCCGCACGCAGGGCCACCCATTTCACACCGGCGGCCATGGCCGGGGGGACCCTCGGCGCGTACCGCAACGCCCTGGAGGTCCGGGCAAGTCGATGAGACCAAGGCCCCGCATTACCGCTGGGATACGGGTGAAGAACGGCGAGAGCTACGCTGGCGAGTGTTTGCAGGGCCTCAGCGAGTTTGTGGACTGCATCGTGATACTGGACGACGGCTCCACCGACAGGACGGTGCAGATCTGCCGACGGTTTTCCAAGGTACGTCATCTGTTGAGCTGGTCGAAGAACTTCTTCCACGAGGGGCTGGATCGCAACGTCGTGCTGGCGATGGCCAAGGACACACGCCCGGAGTGGATTCTCTGCCTCGACATCGATGAGGTCTTTGAGGAATGCGCCCGGGAGGTGATCCCCGACCTTGTGGAGGCGAACGATATCGCGATGTGGGGATTCCACATGTACCACTTCTGGCGCGGCCACACCCATTACCGAGTCGATGGCCAGTGGGGCAAGGAGACCGGAGATCACGTCCACACGCGTCTCTTCCGAAACCAGCCTGGGCTGTGCTTCCCTCCCCAGAAGGCACATGGGGCCCACGTGCTGGGGAGCGAAGGGAGAGTGGCAGTCTCCGACCTCCGCATCAAGCATTACGGGTACGCCGATCCCGAGGAGGCACAGGCTAAGTATGAGCGGTACCAACAGATCGGGGGGCCGGTCGACTACAGCCATTTGATTGATGAGTCTGGCCTCCAGCTGGAGGAATGGGTGGAGCGGCCCTAACAGGCCCCCCTGCCTGGCGACGATCCGTCATGCGTATCGGCATCGATGCACGGTCCGTATATCCGGGACACGGCGGTATAGGCACTTATGCACGTGAGCTCGCCCGGGCGCTCGCCCGCGTCGACGGGCACAACGAATATCTGCTATTCTGCACCGAGCGGAAGGGAACCGAGCCCATCGTGGTCGCCCCCAATGTGCGGGAACTCATCTGCCCGGCGGCGATGCTGGACTGGCGTTGGGAACAGCTGGAGCTGCCCACACTTGCCCAGACAGTTGGCCTGGACGTGCTGCACCTGACGTGCTTCACCGCCCCGATCGCCAAGACCTGTGCCGTGGTCAGCACTGTGCACGATGTCGTGTTCCACGTTCGTCCCGACCTGGTCGAGCCAAAGCTGGCCGCCTATCTCAGCCGGTGGGCTGAGTTCGCGGCGCGACAGGCAGATCGGCTGATCGCCGTCTCGCAGCACGCCCGCCAGGCAATCGCGGACGCCTACGGGACCCCACTCGCGCGGATAGCGGTGGTGTACGAGGCCCCGGGACGTGAGTTCTGCCCGCGCGACCGGGCGGAGGCGGCGGAGCGGGTCCGCTCCCGGTTTGGGATCGACGGAAGCTACTGTCTCTACGTGGGAGCCCTGGAGCCCAAGAAGAACATCGACGGCCTCCTCGACGCCTTCGCCGAACTGGTGAGCGACGGCTTCTCAGAGGGGTCGCTGGTGCTGGTCGGGGGCAGAGGCGGGATGCCCTATGACATCGAGCAAGCGGTGCTGCTGCGGCGACTGCAGGACTCGGTGCGCCTGCTGGGATACGTTCCGGAGGCGGAGTTGCCGTTCCTCTATCGTGCGGCAGCGGTGTTCATATACCCCTCCCTCTACGAGGGCTTCGGCCTTCCACCGCTCGAGGCAATGGCATGTGGAACGCCCACCATCGTGTCGAACAGCACCTCACTTCCCGAGGTCGTAGGGGACGCTGCCCTACTCGCAGACCCGGAGGACCCGGGACAGCTGGCGGATGCCATGGCGAGAGTGCTGCAGGATTCCGCGCTCTCAGCTGAACTCTCTCGGAAGGGCGTGGAGCGCTCGGGGAACTTCACCTGGGAGGAGGCGGCACGCGGTACCCTCAGAGTATATGAGTCCGCAGCCACAGAAGGTGGGAGGTCCAACCGATGCGAGTGCTGATGTTGGCGTCCGAATACCCGCCTGCGAAGATATTCGGGCTGGGGCGAGCCGTTCACGACCTCTCCCGCGCCCTTGCGGAGGGCGATGACGAGGTGCACGTGCTGACCAACAGTATCGGTGGTCGAGATCAAGACACCGCCATGGCGGGTGTGAACGTCCATCGCATCAACTACCCCAATCCTCCGCAGCCTCCAGACTCCACTTCTTGTGTGGTTCAGTTCAACATCTGCCTTGTGGAACGCGCACACCAGATTCTACCGGATCTTGGGGCCTTCGACTTGGTACATGCTCACGACTGGCTGGTCGCCTTGGCCGCGGATGCCATTCGCACCCAGCATCGAATCCCTCTCGTCACGACGATTCACGACACCGCGCTCGGGAAGTACTTCGGGGAACTCGACCGCAGCCAGCAGTACATCGCATTCACTGAGCGCTGGCTGGTAAGTGAGTCGTCCCGAGTCATCGCCTGCAGCGAATTCATCAGGCGCGAACTGGTCCAGGACTACGGTGCGGAGCCGGCGAGAACGGACGTGGTCCCGTGCGGGGTCAACCCGAGCCTGTTCTCCGCCGAGGTCAACCTACCGGCCTTCCGCAGCGTGTTCGCTCGTGAGGGCGAGAGGGTCATCCTGTATGTGGGCAGGCTCGATCCCGAGAAGGGGGTGGAGGTCCTTCTGCGGGCATTTGCTGACCTGCTCGGCAGGCGTTCCTCCTTGCGGCTGGTGGTGGCCGGACAGGGACAGCGCAGACAGGCACTCGCAGACCTCGTGGAGGAGCTAAGCCTCGAGGAGCACGTGACATTTCTCGGATATGTTGCACACCCCGCGCTGGCTGCCCTGTATCAGTCGGCCGCGGTAGTGACAGTGCCGAGCCTGTACGAGCCGTTTGGGCTGGTGGCGCTGGAGGCCATGGTCTGCGGCCGTCCTTTGGCCTCGTCTGACGCGGGCGGCCTGGCGGAGATTGTCGAAGATGGGAAGACAGGTCTGCGCGTGCCTGCGGGCGACGTTGGGGCACTTGCCCAGGCGCTCGAATCCCTGCTGGATGGCTCCGACTTCGCCGGGCGGCTGGCGGAGGCGGGACGAAACTACGTAATCGCCAACTACTCCTGGGACCGAGTGGCGGAGCAGACGCGCAGGACCTACCAGAGGGCGTTGTCGGCCCCTAAGATGCCCCATCAGAACCTCTTGCCTCGGCGTCCAGAGCGCCCGGCCGCGCCTTCTGCAGAGAACGTCGGCAGTTCTGATGGGCGCTCTAAGGCTGACTCAGGCGAAGGCCGATGATCTCGATTCCCGATGACGGCGAAGTGGCAATAGTCATCCCCGTCTACAATGCCGTGGAGTACACGCGGCAGTGTCTTGAGAGTATCGGCCAGAACACTCGAACCCCCTATCGCATCATCGTGGTCGACAACGGCAGCAGCGATGGTACCAGCGATTACTTGTCAGAGCTACGAGACGATGGCTGTCCCCTGACGGTGATCAGAAACCCCCAGAACCCGGGCTACACTCTTGCCGTAAACCAAGGCCTGGGGCGCACCGACACCGAGCACGTGATCCTGTTGAACAATGACACGGTTGTCTGCCCCCGCTGGGTTGAGGGGCTGCTATTCGTGCTTGGCCTCGACGCCCGCATCGGCATCGTCGGGCCGAAGATCCTCTGGCCGGACAGGGACGTGATCATGGCCACCGGCGGTATGGTCTTCACTCGCTCCGGCTGCAGATTACCGGTGGGACACGGAGCTCGGCGCGACGATCCTCGCTTCGGCATGCCTGAGGATCGACAGTACATCGAGGGCTCGTGCATGTTGATCAAGAGGGAGGTCATTCAGACACTCGGCGTTCTGGACGAGGCCTACGCTCCAGCCTACTACGAAGATGCCGACTACTGCTTCCGGGCCCGCGCACACGGATACCGAACGGTGTACTCGCCCTTTGCTGAGATCTACCACTATGCAGAGGTGACTGCGGCCATGCCTGAGGTAAGAGCGGTGCTGCGGGACAAGCGGGGGCAGGAGGCGATCTTCCGCCAGCGCTGGGCGCATGAGTTCGAGCCGGATGGCGGGGAGTGACACGGTGCGTATCGCCATCGACGCGAGGCTGCTGGAGGCGAGGGACATTGGCAGCGCGGTCTATGCACGGGCGGTGCTCGGCGCTCTCGGGCGCACTCCCGATCGCCACGAGTATCTGTTGATCTGTCGTCCGGGGGCGCGGGCGGTGCTCGGCTTCGCGCCGCAGTTCGAATGGGTCGAGCTCGAGGAGGCACGGCTGATGGACGAGCGGTGGGAGCAGCTGGCCCTGCCCGAACTGCTCGCCGGCGCCGAGGCGGATGTCTATTTCTCGCTCACCAGCGTGCTGCCCGCGATCAAGACCTCCCCCCAGGTCACCATCATACACGATGTGGGATTCGAAGAAGAGCCCGGGTTCTATGAGAGTTCGCTACGGCGGTACCTGAGCACGTGGCTCCGCGCTGCCGCCCAGCAAGCCGACTACGTCATCACCGTGTCCGAGCACTCGAAGGCCGCCATAAGTCGCGTGTACGGGGTCCCCGACGACCGAATACTGGTGGCTCATCCTGCGCCCGACCACATCTTCCAACCTATACAGGAGCAGAGCCGGAAGGCGGTACTGGATCTATACGGACTCCAGGAGCCTTACTTGCTGAGCGTGGCCGTGCTGGAGCCGAACAAGAACGTGAAGGCGATCCTGGAGGGCTATCAGATTGCCGGCGGCCGGGCCGGCCTTCAGCGGCCTCTGGCACTCGTCGGTGCACCGGGTAGAGCGGCGCCGCAGTTGCACAGGGCTATCGAGCGCCTCGGGCTCGGAGAGGAGGTACGAATCCTCGGCTACGTGCCCCGGGAGCATCTGCCGGCCATCTTCAGCGGGGCCAGCTGCTTTCTGTGGGCATCTCTCTACGAAGGGTTCGGCCTCCCTCCCCTGGAGGCGATGGCCTGTGGCACGCCCGTCATCTCCTCCAACCGGACCGCGATGCCCGAGGTCCTGGGAGAGGCCGCCATCTTGATGGACCCGACCAGGCCCGAACAGATTGCGGAGGAGTTGAGGGGATTGGTTGAAGATCGCGAGCTCGCGCTGCGCCTCCGGCAAGCCGGCCTCGTAAGGGCCGCGGCGTTCTCGTGGAAGCGGACTGCGGAGGCAACGCTCGCGTGTCTCGCAGAGGCGGCAAGAGACAGGGAGTGAATGGTGGCGCAACGAGCAGCATCGGTCGTGATTCCCGTTGAGCAACTGGACGGACGACTTGAGCGGACTCTGGGATCTCTCCTCGCTCAGACGGAGCCGGTTGCCGAAGTGCTTCTCATCGCCTTGGGTCCGAGCGAAGAGCTCTGGCGCGGGCTGGCGGCGACCCAGCAGAAGCATCAGTTCGTTGGGCTTGTCCGTCAGCGACGCTCCGGCCTTGTCGGCGCCATTAATGCCGGGATCGCGCTGTGTAGAGGTCCCCATGTGACCTGGCTGCATCCGGGCTGCCAGCTTCGTGCTGATGGAGTGTCAGCCATGATGGCGGCGCTCGAGGAGCGGACTGAGACCGGCTTCGTGTTCGCGGCTTCACATGACCGCCCCTCGGAGCTTGACACTGCCGACGCCAGCGGGCAGTCCTGGGCGGAGAAGCTCCTGGCGGCGAATCCCGTGGCATGTGCGTTCCTCTGCCGAAAGGAATGCATCGAAGCAGTTGGACTGCTTCGAGAGCAGTTCCCCGGCGCGGAGGAATGGGACCTTTGGATTCGGATCAGCGATCAGTTCGCCGTTGTGGCTCTACCAGAGGAACTTTCGGCCTGCGGACGGGAGTGCGGTCGCCCTGAGGCATTGCCCCCGGATTCACCCGTCGGCCGCTCCCTCCGGCATCATCACCTCAGCCGGCGCAATGTCCTGAGACAGGAAACCACGAGCCCAACGGCACAGCACACGGGTCCTGGAGACCCCACGGCGCGAAGGCGGAAGCTGCTGATGGCGGCCCCTGAATTGCCGCCGCTCGGCGGATATGGGGTCGGCCGGTACGTGCAGGGCCTCGCCCACATCCTGTCAGCCCAGGAATGTGAGGTGCATCTGATCACCCCACAGGAGACACGAAGTCCTTTCGCTAGACATGACGGTGTTCACGTACACTGGCCCCAGAAGCGACCGCCGTTTCGGGCCCCGACCTCCTTGTCGGATTCACTCCAGGAACAGGCCTTGATGCTTCGGCTTGCCCTTGATGTCAGCACTGCTCATGGGCCATTCGACATTCTCTGCCTCCACAGCTGGGAGAGGGCCTCTCTTTGCCACGCGCTCCACCGCGCGCTCGGGCTTCCCATCGTCGCCACAGTACACCGCTTTGACGATCTGGAAGATGGGGACCGACCGGAGAGCTACCGATCATACGTCCGGGAGGTCCAGTCCTGGATTTGCGAGTGCGCTGAGCGCGTCCTCTCTCTGTCCACGTTCGCGGCAGAGCAGGCGATGCGTCTGTATGGCGTGCCACCTGGGAAGATCGCCGTACTGCCATTGGCTGTCGATGACGCAGAACTGCAGACCGATGCCGACCTCGGTGCGTTCCGCGGTCTCTTCGGGGCCCCCGACGGGAAGCTTGTGGCCTTCGCCGGACGGCTCGAGGCAGCGAAGGGCATTCAGGTCATGGTAGACTCGCTGCCACACGTTCTCACGGTCTGTCCGGACACGCGCGTCGTGATTGCTGGCGAGGGGCCACTGGGCCGCCAACTGGCAGATCGAGTGCGGGAGCTTGGCCTGGATTCGGCGGTCACCTTCGCGGGACGTCTCGGCGGCAAGGTCCTGACCACGCTGCTCCGGGCCAGCAGCGTGTACGTGATTCCGAGTCTAGTGGAGGCCTCCGGGCTGGGCGCGCTGGAAGCCATGCTGTGCGGGGTGCCAGTTGTAGCTGCCGCGAGCGGTGGCCTACGTGAACTCGTTCGCGATGGTGAGAATGGTCTGCTCGTGCCTGCCGGGGACCCGAAAGCTCTGGCGGCGGCCGTGGTTCGCGTTCTCTACGACAGGGAGCTGGCTCAGGGTCTGGCCGACCGGGCGCGGGAGGAGGTCATCGCCGAACACCTGTGGCCCGACAGGGCCGGGGCATTCCTCAGCGCATACACCCGGATCGAATCGTAGCGGGGGTTGCCCAGAGCCCCGAAACAGCACGACAATCGAGGTGGCGGGATGTACAGTCAAACGGCAAAGGACCATTTCCTCAATCCCCGAAATGTCGGAGTGCTCGAGGACGCGGACGGCATTGGGGTAGAGGGCACAGCGGGCGAAGGCAACCACATGGTGATTGCGCTCCGCATCGCTGACGGCGTGATACAGGCCGCTCGCTTCCAGACGTACGGATGTCCGGGGGCAATCGTGTGTGGGAGCTATTTGACCGAGTGGATCACAGGGATGCCTGCGACCGAGGCGGCGGGCATCCCTGCCCCCGACCTGGAGGAGCAACTGGGGGGCCTGCCACTTGGCAAGTCTCACTGCGCCGCCCTCGCCGTGGCGGCACTGCGCAAGGCGCTCGCGGACGCGGGCATGAGGTAATGCCGTGCGGGAGGTGGGGGAAGGGGCATTTGGCGAGCAGAAGATTCTTGACACTGGCGGCTAGGTTGTGGTAGTGTCCGGCAACCGAAGGGGGGCGCCGACCCCGAGCTGAGATATCGCGTTGCCGTAGATGAGAGCGCCCTGAGCTTAGAGCTTTGGGAGGAC
>Ga0114922_10003770_pt1 | contig 14115 bp, 12 predicted proteins | sample AartaG_FD_100975 | JGI IMG/M metagenome (GOLD analysis project Ga0114922, IMG submission 100975) | Deep subsurface microbial communities from Aarhus Bay to uncover new lineages of life (NeLLi) - Aarhus_00045 metaG | ecosystem: Environmental > Aquatic > Marine > Oceanic > Sediment | place...
AAAATAGCCCATAAGGTGGATAACCTGCCGAGGCCCTACGCCGTATTCCTGGACAGGCCGAAGAATACTGCCCAAGCTCATGATTAGTGTCAGCGCCACCACCGTTAACACAAAAACTCTTAAAAGCTCCCGAAATATGTATCTGTGCAGTGTAAAAACCATTTTTCTACTTTCGTCGTCCGTGTGCCGTATTGCGCGAAAGGAAATATGCAAAACGAACCTGATACATCGGCACGCAATATGCAATACGATACCTGTCCCAAGCACAGTCGAAGGATACGCAATACGATATTGCTTTGCAACAAAATTTTCCACCCGTTGTTTATGTGGTTATTCTTGCACGGAACCTGTATCTGTGGGGATATTCCGCAATATGGAGAACTTCTGCCGAAGATTGGCACCAGTTTTTCAATTCCTGAATCAATTGACCAATGGACAGTTTTCAGGCAGGTTGGATGGTTTCGGTTTCGGGCCTGAAGACGTCAAACTCAGAGCCGAACTGCCCTAAGTATAGCAGGGAGTAGGCTCGTTTGAAAACCAGCACAGGTAGCATCAGGACTGTCCCGATATATGGTATCGCCAGGATGCAGGCAGCACAGCAACAGGTTACGAACACAGCGGTTAGGATAATTGCGCCAATAGCTAATGCTATGATAATTTGAAAAAGTATGTATAGTGCGAAGCGGGCTTTATTTACTGAGAGGATTGTCAGGAATTCCCTCCAGCCGGCTGTGCAGCTTGTTGTTCGCAGGGACATAATTGGTACGACGAAGTCCGTCGTGAATTTGCTCACTAATAAGAGGATGATTGCGATAGGAACAATCACAAGGATAATCGCTATAAGGCCTAATACAACGGCTAAACCTGGAACGTTGCCGGCTACCATTACAGCGATAAGGGCAAAGATGAAAAGACAGGGCAGTCCTATTGCAGCGAAACCTATTAAGCCTAATACGATTCTGAACAAAAACAGACTATTGCCATGTTGTCGGAATTTTGCCCAGGGAACTTTGACCTCGGCCTTGTTTTCAGCGACGCAGTGAAGGAACATAAATCGTCCCCGGCTGCTCAGCCAGGTCAAAACAAGCCATAGCACTATTATCAATCCCACTACGATTGCACCTACAGGAATGATCCAGTTCAGGCTCTCCAGGACAAACTCTTTTGCCTGACCGAAGCCCTCATGGATATCAGGAGGCCTACCTCCTCTGCCTCCTCCTCCCCCCCCGTTGCCTCCACCACTACCCAGGTATGCCAGCCAGGCACAGAAGCCGATAACGAACCATTTGCGCAGCTCGAAAGGTTTGAAAAGCATCATCTTTACCTTTTCTAATGCGGGGCCGATAGGATCAATTACACTCACTGTAAGTGGTCGTTGCGGGGTCATAATATAAGTCCTCCAAGATAAATAAACCGGTTAATGAACATTACTGTTAAGACAATCACAGCGAAGGAAGAGTTTATTTGAGAAACTAAAAAACAAAGGCCCGCGAGGCAAACCACAGCAATCATAGCTGCCAGGCCCATAGCTTTCTCCCACCAGCTTACTTTTATAATTATATTCTTTTCTTCCCGCTTCTTTGCTGTTTTTAACTGTTCGAGTTTACTAAGGGCATTATTTATTAATGACTCGGTGAATGCTCTGCTGGGCGTATTTGAATCATCGGCCAGTTTGACCAGTCGTGAGATATTTTCATCTGATTGGAGGACAGAAGTGCCGGAATATAAATTGTTATCCTTTTGTTTCATAATATTGTCCTTTATCGTACAATGATGCTGTTCGCTTGAGTTCCTTGCGAAGAGAAATCCGCGCTCGATATAGCAAACTGTGCACAGCCTTTTCCGTAATTCCCATCTGTCCGGCAATATCACGTGCCAGGAGGCCTTCGATATACCTGGCCCTTAGCACGGTTTGTTCTTTACTTTCCAATCTGCCCAGTGCTGAACGGACGAGCACGGCTGTTTCTTTCTGTTCGAGCACTTCATCGGGCAGCGGCTTGGTATCAATCGCTTCAAGGTAAAGGCTGATATCGCCGTTAGTGCTGGGCCGAGATGCCCGCTTTCTGACCTCAAGGCGGATGTTGTTCCTTGCGATGCCGAGAATCCATTCTCCGGGGCTGCCTCTCGATGGGTCATAGCTGCTAGATCCTCGTACAGCATCGAAAATAGTCCTTTGCACCAGTTCTTCAGCGAGTGAAGAATTCGGCCAACGCCTCATAAACATCCCATAAAGCAGTGGAATTTCCCGTCCGATAAACTCTTGCCATATATCAGCATCGCCTCGAGCAAATCCGGCCCAACTTCGTTGTTCTAACTCATTAGGCAATGAAATTTACCTTTCCGGTATCAGGCTCTATTAAGTAATATGCGCGCAAGAGGCAAATTACTCACACTTTCTTAATATTTCCCTTACATTTCCTCATTGCCGGTACTGTGAAGCAATCTTTAAGTTCAGGGCACGACCTTTATTGGCCTGCACTGAGTTTGACTTTTTCAGTATCGCGGCTTAGGCAGGCAATTACGCTTATCTTATAGTGTTCCGGGGTCGCAGGGTAAGGCCTCTGAGATAAACGAGAGGGCAAATAGGTTAACCTTATATAGATACCTTGTATATCATCGTTCGCGGTGAACGATTCGTGATTCGGTTCATTATTCACAAATCACAATCGATGCTTCATGCTTCCGGCTTTTCCTGCTGCTGTTTAAGTAAGCGCATTTCTTTTTGAATCGGCCAGTCGCCGAAGGCAAGAACAAAGGGCATGATTATATTCGCTATTGGTACGAACATTAACAGTCCGAGCGCCCAACAGTAACCGGCCTTGGAAAATATCTTGCAGAAGATCAATACCTTTATGACGGCAACTATCAGGCACGTAAGAATGACGAGCGCGACGAATATCATTACGAACACGGGGGCCGCTTCCGGATAATTATGGAAAGGAAGAGCAGGTTCCATATTTTTTCCTTTCAATGAATACCATTTGTCATTCCCGCGAAGCTTGTGCCCGCGAAAGCAGGTGGCGGGAATCTATCTTGCCGATACCTTTCCGGTTCCCTGCTCCCCGCTTCCGCGGGGACGAGTTTACACCTGCGAAAGCAGGTGCAGGGACGACGATAGAAATCGGTCAGTTTAAGAAATTTAGTTAATGTTAAACATCACCACTGCGAATATCAAGTTTGTAGTACAGCATTTCATATAGTCGCATTATTTGTGAAACACGTTAGTAGTATAACAAATAAGCGTTTCTTTTACAAGGCCAATTTAGCCGAAAGGTCAGTGGCGGCAAAAGCTCATAACCTGTTTAGCTTAGCTATAACACGAGCTATCCGGTCACGGCGGGCCTCGATGGGGGCCGGGTCTTTGGTGAAAGTCGTCATATCTGTCGTAATACTTTCGGGCACCTCAAGCAGGGCGGCGTATTTTTTATGCTGTTGCGTGGTGAGTTTGTTCTTTTTAGCTTTGAGCAGCCTGCTCAGAATGGCTAAGTACTCGTAGTCCTCGATGCCGTCACGCAGCATTTCCCACCGGATACTTTCGACCGGCCCGTCGAGAACCGGCTCGGCGGGGTGGGCATCCGCAGCGGCCTCGGGTGGATAAATGAACCGGCCATCGCCGTTGCCCCAGGGTTTTTTGGCGCCTTTGGGTGTGCTGTAACTGGAGCGCCAGCCCATAGGGTCCTGATATGGATTTTGCGGATGCTCAGGGTCCGGATAGGCGGCGGAACTGGTCCAGTAGTTTGTCTGCCAGACTAAGATGCCGTCGATTTTGCGTTTCCAGCTCTGCCAGAGCCAGACTCGCAGCTCGGTGCCGGGATGGTCGATAAACAAAGTGCAATAGGGCGCCTTGGGGCCGGTACAGACGTACCACCAGAATTTTTCACCCTGGCGGCGCCGCTGTTCGGCGGATTCATGTTTATAGTTAGGAGAGACAGGGCACCAGATATTCGGCCCGCCGATGAGTTTCGGTTCAACCTGTTCGGTCAGCATACGATTGATGTCTGGTGCTGCATCTTTGAGCTTGGCGAAACCATTCATAACGAACTCGTAGTCCCTCGGAGCAGGCTCGTCGAACCAATAGACGAAGGCCTCGTCGAGCCAGCCTTTTTCGCGCAGGTGTTCCTGGAGCTGGCTGCAGTAGGAGTTAAACAGGGCTTTGTAGTGGGGAGTATTCTCGCCGAAGCCGAGGAGTGTCGGCTCACGCCGTGAGTGAAAAGTGCCCCCGCCGAGCCCGGGAATGCTCTGGCGGAAACTGTTGAAGTGGTAGTAATCAATTCCCCGCTCCATCGCCCTGTCCCAGGAGGTAAAATCGAGCTTGACCTTTAGTTTTTCCCGGTCAATCGTCGGCAGTGCGGGCGCCTCGAAGTCACCACCTTCTATGAGTTCGTCGCCGGTAGCGGCGTTTGTCAGCGAAACATCGTCGAACCACACCAGGCCGGTTCGCTCACCATCTTCGGTCCATATCGCAGGCCGAAGATTCAACTGGATTGATTTGGCGCCAGCGGGAAACCGCTTGAGCAGACGCTCAAACTGCTGCCAATGCCCGTTACCCTCGATGCCGATGTCGTTGTTGCCGCCATAAATCCACTTGCCCGAAGCATCATAATGATTCAGAGTTACTAAGAACGCGTGTTCCGGTAGCGCGGTATGATACCAGAACTTCAGCCGGAGCCCACCTTTGGGAATCGGAACCAACGGCTTATATACCGCCTTGACGTCCGTATCAGTGCGGTCGTCAAAGACCAGCAGCGCCCGTTCGCCGCTGTGCTTGTCGTTACTCACCTCAAGGCCGCCCTGCCATTTGCGAGGCGGGGGCTTAATGTCGGGCCAGGTAACTTTGATTCCATCCAGAGGCGCGGGGTTGTAGGGAGATATATGATGGGCGCCGAAGCTGGCCCAGTACTTGTCGAGGACCTGCCGTCTGTCTTTAGAATCGGACAGTTTCTGATAGCGGAATACATTGGACGTGGAAAAGCCAAAAGCCGTCGTGCAGGTCATCCGGTCGGGAAGAACGAAATCATAAACCTCGACACGCAGCGTAACATTGGCACTGTAGTTTTGCCCAATAAGGTGAATGCTGCCGGTATAGGCTCCTGCCGGAACCCGGCGGGGGACCTTGACGCGAATCCAAAAAGGCTGATTTTTACCCGCCTCCAGACTAATAACCCCTTTAAGCGGCGGCAGAGGGTCAGGCCAAAGCCCGGCCGCTGAACTTTTATCGGTTGGGTGTGTAACATTGACGTATCGCACCTTGAGCACTTCAACGTTCTTAGCAGGGATAGCTGCTCCGCCGGGTCCGCTCAACGCTCCGGCACGCACGATAAAACCCCTCAAAGAAACTGTTGGCCTAACTACTAATTGCGCTGCCTCGGCTTCGTTCCGGGCGGCGCGTATCACAATTGTTCGGCCTTTTGTTTCTGGCGGTGGTTTGTCTGGGCTTATTTTCCAGCCGGAAGAGGCCCACCACAAACCGACCCGCTCAGTGGAAGCGGTAAGCAGCTTGCCATAGGGTACGTTAAAATAATCGCTTGTTTGGGCTAATACACTCTGGCTGCTCAGCAATAGCGCCAGGCAAAAAATTGTTCTTAACATAGGACATTACCTCCAAAGCGGATTTTCAACTTTAATCTGGCCAACCCCGCACTAATTGAGCTTAGGCTCACGCTTAATTGGTGCGGGGTGGGCCATCACTGAATTTTCAACTATAAACCTCAGTCTGTCAAGAGCTTCTTTACTCAGCCAGGCATAATTCTGTGGTGACCGAAGGAGGATTGACCCTTAATTACAAAAGCTTTACAATAGAAATGTTAATATGAACCGGACCTTTGCAAAACTCGGACCAGTGCTCTCGCAGCTTCATTGATGGCTGTCATTCCTGCGAAAGCAGGAATCCAGTATTATGAGTTCTCTGGATTCCGCATCAAGTGCGGAATGACAATCCCACAAATTATAAGCGACAGAACACCAGACATACTTTGAAAATGAAGAAGAATCTCGAACAAATCGCCAAAGAAGATAGCCGATTCAGCCCGCCGGCTATCAGGTTCGTCTATGAGGCACTCGACTTTACTGCAAAAAAGATTACTGTTGAACGCAGGCACGTCAGCGGCCAAACTCTCTGCGAGGGGCTAAAGAAATTAGCTATCAAGAAGTGGGGCAGAATGGCAATGGTAGTCCTGAATGTCTGGGGCATTAAAACAACTCGCGATTTCGGCGAAATCGTTTACCTGATGATAAGAAACGAGTGGATGAGCGCTCAACCAGCAGATTCAATCGATGATTTCAACGATGTCTATGATTTCAAAACCGTCTTTAAAGACCAGTTCGAATTTTGAATTAACGACCTCAATTTAGATTCGGCTTTGTAGGCGCATTTGACGATGGTCTGCTCAGCGGTTTAATGGGGTCAAACTTATAGCAGCTTAGTTTCAACTTTGCCGTCACGATGCTTTACTAAATCGCCCTATATCCTTCAACCACAAGTCAACAAGACGCAGCTCATTTTGTGGAACAATCTTTGCTTCGACTAACCGTTCATAACAGAGTCGCATGTTCGTCCCAATTTGATTTGGTTCATTTGACAACCTGATATTGCTGAGCAGCTCCATTATCCTGGCATTATTTAGATAACCGGCAATTTCATCGGCAAAATCCCCGACAAGACTGTGCTCGTTTCTGTCCTGAAACATTGTGGCCCGGCCAAAAGCCACCTTTTTACCAGCTTTGTGCAGGCATATCTGTGCAATAAACGAACGCCAAATATCCGTCACCCTAAAACTTACCGAGCTTGGCAGATAGAGCAGGGCAAAGGCATCAGGCCACCAGATTGTATTCTGCGAATTGAACGGGCAGTATGTCCCCTCCGAAAGAACGACTGTGTTCGACCGAAACTTCATATCCACTTTTGTCGTCAGGCGATAAATTGCATCAACATCAGGATTGCCGTCAACCAGGTACTGCTGGATGGGGCAGTTGAAGACAGATTCACCGTTGAGCGAGCTGGATGCTTCAAAACTCTGGTTTATATATTCAAGTGGGAAACCGCGTGGCCAGATTCTCTTGTCCGTAAAATGTGTATAGACATTCTCCCATCCGGATTTCTCAACCAATCGGCCTTTTACGCTTTGATTAACAGAAGTCAGAAAATTCTCTTTGGGAATATTGTCGTCATCGGTTTCGGCAATGACCTGGGCGCCGTCCCGGATAGCTTTGAGATAGCCGACATTTTTGCGGGCGTAGTGGTCCAATGGGCATTCCTGAACAAAGTCGCTGTCAAATGCCATCTGGTCCTCTATGGAAAGCAACCGGACGTTTTGGCAGCTCCAGTCGGGAGGTGTTCTCCTGTCTGCGACAGCAAGAATAGTCCAATCTCTTTTCGTCTTTGCTATCGTTTTGACAGCCTGGGCAGGATAGTTTATCATTGTAATGATGATGAATTTTCCTGTCAACATTATTTTAATCCTGTCATTCTGACGTTCGTATCAGGCGGACTCAAGCCATCGATGCCACATCTTTCGATATGCCGCTTCCACCTTCCGTGCAAATCCCTTTGCGTCACACAATGCACTTTCCTTCATTCGCTGCCGCATCGAAGAACGAAGCCGAGCAAGGGCCTGGTGGTTCGCCGCAAGTGCCGTGGCTTTGGCAACATATTCGGCTGGCGTCAAAGTCGCAAAGAAATCGAGCCCGATGGTATTGAGTATGCTCAGTCCGACACGAGAGGCATGACATTTGCCGGCCAGCGAGATTACAGGTACCCCCATCCAAAGGGCCTCACACATGGTTGTAAAGCCGTTACACGGATATGTATCCAGCACAATGTCCACTTCACCGTACAGCCGCAAATGCTCATCGATGGGTTTCCACCCGCAAATGGCCACTCTGCTTGAGCTGATTCCCAACCGCCCGAACTGCTGGAAGTAATACTCTCTCATCCGGCGGTCGGCACTCACTCCGAACTTTAATAAAATGTGAGAGTCCTGATTAGCTCTTAGAATCTTGGCCCATAGCTCGATGATATGTGGATGTACTTTACTGCTGCTGTTAAACGAACCAAACGTAATATAATCATTTCGAAAAGCCGGCAGTGGTGCCACAGGCGGTGCAAAATCGGCAGGCTTATAACAGAGAAAACCATCCGGCAAAAAAAATAATTCTTCGGTATAGAATTGTTGCGATTCAGGAGCGTCGGCCAGGACATCTGTAAAACGATAATCGATTGCCTCCAATCCGGTTGTATCCGGAGAACCCAAATAGGTAACCTGGATTGGAGCCGGCTTATGCGCCATTACAAGCAGACGATTGTCAGCAGTGTGACCTGAAAGTTCCACCAGAATATCGATTTTGTCCCGCTGAATCATATCAACGACCACCTCATCATCGAGGCCACGAATATTTCGGTAGTGGTCGAACTTTTGCTTAAGACGTTCGGTAACAGTGCCCGGCATTCTTACGTTACCATACCCATAAGCTTCAACCACTTTATGGTTATGTCCATCCAGAAGTGACTCAAAGAAATACGCTACTGAATGCATGCAGAAATCCGGTGAGATGTAGCCTACCCGAAGCCTCCGGTCAGGCTCTGGGACATTGCTGTGAGATACTTTGGCCAGAGAAGCCGGGGCATGAATCCGGCCCCATCGCTTATGTTCTTCAAAAAGCTTGTAGGGGTCCAGTTTGGGCTGATGATGAAGGTAAAACAGAAGGTTAGAGTGTACCGCTGCATTGGCCGGCTCGGCTTCCACCGCCTTTCGAAATAGCTCGATACCTTCCTGAGTTTTGCCCGTTTCTATCAACATCCTGGCCAGATTGGCTAAGATCTCGGCATTATTCGGCTCTGCCTCGACAGCTTTTTTTTGATATTGTATTGCATCCGACAGGTGGCCCATGAACTGATAGATATATCCCAGCTCGTTATAGACTAATGCGTGTGGTTCCTGCTTTAATATCTTTTCGAACCACTCTTTGGCCTTGTTTATCTGTCTGGTTTGTTTGAACACCATCCCCAGCACTAACATAATATCTGTTCGTGAGGGGTCCTGCTCGATGATTTCACGGACGGCTTGTTCGACCTTGTCGTTTAGAAGCCCGGTTGCTTCTCTGAGGCGCCCGGTTGCCAAGGCCTGGTTGGCCTTGATTAGCGATTGCGGCAGCTCACTGCTCGAAGTGGGCAGATGCAAATTGCCGCCTTTCAAAACTAACGTTCGCAGTCTGCTTTCCTTTGTTCCGGTTTGCCCCGTTAGAGAGCCGAAAGGCGCAGCCTCTAACGGGGTTTGCATGTAGTCGCAGGATTGTTCCACTTTCCCGTTGTGGCTTTGACTCATCTATAGTTCTTCCAATAAAGCCGACGAGACATTTGAGTATAGTCCTTTATATGCTATCGGCAAAATTGGTAATTTCCGGCAAGATTTTTAATAGACAAACTCCATTTATCACCAACTGTTATGTTGGGGTGGGAAAATAATGCTGCAGGCCGGACATTATCATATGCACCCCGATAGAAGCGATGAACAGGCACATCACTTTTGAAAATACCGTGCAGACCATTTTGCCGAGAAACCTGTGGATAGGCTCGATGAACCGCATTATAAGCCACAGTATGCCGAAGACCACAGCGATTGCAACTACTGCCTTTACCGGCCCGGACCTTTCGAGCGTCGTCAAGCTGGTTACCATTGCACCGGGCCCGGCAAGCAGCGGACAGGCCAACGGCACACAGCCAATCTCATAAGGGCTGAAAGTCCCTGTAACCATTACCGAGCGGCGCAGTGAGCCGAATATCAGATGGTCGATAGCGATAATCAGCAGCAGTATCCCGCCGGCTAATTGCAAATCAGCTAACTGAATGTGAAAGACGTAGTTCAGTACTGCTCTGCCGGCAAATGAAAAGCCCAACAGGATAAGCACGCCAACGGTTACGGCGGTATTAAATGCCTTTTGACTTTGACCATTACCGGTATGCTCGGCGATATGGAGCAATATGGGGATATTGCCTATCGGGTCAACGATCGCAAATAATGCTAAAATCGCTTCGACATAAGACATTTTATTATAATCGGCTGATTCGCAACCAAAAGTGCAGTTGATTTTAGGGCCTATCCGAATAATCCTTCATCCCTTGTCATTCTTAGGCGCAGCCGAGCGCGGCAATCTCCGGCGTTACGGTTGAGATTGCTTCGGCGCTGAGTTTATCCTGAGCGTAGCCGAAGGGCTTCTCGCAATGACATTTATTATTCGAGCTGTTACGGAGTATTATTCTAATTCAAGTATAAACGCCTGGTCGCACCTGCTTGACAGATGCTCCGGCCTGTATTCGACAAAGCCGTAGTTTTTATACAAACTAATCGCTTCTTTTAAGACCGAAGCAGTGTCCAAGGTCATTTTCTTCAATCCCATTTGCCTTGCTTTTGACAGAGCATCTTCCAGCAATAATTTGCCTAATCCTTTACTTCTGTATGAGTTGTATAAATACATTTTACGAAGTTCGCACGTTGCCTTATCGACAGGGTACAGCCCATAAGCTCCGATTATTGAGCCGTCCTTTTCTTCAAGCACATAAAACGTCCCGCCTCGTTCAAAATAGGATTGCTCAATATCTTTGATGTCGGCGTCCGTGCCCGCCGGGTCCGGCTTCAAATTGTATTCCTTTAAAACCTCATAAACCAGATTGGTTATTTCTTCGCAATCTTTATTATTTGCCGGCCTCAATCTCGGCCACCGGTTTTCTATCATATTGCTTCTCTTTCCTGCGCAGAAATATAGCTATCGACATAAATCACCTGTGAATTGTACCTTACTTTTTAGTGAAAATCACAGATTATTCAGATATGCAAAGGCTTGATGATTATGATTGTATGAAAGTTTTATCTGCCGGAACTACTGTTAGTCAAGCGCACGAAACGCCCCTGTTTCTTCAATAATTACAGGAAAGCCTTCGACCGTTGACGGTATCTTATCTCGTATTTCCTGGGGTTTTGAAGATGTAAAAATCTTGATACAGGGCTTACCTTCGGAAAGCCCGATTGCAGTGCCCTCGACCCCGGGAATGGCCATCCAGTCATCCGTGTGTTCTTCCTGCACCTGCTCGATAGTTCGTTCCGGCATAAACCGTCCTTTCTCAAGGTCACTGGGACCGGTATAAGAACAGCCGGTAAGATTACCGGCTGCGGTCATAGCACTAATATTCAGCAGAACAATTGAAATCCACCTGAACATTGACAGGTCTCTGTTCTTTCAACTCTTAAGGAAAGCAACTGCCAAGCCCTACTTTCCGTATATTAAACGTCGCGCACCTCAACCAAGATATTAGGTAAGAATCTATGTGCGAATCCAAAAGGGCCAAGAAAGCTCTTTTTAACCTTTCTGATTATGCTACCTGACGATAGTGCTAAAATAAAACAAAATCCCTCGCAAATCGAGGGATTTTATTATTCTTCCAAATTGTCTTTCGGAAAATTCTACTCAAACCTGGCTTCTACCTAGGCCGGTCTCTGCTACTACTTCCGCCGTTGATTGATCCCGTTGGTGTTTTAGGAACAAGCATGTATTGTTGTCCGTTTTTCACGACGCTATTAACAATGAAGGTAACCATACCCTCTGTTCGGATGAAACCTGTCTTGAAGCTAACTTTTCCATCGCCATTAGTCGTTCCTGACACATCGCCGGTGTAAGCACCGCTCCAATCTCCCTGGACCGTTGCTCCGTCAATGGGGTTCGTGCCAGCGGAATCTGACGTTATCGTAACTGTAGCCGTCACTCTCCACCATCTCCACACGGTTTGTTTAGACAGCTCAATATTCACATAAGCAGTCGGAGCGGATGGCGCTGCTTCCACAGTCACAGTTGCAGTTCCAACAACATCCCCACTGGTTGCACTGACGGTTGTGGCTCCTGAGCCTACAGCTGTGAACAGACCAGTTTCTGAGATGGTCCCAACATGCGTGTCACTGCTTGCCCAGGTTATAGCGCCAGTCTCAATTGGGTCTCCATACTGGTCTTTACCAGTTGCAGTGAACTCCTGAGTTTCGCCTACGTACAAGGTTGCACTACTTGGCGAGACTTCAATGGTGTTAAGTACTGGTACCTCTGTCACAGTAACATCTGCAGTTCCGGATACCCCTCCATCGCCCGTTGCACTGACGGTTGTGGGTCCTGCGCCTACAGCCCTGAAAAGACCAGTTCCTGAAATGGTTCCAACATCCGTGTCACTGCTTGCCCAGGTTATAGCGCCAGTCTCAATTGGGTCTCCATACTGGTCTATACCAGTTGCCGTAAATTGCTGGGTTTCATCTTCAAACAAGGTCACACTACTTGGCGAGACTTCAATGGTGGTAAGTACTGGGGCTTCTTGCACAGTTACGCTTGCAGTTCCGGATACGTCTCCATCGCCAGTTGCAGTAACAGTTGTGGTTCCTTCGCCCACGGCCTCGAACAGACCGGTTGAGTCAATTGTTCCTACTGCCTCAGCACTGCTTTGCCAGGTTATTGTGCCAGTATCTATCGAGTCTCCATACTGGTCTTTACCTGTCGCAGTGAACTGTTGAGTTTCGTCTACATACAAGGTCACACTACTTGGCGAGACTTCTATCGTAGTAAGTACTGGTGGTTCGCCGGCGGTGGTGTTGTCAACAGTTACATTGAACCGCTCGAGTACCAGGTCAATCCGATTGGCAACGGCCAACAGTCCGTCGCCAGTGCCGGCAAACAGAAATCCTACCGGATTAAGGTCGGTATTATCAGTTACCAGGAGCGATCCCGAATCGCCTCCCCCGATTAATTCAGTCCCGCTTTCAACGATAATCTGTTTCACAAATCTCGCGGTGCCACGGCTGTAACCGACGTTGACGGTGGCGTTGATGGCGGTTATTACTCCACTCGTCAGGCCGGTCGTCCGCCCGTATTTCTGGACTTCCAGGCCTACAGAAGCTGTCGCGGTTTCTGAGTTTGGTGTCCCATAACCGCCAGCCGGTGTGGCAGTGCCCAGATTGGCAGTCGAGCTGAGGGCGATGGCCGCATCGATCTCGTTTCTGGCCCAACGCCTGAACACGATCGGCTCGAAATCTGCGAGAGTGCCGATCGCGTCGTCAGGATCTACTCCACCATCGTATGTCCCCGGCTGGAGAACGTTGTCGCCTATGGAAGCCCTATTTTCGTTGGCATAGACATGGTTATTGCTTAAAGCATACACATTTGTTCCGTCCGTGACCCTGCATGCAATGGTACCGGCGGTGATATCTGGGTGGCCGGTCGAGACCCCTATCGGCACTGGTCGGTCGCACCAAAGTGGTGGCTTCGCCAGAGGTTCAATATTAGGTTTTGGTGGTTTGCCGGATTTGCCGGGTTTGCCGCCTTTCGCCAATGCATAGATTTTGCCTGTGACTACAACATGAACCGGGACGTCATCCAGCTTTTTGGCAATACCGGCAACTCCAGGTCTGGCTGTAAACACCTTGACCGCTAGCTGGCCGCTCTGGTCGAGCCCAATGGCTGTGCCCTCCACACCGTCCATCGCCATAAGGCGGTCGGTGTGCCTTTCCTGGGCTTTCCTGACGCGTTCAAAGGCATTTTCGCTGCGCCCCTGGGCCATTAGGACGCCTGAAAGAACCAGCAGTCCGAAAATGGCGACAACTACTAATAGTACCTTACAAAAAATTCGTCTTGTCATAATTTGCTCCTTACTATTTCGAGATTTTCAATCTACTTCAATTTGACTATGGAATATAATATCACAAATTCGTAATTTGAGCCTGATTATATTATCGGTATTTTGGTCTAATTTGATAAGTCATCGTATATTTTGTTTTCACGCCATATCCTCCCCAACAAATAGACTACACATTCCCCCCTTCCCCTCCGGAATTCTTATTAAGAAATAGTTTACCAGATTAAACGCCAAAAAGTCAACAAATTTAGAGACTGTAGTAACAATACAGAGTATTTTTGAGACTGTAGCAAGATTACAGAGTATGCTGCTTGGTGGGCTTCTGTTGCTTGCAACCGAATCGTGGTAAAAACTCAAGTTTAATGTTTGGATACGCTGGAACAAGAATCCGGAAGGTGCTATTAGCTAAGTTGAATGTTGTATAAGTCATTCTATTCAAATACCTTACATGTTATTTA
>Ga0114922_10003771_pt1 | contig 14114 bp, 12 predicted proteins | sample AartaG_FD_100975 | JGI IMG/M metagenome (GOLD analysis project Ga0114922, IMG submission 100975) | Deep subsurface microbial communities from Aarhus Bay to uncover new lineages of life (NeLLi) - Aarhus_00045 metaG | ecosystem: Environmental > Aquatic > Marine > Oceanic > Sediment | place...
CTGCGCACTGGGCTATTTTTTATAGAGGCAAAGGAATTGGTAAAGAAATGTATTTACTGCTTAATCTATTCCATGCAATAGATGATTTACGACCTAAAAATAATCATCGTCACAACAAGGAAGATAAAATTAAAACATCTTCAAGCAAATTTGTTGCCTAATGGAATTTATGATTCTAACCAAAATCTTTTATTAATAATACCTAATAAATATAAATAGTTTTTGGTAATTTCTATGGTGCAATTTTGGTGCACTAGAAAACAAAAAACCACAATAAATGATAACAAACCACATTAACTTGTTTGGGGTAATCGTTTGATTTTATTGATGTGGGCAGTTGTAGTTTTTTGTGATTTTTGTATGTTGAAGACTGTTAATCACTTGGTCGGCGGTTCGAGTCCGTCCCGGGGAGCCAGATTTCTTGCAATATAATTTCCTTTGCTTACAACTTTTTTGCCGGTTTCTTTTTCAAGTTTCTTTCTAGCTTCTCCGGCAACCCCGCCGCCGCGTTTGGATACTTTTTTATTTTCATCAAAACCTTGCGGGTGTTCGGTTTTAGTGATTTCTGTCGTTGCCGCTTCGCCAAGCATGGAAAAGATAAGTTCTAGGTCGGTCATGTGATCGCGCAAGTTTTGCCTTTTTAAGCCTTTTAGCTTTTTATATTCGCTTGGGGTTACTCCAAAAGCGGCTTTTGATATTTCGGCGGTTAAAATTTCGTACTCTTTACCTTCTTTTACCCCGTGCTTATCCCACTCATTGGCTAGAGTAGCGCGAATTTCAATGCCGCGGATGCGCTTTTCGATCCAAGCATCGGGATAACCTTTAGCTTTGTATAGGGCGCGGGTTCTTTTAGTGCCAAGCTCTGGGTCTTCAATTTCCTGCACTCTTTCATAGCCGACCTTTGCCAGCCAACGCTTGAAAGGCTCAGCTTTGGGCGATGGGATAGATTGAATAATGCGGAGCATGCCCTCGGTATTGGCGCAATCCGTCTCGTATTTTTTACCGTCTGCAGCTTCTAATTTCAGTCCGTGACAAAATGTCACGACCTCACTAGCCTCTTCATTAAGCCGTTGTTTAAGCTTGCGCCAATATGCGCCAGCGTCAGCGCTCCCAGTTAATACTTCACAAACATCTACTACCGAAAACCACCATTCGTTATTATGGATGATTTTTCTAATTTCTTTGCCTCTAAACAAGGCTATTTTGGCTGTAGTTAGTTCTTGGCTCATTTTTTAACCCCCATAGTTATATTTGTCATTAAAAATACCTTAGCAATCTAAACGTAAATTTACAATACCGTAATAATCGCTAAGCTGCTGTCGTCAACAATCCCCGCATATTACCAACTTGAAAATCCTGAGGGAAAAAGTTTTAAAATAGAAAGGGGGGGCAATTTGCCCCCATCCTTGACGGGAGCCAATCCCACAGTGTTGTAACGACCAATTAAAATGTTCTTGGGGTAATTTTAGTCATGACGAATGGATGCGGATCGGAAGTGAAATTGAATTGCTTATAAAATTCATGCGCGTCTTCCGTCATTAAGAACCAATTAAACACATATTTCGTTTCTGGATTCGTGAGAATAGAGTTCATCAGCAGTTTACCAATCCCTTGTCGTTGGTATTCTGGGTCGATAAAAACATCCCAAATTAAGCCACACTCAGAGTAATCAGTAACCACCCTAGCAAATCCTATTTGTTTGTTATTACGATATACCCCATAACAAAGAGAATTTGTAAACGCTGTAAAAAATCGTTCGTACGGTAATCCTTGCGACCAATAAGATTCAGTACTTAAAAAATCATATACATACTGCAAATCAATCATTTTTTTGTCAGTGTTAAACAAAAAACCGTTTATTGTTTGTTGATAACTCATTTTATTTTCTCCAATTGGCGATTTTTATTTTTGCTAAATGTTTTTTCCAAAAAGAATGCGCTGATACAATGGCACATAATTTCCGGAATCATTGTAAGTTTTGAATAAGTTCATAAATCTCTGGTAATTAATTTGTTGCATTTATGAGCCATTATTTTAATATGTTACAAATCATTTATCCAAAACTGACAAAATTTAATATTAAAACACAAAATGTTTAAAAACATTAAGCTCATTATTACACTTACGTTATTATTAAATGCTATTGCAATTAATGCAAAAGTTATCGAACAGCTTACCTGGAAAGATTGTCTCAAAGAAGCAAAGCAAAATAATCCTGATCTGATATCAGCAAAAGAAAAAATAAACCAGGCGATTGCCAATAAAGCTATTGTTAGAAGCAACTATTTGCCCCAATTAACTAGTAATTTAAGTAGAAAATCTGCAAAAACAACTAACCGAGTTAATACTGATACATATTCCTATGATATAAATGTCCAACAATTGTTATTTGACGGTTTTAAAACTTCCTACAATACAGCTTCTGCTAAAGAAAGTATAAAATCATCACAATACAATTATGTGATAACTTCTTCAAATGTGAGATTAAATTTAAGGACTGCCTTTATTAAACTTTTAAAAGCTCAACAGCTTTTAGATATTACCAAGAACATAGCCTCACGCCGCAAACAAAATTTAGAATTGGTTGCATTACGTTATAAAGCAGGAAGAGAACACAGAGGTTCACTATTAAATGCTCAAGCAAATTTTATCCAAGCTAAATTTGATGTTACTCAAGCCAAAAGAGATATTAATCTAGCGCAAAGAGAATTAGCTAAAGAATTAGGTAGAAAAAAGTTGTTGCCGACTAGAGCAAGCGGAAAACTTAAAGTCAAAACTCTAGTTAAAAAAAGACCAAATTTCATGAAGTTAGCCGAAAACAGTCCTTTATTACTTGAATTGATTGCTAATAGGAAAGCACTTCAATTTAATTTAAAATCCGCTAAAGCTGATTTATTTCCCAAGATATATGCAGACGCTTCAATAGGAAGAGATGACACACACTGGCCGCCACATAACGAAGCATGGTCTGCCGAAATGAGTTTATCACTACCTATATTCGAAGGCGGAAGGCGGCTAGCCCAAATTTCAAAAGCCAGGGCTGAATTATTTCAAGCTCAGGCGGATACGCAAAGCGGCAATAATTATGTAACTTTTATTCTAGAAAAAACATGGAAAGAACTACAAGACGCAATCGATAAAATCGAAGTACAACAAAATTTCTTGCAAGCAGCAAAGGAACGAGCAAAAATAGCTAAAGCCCAATACTCTACTGGTCTCATTTCTTTTAATGACTGGTCAATTATTGAGGATAATCTAGTAACTACCGAAAAATCTTATTTAAATGCAAAAGCTGACGCTTTGGTTTCAGAAGCCAACTGGATTCAAGCGAAAGGAGGAACCTTAAATTATGTTTAGTACGAAACTGAAAATTTATCTTAGTATATTGATAATAATAATTATTATTACAACTATCTTAATAATCAAAATCAAAGATAGCAAAAATTCTTCAGAAACCATTAAAGAGATAACTCCAATTCTAAGCAGTATTCAAAGTTCCATATCTACTACTGGCACAGTAATGCCTCAAAATCGATTAGAGATTAAACCGCCAATTAATGGCAGGATTGACGAAGTTATGGTTTCAGAAGGAGAAAAAGTATACATCGGCCAAACTCTTGCTTGGATGAGTTCGACAGAGAGAGCTGCTCTTTTAGACGCTGCCAGAGCACAAGGAGAAGAAAGTTTAAGGTATTGGCAACAAGCATATAACTCTATTCCGCTGATAGCACCCATTAACGGACAAGTTATTGTACGCGCTGTAGAACCAGGCCAAACTGTTACTTCTTCTGACACTATAATTGTACTGTCAGACCAACTTATCGTTAAAGCTCAAGTAGATGAAACCGATATCGGGAAGGTAAAAGTTAACCAACCAGCAATCATCAGTTTAGATGCTTACCCCGAAATAAAAGTAAGAGGGAAAGTTAATCATATCTCTTATGAATCTGAGGTAGTAAATAATGTTACTATTTATGAGGTAGATATCATTCCCGAAACAATACCTAAAGTATTTCGTTCCGGCATGAGTGCAAATATAGATATAATAGTAACAAGCAAAGAAAATGTCTTAGTTATTCCAATTGCTGCAGTCAAACATGATGAAAAAGGTAGCTTTGTCTTCATAAGCCAGGGCAAAGATAAAAAGCCTTTCGAACGTAGAGTCGAATTAGGCATTTCCGATGATAAAAATGTGGAAGTTATTTCAGGAATAAATGTAAAAGATAAAATTTTGTTAGTGACCCATAAATATCTTCCTTCACAAAACAGTACATCAAACAAAAGTCCTTTTTTACCATTTGGCAAAAAAAAACGATAAAAACTACTAAACAGTAAAAACATGATAGAGTTAAACAACGTAAATAAAACTTATAAAACTGGCAAAATAGAGGTAAAGGCTCTTCAAGATGTATCTCTAAAAATTGTTCCTGGAGAATTTATTGCCATTATCGGACCTTCTGGTTCTGGAAAATCTACTCTTTTGCATCTATTAGGTTTCTTAGATAAACCTGACTCAGGTTCATACTGTTTAAACGGCAAGGAAACAAGTAATTTTACTGATGATGAATTAGCATTATTAAGAAATCGAATGGCTGGTTTTGTTTTTCAACAATTCCACCTGCTTCCCAGAATGACAGCACTTGAAAATGTAGAGCTTCCATTAACATATGCGGGTAAGAAAAGGCACACAGAAAAAGCAAAGGAAAAAATAAAGGAAGTCGGTTTAACACATAGAGAATTCCATCGGCCAAATGAGCTTTCAGGAGGTGAACAACAACGTGTAGCTATTGCCCGATCTTTAGTAAATGAACCTCTAATTATTTTAGCAGATGAACCAACAGGAAATCTTGACACAAAAACCGAAGAAGAAATCATTTCTATTTTTAAGCGTCTTAATAGCGAAGGTCAGACCATCATTATGGTTACTCACGAAAAAGATATTGCTCGACACGCAAAAAGAATTATTGAAATGCGTGATGGTAAGATTATTGATGACAAAACAACAGATGAAAAATTCGCGTTCTCTTCAGAAAAGACGATTCCTTTAGATGATATTCTTACTCAATCACGATCAGTTTTAGGAACAGCAAGATTCATGGATCATTTGCATCAAGCGCTAAATGCTATTGTTACCCATAAAATGCGCTCTTTTCTTTCGATGTTAGGAATTCTTATAGGTGTATCAGCAGTAATTACTATGTTAGCTTTAGGCGAGGGAGCAAAACAATCCATGTCTGAAAGTTTAGCTTCGTTAGGAACAAATCTTTTGACTGTCAGGCCTGGTGCACGGCATATGGGAGGTGTATTTCTTGAAGCAGGAGCAGTTACCCGTTTTACTCTCGAGGATGCCGAAGTCATATCAAAACTACCTCTAGTAAAAAGAGTCTCACCATATGTTACAGGTCGCGGACAGCTTGTACATAGTAACAAAAACTGGAATACACAAATTATGGGAGTAGGAGTTAACTATGCAAAAATAAGATCATCCGTCCCTATCGCTGGAAGGTTTTTCACAAAAAAAGAATTAATCGGACGCCAAAAAGTAGCTTTGCTTGGTTTAACCGTGGTTGATAATCTTTTTGGAAATAAAAATCCTATTGGAGCGACAGTAAAAATAAATCGTATAAACTTTAGAGTAATTGGTATTCTTCCCAAGAAAGGTTCAAGTTTCCACGGCGATCAGGATGATGTGGTAATCATTCCGGTTACTACGGCAATGTACCGCCTTTTAGGTAGGGAATATGTTAATTCCATCGACGCTGAAATAAAGCAAGCTGACCTTATGGAAAAAGCTAAAGATTCAATAAGTAACCTTATTATTAAACGCCATCGACTTAATGAAACTGATCAAGCTTCGTTTACTATCAGAAACATGGCTGAAATTCAGGAAATTCTTGAAAGCACGACTCAAACAATGACAATGCTCCTAGGTTTTATAGCAGCTATTTCTCTCCTCGTGGGTGGTATAGGGATTATGAATATCATGCTTGTTTCGGTTACTGAACGCACCAAAGAGATAGGATTACGAAAAGCAATAGGAGCACGCAAGAAAGATATAATGATGCAGTTTCTTGTCGAATCAGTAGTGATGACATTAAGCGGTGGAATAATGGGTATTGCTTTTGGTGCAGGCGCGGCGATTCTTTTATCGATCTTTGTGGGCTGGGCCATAAAGGTTTCGTTATTTTCAGTAATAATTACTACAGCTTTTTCTATTGGTGTAGGAATCACCTTTGGCCTTTGGCCAGCAAAGCAAGCATCCAAACTCGATCCGATTCAAGCATTAAGATATGGATAAAAGCGATCGAGTCTGCTATAATATCTCTATGAAAAGAATTGCTATTATTATTCTAGGTCTCCTAGTAAATTTAATCACAACTAATGTCTACGCAACCTCATCAACTGCTGCTGCAATTGATCATCATACATTAGCTCCAGTATTAAAAAAAGCTATGCCAGCAGTAGTAAACGTTTCCGTACGAGGTCAGCTACCACCGATTATATTACCATATGGACAAATTCCGGATCACTTAAAACCAGAAACCCCATTACAGCCCGGAACCCCCTTCCCTCCTGATATAAAAATAACTCCAAAATTTGAAGGTGTGGGGTCAGGGATAATTGTTAATGCTAAACGCGGTTATATTTTAACCAATGCTCACGTTATCAAAGATGCCAAAATTATTATTGTCACACTAAAAGATGGGCGCCGTTTGGAAGGCAAAGTTCTTGGTGCCGATGAGCAATCAGATATTGCAGTTATTCAAGTAAAAGCAAGACATCTAAGAGCGATTTCTTTTGCTGATTCGGATGAAATGAAAGTAGGCGACTTTGTTGCAGCTATCGGTAATCCATTTGGATTAAGCCAAACCGTAACAGCCGGAGTGGTAAGTGGTCTGGGACGTAGTCATTTAGGTATAGAAGGTTATGAAAATTTCATTCAGACAGACGCGCCAATAAATCCAGGAAATTCTGGAGGTGCATTAATTAACATGCAAGGCAAATTAGTTGGTATTAATACCGCTATCGTAACTCCATATCCGATCGGAGGCAGTGTTGGCATAGGTTTTGCGATACCTAGCAATATGGCTAAAAGTGTTATGGAACAGATTATTAAGTATGGAAAAGTTGAACACAGTATAATTGGTATTATTGTACAAAATGTTACTCCGTCACTTGCTGATGCGTTACATCTGACTAATACTAAAGGAGCACTTGTTTCTCAAGTTATTCCGGAATCACCTGCAGATGAAGCTGGAATTAAAGTTAAAGATATAATTATAGCTTTAAATGGCAAACCGGTAAGTAATGCATTTCAAGTCGGAACCACTGTTGGATTATTACGTCCTGGAACTAAAGTTGGGTTGAAAATTATTCGTAACGGCAAAACAAGAAGTGTATATCCGATTACTATAAGCCATCAAAAAGTGAAAGAAATTCAAGAACGTATACAAAAACCTTTACTAAATGGTTTAGCACTTAGAAATTTCAATCAACTAGAAAACGACCAACAAACTACTGGTGTGCAAATAATTGATGTAGATGAATTCAGTTTAGCTTACAGTTCTGGCTTACGACCGGGTGACATTATTCTTTCAGCAAACGAACAACCTGTAACTAATATAGATGAACTCAAAAAGATCTCCAAACGACATCCAGATAACTTATTACTGAAAATAACACGCAGAGATGGTGGTGATATATTTGTAGTTTTGGAAATGTAACGTCTTAAGAACCTTTGTAAAACAACTACCAAATATTCCACCAGTGTTTTTGAGGCAAACTATCATGACAGCGTATTAATTGCATATGGTATATCCATGCTTGATGCCTCACTTTATTAGCAACATCCAATAACCACTTTTTGTACAGATGCGTTCCTCTAATATAACCACCTATTCCTTCGTGATAGGCCAGATAAACCCTGTAAGGATCTCCTTTAGGAACACCAGCACGACGATGAGCCTGATCAACATACCAACCGATAAAATCAACAGCATCACTAAAGGCATCTCGGTCAGCACCAGAATTGCTAGTCGAACGTTTATAAGTACGCCAACTCTCATCGGTGGCCTGTGAATATCCAAAGGCACTAGTAGGACGAGTCCATGGAATAACCCATAATAATTTTTGGCGTGGTGGTTTTGCTTTAGCACTAAAACGAGATTCCTGATAAATAACAGCCATTTGCACACTGATCGGAACACCCCACTGCTTTTGTACATGCTGAGTTGCCCAATACCACTTAGGATACTGTTGGAAAACGCTACAAAGATTATTTATATTTTGCGGACGTGGAGTAACACAACCCGACAAATAAAATATAAATGTGATAAATATTAACTTCTTCATTAAGTTGCTCGTTGTTTAACTACTAAAAATAAAGGAATCGCTAACAATTGTGCAATAAGTGAAAAAATAACTAAATACACAATCGAAATACCGTATAACATTCCCATTAAACTACTTCCTAAAAACCAAAAAACACCATAACCAGCATTAAAAATCCCATATGCTGAACCGCGTTTATCCATTGGAATCATATTAGCGATGATAGCTCGCATGATAGATACTTGGGATCCCATACCGATTCCCCATAAGATCATTCCAACACAAGCAAGATAAAAACCTCCCAAAAATACCAAAGGAGCGAATAAAGATGAAATAATAATAACTAGAATCAAAACCATATAACCATTATGATCAAATAAACTTCCAAATAGTAAAGCAGTAATTCCACTTGCGCCTAATGCAACAGAGTATAGTATCGGAATCCATATAACTGGAACAATAGCCGTTTTTTGAAAATGAAAAGCTATAAGTGGAAAATCAGCATAACCAGCTGCTATTAATGCTGCACCGCTAAGATATATCCAAAATGTAAATATAGTTTGATTAGTTTCTTTAGCTTGACCAAATTCGGTTTCTAAATCTTTCGGATGAGGATAAAGCTTACGTGCAACAAACAGAATTGCTAATGCTATTAACGCTGGGATAATCAAAATCAAAAAACTCTGTCGATAAGTGCCTTTAAAATACAACACAACGGTGACAATAATTGGGCCTGTCATGGCGCCAATTTGATCTAACATTTTATGCAAACCGAATCCCCAACCTCTACCCAGCTGTTGGCTTGCATGTGCTAACATAGCATCACGTGCCGGGGTTCGCATCGCTTTTCCTAGCCGCTCAATAACAATTAGCATAGCCGCAAATTCCCAATGACCAGCTAAAGCTAACATTGGAACTGCTAATAAAGTAACCAAATAACCAAGTAAAGCAAGAATCCAATAATTTCCAGTAAATTCAACAATATAACCCGAAACAATTCGCAACCCATAGCTAACTAATTCACCTAAACCGGCAACAAATCCCACCACAGCGGCACTCGCTCCTAACATAGCGAGATAAGGCCCGATAATACCACGAGCACCGTCACTAGTGACATCTGCAAATAAGCTAATCAAGCCTAATAAAATAATAAACTCAAGTGCTGTTTTTGGATTTACTTTTTTCAATTGAGAAACCAAGTAATTTTTTTTCTATTATCCAAGGAGGATATAAATTGTCAAGTTGCAATACTTTCTCGAAGCTGTGCTATAATATCCATTCAAAACTTTTGCATTTTTACAAATTAATATGTAGAATGCACGCGCTTTCAATTTATTAAATGAGGTAAGATTTTTTATTTTATGGCTATCGTACAAATAAAAGAAAATGAAAATTTTGATGTTGCATTACGACGCTTTAAACGCCTATGCGAAAAGGTGGGTATTTTAGGTCGTTTACGGCAATTGGAATTTTACGAAAAACCCACAGCTAAACGTAAACGTAAACGTGCTGCTGCAATTAAACGTAATCTTAAACGTATCATGAAAGACAGCCAAATAACACAACAAAGAGGCAAATTTAAACGTTAGGGAAGTAATTATGAAAAGTAACCTCTTAAAGCAACGCATTCAAGATGACATGAAAGCAGCTATGCGAGCAAAAGATAGTGAACGCTTGGGAGCTATTCGTCTATTGCTGGCTGCGATAAAACAACGCGAAATAGATGAACGAATTTCTTTACAAGACTCTCAAATCCTGGCCGTCATTGAGAAAATGATCAAACAACGTCGAGATGCTTATACTCAATTCAAAGCTGGTAATCGACAAGATTTAGCTGAAAAAGAAGCTTCTGAAATTAAAGTATTGCAAAAATATTTACCTAAGCCTTTAAATGAAACCGAAATTGATGAAATTATAGAAAAAGCAATAAAAGCAACCAATGCGACATCGATGCGAGATATGGGTAAAGTGATGACGGTAATCAAACAACAAACTCAAGGACGAGCTGATATGGATAAAGTAAGTGCTAAAGTAAAAGCGAAATTAACAGCACAATAGTAATGTCACAATCCAGTAAAAGCCGCATCCCTAAAAGCTTTATTGACAACTTATTAGATAGAACAGATATAGTCGAAATTATTGGTAATCGTATTAAACTACGTAAAACAGGCAGTAATTTTACCGCTTCGTGCCCGTTTCACAACGAAAAAACCCCATCATTCACTGTTAGTCCCAGCAAACAATTTTATTATTGTTTCGGTTGCGCGGCGCACGGAAATGCTATTAGTTTTATAATGAATTTCGATCGTATGGAATTCGTCGATGCCATAGAAACTTTAGCTTCATATATCGGTCTTGAGGTTCCTAGAGAAATTAATAAAAGCGATAATTCTGCTGCAGAGTTTTTCCAAATACTTGCAAAAGCTAACCAATACTATCAGCAACAGCTTCGTCAGGCTGATAATGCTATTGCTTATCTTAAAGCAAGAGGTTTATCCGGAGAAATTAGTAAACGTTTCAATATTGGCTATGCACCACCAGGCTGGAACAATTTATTAGCAAAATTAAGCAAAACCAGCACTTCACAATCACATTTAGTCACTACGGGTATGTTAATTAAAAAAGAAGATGATCATCTCTATGATCGATTTCGCGATCGTATTATGTTTCCAATTCACGATCAACGTGGCAATGTTATCGGCTTTGGTGGCCGCTCTCTTGGTGATGAGACCCCCAAATACCTAAATTCACCAGAAACTCCAATTTTTAATAAGAGCCAAGAACTTTATGGATTATATGAAGCTAAACAAACCAAAAATTTATCATACATCATAATCGTAGAAGGATATATGGATGTGATTTCATTAGCTCAACATGGAATCACCTGTGCAATAGCCACTCTTGGCACCGCTACTACGAGTAGGCATATACAAAAATTATTACGTTATACATCTAAAATAGTATTCTGTTTTGATGGGGATACAGCTGGGAAAAAAGCTGCCTGGAGAGCTTTACAAAACACTCTTCCATTAATGCGAGATGGTATACAAGCATTATTTTTATTTCTTCCTGAAAATGAAGATCCTGACAGTCAAATTCGCAAAGAAAGTCAAACTAATTTTCTAAAAAGAATTCATAATGCTATACCATTATCAGAATTTTTCTTTACTCAACTAATCGAAGAAGAACAAATCAATATAAATACTACAGATGGTTGTGCACATATGGCACAAAAAGCTAACCAACTGCTCAACAAAATACCTAATGGTATATTTTATCAACTGATGCTTAAAAAATTAGCTGAAAAAATACATTTGGATATCGCAGAATTAAGAAATCTCAAAAAAAACAATAAGATATCTCAAAAATCTAAATATGATACTACCACCAAATCACCTTCTCTGGTTCTTTCAGCTATCAAATTATTATTACATCATCCGCAACTAGCAAAATATGCAGAGAATTCAGACCAAATTGCTGATATTGATTTACCATATATAGAGCTACTCATCCAATTATTAACGTTATTAAAGCAGCATCCTAATATTACTACTGGGAGCATTCTGGAACACTGGCGAGATAAAAAAGAAGCTCAAGTACTAGCTAAACTAACTGCCACAGAAATACCAATTGCTATACAAAACTTGCAAAATGAGTTTATTGATACTATAAAACGACTACAGGAATATAGTCGAGAACAAACTATTCAAAAACTGCTACAGGAAACTAATAACGGAAGTATAAGTTCTAATGATAAACATAGACTCCAAAAATTGATAATAGATGCTAAAATTAACATCTAAACGAGGAATAAAATGAACTTAACAGAACAACAGTCTTCTCAACTAAAAGCTCTTATCAGTTTAGGTAAAGAACAAGGTTACCTAACTTTTATTCAAATTAATGACTCTTTGCCAGCTGAAATTATTTACGCCGAACAAATAGAAGATATTATCAGTATGTTTAATGACATGGGTATCACAGTTTGTGAAACTCCTCCAGATGCTGATGCTATATTGTTAGAAGGCGAAGCTATCAATGATGAAACTGAAGTAGCAACCGCCGCAGCGCTTATCTCAACAAGTGATGAATTTGGACGTACTACTGATCCAGTACGCATGTATATGCGCGAAATGGGTACTGTAGAATTACTTACCAGACAAGGTGAGATCGTCCTCGCAAAACGTATTGAAGAAGGACAAAAATATATATTAGAAGCATTATCTCAATTTCCTTACACAATCAAATCTCTTCTAACCAAATATGAGCAAGTAGAAGATGACAAAATACGTCTCAGTGATCTCATTAGCGGATTCGATGATGATGAAACAGAGATTAATGCAGGCAGTATAAATGATAAGGACACTAACAAAATTAACATAAACAATAAAAATGATGAGGACACAGATAGCGAAGATACTGAAACTAATAATGATTTAGAAACTGGTCCAGATCCAATTTTGGCCAAACAACGGTTTAAAGAACTTAATGGTATTTATGAAAAATATATTAAAGCTAAAACAAAATATGATAAAAACCATAAATCTACAATCAAATGGCACAAAAACATTAGCAAAACCTTCATGCAATTTAAATTAACGCCTAAAGAACTTAATAAGCAGATAAACAAAGTACACGATTTATCAAATCAAATACGTGAGCAAGAACGTTCTATAATGAATTTATGCGTAAGAAAAGCCAAAACCCCTCGTAAAATATTCATCAAGATGTTTCCAAATAATGAAACTAATCTTGATTGGTTAAATGAATACATTGCTAAAAATAAAGAACGATCTCAAAACCTACAACTACATGCTGCAGAAATTCATCGAGCACAAAAAAAATTAATTGCTATAGAAAAACAAACTGGTTTCAGTACAACTGAAATTAAAGAAATCAACCGTCGTATATCTATTGGTGAAGCAAAAGCTAGACGTGCTAAAAAAGAGATGATAGAAGCCAACCTACGTCTAGTAATTTCTATTGCAAAGAAATATACCAATCGTGGTTTACAATTTCTCGATTTGATTCAAGAAGGTAATATTGGCCTTATGAAAGCGGTAGATAAATTTGAATACCGTCGTGGTTATAAATTTTCGACTTATGCCACTTGGTGGATTCGTCAAGCAATTACTCGTTCCATAGCCGACCAAGCTCGCACCATTCGTATCCCGGTGCATATGATCGAAACCATCAATAAACTAAATCGTATATCTCGACAAATTTTGCAAGAAACAGGTCAAGAACCAACATCAGAAGAACTTAGTAAACATATGCTTATTTCTGAAGAAAAAGTACATAAAATAATGAAAATTGCAAAAGAACCGATCTCTATGGAAACGCCTATCGGAGATGATGATTCACATTTAGGAGATTTCATCGAAGATACCAATATCATAATTCCTGTGGATTCAGCAACAGCAAGTGGCTTAAGCGAAACCATGCGTGAAATCCTAAATTCTTTGACACCTAGAGAAGCAAAAGTACTGCGGATGCGCTTTGGTATCGACATGAATACAGACCACACTTTAGAAGAAGTAGGTAAACAGTTCGACGTGACTCGCGAACGTATTCGCCAAATAGAAGCTAAAGCGCTAAGAAAACTGCGCCATCCAACTCGTTCAGAAAAATTAAAAAGTTTCTTGGATAAAAAAGAATAATTTGCTAATATTTCCATTTCAAAACGGGCCCATAGCTCAGTTGGTTAGAGCAGCGGACTCATAATCCGTTGGTCCTAGGTTCGAGTCCTAGTGGGCCCACCAATAAAACCAAGGTCTTTTCCC
>Ga0114922_10003772_pt1 | contig 14113 bp, 7 predicted proteins | sample AartaG_FD_100975 | JGI IMG/M metagenome (GOLD analysis project Ga0114922, IMG submission 100975) | Deep subsurface microbial communities from Aarhus Bay to uncover new lineages of life (NeLLi) - Aarhus_00045 metaG | ecosystem: Environmental > Aquatic > Marine > Oceanic > Sediment | place: Aarhus...
CCCTAAAAGCAACCTGCTTCGAGCTCTTCATAGGTGACTTGACGATGGTCGTTCCATATCGGAGTGGTCATAAGGCGGTGCAGGACAAATGTTGATAGGCACACCGGCCTTGGTGACAATATATTCCATGTATTCCAGAATCTGGTAGTGCCTCATGATATTGGTAAACACTTTTTATGTTGATGCACTTCTAAGGCCGATTTTTGTCGGTCAGCGCCTACAACGCTCCTACAACCAGAAGGCCCATTATCCGCCAATTCTAAAAAATGCTCATTTCATAAGTCACTTGAAACCAGGGGTTTATAAAAAACACAAAAATTGGTAACGTTTTCAATGTCCGTTGCGGGTCACTAGCTACCTCCTACACAAAATCCATATGTCCAGCTTGTTGAGTTGGTGATGGTCTATCTATAATGTGAATTATGGCGGATGATGCAAATCTAGTTGTGTTCATCGATCCCCCGTCAGTATTGCAGTCGGTCAATCCCAGATTGTGTTCTAGGGGCCGATCATTTTTAGATTACAGCAGCACAACCGTCTGTAATCAGTTCTTTGTTACCAACTCAATGCCATTGCCGGTTCCCAAATTGCGAGAATATTTCCTGTCCTTCGGATTGTTCCAGTGCTCGTGGACACCAAGACTTTCCAGAGCTGTTCCATCGCCTTCCGGATCATAAGTCGTTCCTGACGGTGGTTTATTTGCTGATGCCGCCTCGTGCAAATAGTTGTCGGGATTGCCGGTAACATCAACAACAACCGGATTCAGGACCTGTTCATTTCGTAAAAAGTCCAATCCAACAGAATCGATGGCCACTATGTCTTGTGAAACCAATATGCTCGAGAACCAGTCGTTGTCAAAACTCACAAACCTAATCACACTGCCGGTCTGATTTCGTGCAGGATACAATCCGTCGATCATGTAAAGAAGTGTTTTTCCATCCAGATGTTTGTGGCCATTCAGATTCACGAGGCAGTTATACGAACCCATACTATCTCTTCGACTACCATAGGCGTGCAGCGGGCTGGGTGTCCAGCCGCGATCGTTTGGAAAATACGTCGTGCCGAAATGGTTTTTTGCGCATAGTGTCACACCAAACAGAGTGTGAGCTCTCATCAAAGCAAGATTGATCAGGTACTTGGCTTGCGTCACACATTGTGGCAGGTAAACAGTCCCGGCTTTGGTATGAAGTGGATTGCTTGTATCGTAAACTGCTGCAGTACGCCCATTTTTTGCGTTTTTAGGCGCGACTACATACCTGACACTTTGAAAATTAGGATTGGCATTGCTTCTGATCTTGTTGTATATGGGATCACCGATATATCGTGTGGCATCAAATAGGGTAATTTCAGAGCCAGGCACACCCGCTTGGTTTATAAGCTGATCCACAAAAGAATAAACAACATGAGGGCTCGGATTTCCGACATCAGATCTCCAATTGCCTCCGCGTTCCTGATTCATATTTAGTTTGATGGCGATCTGATCTCCCTTTTGGTGACCCACGTCGCCAAAGCCCTTGCTCTTATTAAAGTGTCTGAAAAGCGCCTCCCAGGCTTTAGAATCGCTTGACTCGCCTGTCAGTCGCTGAATAGCTTCGGAGACCATTGAATTAACCGTTTTCTGGTCGGTATGATCGTCATCCCACCAGTCCCCGGCCGAACCGTTCCAGCTTGTGGCATCGGGATCACGAATCCATACGACGCGTCCTGGATGAATCCCTTTGGCAGTGCCCATTGGGCTGTTTGCCGGTTCGGTTGGTGTAAACGGTGCTGCACTAACCAGCTTGCTGTTGGTTACAGCGAGCGAACCCCATACAATGATGACAGCTATAGCAGCGCAGATCGCAGCCAGCACATATCGCGACTTCTGCAATAGGCACCCGGCTTTGCGATATACTAAGGTTGTACCGATTAGCGCCACAATCCACACCACAAAGCCGCTTGCGAACGGCGCCGCCAACCGCTGGCAAGGATACGTTGCGCGTGAAGGCTTGGGTACGACACGTATCAAGAACCAAATCAGTGATATCAATCCAATGATAGGAAGCAGCCATATCAGCCAGGGATACTTCCTGCTCCATGCGACTACTCCGCCTGTCCTCGTTCCTTTGTACGAGCAATTGCTACTTTCTTGTGTATGATGACTTTCTGACATTTGTCTGTTCCTCCAAATAACTTTTCAAAGTCTCCATGGTCTGTGGACACCCGCTCCAAGTTGGAGTTTTGTTACTCCCATACTATACCATAGCGGCCTTAACTCATGCAACTCCACTTTTTCTCAGGCGGACTACTCGTTGATATTATGGTCTTGGTTTAATCTAATATTTTCAAGGGTAACACTTTTCGAGGTAGGCAAGGTGCTGAAGGCAGTTTCCTTTTATGGCTGTAATAAAAACAATCATGCCCTTACTCCCCAATCAAGCCCACCAAACAACAACCACCCCAGCCAACTAAGCATGAGTTTATTTACCTTAAGAAAATCCCTGCACATACCCACGCACACCACCTCTGACTATCACTAACTCTGATATCCCAAAGGAAACTATAGCATCCAGCCCTTTCGGTATGGTGGATTGACGAACGTGTTGGCCTCAGGGCAGCTTGTGAACTTCATGGCCTGAGCATCCCACTCCAGTTTTGTGCCCGGCATCTTAAGAGCGATGACGCCCAACATTGCGATTTCCGTGAGGGGTCCACCATAGGAAAAGTCGGACCCTGCCTTCCGGCCTTCACGGATAGCCCTTAGCCAGTCGTCATGATGTCCCCTAACCCTGGGTATCTTCTTCTCCGGGTACTTGTAGGCCTTCATCGCCGTCTCAGGAATGATCCGGACGCCACCGGCGCCGTGCGAGCCATACATGATGACACCTTTGTCGCCATAGACATAGGCCCCTGTATCGATTCCCTTCCGATCCGGCTCCAGTTCCTTAGCCCGTGGGATCTTCATGGTGCCGCTGTGCCAGATGAGAGCGACCGGCCCGCGTTTACCCTTGGCCGGGAACTCAAAGGTTATGACGTCGCCCTTCGGGTAGGCGTCGCCCTGTGTCTTCGGGTCGTAGTTATCAGTCTGGGCTACTATTGTGCTGGGCGCACCCAAATCAAGTGCCCAGAAGACGGGATCGACTACGTGGCAAACCCAGTCGCCAACAGTGCCGTTGCCGAACGGTACCCAGCCGCGCCACGACCCCGGCAGGTAGGCGGGATGATACGGCCGCTCCTTAGCTGGACCAAGCCAGAGATCCCATTCCAGTTCTGGGGGAACTTTATGTTTTTTACTCAGGCGTTGCAGCGAGTCTATACCGGAGTTGACGGCCGAGCAGCCGCAGTAGATCGTGTGGACGTTACCGATGGCACCATCCCAGATCCATTCACAGAACCGGCGGATGGTCCCAAATGAATGCCCCTGATTCCCCAGTTGGGTCACAACTTTGTACTCTTGGGCGGCCTTCATGAGAGCGCGGACCTCGCCGACGGAGTGGGCCAGAGGCTTCTCACAGTAAACATGCTTGCCCCGCTTGATGGCGGCCATGGCCGCCACTGCATGGGTATGGTCGGGCGTACCGACGACAACCGCATCGATCTTTTTCTCCATCTTATCGAACATCTTGCGGAAATCACGGTACACCTTGGCCTTGGGGAATTTCTTGATCGCGGAGGCACGCCTCAGATCAACGTCGCAAAGGGCCACAATGTTGTTGCCACTAGACACGGCATTGATGTCACCACCTCCCATGCCGCCAGCTCCGATGCCAGCGATATTCAATTTTTCACTCGGCGGGGTTGTCCCCTGCCCCAACACGTGGCGCGGCACAATAGTAAAGGCCGCAGCGGTTCCAGTCGCTGTTTTCAGAAACTGACGTCTTGGCATTTTTCCGGTTTTTCCACTCATACTCACACCTCATAAAAATGATGTTACTACTTCTTGGCCCCGTCTCGACGATCCATTACGTATCTTCTCAAATGAGCCAATGATAGACAGACGAACCAACTTCCATTCAGTGAAAGTGTACCACATATATAGGGGAAACCCAAGACGGATTTAATCCGCAAAACCCCATTTATCATCAGCATTTTCAACAAAGGCTGAATTGTCATAAGTATTTTCACTAATACTTTGAGTGAACTTGTTCCTGAAGCCCTTCACAGAGAAAACTACTAACAACAGATGTGGCACTCGTAACAATTTCCCGGACCAATCCCACCAGCCAACCAGAAGCGCACTGGGTAGTCTACGGATGTCCCCCAAAATGGCCCCATTTTCATGAGCTGCAAAACGTCAGAATTCTTCGAAAATTCACGTCACCAAAATGTCTCCACAGATGTCAAATTTGATGCGTTATGGGAACACTAAACCTCTAATTTCTGTCGAAAAACGAATATTTTTTGAAAATTTTTCACAATTTTCGGATTAATTAAGTATCCGGTGGAATCCGGCATAGAGTCCAAGCAAGCATCCGTTGTGAAAGAATAGACCTCACCAAAATAGTAGAATTAACGCGTAAACATGGATCGAGTCAATACCGTCTCCCTCCTTTTCAATCTCGGCGCGAAATAACAGCCACCCCACCCCGACCCGCGAGTGCCGGGAGGCGGTTTGTGTAGGAGATCCGCAGTCGGAGTCATGGCTGGCCGACGATCTATTCTCATGTCCATTTGCATAAATCTGCTTCTTAGCGTATAATTCATAGCGACCGATTCTGAGAATAAGGGAGCAAACTATGAAGAAGACAATTATATCCATTTCGCTTGTTCTGTTACTCAATTCTGTGCAAGTGCAAGGCCAAGAGAGTGCCATAGTGCCTCCATATCCGGGTGGGCCCGTCGACATCGCTCCATTTGGCTTTCAGCTGTCTGAAAAGGATGGCTCAGCCCACGGGATTCGATGGGCAGAGCCTCGCAAAATTCGGCGAGTGGTTGTTGAATTTCCAAGCGATCAACCCATGCCAGATCCCTTCCAAATCAAGTTGCAGTACTGGCACAGGGTCTGGGATGGGAAAGCTGATCCGATACTCGTCGAGCGCAGTGCAGGAGGTGTTGGCTGGGATTCCATGGATGACTGGACCAACGGTCGCTGGATAGATTCTAAGAGCCATATAGACAGGAACGAAAACATCTATGTATTCACCTTTGCCCCGGTCTCAACTAGTGAACTCCATAATCTTCCAGGCAATGGAGTTAATTATCGCAAGACTCTGTGGATTCGGGTTCACTCCGAGGATATCTTGCCGGCACCCCGATGTTTCAAAGTTTATACCGAATCGGTATATAAGACCTTGACTGTACGGATTCAGTTCGGCGAGCCCCGAGAGGTTGCCTTTAATACACGAAAAGCAGAGACAGGTCATCTGGAAGTTTTCAACGGTCACGTGACGGCGATACGCCCCTTCCTGAATAGTCCTGTCAGACTTGACGCAAATCTGAAGTGGACACTGGAAGCGGGCCTGGGAGGGGGAATCGAGGCTGACCTGCTGATTGCTGTTGATCCTATGGATGGTCGGTATGATCGAACGATCGTCACAGTACGTTCGAATCAAAGACCCTTTTCCTTTGCGGCAGATGAAGTCGCTGGAGGAGACCGTATCCTTGTCGACGACCTGGGTATACTCGTTACGAATGACCAAGATCCCATCACGTTGTCTGGGTACCGTGATGCGTTGGCCAGTGAGTTTGGAGGCAAAACGGTATACGATCGGGTGGCCCAGGGACCAGAGCAAACCTTACACCGTGCGTGGAGTGATATGCCTCTGAAGCGGCCCCTGTGGTTCGTACACGGCTTGCCCGGTAACCGCAATACAATGCGTCAGAATCCGAACGGGGACATTGAAGTCACTTCTGTTCGTCGCTGGTTTAACCTTCAACGGAGTCCCCGTGATAGCGACCGCAAACTCTGGGATGGTGATAGGTTAAGGATCTCGTTCGGTCTTCCCCCCGACCATTTGCGCGGTGGTAGAGAACTGAAGGATGGCTACTTGCCCCTGTTACGAACCTGGTGGCAAGACGGACCAATTCACTACGAGCAGCGAACCGTACTGGGCGTTCCTGACGCGGATCCGGAAGGTGTTGCTCTGGATACGCCTACAGCACTACTCATGCAGGTGAGAATCGTCAATGTGTCGAATTCCAAAACTTCAACTGCAAAACTACGTTTCAGTTCGCGTGCCCGCCAAGAAGAAAAACTAATAGTACTTAACGGTAGGGCTGTCGCAGCAACGGACCGTGGAGATTATTTGCGTTTTTTAGTTAATAAGAGTGACCGTAGTGTTTTCACTGAAGATGGAAAGTCAGTAGCATGGGCCATTGAACTTGAGCCTGGGCAAAGTGAGTGCTTCCAGATTGTTATTCCGTCGATCACCTTACTCAAGGAGAAGGAGGTCGAAGCACATGAGCACCTGGAATTTGATGCTGAGGCCTCCAAAATATGTGAATTCTGGCGAGATTTGACCTCTCGTGGAACACAGATCAATACTCCGGAGCCCTGGATCAATGATTTTTACAAAGCTCATCTCCGTCATCTTCTTATTAACTGCTTCAAGGAACTCGATACAGATCTTCTGCATGCGCATGTGGGCACATTCCATTATGGCGTCTATCCGAATGAGTCCGTCATGATGATAAGCGACTTGGATCGTCGAGGTTATCATGAGGAAGTCCGGCAAGCTCTCAATGCCTTCCTTCGTTATCAGGGTACGGTCTCGATGCCAGGCAACTTCAAGAGCACACAGGGACAATTCTATGGCGCCGGCGGCCATGAGACAGGCGGTTACAATAAGAGTCACGGTTATGTCATGTGGAACATGGCTCAACACTGGTTGTTTACTCGGGACCGCGAATGGATGGAACGAGCCGCGCCACAGCTTGTCGACGCCTGTGAATGGGTCATTCGCGAGCGTCGCTCCACGATGACCCTCAAAGAAGATGGAACTAAGCCTTTGGAGTTTGGTTGGCTGCCAGTTGGTTCACTCGAAGATGTGACTGACTACTGGTACTGGCTAGCTACCAACAGTGCGACCGTGTGGGGCTTTCGCGCGTTGACTGATGCCCTTGTCGATTTTGGCCATCCTGAGGGTGCGAGATTGCAGAGAGAAGCCGAGCATTACTATGATGACTGCATGCATGGGATAACGGAGTCACGAATTCGGTGTCCAGTGGTGCGTTTGCGGGATGGCACATATGTCCCGAAGATTCCTTCCAGACTCTACGAACGCGGTCGGGCCCATGGCTGGCTCCGGGAGACTCTTGAAGGTGCAATGTTCCTGCCAACCTATGGTCTGTTGGCTCCCGATGCCCATGAAACCCTGTGGATTCTTAAAGACTATGAAGATAACCTCTACATTTCCGAGCAGTATGGTTATTCAATACCGGCATATGAGAATTTCTGGTTCTCCCGTGGCGGTTTTTCAATGCAGGCAAATCTTCTCGACGGCCCTTTGCCCTACCTGTGGCGAGACAATATCAAGCACTACGTCCGAACGTACTTCAACAGCTTTACTTCTGCGTTCTATCCAGAAATCCGGATGTGCAACGAGCATTCGCTTCCTGAATTGGGCTACCCCAGAGGCGACCACTTCAAAGCCTCGGATGAAGCCCAAACGACCTACTGGTTAAGGCTGATGTTTATAAATGAACAAGGGGACAATCTGTACCTTGGCCAAGCTATCCCTCGATACTGGCTTGCCAATGGAAACAATATCGGCATTGCGAGAGCAGCATCTTATTTTGGGCAGTTGTCGCTTCGCTATGAATCTAACGCTGGCCGTGGGAAAATCAGGGTGGTCCTGGATCCTCCGCAGCGTAAAAAACCCCAAACCATCTTTGTTCGCATCCGCCATCCCCAGTCAAAACCAATCAGAAATGTCCTCCTAAATGGTCGGCAATATGGAGAATTTGACAAAAATAAGGAATGGATCATTCTACAAGGGGGAGTTGAGAACCGGCAGGAAATTCTTGCCGAGTATTAGAGTCAGGCAAGGTACCATCTCGCCAAAATGCCGGGACAGGAATCACCAGGTCTGGATTTGCTTTAATGGTCGCTACTTTCACACCCAAACATCAACACCATACCCCAACCCACGACTGCCGGGAGACTGTTTGCATATTTGAAGCGAACGTCAGGCATCTGATTTCTTTCTTCTCTGTCAGACACTACTCGTGTATAATGTTGGGTGAACAAACTACGTTTTGAGCAATTTTCACGGAGGTATTGAATGCTGATTCAATGTAAAACCACAAAGGCGTTAAGCGCAGTAATGATTGCTGCTCAGCCTGCCAATGACATGCTCTGGGCGGCTTGCTGAAGTGCTGAACAAGTAGCTTAATTGGAGAATTGTGACTCATGACAAAACAGCGACCAAGGCCCGCGACTCTATCACACATTCTGAAGGTTCTGATCATTACCTCTGTGATGGCGGTCATCACGCAAGCCGAGATATCGGAGGATTCGCTCTTCTCCTCTTGTCCGGCGGTTGACATTGCGGCCAGGGCCTTTGCCGAGGGACGGCTGGATGTGGCTACCCAGAGGTTCGAAACGCTCTCCCAAGACGCCTCTGCCCCATCCTTTGCTCGTGGTTTGGCCATGTTCGGGTTGGCGGAGGTTGCGCTGGCCCGCCAGGATGCCACGGCAGCCATTGCGGCCTGGGAACGTCTGGCTGCTGATGCAAAGCTACTGCAGTTTCATCGCGATACTGCTCTTCGACATATCGCGGAAGCGGAGCGTTTGCAAAAGGGGCTACCGGCCCGTGACCTGGCCTCCTACCGCGTGCAGTTGCCCGTGCTGCCCGTGCCGGGTGAGGTGTTTTATATAGTGCCCACTGGCAACGATACTGCGGACGGATCAAAAAGAAAACCCTTCCGCACTCTGGAAAGGGCACGCGATGCGGTACGGTCGTTGAAGCAATCACGTGCAGGGGAACTGCCCAGAGGGGGCGTGAGGATCCTCATTGGTGGTGGGGAGTATCCTTGGGAGCGAACGCTGAGACTCACATCCGAGGACTCCGGCACCGCCGCTATGCCAATTGTCTATCAGGTGGAGCCGGGTCAGACGGCCGTCTTTCGCGGGGGTGTGCGAATCACCGCATGGAGGCCAATCTCAGACGCGAAACTTCGTGACAAGCTCGATGTGCGGATTCGTGACCGTGTGCTGGAAACCGACCTCAAGGCCCTGGGAATTGATGATTTGGGGGATGCTACGGCACTACGTCGTTGCCCTGAACTGTTCGTCAATGACAAGCCCCAGACGCTCGCCCGCTGGCCGAACGAGGGCTTCGTCAAGACCGGCGCCATCCTCGGCAAAGACACCTTCAAGGTCTGGAACCGAATTGAAGGATGTCGAGATGGGAAGTTTGGCTACGTCGAGGACCAGCCGGGCCACTGGCTGGATGAGCCGGATGTGCGCCTCTATGGCTACTGGTTCTGGGACTGGTTCGAGGAGTTTCAGAAAGTCGCTTCGATTGATCCGGATGCCCAAACGTTCACATTATCCCAGCCCTATTCCAGATACGGATATCGAAAGGACCAACGCTACTATGCGCTGAATGTGTTTAGCGAACTCGACGCCGAGGGGGAATGGTATCTGGATCGCCGTACGGCAACGGTCTACTGGCTTGCCCCGGAGGGAATCGAGGTATCGAAAGCAGAGACGGTCTTAAGTGTGTTCGACCAACCTTTTATCATGATGACTGATGTCGAACATGTGATTCTTCGCGGATTGACGCTGCAGGAGGGACGTGGCAATGGAATTCATATTAGTGGGGGAGCGGATTGCTTGGTGGCCAATTGCACTATACAGCGGATCGGGGGTGATGCGATCGTTGTTGAAGGCGGACAGCGTCATGGCATCTTCGGATGTACGATGCACACGCTCGGCGGCGGCGGGATGCGCGTCACCGGCGGGGACCGCCAGACATTGACTCCAGGCCGGCACTTCGTCGAGAATTGCAGGGTCTTCGACATTTCGCGTCTAAAGCGTACCTACGCTCCGGCGGTTCGTCTCGACGGCTGCGGCAACCGGATAGCGCACAACCTGTTTGAGAACATTCCTTCCTCGGCCCTGCGCATTGAGGGTAACGATCACCTTATTGAACTGAATGTCATCCGGGACGTCGTTCGGGAATCGGATGACCAGGGTGGGCTCGATATGTTTGGCAATCCGCTGTATCGCGGGGTCGTGATTCGCTGGAATCGGTGGAGCGATATACGGGGCGGTACGCAGCACGGTGCGGCTGGCGTCCGATTGGATGACATGATCTCCGGCGTCGCTGTTTACGGAAACATCTTCGAGCGGTGCGGCGCCGTTCATTTCGGCGGCGTCCAGATCCATGGGGGCAAGGAGAATCTCGTAGAGGGCAATCTCTTCATCGATTGTCTCGCAGGACTCAGCTTCAGCCGCTGGGATGAGAAACGCTGGCTCGAATCGATCGAGCGTTTTCTCCCGCAGGCAGGCAAGCCTCCCTATGCGAGCCGCTATCCCGAGCTGGCCGATCTCAAGGCCAATGCCAATGTGAACCTCATTTGCCGCAATGTCTTCGCCCGATGTGGCAGTACCTTCCTGCGCGATGGTCAGGTGCAGAAGACAGCGCTCAATACAGTCACCTATCAGCTTCTGGAGGAGGCACAGGTAGCACCTGGACGCAGGTCTCTGGGTAACGTAGCGCTGCTTAGTCCATTTCTTTTCGAACCGATTCCAATCGACGAAATGGGGCCGTACGAATCTAACTGACGCGCGCTGTTTTTTTCTGGGGGCCTTCGTCGGATGTGTTTGATTCGACTGACAGGGCGGCAGGTACCCATATCCTTTGCACTCTGAAATCCATTTTTTACAATCTCCCGTCTCAACTCATAAACTGTTTGATTGGATGCAATCCTTCACTTATACTCTTCGAGACAATCTAACATAATCTAGAGGATTAGCTGATGGCAACAATAACAAAAATCAATTCCCACGGGCCATGGCCACTTCCACGAGCATCCCAACTACCGTCGCCTTGATTTTTGGTTCGGCCAGCTCTTCTAGGCAACTCGTCCGGGCTCGCCAAGTAGTGTAACCAGCTAACTTGTGTTGTTCGGGTGGGGCAATGTAGCCCTCGCAGCCGTTTGCCAGGCTGATGTTCATAGTTGTTTGCAGGGGGCTGGCAGCTTTGATGGCCAGACCAGTGCTACCATAGACCTCGCACGGAATAGCCGCAATACCCAAGTCGCCGATTCGAATGGCCTGCAGCTTGAGTTCACGGGTCGGGCCCATCTTGGCCAGCTCTACAGTTTCACGAGCGTAGACCTCTTCCCAATTCCTCGGCTTACGGCCGGCAAACATCTTCATGAACTCGCGCGCCTTGGTTATTTCCTCTTTGGTGGGCAAGCGCACGTCCAACATGAGTCGTTGCTCGCGCATTTCGAGCGGAACCCAGTCGTAATACTTAATCGTCTTGTAAGCTTCAAAGGCGGCCTGGGCCACGTCACGTCCGACGGAGAGGTAGTCGTACTTGCGACGCTTCGTTCGCATGAAGTCAGAGCAATTCGCATCACCGCTCGTGCCGTTCGACATGATACCTACAAATCGCGGTCGGTCACCTTTGGCACCAATCAGTCGCCCAATCTCACTGGCGAAGACAGCAAAATAGTCAGCTGACAAAGCAGGTGAACCAGCGTAATGAGTCGAATAGTTGCCAAGCAGGGCCAGCGGGTGGCCGTCGCGAGTCTGCACCGAGAGAATAGTTACATCCGGATCGGCCGGGCCTGTCCGCCGAATCGCATTCGCGTTGTTGTGCCCCGGATTCATCTGGGCTCGGTCATCTCGCTTGTCGCTATACTGATTAGTGAGGGCAGTGCCAGGCTTCATGAGAAAACGGCGGCAGTAAACGTTTTTTTCGTCACGACCAACAGCCCAACCAACCCGGGCTGGCTGGAGATTCTTCTGAGCGTTGTGAATACCTTCTGCAATCTTGCCGGGCAGCCACTTGGCGTATCGTTCATCACAATCAGTACCCAAGCAGCCTAACAGCGACGGCGCCGAGTGTGTGTGCGTGGCTGAAATGAGAATCCGCTCGGAGGGAATCCCCGTGTCCTTAGCTGCCAGGTCTTTGGCCTCGTCGGCCAATGACCGCGGGATCAGGCAGCTGTCGACCACCACGATTGCCAGTTGCACGGTACTATCGTCAAGCACCAGACATCGCGCATGTAACGGATCATGGGCCTGATTGGCTACCCGCTCTCGAACACCGCCATTCACAAGAACAGGGAATTCCAGTGGCGTGATGTCAATGGCATAGGCACCGGCCCGAAGAACCTTTGTTAGGTCTTTGTTCTGTTGGTCAGGTTCGATGTTTGCAGCCGGTGTGATCGACGCCCAGGTCCAAACAATCGCGACGATAACAAGGGCTACGATCTGAGCTATCTTTCGATTCGAGTATCGAGAGCAAGCTAAATGGCAATACATCGGGATGATCCTCCAGGGCTCGTAAATGAAACGAGATAGGTTATTGATGAGAACCGGGATTTCCAGTATACACTTCACTGAAACACTCCTACAAACTTCACGTCCCACCATAACAGAATGCCATCTCAATTTCAATAATCTTCGGACACGTTCAATATGCCGCACCGCAAGAAACAGCAAGAAGGCTGGCAGGGAGACCAGTACATTACCTAGCTCGCTTGTACGCCTGCGCCCCAATTCCTTTCACACGTTCATCGTCTAACTCAAACTTTACATCCGTCAAAGTTTTGCGATCGATTGATGTATCTCTGAGGTAAATGCTTTCTGTTTCCGGAACAGGCAATGACGGTTTTCGGTATCTATCCAAATCAAGCCACGCATTGTGTTGGAACCTGAAGGTTTCAGGAGAGGTCCTTGGGCCTACGTTCACAAAGGTTTGAACTTTTGAGTCAAATATGATGAGGTTGCGTTCAAAAATGCCATCGTGACAGGGCGTGAATTGGGCGTCTGAACTTTCTTGGAGAATGCGCAGCACCCATTTGGCCGGCAAGGCAATTGTGTTGTGATAGACATAACCGCCATCGGATGTGACCCATGCAACAGGTGACATGCTGCCCACGAATCGGTTACCCGCTATTGTGATGTTCTTGGCCTCGTAGTCTCGCACTTTCGGCCGGAAGAACCGAAGACCAGTGCTGCCTCCCAGATTGATAGACCGCTGCCCGGCATTGTTGAAAAAACAGCACTGTACGAGAACATCTTGTGTCCCTCCCTTAAGTTGAACAGCGTTGGACTGCGAGAAGCCCTCCCGCCCTATGAAGGTACAATCTTCAATAATTCCATGATGACAACCAACCATATCGATTCCAGAGCCTCCCCAGCCCTCAAAATGGCATTTACGAACAACAAAATGATCGACACCGGACATCTTTAAGGCATCATGATTTCCTTTAGGCCCGGTCTCTATAACTGTCAGGTTCTCCAAAACAATATGATGTGCGGGTGTCTCGTAGGAGCCACCATCATCGATATTGATCCCGTTAGCAGGAAAACCCTTTACCTTTATGTTTCTCAGCGTCATGTTGCTGCAATTGGCAAGATGAATCGCTTGTCTACCTCCTGTAAATACCGGTGGATTGTCGGGATCTGTTCCCTCGATCACAACACGCTGTTCATCTTTGCCTTCAATATCGTGCAGATAGATGCCTCCTGAGTAGATTCCCGGTTCCAGCAGGAGCGTTGTCCCGGACCTCAGCGCCCTAATTGCCAGGCTCAACTCTGATGAGTCTTTGACACGGACTTTTTTCGCCTCTTCTTGAGCGTTTGTTGGAAAAGAAAAAGCCGCAATCAACCAGAATACAAGAATGTATTGTTTCACAGTTTACCTCTGAAGAGCCGGTGTACAAACAGAATAGCAAAAGTAGCTCTCATTTTAGGCTCAAGCCTTCAATTAGCAACCGGAAAATTTGCATTGTTTATGATAGTTCCTACTTGTAGAACAATCGAGCCTCTCTAATAGATAGCTTCACATTGAGCTGTAAAATATCAGTATTCTTCGAAAATTCTTGGTCGAGTAGATGTAATATAGCTCTCTCATTTAGGCATGCTTTGTATTCCCTGCTCCTCTTCTCTTTCGATTGAAGAGTGTCACAATATTCTGCCATGTGAAAGAACATCAACATCCCTCAC
>Ga0114922_10003773_pt1 | contig 14111 bp, 9 predicted proteins | sample AartaG_FD_100975 | JGI IMG/M metagenome (GOLD analysis project Ga0114922, IMG submission 100975) | Deep subsurface microbial communities from Aarhus Bay to uncover new lineages of life (NeLLi) - Aarhus_00045 metaG | ecosystem: Environmental > Aquatic > Marine > Oceanic > Sediment | place: Aarhus...
AGCTGCAGTCAGCCCTCGATGATGTGGTGGTTAGTTGTGTAAATAAGGTGGGAGTTGAAGTAAATACTGCAAGCAAACACCTGCTGACTTATGTTTCCGGTCTCGGACCTCAACTGGCAAATAATATAATTGAGTACAGGAATGAAAACGGCCCATTTACCTCTAGGGAACAGCTAACAAGGGTAAAGCGCATGGGGGATAAAGCCTATGAGCAATGTGCAGGATTCCTGAGGATAAGCAATGCTGATAATCCGCTTGATAAATCTGCCGTGCACCCCGAAAGTTATCATATTGTAGAAATAATGGCATCCGACCTTAAAGTTTCCGTGGAAGACCTGATTAAGAACGAAGAAAAGATATCAGCAATAGATATTAAACAATATGTTACGGATGATATTGGTCTTCCTACCCTGAAAGATATTATTGAAGAGCTCAAGAAACCCGGCAGGGACCCAAGATCAGAAATAAAGGAATTCAAATTTGCCGATGTGCGGTCTATTGAAGACCTCTCGGAAGGTATGGTTGTACCTGGTATAGTAACAAATATAACACGATTCGGGGCTTTTGTCGATATAGGCGTCAAACAGGACGGACTGGTGCATATATCAAATATGGCCAGAGGATTTGTGAAAGATCCCGGTGATGTCGTAAAGCTGCACCAGCACGTAAAAGTAAAAGTGATAGGAATCGATACCGCCAGAAACCGTATACAACTATCCCTTAAGGATGTATAATCCCCGTCACCACGCTGGCGCGAGTCTCCAGACTCGTGCCTGAACACAAAACGCTGAACACAAAACGCTAAACGCTGAACGCTAAACGCTGAACGCTAAACCCGAACCGAGCCCCGGAAACCGGAGCGAGCTAGGCGAAGCCAAACTGGAACCTTGAACTTGGAACATGAAACCCGGAAAAGTATGTTTGTCTCCCACATTTTATTAATTTAGCAGCCTGAAATAATACTTATAACATACTCGCCATGAAAAAAACAATCTACTTAACATTAATATTAATAACCGCATTAATGATTGGTTGTAAGACACAAAAAGCACCGGAAGCCCCGGATGCGGAGAAAATACCGGAAGAACTGGTTAATCACGATAATACCAGGATAGATAATTATTACTGGATGCGATTGAGTGATGAACAGAAAAATGCAGAAACACCCGATGAGCAGACACAGAAAGTGCTCGATTACCTGAATGCTGAAAACGATTATACAGATCAGGTACTGGCAGATACCAAAGTTTTGGCCGATAAACTGTTCGAAGAGATGAAAGGCAGGATTAAGGAAGATGACGAATCAGTGCCATACCTGGACAATGGCTATTATTACTTTAACCGCTACCTGGAAGGGAAGGAATACCCACTGTATTACAGGAAAAAAGGAACCCTGAAGGCAGAGGAAGAATTGTTACTCGATGTAAATAAAATTGCTGAAGGCAAAGATTATTGCAGTGTTACAGGACTGAGTGTAAGTCCTGATAATAAGATACTTGCTTACGGAACGGACTTTATCAGCAGGCGAAGGTATACAATCCATTTCATGAACCTTGAAACCGGAGATATGCTGCCTGATATTATTGAGAACGCAACAGGAAGGGTTACATGGGCAGCCGACAGTGAAACATGCTTCTATACGGGAAAAGATTATGAAACACTCAGGGCTGAAAGGATTATGAGGCATAAACTCGGTAGCGATAGTGATAATGATGTACTGGTGTACCTGGAAGAAGATGAGGAATTCACATGTGGAATTGGTAAGACGCAGAGTAAAAAATACCTGGTGATATTTTCAAACCAGACCCTCACTACCGAAGCACGTATACTCAGGGCTGATAATCCTGAGGGACAGTTCAGGATTTGTGCTCCAAGGGAAGTGAACCATGAATATTCAATCGATCATATTAACGATAAGTTTTTTATGAGGACCAATACTGATGATGCTAAGAACTTTAAGTTGATGGTGGCTCCTGAAAATGACTTCAGCCGTGATAACTGGAAGGATTTTATTCCCCACCGTGATGATGTATTGCTGCAGGGATTTACGCTGTTTAACGATTACCTGGCAGTCAGCGAAAGGATCAATACCCTTAATAATATCAGGATATTCGATTTTAATACCAATGAAGATCATTATATTGATTTTGGGGAAGAAGTATACAGCAGCCGGATATCGGTTAACGACGAACCTGATTCAGATGTGCTGAGGTATACATATACATCGCTCACAACTCCAAATTCGACCTTTGATTATAATATGAAAACAGGGGAAAAGGAACTTTTAAAAGAGACAGAAGTGCTCGGTGATTTCTCGAAGAATAATTATGAATCAAAGAGGCTCTGGGCTACTGCTGATGATGGAACAGAGGTACCTGTATCACTCGTTTACCGAAAAGGATTCGAGCAAAATGGTGAATCACCACTGTTATTATTTGCATATGGATCTTACGGATCATCAATTGACCCCTCATTCAATTCATCTGTTCTGAGCCTCCTAGACAGGGGTTTTGCATATGCAATAGCTCATATACGGGGTGGAAGTGAAATGGGCAGGCAATGGTACGAAAATGGCAAGCTACTGAAAAAGATGAATACCTTTACTGATTTCAATGATTGTGCCGAATTCCTTATAGAAGAAAACTATACAAGCCCCGACAGACTCTTTGCACGGGGAGGAAGTGCAGGAGGCCTCCTGATGGGAGCAATCGTGAACCTTCAGCCTGAGCTTTATAAGGGAGTTCTTGCAGGAGTGCCTTTTGTTGATGTGGTTACTACAATGCTCGACCCGACAATACCTCTTACCACTTTTGAATGGGACGAATGGGGAGACCCCCGTGAAAAAGTATATTATGAATATATGCTTTCATATTCACCTTATGACCAGGTAAAGGAACAGGATTATCCCAATATGCTGGTGACCACAGGTTTCTGGGATTCACAGGTGCAGTACTGGGAGCCGGTTAAATGGGTGACCAAGCTGAGAGACATGAAAACAGACGATAACCTCCTGGTTCTGAAAACAAATATGACAGCCGGCCATGGTGGGGCATCAGGACGCTTCGAAAGACTAAAGATCGTAGCCCTTGAGTATGCTTTCATCCTCAACCTTGCAGGAATAGAAGAATAACCCGTAGGGACGGGATTTAAATAATGTAGGGACGCCCAATTTGGGTGCCTTTATCCGAGCATGCCTGAAGGCATGAGAGAATCAAAGGTGGGGTGGTTTCTTACTTCTAAACAGGAACACCTAATGAGGCATAAACAGGCATTATTATTAATAAATCAGCACCTGCATGAAAAAGCACGGAAGCCAGCAGGCTCTTTGTATAATGAATGAGAAAACCCCAGATTAATCCAAGAACCAGGGTAATCCCTGCAAAAATCAGTACGTCAGTTATATAGGTAACCTGCAGGTGCGCGGCTCCGAAAACAATAGCTGTTAGCACTACTGACCAGGCCGGTTTAAAGAAATTATTCAATTGTTTCAGGAATATACCCCTGAAAATCAGTTCTTCCATAAAACCATTGAAAAGAACAAAGATTAAAAGCCAGGCCAGGTTTGTTTTTATAAACTCTGTGCTGATTGGTTGTTCAGGATTTTTAATTGCAAGGAATCCCAGCGCCAGGAATGAACCCACACCTATGAGTAATCCAGGTAAAAGCTTCCCGGAAGTGATGTAAATATCTTTTAATTTATATCCTGCTATAATAAAAGAAGCGATAACAAAAGCAGATATAATAAGGCTGTCACTTAGTTTTACAAGGGCAATGCCCTTCGGAGTTTCAATATTTAATCCCCAGAAATCGATGGTGAAAAATGAAACAACCAGGAAGGCAAGGTTTAATACCATTAAGGTGAAGTATAAATCACTGATATATTTGCGCCCTTTCTTTTTAAATAATATCCATCCGGATAGGAAAATAATTATAAAGACTATGCGGATTATTGCAAGTTGAAATGAGGCAATTGACCCGGCAAAGGTCATATTAAGAAAAAAAACACCAAGCAGAATTACGAGTGTCAGGATAAAAAATACGGGTTTATTTTGTTTCATATTTCAAAATATTGTTTCTGTAGAGGCGCCCAATTTGGGCGTCCCTAAGGTTTTCTGAACAAATTCCACATTGGTACTTTTCCCATATATGTTTTATAATCATCGCCGAATTTACTGATGTTATATTCGCTTTCTTTCCTTGCGGCCATCCAGAAGCAGAACAGTGATATAATGCACAGTACAATTGCCGTAACAGATTGAAATACCAGCAGAAGGCCAACTGACCATATTGCCAGTCCTAGTGTCATGGGTTGCCTTATATAACCGTATATCCCTTTATCAATAAATGTGGTGGTTTCAGTAAAATCGGAACCTTTTGATTTTCCCCTGTGTTTCAGTGCTAACATTGAACCGATAACAAGAAAAGCTGAGGGAAGATATAGTACCCATCCTATAATTTCAAGCCAGGATATATCAAATCGTTTCCATGCTCCATCACTTCCAACAGTCAGTTCAAGGACCAGTACACAAAAAAAGATACTCAATCCTGTGTGCATAAAAAGCTCGCTGCTTATTTTTTCCCTGATTGCCTGAATTATGTATATTCCGTTGAATATCCATATTATGACACATAAACCGATGCACAGCCAGAGGTTAAGCATTTTTTCCTGTTTTTATTCTGTTTGTAATTTATATCATCCTTCTAATATTTCAAAGGATTGTTTTTAATATATTCCATAATGTTATTATATGGTATTTCATTTCGTATCTAACGGCAAAAATCACAGATCATCTGCGACAGGATGGATATCTATCCCTGCATCCTGTATATACCATATGTTGTTTTTACGGTCCACACCTCCACCCATTTCATCCTGCACGACCCTGTCGATGACGTATAATCCTTTCTCAGCCATACTTTCAAATGTGTCAACACCATTATCCGGGAAATTTTGCCTTGTTCGGTGGATATTGTACTTGTTGGCAAACTTCCTGTTGAATGCTTCCTCTATCCCTTCCCTGCCAATAATAAATCCAAGGAGTCCGCCCCATGTTGCAGTAGGATTGTCAGAATCCCAGCCTGCCAGCACACCAATTTTTATAGTTTCCTTAATATTACCCTCTCCATAAAATAAACTTACCAGGCTTGCTGCAAAATTGATCCCGGCAGCAAAGCAACCATTACAATACAGGTTCCTCGATGTAATATCATAACCATCTTCCCCCTTAACCTGGTACCTCAGGTAAACAGAATCCCTGGCCTGCTCCCATGGTATGCCTGATTCATATTTATTCTTTACAAAATTATACATTGCAGCTGAGTATGAATCATCAGGTAACCTTTTACGAGCTTCATCAGCCATCCATAGAATTTGCTCTTTAATGGGAATTGATCCGTCGACTTTTAAGGCCAGCGAATGCATGATAACGTAAAATTCGGCAATCCACGCAGCATCCTGTCTTGCCGTTGTCCGTATGGGAAGGTAAGCTATCTTTAGAGCAATATCGGGACGGGCAGGAGCGAAGAGTCCGAATATCTCGGTTGTCAGCTGTGCATCAATCATCTCAAAATGAGGATTCTTCCCGGGATCACTCGTTTCGGGAGGCAATATTCCTTGGAGCATTAAGTCAAAGGCCTGCTGATTGGATACCCATAAGTAATTTTCTTCCCCGGCCCTGATATGCTTTATCCATCCATCTCTTATTTGCTCAGCAGTTAATATGCTTGTTTTATTCGTTAATAACAAATGTTGATAAATGTACTCAATATCAGTATCATCATCCGCACCCCACACTTCTCCTTCATCTTCAAACACAAAATCGATAGTGGGAGACAGCTCACTGGGCACTCCCTCTGCCCAGATACTGGGCTGGTCAGGTTTTCTCCAGTCGTCTCTCGTGTAGAATGCTCCTGTTTTGATCTCCCCGATATTCCCTATCTTGTCCATTTCGGTTACCAGGCCGGTCCAGTTCGCTATGCACTGCCCGAGCCAGAAACCGTATAATTTATCATAATATTCATCTCTTGAAATTACGATATCCGATGGACCGGGTCTATATTTTTCATATTTCATTTCAGGACTAAAAGTGAAACCGGGATTTTTCTCCGTGTTTATGCTTTTGCAGGAAACAATGGAAAAGCATATCACTAGCAATACATACAGGTTTTTCATTTATCAGTCAGATTTTACTTTATCATTAGCATTATTTACTGTAATCCAGTGATTATTCCGGGCTGGCTGAAAGACCGGTTAAACCCGGTTACTTCCATAAAGTTAATAAAGCAATTTTAAAATTGGTATAATCTATTGTATAACTTTACCGTTTATTGACAGTGACTCTCAGGATGAATAGATGAAGAGCAAAAAACGTAAACTACTAAAAATTATTCTTGCATCTGTTACAGCAGGCATAGTCTTGATAATATTACTGACAGGACTACTATATTTTTTGGTGTTTTCAGGTGTTTTTGGCACCCTGCCCGGTAAAGATACACTGGCGGAAATAAGCAACGAAGAAGCTTCGCTTGTGTTTTCTTCTGATAGTGTATTGATAGGTAAGTATTTTGCAGAGAACCGTACCAACATAGCCCGGGATGAAGTTCCTGAACATTTAATCCAAGCGCTGATTGAAACAGAAGACAGGCGTTTCTATACTCACAAAGGATATGATACAAGAAGTTATTTCCGGGTATTTTTAAAAACTATATTGCTGGGGGACGAGAGCGGAGGAGGAGGGAGTACCATTACACAACAACTGGTTAAGAATCTTTACGGACGTAATAATTACGGTTTCCTGAGTCTGGCAGTAAATAAGATTAAGGAAATTATTATTGCTACGCGCCTTGAGGAAGCATACACTAAGGAAGAACTCTTACTGCTATACCTTAACTCTGTACCGTTTGGAGAAAATTTATATGGCGTGGAATCTGCGTCTCAAAGATATTTCAATAAACCCGTAAGTGAATTGAAGATAGAGGAATCAGCAGTACTGGTAGGTATGTTAAAAGCCAATACCTATTTTAACCCCCAGCTCAATCCTAAAAATTCGATTGAACGCCGGAACATGATCCTGACTTTGATGGAAAGTGCAGATTACCTGGATGCTGAAGTTGCAGACAGCCTGTGCATGTTACCCCTGGAACTTGACTATAAGAACCTGAATTTAGAAACACCTGCGGGCTATTTTGTGCACCAGGTAAAGAAACGGACACAGGAATTGCTGAATTCTGTTAAGAACACGAACGGTAAGGATTATAATCTTGAAAAAGACGGGCTTAGAATATATACTACCCTGGATATGCAGGTCCAGGAGCTGGCTTCCGAAGCAGCAAATAAACACCTGTCGGCAATGCAGCATCGACTCGACAGGGAACTTGAAAACCGGGGTATCAAAAAACAATGGTACAGAGAAATAAAACAGCAGTCCCGGTCATATGATAACGATACGGTAAAAAGAAAAGTTCAGCTTTTTGATTGGGATAATGGTATCCAGGTGCAGAACATCAGCAGGTTTGACAGCTTATGGCATTATTATAAGATGTTGAATGCCTCGGTGCTTGTCATTAATCCCGGAAACGGAGCGGTAATTACCTGGATCGGAGGTAATAATTTCAGGCTACTTCCATTTGATATGGTTCTGTCGCACAGGCAGATTGCCTCGGCATTTAAACCTGTGCTGTTTGCCACTGCGCTTGAGAAAGGTATTCCTCCCTGTAAATACCTGGAAAATGAAGAAAATGATTATCCTGGTTATGAGGATTGGGAACCTCAAAATGTTGATCTTATATCAACCCCCGACAGCACAGTTGCTTTATGGTATGCCCTGGCCCATTCCATAAACCTTCCAACAGTTGATTTGTATTTTCAGGTTGGCAGGGAAGACCTGGTCAATATCTGTGATAAACTAAAATTTCCTGCTTTTAATGAGGATGCACCTTCTATTGCTTTAGGTACCCTGGATTTATCTCTTTATGAAATTGTCAGGGCATACAGTTCCTTTGCCAATAATGGGCTGATGAATGAGTTGTTTATGATCAATGAAATAAATGATGCCGAAGGAAACACCTTGTATACCAGGGAATATCATGAGCCTGACTCAATATTCACTGCGGAGACAAGCCAGATGATGACAGCCATTCTGCAGCAGGTTATTGAGCAGGGTACGGGTGTTAAAATACGCAGTAAGTATGGAATAAAAGCGGATCTTGCGGGTAAGACAGGCACAGCGCAAAACTACTCCGATGCCTGGTTTGTGGCTTATACCCCTGACATAGTTCTTGGAACATGGGTTGGTGCCAGGACACCCGGTGTCCACTTCTACAGTGAAAATGGTGTAGGTTCTTCGCTTGCCATGCCCATTATAGCTCAAATAATTAAAGAAATTGAAAAAGACAATGAATTAAGTAATAAATACCTCACCTCCTTTGACCTCCCGGAGGAGGTATATTCATTCCTGGAATGTGAACCCTTTCGGCAGAGAGGTATAAGAGGATTCTTTAACAGGTTGTTCGGCATAAAATCCAGGGATAATAAGGAGCAGGATAGTGTAGTAGTCAGAGAGAAGGAGGAAAGATCCTTTTTTGAAAGGCTCTTCAGGAAAAGAAAATAATGCCTGATTGATTGTGTCCCTTATCCTGCTTAATTATATAGTTTTATTCCTGTAATTTAAGGTTGTAATAATAAAGACCATAAAGATGCTTCAAAGGTTATCTGTCCATCCATTTTTTAAATTCAGCAACACGTTCCCTGCTAACCAGTATTTCATCCCTGTCTGTCCAGTTGGTAAGAATAATCTTCAACCTGCTCGATGAATAAGCAATAATATCAAGGATAGCGGAAAAATTAATAATGAAATTCCGGTTAATCCTGAAAAACAATCCCGGATCAACCAGCTGTTCTATTTTATCAAGTGAATAATCAATGGCATAGTTCTTCCCGTTATAAACGTTGATAAAATTACACCGATCTTTTATATAGAAACAGTTAATGGAAGAAGTCGATATAGACCTGTAATGTTCTCCCACTTTAACCAGGAACCGTTCTTTTGTCCTGGGCTTTAACTGGTTTATAAGAGACTCAAGTTTTCCGAGATCCGTTTTCTGACCGTGAAATACCTGGAATTTCTCAAGTGCATTTTTCAGCTCATCCGGATCTATTGGTTTTAGAAGATAATCGACACTGTTCACTTTGAAGGCTTGTAATGAATATTCATCGTAAGCAGTGGTGAAGATAACTGGAGTTTTTATGTCACAATTTTCAAATATCTCAAAGCAAATCCCGTCTTCCAGCTGAATATCCATAAAAGCCAGGTCAGGGGATGGATTGTTGTGAAACCAGTTTATTGTTTCCTCAACTGATTTCAGAACACCGGCAATTTCAATACCTGGATCAGTCTCTTCAAGTAAACGGATAAGTTTTTGGGCAGCAGGCCGTTCATCTTCTACGATCAACACTTTCATCTTTATTCTCTAACGACAGGCAGTTTAACATTAAACTGGTTATTTTCTTCTTCAACAATAATCTCTTTACCCATAATTAATTTCACCCTATCCCTCAGGTTCGACAGTCCTGTTTGAGTTGAGTTTTCAATTATGCTTTTTCTTTGTAAGGTATTGGACACAATTACATATTCATCAGTATTATAAATACGAATTTTCAGAGGTTTTTCCAGTGATATCGCATTGTGCTTCAGCGCATTCTCAACCAGTAGCTGTAAAGATACAGGTATTATTTTATATCTGTCTGTATTTTGAATATCAATCTCCAACGATATCTTACTATTGTCCCGTTCTTTTTGGAGGCTGAAATATTGTTCCACAAAGTCAATCTCTTCTGACAGGGGAATTAAATCAGTTTCCTCATTATCTAATATATATCTGTAAATACCTGATAATCTTTGAATATAACTATCAGCCTTTTTAGCATCATCATACACTATTTCTGACAGGGTATTCAGGCTGTTAAACAGGAAATGAGGATTTACCTGTGATTTAAGGTTTCTGTATTTATATTTAAGATTTTCTTCCCTTAATTGTTGTTCCCGTTCAATTGCTTTACGCCAGATAGTATAAAAAAAGAAAGCGGAAGCCAATAAAATCCAGATTGTAAATTGCTTTAATGCACTGCTTAGTTCGACTGTAAATAATTGGTTTAAAAAGTTGGATGTACTTAGGCCCCTGGCCAGGTAAAACAGGTACACACCAAGGCTTATAATTGACAGAGATACTACCAGGGCGATAAGTGCAAAAATCAGAAAAGCAGGTATGATCTGCTTCTTGGTTTGAATGGTTGATTTTTGTGAAAACCTGCTTAAGATTCTGTAACCAACACTACCAATTATAATAAGATTCATGAAAATTATTGCCCCAAACATTATTGTTTCTGCTCTAAAAGGATTGCCTGTTTGTATCCACTTGAAGATGACCGTAAAAAGGATACTAAAAAACAGGGCTATCGTAAAAGCTAATATTTTTTTATTCTTTTTCATCTCTTTGAATTAAGACTGGTCAATTTAATTGATTTTTGACAGACTAATGTTTCTTACCGTGTAACCCAGTATGTTCCCTTCTTGTCCTTTGATTGAAATATCTGTAACAACATCTTCTGACAGAGCTGCATATTCTATTTGTTTGACAGAAAGAGAAACATATACTTCACCCCAGTAATGGCTGCGGCCGGTCATGGTGATAATGTCTGTTTCCACCTTTAAGGGATTATTCATTACTGAAAATTTGATAATTGCACACATTTCATTATTCTTCTCGGTAATCCCTATCCAGGTCAGTATAATATCTTTGTTTTCAAAAGTTCCTTCGCCTGCCAGTTCAACTTCCGAATTTAACTCAAGTGAATGATATTCTTTATTCAACTTAAGAGAATCCCAGCAACTGTATGCAAAAACATCAAATCCCATAACATCCCATACAAGGTTTTTTATGAATATGTTTGCTTCCGGAATCATCATGAAAAAATCTTCTGTTAATACATTTTCATCAGGCTTGTAATTGAAATTTTCCATATAATCCTGTTTCATACCTTTCGGGAATGGAGATTCCAAATCATCCAACTGTGAAATATAAACATTATTCCATCTGGCAGAATCTCCTTCAAGTCCACAGGTATACTCGCCGGTAAGCCTTCTTTTCCTGAGAAAGTTACCTTTCAGATCATAATCAAAGTAGTCGGTTGTCATAATATACTTTCTCTGTATTGAATTATCCAATTCCAAACCTTCTGGTAATTGATCTAGATAATCAAGCTGGGTCTTTTCCTGTGCCTGTACCACGTTAAATAACATGGCAAATACCGGAATCAGATAGAATGATAATGTTTTCATCTTTTTAATTATTTGATTAATAATACTCAAAGTAAGTGGATGAAATTTTCATAATTTAATAATAATTGCAGAGTTGCTACTTTTTATTGCAGAATTGACAATATAAGAGTATGAATCGTTCAAGGCGAAAAATCATTTAATCGCCTGACTTTCGTTATCTGTAATTTTATTATTGTCTTGCTCCTGAAGCGTACTTCCTGAGTCTATTCCAGGAGACTATCGAGCCAGTGAATGATGTTCAACAGTAGTTTATAATTATCACCTGCAAAAGAAAAGTTCATCCCTGCCTTAAGCTGCTGAGGGTCGGCAAGCTGGGCTGTGAACATGGCAGCCTCACCTGCAACCACAATCCTGGCCGGGTAACTATCATATCTGTTTATTGTACCCATTTTTTCATGCTTTGCTGTAATGTTTTTCAGCTGCATCCAACCTGTTTTTATGATTGGGAAGTACTAAAGCGGTTAACTAAGAAAATTCTATAATATCCTCATGTTTTAAAGCTTCGTTAAATATAATCCCTTTTGTAATCAGTGCCGGACCAAGACCGCTACCTCTGATAACCAATAATCTCTGTCCAACATTGAGATCCATTTTGTCTAAGAAGGTATCTGAAAGAATAAAATATTTGTCTATATCTAAATCAGTCCAGGTAATCAATCTTACTCCAAGCTTTACAACCTCTAATTTATTAGAATTAAACTTATCCATCTCTCTTATGTATCCAAGTGCACTTAGAATACTATTGCTGAATTCAGAATGAAAAATGGAATCAGGAGAATTTATGCTAAAACCACCTGATGGTTTACTCCCTGAAATTATTATCAGCTTGTTGGTTTTATATAACTTATACTCATCAAATGCTTCATCAGGTACCCTTATCCTTAAATTATTGTTTATAGTTGTCCAGCCAAAAACATATTTCCCTCCTTTAACTAATTGTGGCATTCTATTTAAGTATTCATTTTAACTTGATTTCTTCAATTTCATAATTATTTAATTACTCCTTTTCATCTTTCACCCAGGGCGCAAGTAGTATCATACCTACAATAATAATCCCTATGCCCACATACTTTACAGAGGATTCAAAGAAAACAGAAATGAGAGCGCCTATGAGCACTGTAATTCCACTTATTAACCTTAATTGTTTTTGAGTTATTTTCATTATGGTTTATGGTTTTGTGATATTCAAATTTATAACATTATTTAAATCATTGCCCATACCGGCATATGTTAATGTTTTTATTTCTTTAAAATAAGATTTTGAATCTTTTGGTATTAATTCAGGCAGTCTTTCAGGTTGTTAAACCACCTCAATTTTTAGAGGGCTGCGTTCACCGAAGATTTATCAAAGGCGAAAGCAGGGACTGAGTTAACCGCAGCGTGTCAGCTTCATATGATCATATCACCATTCCTCTTCAAGTGTCACATAGCCATTAAGGTCTTTCTTGAAAAGATCAATAATTGTAAGCTCATATTCAGCTCCAGGAATACTGTTTACATAGAATTCAGGTTCCGACATGCCCAGATTTGAACCACCTGCTCTGCCGTTTTTTTCTGTTAAATTAATCACGAGAGACCCATTTTTATTCAGAGTGCAATATGAAACCTTTATTCTTTGTTCCCTGGAATGAGATTTTGACGTATAAGTTCTGGTCTGGATATATGTCCTGGCAGGATCGGCTCCCGTTGTGAAGCCAAAGGTTTCCCTACCTCCAACAATTGTTCTCTTTACGTTATAGTAGGCATTATATTCTGCATCTGCTCCCTTAAAAATCAGGTATGGCTGAACGTATCTTCCTGCCAGTTTGAGAGAGGAGTTGCCATTTCTGGGGCCATGACCTCTGGGAGTCAGATGAGTAATACCTATATATTTATCGCCCCATTGAGCATCCTCGAAAATATTATCAAAAGAGCCCTTAATTGTTATTGAACGACCCTGGATATGATCATCAGGATCAATTACTGTCATCAGGCTCTCAAAAAAACCAACGATGTTTGTGAACAAATCAAATATATACTCGAAAAGTGTAATGGGCAGATAAATTAATCCTTTGAGAGCATCCTGGAAATCTCCTTCAAGAAGATCTATAGCAACAGGACCTAAAACTCTTATAACAAGAATCATCTCAGCAAGACCCGGACATGCACCTCCTAAAAGTGCGGTAATCTCTAATAGGCTTTCTCCTGAGAGGATCATTTGCAGGACTATCATACCAATATCAACTCCCCCCATTACATTCTGAACTGATTCCACAAAAGATTCGTAGCTTATCTCATCATTAAGAAATGATTGAAAATCTCCTTTTAGTTCGTCTGGCAGTGTTTCCATGATACTTTCAGAAAGGCCTTCCTTCACAGCATCCATGACAGCCACTTTGATTGTATTGATTAATTCGTCTCTTAAATCATTAGTAGCTTTATGAATGGCGTCTTTGACCTCATCCTTCGACCAGTCTTCCTCCCAGAGTCCAATAGTAAAAGTGGTTGAGGTATTGTATATGTTGTTATTTAAAAGCCAATGATCCTGGGATCGGAATACACGGGTTTCACCGTTATTTACATCATCATATGTGCCGGTAACCCTGCTAAATACCGTATACAGCTTGCCTTCATGTAACTGATGTATATGGTCAGGGTCATTAGGATCATAGTTCGGAACCACACTACTTAAATGCCAGTATGGTTCGTCATCTGAACATACCGTCCCATCAAAGGGAATCGGAATACAAGTTCTTTCATTTTGGTCCACGCAATAGAACCAGTCGAGACCAATAT
>Ga0114922_10003774_pt1 | contig 14107 bp, 14 predicted proteins | sample AartaG_FD_100975 | JGI IMG/M metagenome (GOLD analysis project Ga0114922, IMG submission 100975) | Deep subsurface microbial communities from Aarhus Bay to uncover new lineages of life (NeLLi) - Aarhus_00045 metaG | ecosystem: Environmental > Aquatic > Marine > Oceanic > Sediment | place...
GCTAAAATTTCTGATGCATATTTTTCCTGAAAGCCAACTACGGCCGAAGCTGCCATTTCGTCAAATACGCCATCATATCCTTTATACTCCCAAGCAGTAGCACCGTCCTTTGTAAGAGCAGTCTGCAAAGCTATTACTTCGTTTCCGCTATCTCCAATTCTCAAATTAGTATTAAAATTGTGACACCAAGCTGTTGGCTGACCTGTAATTTGAGCTAATTGCGCTTGAAGTTGAGCAACTTGAGTTAATAAAGCTTGAATTTGAGCTTGAAGTTCTGCAACTGTTGCAGCTTTAACAATTGGAGTATTTACTCCTAAAAAACAAACAAAGGCTGTCACAAAAACAGCAGCCAAAAACAACTTTTTAAAGTTTTTCATAGTTTTTTGTTAATTTAACTTATTAATTTTTGCTTAAATTTACTATTTATTAATTTTCGACTTCTTGTTTTAGAATACCCCCCCCTAAAATCTTGTCAATACAAAAAACGGCTCGCTTGTGGCGAGCCGTTTTTTGTTAATCTAAATTAAAGTTCTTCTAATTATCAAGAATATTTTATTTTCTTAATCTTATAACCTGTTAAAAGCATTAAGAGTGTTTTATTTTCTTAATCTTATAACCTGTTAAAAGCATTAAGAATATTTTATTTTCTTAATCTTATAAATTGTTTTAATAGGAGAAGAAAGAAGGATTTCATCACCTACCTTATGACCCAAAAGCGCTTGGCCAACTGGCGACTCATTGGAAATTCTACCTAAAGAAGGGTGGGCCTCCAAGGTTCCTAAGATTGTGAATTCGTCTTCCTCTCTTTCTATCTCGACTAAAACTTTTGCTCCCAACTGGATAGTGTTTTGTTTATTTTTTGAAGGAGGTCTAATTAGTTCGGCATTTTTAATAATATATTCCAAATCAACGATTTTTGCTTCTAATAAATCCAAATCGTCATGGAGGGAAATATATTCCGGATCTAAATCATCGGAATGCAAAAATTTGGGCGTTTCTCCTTGAATCTTTGAACGCTTTATCACTTTTAGATTCTGATAGTCTTTTTTTATTTTCTCCAATCCTTTTTTGGTCAAATAAAATTTTTGCCCGGGTATTCTGTTTTCTAAAAATGAATTGTTTAAATTTGGCATATTTATATTATTAGATTTAAAAACCTCCCTTGAAGGGAGGTAAAGGTAATTTTTAAAATATTTTTCTTTCTTCAGTGGTTTCTACCTACCTCCCCTAAGGTTAATTTTTTTGTAGTTGTAGTTGTAATGAAATAAAAAACACAAAGCCAGCCATTAATTGATGGAAAAACCCAATTAGCAAAATCAGTTTTCTTTATTTCGTTTCGCATATTTATCAAATATCTCCTCTACCTCTAGTTTATTACACCATAACCTCTTGTCAAGCCCTCACACTAATTCACTCAATTAAGTAAGCCACAATGTATTCGGCAATTATTCTAGCAGCCTCTGGTTTTGAAAACTCTTTAGCTTCTTTTGACATTTCTCTCATTTTTTTAGATTGAGAGAATAAATATTTTATTCTCTCCAAAAGAAAGTGGGGGGTAAAGTTCATTTCTTCCATTACCACAGCAGCTCCCTTTTCAGCAAAAACATAGGCATTTTGGACCTGATGATTCTGAGCCGAATTCGCTAAAGGAGCTAAAATACTAGGTTTTCCTACAACGGCGATTTCAAAAATACTTCCGGCCCCGGCCCGACTAATAATCAAATCAGCTGCTTTATAGGCATGAGATAATTCAGTATCATTCAAGAAAGGAAAAAGATGATAATATTTTTTTAGATTTTTACCTATCACAACCTCAACTTCTGCTTTTACCCCATCAAAATTATTCTGGCCTGCCTGATGAATCACCTCAAACTCTTTTAAGAGATCTGCCAAAATTATCAGAATCTTATCGTTTATCCTCTGAGCACCCTGAGAACCTCCCAAAATTAAAATCAGGGGTTTTTTGTCAGTTAAATTAAATAATTTTTTTGCTTCTTTTAAAGAGCCTGCTAAAATTTCTTTTCTGATCGGACTGCCAACTGAAATCATTTTCTTGGCTGGAAAATATTGTGTTTTTTCTATGGGAAATGCGGTAAAAATTTCTAAAGCAAATTTACTGGCTATTTTATTAGCTAAACCGGGAGAAACATCTGACTCGTGAAGAAAAATTGGGGTTAGGAGCGTCCAACCGGCAATAACAGCCGGGAGAGAACCATAACCACCTTTGCTGAAAATAAGATCAGGAGAAATTGTAAAAATATGGAAAAAAGCCTGAATGACTCCTATCGGAACTTTAAAAAGGAGATCGATAATATTCAAAAAAGAAAAGTATCTTCTAATTTTTCCAGCCGAAATTGTCTTTATTTGAATCCCCTCTTGAGAAAGTAGAGCAAAGGCAAATCGATCTTTCGGTCCAACATAAAAAAATTTAAAACCGCTTTGGGGATGAAGCCTCTTTATTTCCCTTACAATGGCGATTATCGGAAAAATATGACCAGCCGTTCCACCTCCTGTAAAAAGAATTTTCATATTATATCATTCTATCACTTTTTGATTGATTTAGAAATATTAAGAAGTAAACCTATACCAATCAATTCCGTTACAATATGGGAACCTCCATAACTTATAAAGGGCAGAGGGATACCAGTAAGAGGTACAACGCCAATCATAGCTCCCATATTGATAAAAGCTTGGATACAAATCCAGGAAGTAATGCCAAGAGCGAAAAGTTGGGAAAATTTGTCGGAGGTCTTTTTGAAAATCCTGAAACCTCTCCAAAGAAAAAACAAAAAAGCAATAACAAGAAGAGAAGATCCAATAAATCCCATTTCTTCTGCAATTATAGCGAAGATTGAATCTGACATTGTTTGGGGAACAAAGCCCCATTTTTGGCTTGACATCCCAAGTCCTAAGCCAAAAATCCCCCCAGATCCAACTGCGATCATGGCTTGCTTCAACTGATAACCTATACCCATTGGATCTTTAATATAGTTAAGCCAAACTAAAATCCTGTTTAGCCTATAAGGGAATAGTCTTATTAAAAAATAACTTATACTAAGTCCAGCCAAAAAGATAAAAGTGTTCTGCCAGATGGGAGTACCGGCAGAGAAAAAAATCAAGAGAGCGGAGACCAAAATTATCCCTAAAGTACTTAGATCTAACTGCCAGATTAAAAAGAAAGTAACAATCCCTATTACTACAAGGAAGGGAAGAAAGGTAGGTTTCTCTTTCTTTTTGCCGGCTTTTAGGGAGGATTTTTGGGTCCTGTTAGCTAACCAGGTAGAAAGATAAATAATAAAAGTAAGTTTTAAAAATTCTGAGGGTTGAAAAGTAAAAAACCCAAAATTTAACCATCGGGCAGCTCCCCCAGAAGTGATTCCAAGGCCTGGGACAAAAACCAAAGCCATAAATATTAAATTTACTAAAATAAAAAACCAAGCCCATTTTTTAAAAGATGACAACTTAACTTTGAAAACAATAAAACCTAACAAAGCTCCAGGCAGAATGCCCTTTGTAAGTTGGTGAAATAAATAATAAGTTGTTTTTCCAAATTTTTCTTGGGAGAAAATAGCTGAAACGCTTGCTAAAACTAAAATCCCGAAAGTCAACAAAGCAAATACTACAGCAGCTAAAAAATAATCTGGCCGATGATGTTTTTTACTTGTCATTTTTCCTTTACGAATTTAACAAATTGTTTTCCTCTGTCAAATTCATTTTTAAATAAGTTAAAACTAGCAGCTCCTGGAGAAAGTAAAACAATATCCCCTTTCTTTGCTATTTTGCCAGCTTTATTAACTGCTGTTTCCATTGAGCCAACAAAAATTACTTTAACGTTTTTTGGTAATTCTTTTTTTAATTTTTTGGAGGCTGTCCCTGGTAAAAGAATAAGATAATTTACCTTTTTTTGAATTTCTTTAACTAAATTTTTATAGTCTAATTTTTTATTCTGTCCACCAGCGATAAGAACTATTCTTGAATTGGGAAATCTTTGAGAAAAAGTCCGGAGAGCTGCCTCTGTGGCCTCTGGCATGGTGGCGGTAGTATCATTAAAATATTTTACCCCTTTTATTTCTCTAATAAATTCCTGACGGTTAGAAACACCCTTAAAATCTAAAAGAATTTTTTTAATATTTTTTGAGGAAACTTTGAATATTTTAGCAACCGAAACTGCTCCTAAAACATTCAAAATATTATGTGTTCCGTATATTTTTAAATTTTTAATATCGCAAATTGGTTTTTTTTCACCGTTAAAGAAAATTTCATTCTTCTTTAAAAAACAACCAAATTTTTTTACCTCTTTCTCTTTTGGTATAGTTTTTGTTGAATAAAAATAAATGCGTGACGGAGCAAGCGAAGAGAATCTTTTTGTCCTGAGGTTATCGTAATTAAGCACCAAAATATCATTCTTCTTTTGATATTTAAAAATTATTTTTTTAGCTTCAATATATTCACCTAAGTTTTTGTATCTATTCAAGTGGTCAGCAAAGATACAGGTTACAACAGCTACTTTCGGACTCTTTTTCAAATCCTCAAGCTCAAAACTCGAGAGTTCTAAAACTACTCTGCTTTTCTCAGTAGTTTTCGAAAGGAGCTCCAAAGGAGAAACGCCAATATTTCCAGCCAAAATAGTATTAGGATATTTAGTTTTTAAAAGACGGTAAACAAGAGTAGCAACAGTTGATTTTCCTTTGGTGCCGGTAATTCCAACAATCTGGGCTTTGCATAATTTTAAAAAAATCGTAATGTCTGTCTCTACAGGAACCTTGTGTTCTTTTGCGACTTTCAAAAAATATGACTCTTTTGGAACACCAGGATTTCTAATAACCAAATCTGTATTTATAAAATCTTCTTCTCGGTGGCGACCTAAAATATAGTCGATTTTAAAACCTTTTAATTTTAAGAGAGATTCTTTAAGTTCCTCTTTTGTTTTCAAATCTGTCACAAGTACTTTTGCCCCTTGCTTGCAGAAAAACTCAGCTACACCAACTCCTCCACCAAGCAACCCCAAACCCATTATGGTAATTTTTTTATCTTTAAATAATTTCATATAAACAATTTATTTTAGCGAGGCAACAAGTCTCAAAGCAGCTTTCGGAGCCCCGCCAGCATGGTTCCGCCCCTGGCGGATGGCAGGGCGAGAACGCAGACCCCAAAACCTCGCTGGGGTTTTGAGGGTCGGTGATTTGAGACTTCGTTGCCGAGCGAATCTATCAAAAGGGATCTTTTACTTTTATTTTGATTTTTTTATTGAAACAGAGATGACTTATCTTTTTAAAATTATATGGTTGATCACTAAAGAAAAATTGGTGATTTTTTCCTTTTTTTATTTGATTATCTATTTTTGGGTTTTCTTTCAAAAATAATTTTAAATCTTTTGCTAAACTTTTAGCGGGATTTATAATCTTAACTTTCTTTCCTATAATTTCTTTGATTGTTTTTTTAAGCAATGGGTAGTGGGTACAAGCTAAAATCAACATTTCAATTTTTTTATTTTTCAATGGTTTAAGATATTCTTCAGCTATTTCTTTTGTTATTTCATTATCTACCCAGCCCTCTTCGACGAGTGGTACGAATAAAGGACAAGCGTTTGAATAAATTTTCAAACTTGGGTTAATTTTTAAAAGCTTTTTTTTGTAAGCCATGCTCTTAATTGTGCCTGGGGTTCCTATTATTCCAATTTTCCTGTTTTTAGTTATTTTTAATGCTTCTTTCACTGCTGGGGTTATCATTTCAAAAATTGGGGTTTTTTTGAATTGTTTTTTTAACGAATCCGAAGCCCAAGCAGAAGAAGTATGACAGGCAACAACAATAACTTTTGCTTTCTTTTGCAGAAGCCAATTTGTAATCTTTTCTGAGTATCTCTGAACAAAAGCAGCCCCCTTTGTACCGTAAGGAAGCCGAGCCGTATCTCCAAAATAAATTATTTGGCAGTCTGGCAGATATTTAAAAATTTCTTTAACAACAGTCAATCCGCCGACCCCTGAATCAAAAACCCCTATCATTTTTTCAGTATAGCAAAATTTTCAACGAATTTGAACCAAGCCCCTTGACAAATTTCTTGTTTTCTGATAGAATACAATTACAAGCTCATTAAGTTAGGGCCCTGTACTTACGTCTCAAAGAAGGCGCCGACAAGTCTTGGAGCGATGGGTCCAAATAGGCCTTCTATGCCAATCCCCCAAGAATATATAGAACCCCGTCGGGGGATCTGAGGTGTAGAAGCGCTCTCTTTGGACTGCGGTTGTCCATTACCATGCCAATAATAAAAAATGGACACGGTTCCCAAAATGTCATATCAAGGATTGCTAATGGGAACCAAGATAAATGCTCAAACCCACGTTGACACAAGTCCTTGTTCCAACAAGCTTCCTCCAAGAAAGTGATGTTGGAAGACGTGAGGGTGCAATCCGCCGAAAGGTTGACAAGCTAACTCAAACAAGGCCATCAGACCAAGACCTGTACAGGACCAAGGCCGTCCGCCTCGCGCGTGACGGCCTTTTTTTTCTGAGATTTAAGCCTGCGAGTCTCGTAGGCTAACCTAACAGTCTAATGGCCACTCCTATGATAGCCATTACAATACCGACTACCCAAAACCGCATTGTCACTTTATAATGAGGCCAGCCCTTTGCTTCAAAGTGATAATGTATGGGAGCTGCTAAAAAAACTTTTTTGTGCCGAAACTTTTTGGAAAGAAGCTGTAAAATTACAGAACCTGCTTCAACAACTAATAAAAATCCGATTATAGGCAAAACCAAAACAGAATCGGTTAGAAAGGCAACGACAGTTAAAGCGCAACAAAGTCCCATTATACCGGTCTCGCCCATATAAAATCTGGCTGGAGGAATATTAAACCATAAAAAAGCTAAAGTTGCACCGCTAATAACAAGACAGAAAGCAGCTAAGTCAATTTGTCCCCCGAAGAAAGCAATCCCAGCGAAAGCTGCAAAGATTGTAGAAAAAGCCCCACCAGCTAATCCATCTAAGCCGTCAATAACTCCCCCACTGTAAGTTGCCATCATGACAAGTACAAAAAAAGGAATATACCAAGCTCCGATTAAAAAATCGCCATTAGCCGGTACATGGATGATATTATAACCTAGTTTAGAATAAAACCACCAACCACCAATTAATCCAATTAAGGCGACTAAAATTAACCTGTGTCTTAATCTTAGACCACCCCCTACATATTTTCCTTTACCGAAAACTTGTAAAACATCGTCTGTCAACCCAACCAGAGAAGCAGAAACTAGAGCGAAAAGGGGTAGCCAGGTCTGCGATCTGCTCAAAAAATTAAATTTTTGAAGCCACCAGATATTAGTTTTGGAAAGCAAAAAGAAAAAAAATACCAGAAACAAGATAGTCACCCAAATAAGCAATCCTCCAAGTCTTGGGATACGAGTTTCGTCTTCGCTATGAAATTTTTTAAAAAAAGGAACTTCTTTCCCATCTATTGACTTTGTTCTTACATCTTTCCGCCATAATTTATGTTTGTATAAGAAATTAGTAAGAATTGGAGTTAACAAAAAAGCCAGAATAAATCCGGCCGTTCCCAGAGTAAAAATTTTGATAACGTTTATAGTTGCCTCTGACATAAAAACCTCGCCAAAAGCGAGAACCTTGTTTCTCGCTTCGCTCGAAATAAGTTTAAAAATCGAATAGGTGTTACTTTAGTAATGGGATATTATTTACTTGCTCAATTATTCTTTTCATTTCTCCAAAACGATCACCAGCTCCTAAAATTACGTTGATAAAGTAACTATCTCTTCGCGGATCTTTTAATACCGTAAGTAAGCAGCCACCAGCTTCAGGACCCCATCCTGTTTTACCTCCCATTATTTCGGGAATTTCTAACAAAAGTTTATTAGTATTTTCTGGAATAAAATGATGAAGGGAGCCATCTGGTTTAAAAACTTCATACGAATAAATGTTCGTAATTTCAAAAATCTGAGGATATTCTTCCAATATATATTTTGAAAGTTTTACCAGGTCTTGGGTGGTAGAATAATTTTGGGGCCCTGCAGGATCATCCGGTTCGAGACCAGTAGAATTCCAAAAATGGGTGTTTTCAAGATTTAATTCTTTCACATAAAAATTCATCAATTCAACAAAAGCCTCCTGGCCAATTAATTCTGAGAGAGCATAAGCAGCATCGTTGCTTGATTCAATCAAGGTAACGTAAAGGAGACTTCTCACTGAAAGCTCTTCTCCTTCTTTAAGGTTGCCGTATTTTTCCTCCTGCCCTACTGCTGTTTTAGTTATTTTTATGGACTGTTGGAGATTATAGGTTTCTTTAAGATCAAAAACCACCAAAGCTGTCATTAATTTAGTTAAAGAAGCAATTGGTCGAGATTCTTTCGAGTTTTTCTCAAATAAAAGTTTTTCGTGGCCCTCTTTATCAATCTCAACTGAAATCGCGGCTCGAGCTTTAATTTCCAAATCTTGTACCTTATATTTTAAGGCCTTTATTTTCTGTAAATTAGTTTCTTGGTAAATACTCGCAGTAAATAGCTCAGGATCGTTTGCAATTCTTTGAAAGAAAAATAAATCTTCCAGGTTCCTGGCTAAAACATTCATCCCCCACCAAAATGGTAAACTTAGAAGGAAAGAAATCAATAAAATTTTTTTTCTCATGTTTTTCGCCTCTTGATTATCTTAATAGCCAATTCCTTTAACTGTTCTTCGGAAACTTCTGATGGAGCTCCAATCATTAGATCCCTACTATCGCCAGTTTTGGGAAAGGCTATAACTTCTCGAATATTTAGCTCTCCTAATACAATAGCTAAAAACCTATCAAGGCCTGGTGCAATACCGCCATGAGGAGGAACACCATATTCAAAAGCTTCTAATAAATGGCCGAATTTCTGCTGGATTTCTTCCTTTTTGTGTCCCATCACTTCAAATACCGCCTCTAGAATTTCGGGTTTATAAGTTCTCAAGCTTCCTCCTCCGATTTCGTAGCCATTTAAAACAAAATCATATTGATGAGCCAAGATTTTTTCTGGATTCTTCTTTATTTCCTTAATATTTTCAGTCTGGGGACGGGTAAAAGGATGATGAACTGCATCCCATCTTTTCTCCTTTGTTTTCCATTCAAACATAGGGAAATCAATAATAAAAGCAAAGGCCAACTCATTAGAATCATCTTTATTTTTTCTTAAATCCGGCTTATCACTTTTATATTTTTTCATTACTTCTGAATAAGAAAGCCGAGGGAAAGGAATTTTTGAGATTTTCTTTTCTGGGAATAATTCTTTAACTATTTCAATGTAAAGTTTTTCTATTAGATTCAAAATTTCTTCTTCTTCCACAAATGACATTTCTAAATCTAATTGAGTGAATTCAGCCTGTCTGTCAGCTCGGGGATCTTCGTCACGAAAACATCGTGCAATCTGAAAATATTTTTCGATACCTGCGACTTGTAAAAGCTGTTTGTATTGCTGAGGCGATTGAGGTAAGGCATAAAATTGGCCCGGCTGTAATCTGGAAGGAATTATAAAATCGCGAGCACCTTCAGGAGTTGATTTGGTTAAAATCGGTGTTTCTATCTCAACAAAACCTTCTTTTTGAAGAGATTCCCTTATAAACTGAATAACTTTGTGGCGCACTATTAAGTTTCTTTTCATTCTTTCTCTTCTTAGGTCTAAATAACGATATTTCATTCTTTTTTCTTCATTTATCTCATAACCAGGACCTTCAATAGAGAAAGGTAAGGTTTTGGCTCGAGACAATACCTTTAATTCTTCTACTGAAAGTTCTATTTGACCGGTCGGGATTTTAGGATTTACCATTTTTTTAGGCCGCTCAGAAACTTTTCCTATTACTTCTATTGCCCATTCGGAACGCAAATCTTCTCCCTGTTTATAAATCTTCTCATTTTGAGGAATAAAAACTAATTGCAAAATCCCACTTATATCGCGGAGATCAACAAAAAGAATCTTTCCATGTGACCTTACAGAATTAATCCATCCACAGACTTTTACTTCATTACCGGTAGATTTTATTGTCTCTATATTCAAAGTCCTTTTCATTGATCCTATTATACAAAAATTCCTGTAATTTGTACATGATTTGGAAATAACTCCAATTCAAAAGCGCGGGTGGTATTACACCATAACCGCGCTCTTCTTTTTAACTCAATCTAAATTACGCTGTTGGCCCACCTGGCGCTGTTGGAGGTGCTTCGGGAGGTGTCGGTCCTTTTTCCCCTTTGCCTTTACCTTTTAAAAAATAAATTATTATTCCTACTGCCACAACTGCTACGATTATCCAAATAATTGTTGACATAATTTTTAGAAATTAATATCTTTTATTTTTTGCTCGACCTTGTTTCCTAGTAATTGCTTCTATCTCTATTTTCTCTCTTTTATGTAATTGTGTCAAGTTGGCTTGTGGAAAATTCATCAACAAGCTTATATATGTCCCCAGCTCCCATAATTATTAGCACTTCCCCGCCTTGAACATTCTTTTTTAAGTAATTTGTTATTTCTTCTTTTAAAAGATAGGTTGCCCAAGGTTTATTGATTTTTTTAATTAATTTTTCTGAACTTACTTTTCTTTTTATCTCTTTTTTTTCTCGACCGGCAACATCGTAGATATCGGTAATTATCAATTTATCTACAGGAACTTGGGAAAAAGCTTTAACAAAATCATCAAATAAATAAAAAGTTCTTTGATACTGATGAGGTTGAAAAACACACCAAATTTTTTTCTTGGAAAATTTTTCTCTGGCAGCTTTTAAGGTTGCTTTGATTTCAGTTGGATGATGGCCGTAATCGCTAACAATTGTAACTTTTTTATTAGCAATTTTGCCCTCTTTTATCTCAAAGCGCCGCCAAACTCCTTTATATTCGGATACCGCTTTTAAAGAAATTTTATCCGGAATTTTTAGGACTCTGGCAACCGTTAACGTTGATAGGGCATTATAAATGTTGTGGACGCCAGGTACTCTTAGAATTTTTTTAAGCGTCTTTGCCTCTTTTTGTTCTAAAGAATAAAATGTTACCTGTTTTATGTTTCGTGTTACATGACAGATATTTTTATCATCTTTATTTGCTATCAATATTCCTTCTTCCGGTAAATGTTTAATATATTCTTTGTAAGTTTTTAAAATATGCCTCAAGTCTTCATAATAATCAAGATGTTCTTCCTCAATATTCGTTAAAACAATGACTTTGGGCCGATAATTTAAAAAAGAGGCCTGCCATTCATCTGCCTCAATCACAAGGTATTTGCTTTTTCCTACGCGACAGTTAGAATTACCAAACTCTCGAAGTTTTGTACCAACAATTACTGTCGGATCCAATCCGGCTTTAGATAACAATAGTCCAATCATCGCTGTCGTAGTGCTTTTTCCATGAGTCCCGGCAACAGCTATTGTGAAATATTTTTTTGTTAAATCCCCTAATGCTTCTGGATAACTCTTTATTTGTAAGTTGTAAGCTGTAAGCTGTAAGCTGTAAGCTCTTTTTAATTCGGGGTTGCTTTTCTCAACAGCCGGGCTGTAAATTACTAAATCCACGTCTTTTGGAACATTTTTAGCTTTGTGTTCCCCAATAAAAATTTTGGCTCCGGCTTTTTTTAACATCTCTGTAGTTTCAGAAGACATTAAATCCGAACCTGAAACCTCTGCCCTGTTCTTTAAATAATATTGAGCTAAGGCTGAAATCCCAATTCCTCCAATACCTACAAAATGAATTTTTTCTTTTGTCATTTTTAAATAAAAAATTAAACCCCTCCTAATTCACGACTTTCTAATATCGCATATTCTGCCCCACCCTTTTTTAATTCACTTTCCATCACCTCAACTGAGTTAACAGAGAAAGTCAGATTAATTTCTTCTTCCATTTCTGGTCTTTCTTCCGGTTCAATGCGACGCCATTCCCATTGTCTAATTCGGCCTAAAGTAATATGAGGGAAAAATTCTCGTTTTTCCGAAGATAATAATGATTTCTTCAAATCATCCTTTAAAGCTGTAAATTGAGGGGATTTTTCTCCTACCGCCCAAATCATTCGAGGGGGCATCTTTTTTGGTGGGCCGTAGCAAATTTTACTCAAATTAATTGAAAATGGCTGCTGTTTTGAAGCCACTTCTTTAATCGTTTTTGAAATCTCAAAAAGCTCCTCATTATTTACGTAACCCAAAAATTCCAATGTAATGTGAAGATTTCTTGGTTTTGTCCACCTTATAGGCAATTCAGGCCATTTATTTTGATAATCAGCCAAATTTCTTTTTATTTCTTCTGGTAAATTTATAGCAATGAAAATACGACGTCTTTGATTCATATTTTAATTGAATTTTAGCATAAAAAAAGCTAAAATTAAAACGAGATGAAAGAAGTTTGTTTATATAAAAGACTCTCCAATAAAACAGTTCGATGTCAAACTTGTGCTCATTATTGTGTTATTGAAAATAGAAAAATAGGAAAATGCGGTGTAAGAGAGAATCAAAATGGAAAACTTTATTCTTTGGTTTATGGCAAGACCTGCGCTGTAAAGATTGACCCTATTGAAAAAAAACCATTTTTCCATTTTTTACCAGGAACACAATCCTTATCAATTGCTACTGTAGGATGTAACTTTGCCTGTCATTCTTGCCAGAATTGGACGATTTCTCAAGTCCCTAAAATTTTTGAAAAAATTGATGGTGAAGAAATATCACCCCAAAAAATTGTAGAAATAGCTCAAAAAAGTAAACTTCCCTCTATCTCTTACACCTATACAGAACCAACTGTTTTTTTAGAATACGCCTTAGACACAATGAAATTAGCAAAAAAACAAGGTTTAAAAAATAATTGGGTAACCAATGGCTTTATGTCAAAAGAAGCATTTGATTTAGTTTCTCCTTATTTAGACGCAGCAAATATTGATTTAAAAAGTTTCTCTGATGAATTTTACCAAAAATACTGCGACGGAAGATTGCAGCCGGTTTTAGATACCTTAAAAAGAATGAAAAACAAGAAAATCTGGGTGGAAGTAACAACTTTAGTTATCCCAACCCTAAATGATACAGAAAAAGTTTTTAAAGATATCGCTAATTTTATTAAAAATGAGCTTGGGTCTGAAACTCCCTGGCATATTACTCAATTTTCTGGAGTAATTTCCTGGAAACTCCAGCATTTACCAGAAACAGCCCTTAAAACTTTGGAGAAAGCATATAAAATTGGTAAAGAAATTGGGTTAAAATACGTTTATACCGGTAATGTTCCAGGGATAGATTCTGAAGATACTTTCTGCCCGAAATGCGGCAAAAAAATGATCGAACGAACAGGATATTTAATTAAAAGATTAGATAAAAACGGAAAATGCTCAAAATGTGAAGAAGACTTAAATCTAATTTTACCCGGTTAAATTAACATGATCAAATTCGCCTGTTTTTCCCCTCATCCCCCTCTCTTACTTCCTGACGTAGGCTCAGAAGAAGATAGAGGAAAAATAAAGAAAACCTTGGACGCTTTAGGTTTTTTAGCAAAAAAATTCAAGGAAGCAAAACCTGATTCAATAATTATTTCCTCTCCTCATCCTAACTGGGGTTTTAATGTTCCTCTACACTTTTTAGCTAAAAAATTCAAAGGAGAAATAAAAAATTACTTAACTGAATCTGAACCCCCCGCTCTTTATTTTGAGGAAGGTAAAACGATTTACAAAAGTTTAGATAATAAAAAAAATTATGCCTTAATTGCTTCTGGCGACCTTTCCCATTGTTTGAAAGAAGACGGACCCTATGGTTTTAATCCCCAAGGACCAAAATTCGATGAAGCATTAATAAAATTTTTAAAGGAGAAAGACATTGAAAATTTTCTAAAATTAGATGAAATGTTTCCTGAAGCTGGAGAATGCGGTTTGCGTTCTTTTTCTCTTCTTTTGGGGATTTTAGAAGCCCATTCGGCAAGCTCAGGACAAGCTTGGCAACCTGAAATTTTATCTTACGAAGGGCCTTTCGGAGTTGGATATTTGGTAGTTAACTTTAAGCTATGAATAATTACATTTTGCTTGCGAAAAAGGCAGTTGAAATTTGTATCAAAGAGAAAAAAATGATAGAACCGCCTGGAGATTTGCCAGAAGAATTTTTGACTAAAAAATCAGGGGTTTTTATTACAATCGAAAAGGA